>Ga0209643_1000134_pt1 | contig 177765 bp, 170 predicted proteins | sample AutmiccBRH37_all_FD_187383 | JGI IMG/M metagenome (GOLD analysis project Ga0209643, IMG submission 187383) | Deep subsurface microbial communities from Mt. Terri, Switzerland - Autotrophic microbial communities BRH/37_all (SPAdes) (version 2) | ecosystem: Environmental > Aquatic > Deep...
ACGCCTACATGCCATTGTAGATCGCCCCAACCCCTTAACTCCCAGCACCAACCCACAACTGGGCGTCGCAAGCCGCCACCAGGAACTTCATCGATGTGCCCTTGACGGATTTTTAGCCCCGTCTTCAAAATCAGGGATGCTGACTAGAATACTGCGCCACCTTGACGAGCACCAATACCGTCAAAATGAGTTTTTCGTTATTCATTATAACAAATGCTCGGCTAGGCTTCAATATTGCTGACACTCTGTCAAACCCATCAAGTAAGTGGTCACGGCAAAACCGCCGGCCGAGACTAATGGCTACGACTCAGGACAAAATCTGACAGATCGCGGAGGAATAGCGCCTTGTCCCCATAGGGTTCGACCAAGGCCCGGCACCGTTCCGAGTACTGCGTGGCCAGGGCTACTGTCTCCTCCTTACTGTGGGACACCGCAAAGGACACGGCTGCACCACAGCCTAGCTCCAGCTCTCGGTCAAAGTCAAGCAGGTCGTCTGTCAACTGAAAGGCCAGGCCAAAGCTGTATCCGAACTCCTTCAAACACTTGAGATCGTCCTCGCTGGCTTCACCCAGAAGGGCGCCAATCTTAAGAGAGGCGGCAAACAACTCACCAGTCTTGCTCCTGTGGATCTTCAGCGTGTCGTCCCTCGAGAGCCTACCCTTAGAGGCTGCCGCCCTGACATCAGTAAACTGGCCCCCAACCATTCCTGCTGGCCCAGCAGCACTGGCCAGAAAACCCACGGCAGTTGCCGCTTTCTTACTCCCGACCAGAGCGGGAAGGTCACCTGCCAGCACTTCAAAGGCAAGGGTCAGAAGCCCGTCGCCAGCAAGGATTGCGGTTGCTTCATCAAAGGCCCTGTGGACAGTAGGTTTGCCTCTCCTCAGGTCGTCATTGTCCATGGCTGGCAGGTCATCATGGATGAGGGAGTAGGTGTGAACGAACTCTACAGCGGCAGCTGCAAACCTTGCGGCGTCATCGTCAGACCCAAACTGCTCGGCTGCTGCCAATACCATGGCCGGGCGCAGGCGTTTCCCTCCAGAGAAGACCGCGTAGCGCATCGCCTTCTTCAAACCATCAGGGGCCTGGCAGTTATCCAGCAGAACCTCAATGGTGTTATCTACCACCAGTCGAGCTCTTTCCATAAAGGACTCAAACCCATACTCAGGCCTGGGCCCCCGACCCGAAGACATCAGACTTCACCCTCGGTGTCAAGTTCTACAACAGTGAGGTCACCATTGGCATCTCTCAATACCTTCTCAAGCTTACCCTCGGCATCTTTGAGCCTGGCTCCACAGTGCCGGGCAAGGAATATCCCCCGCTCGAAGAGGGCGAGGGATTCCTCAAGGGACAGATCACCCTCTTCAAGCCGTGCCACTACCCTCTCAAGCTCCTCCAGACCTTCCTCAAAGCTTCCCTTGAACTCCTCAGTCATTTTGGTCCCTCCCCTTGTCGCTGCCATCCGCCGCGGTGGCCTTGACCTCATCAACAGAGCAGTGGAGCCAACCCCTGGAAAGACGAGCGCTAACCCGGTCTCCCACCGCGACTGAAGAGGCATCCTTCAGGAGCTCCCCTCTCTCGGTCTGCAGGATGGAATAGCCCCTATCCAGGATTGAAAGCGGGTTAAGGGCGTTGAGCTTCCCACAGGCCTCACGGAAACCTGCCCGCTGATCCTTCAGATTTCCCCGGAAACACCTCTCAAGCATCTGCACGGCCTGATCAAGCCGCTGGCCGCGCTGTTCTAACATGGTACCAGGGATAGAGAGGGGTCGTGCTGTCGCCAGCTGCTGGAGCCGCCTATTGGCTCCCTCAAGCCGGGAGGAGACCGCCCTGAAACTGCGATTGATAAGGTTTCTAACCTCCCGCCTGAGGGCGGCCGTGTCTGGAACCGCCAATTCAGCTGCGGCAGATGGTGTTGGGGCGCGCACATCAGCTACGAGACAGGCAATGGTGAAGTCGGTTTCATGGCCCACACCAGCAATCACCGGGATCTGGGACCTGAAAATCGCCCTGGCAACGACCTCAGTGTTGAAGGCCCACAACTCCTCCAGTGAACCTCCACCCCGCCCGACTATAATCACATCAACATCCCCCAACAGGTTGACATTGTCAAGGGCGTCAGCAATCTCCTGCGGCGCGCCAGCGCCCTGAACTGCCACAGGGGCAAGCAGAATTGACGCCGCTGGATTTCTCCGCCTGAGCACCTGAATAATGTCCCGTAGGGCAGCGCCGGTCTCAGAGGTGATGACGGCAACCCTGTCCGGCAGCTTGGGAATAACCTTCTTCACCTGATCCTCAAAGAGTCCCTCTTCCGCCAGCCTTTTCTTTAGTTGCTCAAAGGCCAGGTACAGGGAACCGGTGCCATGGGCCTGGAGCTCGTCAACATAAAGCTGGTATGACCCGCCCCGCTCGTAAACTCCAATGCGCCCCCTGGCCAGGGTCATCATTCCATCTTCAGGGTCAAAGTCGACTGTGGCGGCCCGGCTGCGAAACATGACGCATTTAAGGACGGCGTCGTCATCCTTGAGAGTGAAGTACATATGACCTGAGGGGCGGTGGTGCTTAAAATTGGATATCTCCCCCTGCACCCAGATGTTCTGGAAGTAGAGATTACCCTCAAGGTGCCCCTTTATGAGTCTCGTAATCTCACCAATGGTCAAAGCCTTGATGGGATCTGTCTGCACTGTATCTGCCCCCAGAAACCTTCCATAAGCAATCAGGGCAGGAGGATTTGCCCACCTGCCCTGAAGTGTCAATACCTCTTCTAAATACAAGGCTATAGCTAATCCTATCGTTTGGCAGCCTCTATGGTGTTCTTCAGTAACATGGTAATGGTCATAGGACCCACTCCGCCAGGGACTGGGGTAATGGCAGAAACCTTTTCCTTAACCGCATCAAAGTCCACATCACCCACGAGCTTCTTGTCAACACGGTTTACACCCACATCTATGACAACAGCTCCATCCTTAACCATATCAGCGGTTATCATCTTGGGACGGCCAACGGCGGCGACCAGGATATCGGCGGCAGCAGTCTTGGCCGCCAGGTCCCTGGTGCGGGAATGGCAGATGGTAACCGTGGCGTGTCTGCCTAGAAGCAGCATTGAAACGGGTTTACCCACAATGTTGCTGCGCCCAACAACCACCGCATCTTTTCCACTGATCTCGACGCCGGTCCGGTCAAGCAACTCTATGATGCCCGCTGGTGTGCAGGGCAGAAAGCACTCTTCACCAATGTGCATGTTGCCAACGCTGATGGGATGAAAACCGTCAACATCCTTCTCCGGCCTAATGGTATTGATAACATCAGACTCGTCTAAGTGGCCTGGAAGAGGAAGCTGGCAAAGGATGCCGTGGATCTTTGGGTCGTTATTGAGCTCCTGAACCTTATTGATCAGTTCTTTCTGGTCAGTATCTGCGGGCATCCGGTGCAGCTCCGAGTATATCCCCACATCACCTGCGGCCCGCTCCTTGCCCCGCACATAGCTTTGAGATGCGGGGTCATCGCCAACCAGGATAACAGCCAGCCCTGGGATGATGCCCTTGTCCTTCTTCAGTTCCTCGACCTCTAGTTTAAGCTCTTGCCTGATCTCTTTGGCGATGGCCTTGCCATCAATTAGCTTATAGCCCATACCTCAACCCCTCCAATCAGGAATCATCTATGCGTTCTTCTTGACCAGACCCTTTTTGTCTCTGATATATTCATCGATGGCCACCGCTGCTTGCTTACCAGCGCCGGCAGCCAGGATTACTGTAGCTGCGCCTGTTACGGCGTCGCCGCCGGCCCATACTGCCGCCTTTGTTGTCTGGAGTTCGTCATCGACAATAAGGCCGCCCCATGAGTGGGTATCAAGTCCCTCAGTAGACTGAACAACAACGGGATTAGGCCTTGTCCCGAGAGCCATGACAACGGTGTCGCATTCCATAGTAAACTCTGAACCCTCGATGGCGATTGGGCGCCGGCGCCCTGATGCGTCAGGCTCTCCCAACTCCATCTTGATGCACTCCACTGCCTTCACCCAACCCTTATCGTCACCGAGAATTCGAGTGGGATTTGTGAGCCAGTGGAACTGAATACCCTCTTCAATAGCGTGCTCATACTCCTCCAGGCGAGCCGTCATCTCTGTCTCGCTGCGCCTGTAGACGATGTAGGCCTCCTCGGCACCCAATCTCAGCGCGGAGCGAACAGCATCCATGGCAACGTTACCGGCCCCAACGACAACAACCTTTTTCCCAGGTATAATGGGGGTGTCATACTCAGGGAACCGGTAGGCCTTCATCAGGTTGCTTCGCGTAAGCCACTCATTGGCTGAATAGACACCATTGAGGTTCTCGCCATCAATGCCCATAAACCGTGGTAGGCCAGCTCCGGTACCAAGAAAGACGGCGTCGTATTCCTCCAGCAGTTCATCGAGAAGGATTGTCTTGCCAACGATAACGTTGGTCTTAACCTCCACGCCCAGCTGCTCCAGGTTTTCTACTTCGGCCTTGACAATGGCCTTTGGAAGCCTGAATTCAGGTATACCATAGATGAGAACGCCGCCGGCTTCATGGAGGGCTTCCAGAACCGTAACTTCATGACCCATGCGAGCCAGATCACCGGCAGCCGTTAAACCCGCAGGGCCAGCGCCCACAATGGCCACCCGACCCATGTCTTTGGCGCCAGGGCTAATCTGAACCCCTTGACTGATGGCGTAGTCCGACACAAACCTTTCCAGCCTGCCAATGGCCACTGACTCACCCTTGATGCCCAGGATGCACTTGGCCTCGCACTGCTCCTCCTGGGGGCACACGCGGCCGCAGATGGCGGGAAGGCTGTTGGTCTCAACGATCTTGTTGTACGCACCCATGTAATCCTTCTCGGTGACCAACGTAATAAAGTCGCGGATCTGAACCTGAACAGGGCATCCCTGTTCACAAAGGGGATTCTTGCACTGCAGGCAACGAGAGGCCTCGCTGAGGGCCATCTCTTCATCATAGCCCAGGGCAACCTCATTAAAGTTCCTGATGCGCTCGGTGCCGGGCTGAGCGGGCATGGCATTTCTGTCAGGTCTGTTTGCTTTGGCCACTGCTAGTTCACTCCTTCCCGCTTACACTGATGCTCTTTCCAATGCTCCATTGCCTGGTTCTCCAGATCAGCATACATCTTGGCACGCTTATGGGCTTCTTCAAAGTCCACCTGATGGGCATCGAAAATCGGGCCATCAACACACGCGAACTTTGTCTCTCCGCCGACGGTAACGCGGCAGGCACCACACATTCCAGTGCCGTCCACCATGATTGGGTCAACACTGACAAGGGTCTTCAAGCCCCAGGGCTTGGTGGTCATACCCACAGCGCGCATCATGGGCATGGGCCCAATGGCATAGACAACATCAAAGTCAGAGCCCTTGTTGTGAAGTTGCTCGAGCACCTGTGTTACAAAGCCCTTGTGCCCCTTTGACCCGTCGTCGGTTGCCACATAGAGCTCATCGGAAAAGGCTGCCATCTCGTCCTCAAGAATCAGCAGGTCTTGGGACCTGGCGCCGATGATAGAAGTAACCTTGATACCCTCCTTGCCAAAGAGAGCCTTGGCTATGGGAAGTACTGGAGCTACCCCAAAGCCTCCGCCTATCAGACACACATGACCAGACTCCGGCAGTTCCGCGGCCTTCCCGAGGGGACCAGCGAAGTCCAGCATGAAGTCGCCCTCTTTCAGGTCATTCAGCATGGTGCTGGTCTTGCCTATGGCCTGGACAACTATTGTGACTGTTCCTTCTTCACGGTCGTAGTCAGCAATGGTTAAAGGGATGCGCTCCCCTGTCTCAGAGATGCGGACTACAACGAACTGGCCGGGCTGCGCAGACTTGGCTACCATTGGAGCCTCTACCCTGAACAGCTTCGTTATGTCCGTCAGGTCCGCCTTCTCAACGATTTGGTACATAATCCTCTCCCCTTGTCCTATAGTAGTCGCGTTTCTCCCGCTGACGGCCGTTGAGACTACTCCCCAAATTGAAACCGCACCGGGCACAGTACAGCCTATTTCCTTCTACACCCTATGCGGTAATCCTTCATTTCACAAGTTGTTGATATGTTCAGATTACAGTCGATTTAACCTCCATAACCAACATCTGCTTACCTAGTGGCTGCCACTAGTACCTGCCCCTCCAGTTATCTCCTCAGCCATGCTCCCGAGAACCCCATTAATAAACCGGGAGGATTCCGCCATGCCATATTCCTTGGCCAGTTCAACAGCCTCATTAATGGAGACACTCAGAGGGATCTCGTCAACATGAAGCATCTCATAGGCAGCAATCCACATTATGAGCCGGTCAACCAGGGGCATCCGTTCAACTCGCCACTCTGGTGAATGTCTCTGAATCAGTTCATTGATTGATATTCGATGCTGATACACACCCTCTGCAAGGCTCAGGGCAAATTGCCGTTCTTCCGAAGTGGCTCTACCCTCTCCAAGAGGTATGTTGTGAAGTCTGAACGCCTTGTCCTCTGTTATCTCTCGCTGGTAGAGGAGCTTAATAGCCAGTACTCTGCCGACGCGCCTTCCCATCAGTCCACCCCCGCTGCTGCAAATATAACATAACTAGTGTTCCAAAGCCAAGTGGATAAGGCCACCTGTCCGGACAGGATCCAAGGTTAATAGATTAATGTTGAAGATTGATGCCTCTTAGTATTCCCAACCAAGGCGCTACCACAAAACAAAAGAGAGCCCTAGAGGGCTCATCACTCTGTTTTAGAACCTCTACTTGTCCACCTATCCCCTGAAAGAGCGGTTCAACACCAGCTGTAACAGTCTCAGCGGCTGGGTGGCAGGAAACGGTCAATAACCTGGGTAATATCGTCTTCACCATCATCAGCTCTCTTGCCAACCTGGTATCCTGCAAAGACACAGCCTGCCAAAAACAGTGTCCTCCAAAACCCCAGAGTTATGACTAGGAGACCTATGCCCAGTCCGCCAATAACTCCAAAGACCTTTCCCGGATGCCTTTGCTTGTACTCCTCCCACAGCTCACGCCACATTTACCGTACCCTCCCGCTCTTGACATCGTTGGTAATGTCGCTCACATAGACCCTTACGCTGGCTACATCAGTGCCGATTACAGTCTTGATGTAACTGGAGGTTGTCTGCTGAATCTCTCGTGATATATCGGGGATGCTTGTATCAGGACTTACCACCACCTTCAGGGCGACAGCAAGGCCTGCCTCAGTGTTATCTATTCTTGTCTTTACCTCGCGCACGCCCGCAACCCTTTTAATGGTCCGGGTTACCAAGTTGTCAATCGCTCTATGAGCCACGGTGATTGATCCAAACTCCGTCTCATGCCTTATTCTCTTCTCAGGCCGCGGCCTCACAAAGCCGTAGTAAACAAACCTCAGGCTGACCAGTAATATTATACCGGCGGAAACCCCCAACGCCAGACGGTTGTTAACATCGTGCAAAGCCTGGCCGAGAAACTGAAGGGGAAAATCCAATCCCAGGGCCAGGATGATGGCGAAGGCCGAGAGTCCAACCATGACAAACATCACCAGCGTCAGCATTATTCGATCTAAAAGACGCACTATCTATCCCTCCAGAAACCATCCATATCTACCTATTCATTGCGCCAATCTATTACGAATCCTGTAGCGGGGCAGTACTCTCCTCAGGGAAGACCACGCCCTGGATGTGAATATTAACCTCCATTACGTCGAGTCCGGTCATGCTCTCTACCGAGTGCTTGACATTTTCCTGGACCTTCTTCGCCACGTCGGGAATCCGGACCCCATAATCGACAACAATGTAGAGGTCAATGGCGGCCTGCTTCTCGCCAAGCTCAACCTTGACACCCTTTGAAGGACTCTTCTTGCCCAGCATCTCACCAAGCCCGCCCACGAAACCAGGGCTGCGCCCGGCAACGCCCTTAACTTCGCTGGCCGCGATACCAGCTATGACACCCACCACTTCATCGGATATTTTGACATTGCCATCGCCTTCGGTCACGTACTTCTCTCCATCTCTTTTCTCTGTCACTACATCCAGACCTCCTAGCTCCCCGAAGCTACCGTGAATAATGTCCCTCCTGGGCACTTGACCCATTCAGTCAGGGACTTGGTCATTATATATTACTCGCAGGCCGGCCTGAATCCTGCCACGGCCCGTAACCTGTATACTACGTCAGTCACTACTTACGGAAGGCCTCAAACGCTTATTGCCGAATTACGGATCCTTGGCAATGATGTTAATGGCCTCTGGCGATAGACCGGCTCCCTTTATCACGATCTCAAGAATGCGGGCAGCCTCTGCCGTGGTTAGATCCTGACCCTTTACGATTACCGTTGCCGACGTGTCTTGAAGGAAGACCAGGGCATCATCAAACCCCTTTGCCTTGATCAGATTCTCCAACTCAAGCTCGCTTCCAAGCCTATCACTGATAGCCAACCACTGCTGGGTAGCCTGCTTCCTGGTTTCCTCATCCGTCCTTGGGTTATTAATGAGTTCTCGCAAGAGCTCGATCTGCTGACTCCTGACTCGCTCCCTCTCGAGCCGGTACTCGATAAAGAAGTCCTGTTTCTGGAGGGCGATCACGGGCTGACTTGACTGAGCGTCCCCGGCAGTACCAGCCGGTTCGCCCTGGCTTACTACCTCCGGTTCCCAAAGATTGTTTGCCTGCCCGAAGAATTTGTAGTAGAACTCAGGCAGGTTTGCGCTGATATAGGCGACCATCAGGATGACCAGCAGCAGGAATATGGACAGTCGCCAAATGCTTCCCCGATCGATTCCGACCATTGCCTTAATTCCCCCTTTGACGGGCAAGTACTGTGACTCTGTGAGCCGGCAAGCCTAGCAGGGTCTCAATGGCCTTGATCAGGCTCGCCCGCACCGCGGGCTCTGTGGCCCCATCGGCAACTACCAGCACACCCTTGATTTCAGGCGGACTTACGTGAGATACCACCGGCTGCTCCTTCTCTTCGCTGCCACCAGTGAAAACAAACTGTAGAACCTTGGTTATCTCGGCAACAATCCGCGTTCCGCCGTTGGCGTCTGTCTCCTCTGTACTCTTTTCGGTGATGTTTTCATTCATGCCAAACTGGTAGCTGGGGCCGCTTGCCAGGTACACAGACACCTTCACCGTCCCAGCCCCTGCCACTTGGGACAGTATGCTCTCCAGTTGCCGGGCAATGGACTCCTGGTACTTGGCGATATCACTGTCTAGACCTGATTCCCCACCATTGAATGAACTATCAGGCATCGATTCTACTACCTCGTTGGGCTGAGGCGGGGCCGTCGCGGGCGCAACCTGTTGCGCAAAGGTACTGGCGAACAACATCAGAACAACGCCCAACGCGGCGATGCCGATGAGGGTCCAGCTAACTCGCACCTGAGGGCCCTTAAGGTTTACAAACTGCTCACTCCATCTCTCTTCTCCTCGCGAAACCTCTTCATTGGTAGCACACTGCTGGCCAGGGTCATACCCCAACACCAGTTTGAAGAGGGCACTAGTGAACCTCCCCATTTACAACCCACTCCTTTGCCCCTTCCCAATCTAGTTGCCCGCGATAGTCACCTCTACAAGTTCATCTTCGATCTGAAATAGACTTGCCAGGGTGTGCCGGATCCTGTGGCCAACGTCCTCCCCTTCCGATGTCGCCAGCCCCTCTTCGGGCGCAGTCTCCCCCTTGGCGGTAGTAACCTCAGAACCGGCGAGGCTATCATTCCCGACCTCAACCGGGGCAACATCCTCAACCTCAACCCGCACATCTGGAACCTTAATATCCCTTGAATTGAGACCCTTGCTCACCACAACGCCGCTACCCCTGGGGTACAACAGCACCGTGATGGAGGCTATCCCAAGCCGGTCGCCCTCCACCCTGGCCACCACGTCAACGCTGGCATCGGACCACTGCCCGTTGGCTGCCAGGAGGCACAGTCCCCTGACCTGCTCCTCTACTGTTGCCTCATAGCTTGCGACAGCCGCTGCCCTCCTGGCTTCGGCCATCTCTGTCCCCTGACTGACCGCCGTCTCCATCTCTGCATCGTAGGGGCTGTACACCGAGAGGATCCCCGTTGTAGTGTTGTGGCCCAAGATCAAGAGAACGGGCTGCAGAATGGCCAACATCAGCATAAGGCCCATTATGACCTGGATGAACCGGCGCAGGTTGCCTCTAGGCAGGATAATCTCGATGAATACGGCCAAGAGCGTTATGATCGCTATCGTTCTCGCCCAAAGTTTGATCATTTCCAAGGAGAATCACCCCCACGGTCTCGGGCTCTAGCCCTCATCTCATCATCACGCTGGCATTGCCTAGCGTTACGAAGATCGCAATGGATATGAAAAACATCAGCCCCACCGTTGCAGTGGCAACAAACATCAACATGAGCGAGTTTGCCAGCGAATGGAGGCAAGCGACGATCTTCTCGCCACCTATAGGCTGGATTATGGCGGCCGCCAATCGATAGACCAATACAACTGACAGGATCTTTACCAGTGGAAATAGGGTTATCAGTAAGACAATCAGGGCACCCAGGATCCCCAGGGTGTTCTTTAACAGCAGTGTCCCCGTGAACATCAGTTCCGCTGCATCTGAGAACATCTTGCCGACTACAGGAACCATATTAACCACATACTTGGCCGTACGCAGGGCCACCCCATCAGCCACAGTTCCCGCCGCCCCCTGCAGGCTCATGACTCCAAGAAAAACCGTGAAGAAGAACCCTAAGATGAACACGCTAGCCTGGCGGACAAGGCTCACAAAACTGCCGACCTTTACCGTATCAGAGAAACTGGAGACGACATCGAGGATCCCAGCGAAGAATACTGCAGGTACTACACCGTAGTTGATAACCACCGTTACAAGGTTAATCGATGCAATCATTAATGGATGGAATAGCCCGGCAGTGGTAACCGCCCCCACCGTTGCTAACAGCACTGCAAGGATTGGCACCATGGCGAGCATGAATGATGTAAGCCGCGAGACTATCAGGCGCGCCCCAGAAAAGGCAGTGGCAAACCCCTGCAGGGCGAGGTAGGCCAGGGCCAGGTAACAGACGAAGTAGGCAAGCCGGCCCACGTCTTCACTGGCGAACCCCGACTGCAGGCTTTGGAGCAGGCTACAGATGACCGCCAGCACGATTATTTTCCCCAGAAAGCCCGAGTTGACAAGGACATCATGCCACAGGTACCTGACAAGCCCGGTCAGCAACTCCCGGAAATCATACCCTATTCCTTGTTCCTTGAGTCCCTGGAGGAGTCCGTCAAGGCTTAACTGCGGTGCGTAGCCCTGGAGCTCGCGGTTGGTCTCATCGACAAAGCGCCGCAGGTCTTTCAAGTCAAGGGCCTTTAGCTCCTGGTCGACAGCATCATCCAGGGTCTTTGGCAACCCATCCTCGGCGGCCTCTGTGGGACTGGCAAGCAGCAGGGCAGCGGTCAGGACCATCAAGACCATCAGGACCATGGCCGGGACCGCCCCCTGGTCCGCTGGATTTAGCATCATGATTGAAAACCTGTGTCCGGTACTCTTCATTGGGAGGTCTCCTCGTCTCTCTACTCTTCAGGAAAGCAGGTCAACCACCAGCTCAAGCACGGCAAGGACAATGGGAACCGCCAACACCATGATTGTCACCTTCCCGGCCAACTCCACTTTGGCGCCAAGGGCCCCTTCCCCAGCATCTTTACATATTTGGGAGGCAAACTCCGTGATGTAGGCAATGCCGATTATTTTCATGACTGTAGTGATGTAGTAGACATTTACGTTTGCCTGGAAGGCCAGGTCTTCCAGGAGCTGAATAACAACCCGCACCTTGCCCACGATGACCAAGAAGATGATGACTCCAACAGCAATGCTCAGTTGAACGGCGATCTCTGGCCGCTGCTGCCTGAGGACAACCAGCAAAACTGCGGACATCAGGCTTATTCCGACGACCTGCAATATCTCCAAGCCAACCCGCCCCTTTGTCTAATAGAGGTTGAACATTGCCTTGACTGTATCAAACAGTTCCTGAACCAACTGCAGGACCATCAAGAGGATAATCGTTGTTCCAACCAAGGTAACGGCCCAACCGAAGTCTTCCTTGCCAGCCTGCTTAAGGACGGTGTGCAGGATCGAAACAATAATCCCGACAGCGGCAATCTTGAAGATAAGGTCAACGCTAATAGTCACAGTTCATTTCTCCTTTCTCGTTGATATCTACTATTACAGGAGGACCAGCACCAGGGCGAGGCCCGTCAAAAACCCAGTATACATCCAGAGTTTCCGGTTCTTCTCCATGGCCGCCAGAGACTGCTCACGGTGGGAGGCCAACCGCCTGGAGGCCGTCTCCAGGTGCTTCATCTGCTCATCGCTGCCAGTCTTTCCCAGGGTGTTCCCCAGATCTGCAAGGGCCTGGCAGTCTGCGCGGCTCAAAGCGGTGTGTGTGAACATCCACCCTACCACCGTGTTCCAGGCGGCCCCGATCCGCCTCTGACGGTCCTCTATTGAGCCCGCAAAGCGGAGGAACAGTTGGTTGGCGGGGTAGGTGGAGGCCGCGGCCACCCTCCTACAAGCGACAGGCATCGGGGTATGGCTGTAGTTTATCTCGGAACCAAGCACACCCAGGGCTATGATCACCGACTGAAGCTGATCAGGGCGCCGGGAGTAATTGTTAGCAATCATCCAACCAACAGCTGTGGTGCCTGTCAGGATCAAGGCAATCCCAATTAACTTCACATAGAACATCAGAGCAAGCCCTTTCCATTCTCGTCGAGGACTGCCTCAACGGTTCCGGGTCCCTTTCGACGGCTAAGTATAATGAACCGGCTAAATCCCTGCCTCTCCAGGAGCGGAGCCATTGTCTTCCTTTGCGCAACATCCCTGAGTGAAGCGGCATGAGCAGAGGCCAGAACAGAGACTCCAGCCAGAGAACACTCTACCACTGCCGCCACATCGTCGGCCCTCCCCAACTCATCGGTCACCACTACTTGTGGTGACATGGTGCGGAGCAGCAGCATCATGCCCTGCGACTTCGGACAACCATCAATAACATCAGTTCTGGGGCCAATGTCATGCTGAGGGGTTCCGTAGCGTAGTCCGGCCAACTCAGACCTTTCATCAACAATGCCGACCTTTAGGCCGGGCAGCCCCATCTGCGGGTTGCCAGTGCTAATCTGCCTGGCTGTGTCCCTCAGGAGTGTTGTCTTTCCGCATCCTGGAGGAGAGACAATCAGCGTATTGTAGACGGCCTGGTTCTGACGGTCAACAATGGAAGTGATAATGCCGTCAGCGGCTCCCTTTATCTCCCGGGCAATTCTGATGTTTATACCAGCAAGGTCAGAGAGGGTCTTCATCTCTCCGCCCGCAACAACCGCCCTCCCGCACAGCCCCACGCGATGCCCTCCCGGAAGGGTGATAAAGCCATTGCGCATCTCTTCCTCCAGGGCATATACTGACCCCTGGGATACGGTCTCCAGCACCTGGGCCATTAGTTCTGGTGAGGCTGTCAGCGCATCCAGAGGGCTGATATCATCTGACAGGCCTGTCTGGGTAACTGACCACTCCCGTGACGACCCCTGTAAGATCAAGGGCCTACCAGCACGCAGTCGTACCTCCTCGAGCTGGTTGGCAACAGCCACCGGGAGCCCTGCCAGGATCTGAGCCAGGGCGCGGGGAAGATACCTGGCCACCTCAAGGACAGGGTCACCCGATCTCAACGGCGCCGCGTGGAGAAGGGCTGATCTGTCTGTTTTCATCGATAGAACATCTTGTCCCATGTCTCATAGGTATTGGGGTAGACAAGCTTTTATGACCTCTTTGTGGCCTGGGAAGAGGGCTGAGAAAATAAAAAAGGCCCAGCCGCTTTGGCTGGGCCATCTCCTACTGCTTCAGTCTGGTTAGGGAAGGGGGCGCTGACGGGGCTCAGCGCGCCTTTCCGCCCTGGGCTCAACATCATTGTCGATGACTTCATCAAACTCTTCATCGTCCTCTATCTCAAAGTCTTCCTCGTACTCATGGGCATAGGTGTCCTCGCGAAGGTCGCCGTAGTCACCCGCGCTGCGAGGCCCATCATACTCGTCGTCCTCGTCCTCCCAGTCAAGGTAGTCTTCCTCGCTGTTGAAGACCACTGACCCACAGATTGGACAGGTTACCTCAAGGGGAACCCCCTCAGCAACAAGGCCTTCATCGAAGTATACCACCTCGTCACAGTCTGGACAGGTTACCTCAACATAGGGCAGGTCTTCCTCGTCTTCATCGAAGTAGTAGTCATCCTCCAGGGCTGATAGGTCCTGGTCAATTGATACCAGGTAATCACGGATCTCATCCTGCTCTTCCCAGAGATCCTCGACCTCTTCAGCCACTTGTTCCAGCAAGGAGACAACCTTAGCCAGGATCTCCCCTTCCTTGCTGTTCTCAGATACCTTCAGTCCCTCTGACAATCCTTGGATATAGGAAACCCGTTCTCTCAAAGTTGACATGTATTCACCTCTCCTATGGTTGGTCCTGCAATAAGGACAGCAGTTATGGGGCTAGTATATCCCCAGTACTGCATTATTTACCCACAGGAGACAATCTATTCTCGGCTCAGGTCACGCGCTCCACGTAGTTGCCGGTCCTTGTGTCAACCTTAATGACATCACCCTCATTGATGAACAGGGGTACCTGCACAACCGCCCCAGTCTCCAGGGTAGCCGGCTTACTGCCGCCAGTCGCGGTATCCCCTCGGACACCGGGATCGCTCTGCGTTACCTCAAGGGCAACATGAATGGGCAGATCGATACCAACAATCTCGCCCTGATATGTAACGATGGTGATGACCTGGTTCTCCTTGAGCCACTGTACCCTGTCGCCCAGCGTATCTTCATTTACCGGCGTCTGCTCGTAGGTTGCCGTATCCATGAAGGTGAACATAACCCCTGACCTGTAGAGGTACTGCATCTCTCTGGATTCCAGGTGGGCCTTTTCTACCTTTTCTGCAGCTCGAAAGGTTCGCTCTATGGTCGAACCTGTCCGGATGTTCCTCAGCTTGGTGCGAACAAAGGCTGGACCCTTACCCGGTTTGACGTGGAGAAACTCCAGAACGGTAAAGAGCTCGCCCTCTACCACGATTGTGATGCCGGTACTCAAATTATTGGTTGATATCATCTGTCTCCCCCTGTTCAACGCCTCAGTCTTCCCTGGATGCCCCATCAATGGTCCAATACCCTTAGACCCCAGGTAGGTCTAGAGAATGATCAGTTCCTTCGGCGCGCCTGTCATGTTCTCAATGCCATCTTCAGTCACGACAACCATGTCTTCGATGCGAACGCCGCCCCAACCAGAGATGTATATGCCCGGCTCCACTGTAACAACATTCCCTGGCACAAGGGCCTTCTTGTTCCGGGTGGATAGGGACGGGCCTTCGTGCACAGCGAGGCCCACCCCATGACCCAAACCATGGCCGAAATCATCGCCGTAGCCCTTCTCCGCGATGTACTCACGGGCCAGGGCGTCACCTTCAATACCAGTCATTCCCGGTCTGAGCCCAGCCAATGCCCGGCGCTGCGACTCCAACACGATGTCGTATATCTTCTGCTGCCGACGGTCAAGGGTGCCAAGGCCAATGGTTCTGGTCAGATCTGAGCAGTATCCGTCAACAACACAGCCGAAGTCCATTGTAACAAGGTCGCCCTCCTCTAAAACCCTTGCGCTCGCCCTGCCGTGAGGAAGGGCTGAGCGTTGGCCTGAGGCCACAATGATCCCAAAGGACAGCCCTTCAGCACCGGCCCGGCGCATGTAGAACTCAAGCTCAAGGGCGACATCAGTCTCTGTCAGGCCTGGCTTAATGAACGTCAAGATGTGATTGAAGGCATCATCCGCCAGTCTTACTGCCTTGCGAATTGCATCCAACTCATCGTCATCCTTGACCTCTCGCAGCTCGCCCACGATGTTGCCCAGGGGGACCAGTTCCACGCCGAGGCTATCCCTCATGTCCTCGTATCCACTGAAGTAGACGGCCTGTTTCTCAAAGCCCAACCTCTTTACTCCCATTTCACGAAGGGCCTCGGCCCACACCTCTGTTTCGGGATGGGTATGCTTTCTCACCTCAAAGCCAGGACACTGCTGCTTGGCCTGATCAACATAGCGGAAGTCAGTGAAGAAGAGCGCCCTATCCCCTGTGATAATGGGGGAGCCAGCGGAACCGGTGAAGCCTGTGATGTAACGGCGGTTCTCCGGGTTAGATATGATGATCGCATCCACATTCTTCTCAGCAAGGCTGGCTTGCAGCCTCGAAACCCTCGTAGTCATAGTGAATCCCCCTCGTTCTTAATCCCGTAGCCTGCCCACCAACCATTCAAGGGCCATCAGATATCCATCGGGCCCAAGTCCGCTGATAACTCCCGTGGCCACCTCCGCCGTCACAGAGTGCCGTCTAAACTGCTCTCTTCCGTAGATATTGGTTAGATGGACCTCCACCACTGGAAAGGCGCAGGTTGCCAGAGCATCCCTGATGGCAATACTGTAATGGGTGAAGGCAGCGGGGTTTATTATCATGCCCACAGTCGAAGCATCGTCAGTGGCTGCCTGAATCCGGTCGATAATAGCGCCCTCGTGGTTGCTCTGGAAGCACTCAACAGCGAGATTGCGGGCTCTTCCCTCCTGACACAGGAGGCTGTCAATCTCATCCAGTCTGGTTGTCCCGTAGATGCCAGGTTCCCTCTGGCCAAGGGTACTCAGGTTAGGGCCGTGGATGACATAAACCGTCTGCTGCTGTTCGGTCATGCGGTAGCCTCCTCTATAGTGCTAGAAATCAACAACTCTAAGGTTTCGACCTTGGGTCATGGTTTACCTGCAACTGAGCCCAGGGGCGGGCAGGCTTGGTGCCGTCTCATACTACTATCCCTGTTCCCTTTCTGGGTGATGCTTGTCGGCCCCGCTCAGTCTCTTGCTAAAGGACACCCCACGTTTGCTCCTCCGAGATATGGGTATGTTTGGAGTCGAGGGAACATAATGTGGGCTACCGGTGTCTCAACAACTGACACTAGTATCTTCAACTGATCACTCATCATGGCCAGAAGCCAGCAGGAGAGAAGGAGAGCATGTAGGACCGTGAGAATACACCACACATCCCATGTGAAGCTTACCATTATCGCACTGATCGCCCTTGTGGGATGGGCTGTCATCAATCTATGGCCCTCTCCAGCCGGGACTCTCCCAGGAAATCTGGATGGGACTGAGATAATGCTGTCCATGTTTCCCGGCGATAGTATCACGAGATCAGGGGAAGCCACATTCATTGATGGATTAGGGCGGACCCTGCTCCTGAACAATATTATCAGCGGAGCCTTTGTTAGCGACGACCAGGAGGCCCTGGTCATCGTGACCCGACCTGGCTCAGAGACAACTAGCCACGCCGAAGGGCTGTTTCAGGCCTATGCGGCCGTGTTGTCCAGCGAAGGCTCATTGCTTGGACCTGTGAAGGAGCTGCAGGGAGACGAAGGACAGATTGCGGTCTTCATCGGGACCCAGCGCTCCTACCTCTTCTTCGTCAGCGCCGTTACCTACCAGGGAGACACCTCTTACGCTGGGGGGCTATTTAGGGCGAGCCGGGGAGATTGGACGCTGGTCTGGCCTGAGGATCCATCCTTCTGGGAGCAGCACTCCGTTGAGGTTAGCGGTGATGAACTGGCGGTTTACCGGCGGGAGGCCTATCGCGATAACCCATCGCAGCTCATACCCTTCTACAGATGGGTCTCACACGAGCTCCGTTGGGATCCGGAGGCAGAGACCTTCCGTTAAGAATGGCCGGGTCACCTCTAAGAATGGCCGGGTCACCTCAGGTAGTCAGGAACAGCACCAGGGCGACAAACCTGAAGATGATGGGCGCCAGCCACCACAAGCCCGCCACCAGGACAGTAACGCCGCCGGCCGCCGTTACCAGCAAGGGTAAGGACTCCGGTTGGCCGTCGCTCAGGGAGACACCGGCATACAGGCCAACCAGGGATGGATATGCCTTGACGGCGGTCAAGGGTAGCGCCAGCGGCAGTAGAAAGTACCACAGGACAGCGCGCTGACCCAGGAGTAGCCATACTGACAGTCCATCATATAACCCCAGTCCCAGCTGCCAAAGGAAGAACGCGAATAAAGGCAGTCTCAAGACTGCCCAGCCATCAAGCTGCCACCACCAGGAGAACCTCTCCAGCAAGGCTGAAATCCTCTCGGACACAGGCAAAGCGGCACCCCCTATCACGCACCATCTCCTTAGCTCCCACCCCTACTTCCTCAAACGAGGATCAAGAACATCCCTGAGCCAGTCGCCCAGGAAGAGGACGCCCAGCACCGAAATCGTTATGGCAACACCGGGAAAGGTCGCGAGCCACCAGGCCGTCGTGATGTAGTCGCGCCCATCGTTCAACATCTGACCCCAGGTGATTGTTGGCGGTTGGACCCCAAGGCCGAGAAAACTGAGGGAAGACTCGGCAATGATGGTGGTGGCCACATTGAGGGTAGCGAGAACAATAATTGAGGCCATCACATTGGGCAGAACATGCCTTGCAAGGATCCAGAAGTTTGACTGCCCCAGAGCCTTGGCCGCCTCGACGTATTCCCTGCTCTTCAAGGACAGCACCTCACCCCTTACAACCCGGGCGTAGCCAACCCAACGGGTGAATCCCAGCACAAACACGAGGGTAATCACGCCAGGTCCCAGCACTCCCAGGACCGTCATTGTTAACAAGATCCCGGGAATCGCCATGAAGCTATCCAAAAACCGGCTGAGGAGGGTGTCCAGGATCCCGCCGAAATACCCGGTTATCAGGCCGAAGGTCACACCAACCACACCGGCCACCAAAACAGCGCTGATGCCTACCGCCACTGACACCTGGGTCCCCATGATGATCCGCGAGAGGATGTCCCGCCCCAACTGGTCGGTTCCCAGCAGGTGCTGGGGCTGTCCACCATCAACCCAGGACGGGGGTACAAGCCGATTATAGAGATCAGTTAGGCCCGGGTCATGGGGTGTCAGGTATGAGCCGAAGAGGGCCACGAACAGAACGACCGCCACAACGATGGCCCCAGTGAGGCCCACCGGGCTCCGGCTCAGTTTGACAAAACGCTTTCCCCAGCCAGAGCGGGGACTCATGCCGTCTGCGCCCAAATTGCTAACAATGGTACCGCCTGGTTCGTTCTGCGTGTCATTAAGTTCCGATCGCATGGCATTCACCCCTTATTCGAAGCTGATCCTCGGGTCAATAATGCAGTAGACAATATCTACAAAAAGATTGGCAAAGATGATGATAAGGGCCATGACCATTACGATGGCCTGAACAAGGGCCATGTCCCTCATGTTGAGGGCTAACACAGCCAGTTGGCCAATACCGCCCCAGGCAAAGACCTGCTCGGTGACGACAGCCCCGCCCATGAGTGTAGCGGTCTGTATCCCGACAATGGTTACAACAGGGATCAGGGCGTTCCTGAGGGCGTGTTTGTAGATAACAACGCTCTCCGACAGGCCCTTGGACCTTGCAGTTGTTATGAAGTCCTGCCTGATGACCTCAAGCATGCTGGACCGGATCAACCGCGTTATCGTCGCCGCCATACCTGTTCCCAGGGTCGCTGCGGGCAGGATCAGGTGAGACAGGGTTCCCTTTCCAGACACAGGCAACCAACGAAGGACTACGGCGAAAACAATGATCAGCATCAGCCCCAACCAGAAGTTGGGCATCGCCCTGCCCAGAACTGAGACCGTTGATGCTGTCAGATCAATGGCGGAATTCTGCTTAACAGCTGATATGATGCCAAGTGGTATGGCAATGACCAGGGCCACCAGCATTGCCGCGCCGGCTAGCTGGAGGGTGTGGGGCATTCGCTCCAGGACAATCTGGAGGGCTGGGGCCTTAAACCGGAATGACCGCCCGAAGTCCCCCTTCAGGGCATTCTTAAAGAATACCCAATACTGTACGTGAAGGGGTTTGTCCAGCCCAAGGGCTGTGGTCAGGCTCTCTATCTCCTGCGGGGTGGCGTCTTCTGGCAGCATCAGGATAACGGGATCCCCTGTCAACCGCAGCAAGACGAAGACTATGATTGAGACGCCTATAATGACTGGTATGATCTGCAGCAGTCGACGAGCAATGTACCTCTTCACCTATATCCCACCCTTCTAGCTGCGGATTGGGCGCCCGCTGCGCGCAGGCGCCCTCTCCGATACTTCAGCCCAATCTAATGCAGGGGGTTAACTGCCTTCATTGACTGTGACCGGCCACATCCAGAGCATCTCATCGGCCCTGGGCTCGAAGTTGACCTGTTTGTTGATGCCATAGGAGTTCTTCAGCTGATAGAGGTAGATGTGGGGTCCGTGGTTATCAGCGATGATCTCCTGCGCGCGGTGGTACATCTCCGCCCGCCTCTCCCGATCCATCTCAACGGCAGCCTCAGCCGTGAGCTGCTCGAACTCCTCGTTGATGAAGTAATGGTGCTGCTTCTCGCCATCAATGGCCTGGCGCAGCGAATTGAGGGCCAGATGAGCATCCCAGAGGGAGTTGGCAAACCCAATCAGGTACAGCTCCTGATGCTCTTGCGCATTGCGAATATTTGAGAGTTGACCAAATTCCACGATCTGTAGGTTGACATCGAAGCCAACGCTCTCAAGCATCGCAGCTATCGCCTGGGCAACCTCCTTGTCCATTGGATACCGACCTGCCGGGGAGTGCATCGTGATCTGGCAGGGGTTGTCCGGACCGTACCCTGAGGCCGCCAGTAGCTCAACTGCCTTGTCAGGGTCATAGAGATAGGTGTTGTACAGGTCAGGGTTCGCCCCGAAGTTGCCAGGGGTTACCCTGGTGCGCGTCGGAGTCCCAGCGCCACCCATGATGGTGTCGACAAGGGCCTGCTTGTCTATGGCGTAGTCGATGGCGGCCCTCACATTGGGATCACTGGTCTTGTACTCAGGGTTGAGGCGGTCCACCAGGAGCATTACCCGCTGGCTGTTGGCTCTCTTTAAGACGGTGTCAGAGTTGCTCTCAACGTTTGGCCACTCCTGGGGCGGTACGTTGACAGCGATGTCAACCCCACCGGTCAAGAGCTCAGCAACGCGGGTGGCGTCTTCGGGGATTGCCCGGAAGACCAGGCGATCTATCTCGGGCCGGCCTCTCCAGTAGTCGTCATAGGCCTCAAGCACGACCCGATCGTCCTTGATCCACTCTACAAACTTAAAGGGACCAGTTCCAATGGGGTGCGCCTCAAAGCCTTCCCAACCGACTTCCTCCAGGTAGTGCTTGGGCAGCATGCTTGAGCCCAGCCGGCAGAGGCGGTTGAGCAGCACCGGTTCCGGCGCAAAGGTTATAATCTCAACGGTATGGTCGTCAACGATTCTAACTTCCTGGATCTGCTTGTACTGGCCGTGCTCCCTGAGTTCCGCTCCGGTCTCCGGATTGGCAATGCGTTCCAGTGTCCACTTGACATCCTCAGCGGTGAAGGGCTCGCCATCATGCCACTTTACACCCTCGCGGAGTTCAAACCGCCAGGTTGTCTCATCCACCTGCTCCCAGGAGGTGGCCAGGGCTGGCTGGATCTCCAGGTCCTGGTTTCTCCACACAAGATAGTCAAAGACATTTACATGAAGGGCTTCCGTAGCGGTGTTGTTGTGGTCGTGGATATCCCAGCTCCGCACGTCGATCCCCTGGGCTATGACAATCTCGGTGATCCCGTCATCAGTTGCGCCCTGTTCCGCCCCTTGGCCGCAGCCCACGGTGGCAGCGCCAAGGACCATTACCAGTACCAATAGTAAGGCCAAATTACGAGACTTCAACGATCTCCCTCCCCTTCCTTATTCACTGTTCTCCGAAGAAATACTCCTCCACAAAGGCCTGAACACGGCCAAGGACCAGGTCGTTCAGTTCCTTACCCATCTCTGGAGACAACCTGGTGGCGTCACCAAGGGCTCCATTCCTGCTGATCTCATCCCACATCCATGCTGGACTCCCCCACCACGGCCGCTTACCGTAGGGGGCGTCAGTCAGCTCACCGGGCTGCAGTTGGTCCATTCTGACGACCTCCGGACACAGGACCAGGCTTTGCGACATCTCAATCTCGCAAGCATGTCCCGTCACCTCCGAGACATCCTGCTCTGCGCGCCAGTCTTTGGCCATGCTCCCGCCGCAGTCCACCCACGCAGTCTTCATCCCCAGTTCCTGGCGGACCCGCAGGGCCGCGATCCCCAGGGCGGGGCGATTCCCACCGTGGCCATTGACAAATAAGACCTGGTTCAGCCCGTGTTGCTGCAGGCTCCAGGCCAGGTCAACGCAGACTTGAATGAAGGTCTCAGGCTTCAGGGTCATGGTGCCAGGAAAACCCAGGTGGTGATGGGAGACGCCCACATCAATGGTGGGGGCTACCAACGCCCGTGGGGCCAACCCTTCAGCCAGCATTTCACAGAACCTCTCAGCCCGGGCAGCATCCACAGCCAGGGTCCCATGGGGTCCATGTTGTTCTGTTGAACCCGTGGGGACAATGCCCAACTCCGCGTGGGAGAGGCGTTCTTTGATCTCGGGCCAGGTCAGTTTCTTCAATACGTAACTGGACACCAGATGTACCTCCTTAAGGCGTTAGAGTAGTATGGTAGCCAGGATAACAAGGCAGTTGGTCTCAACTACTCCTCGATGTAAGTATGGGATGCATAGCGTTCTACGAGTCCCTCGTATTCCTCAAGGTTTTTCCTGACGGCAGCGCCATCCCTGATCCCAATTATGGCAAAGAGCTGGTTTATTACGGAGACCGTAGCCACATGGGAGCGGGCAAAGGAAAGCCCATCCGTCTTGACAATGAGGACAACGTCTGCCTGTCGGGCAATGGGTGCCACAAGGCTATCGGTAATTGCGACTACGCTTGCCCCCTGCTCCTTCAGAAAGCTAACACAGCGTAGCGTTGATGCGCTGTAGCGTGGAAGACTGATGGCAATCAGGAGCGTCTTTGGGCCGGCTTTCTTCAAGAGATTAGGGGAGTCACCGGCATCCGGAGGCAGAAGGGTTGCATTACCAAAGACAATATTTAGGTACTCATCGAGAAGGATCGCGGGCCCGCGGGACGCCCTCCTGGCGGCGATCATTATCTGTTCCGACCCCAGCATCAGTTTGACGGCCCGGTTAAGGGTGGCGATGTCATTCTCCCGGAGGGTCAACTTGATGTTTTCAATGTCCTGAGCGGCCACTGTCTCAAACAGCTGCCGACCGCCTTCTGCCTGCTGACTTGAGATGTCATGCCTCTCTGTAGTTGTCAGGTACCGGCGCACACGGCTCTTCAGGACCTTCTGCAGATCAGCGTATCCGTCATAGCCCAGGTCTGAAGCAAACCTCACCACAACTGAAGGGCTAACCCCCACCCGGCGACCAAGCTCCGTGGCGGTGCAAAAGGCCACTTCCTGCCAATCATCAAGGATAAACTGGGCAACCCGTTGCTTCCCATCACTCAGCTGAGAATAGGTGCTGTGAATTCGCTGCAGTAGCACGTTGGTCTCAGTCATGGTGCTCACCTCGCAAAGGTTTTTGCACAAAGTTCCTCCAGCCCCAATTTCCTTTGCCGTTGTCCTATAATTCGCCTTAGTTTACAGAACTCCTCTCGCAGAAGAGGAAACTGTCGTATAAAAATACAACGGGGACCCTCCTGAGCTCTGTGAAGGGGCCCCGTAGCGGATGATATAGGTTGAGAGGGTTTAGCTGGTACAGGTTTTGTTATGCTCCCATCCCGGCCCGACTACTTCCTGCTCCTCCGGCGTCGAGGCGCCTGGTGGATGATGTCGCCATGAATACCGTGGGCGGCTTCCATCACTATCTCCGAGAGGGTTGGGTGGGCGTGAATGGTTGTCGCGATATCCCTGGCGGTGGCGCCTGTCTTCAGGGCAATGGCGCCCTCATGGATCAGGTCGCTGGCGTGGGGGCCCAAGACGTGAAGGCCCAGGAGCTTGTCGGTGGCCTTGTCTGCAATGACCTTGACGATGCCGTCGGTCTCCCCCAGGGCCGCTGCCTTGCCGTTGGCGCCGTATGGGAACTTGCTAACAGCATAGTCCAGGCCCTGCTCCTTGCACTCGTCTTCCGTCAGGCCAACGCTGGCGGCCTCGGGGGACGAGAAGACAACACCGGGAACGATGGTGTAGTCCATCTCACTGTCCATTCCGAAGATGTTCTCGATGGCGGTAATGCCCTCGAAGGAGGCCACTGGGGCCAGATAGGTCTTGCCTACCACATCACCAATGGCGTAGATCCCCGGCACATTCGTGGCCATCCTGGAGTTCACTTTGATACCCCACTTGTCATACTCAACGCCCAGGGCGTCGAGGCCTATGCCTCCATGGAAGGGGACGCGGCCCATACCCAGCATTATCACGTCGGCCTCAAAGCGGACATCCTCATCATTCTTCTTTGCTGTCAGGACCTTCTTGCCGTTCTCCTCAAAGATGTCTTCCATGTAGATACCGGTCTCAATTGTGATGTTCTTGCGGCGCAGGACCGGAACCATCCTCCGCGCCAGCTCGTTATCGATGGGCGGCAGGATCGTTGGTGACCGCTTGATGCAGGTCACCTCTGAGCCGAAGGCCGCGTAGATGCAGGCAAACTCGATGGCAATGACACCGCCTCCGATGATAAGCATCTTCTCCGGCACTTCCTCAAGCTCAAGGGCGTCATCACTGGTGATTGTATGGGAGATGGCCTCATCTGACAGCGGGGGCATCTTGGGCAGAGAGCCGGTAGCAATGATGATGTTCTTCGCCTTCAATTCCTCGCTGCCGCCCTCTGTCAGCTGGACGGTGACGGTGCCGGGTTCAGGGACACTGCCTGCGCCATTAAAGACATCAATGCCATAGGCCTTCATCAGCTGGGCAACCCCGCCCGTCTGCTTGGCAACAACCTGGTCCTTCCACTCCATGGCCTTGGCCAGGTCAAGGTGGTAGCTGTCAACCACAGTGCCGAACTGTTCAGCGTGCTTGACATTCTCAAGGATCTCTGCTGAGCGTACCAGGGCCTTTGTTGGTATACAGCCAACATTAAGGCAGCACCCACCAAGCTTGTGTTTCTCAACAAGGGCAACCTTCCCGTCAAGCTGGGAGGCCCTGATGGCGGCAACATAACCGCCTGGTCCGCCGCCGATAACAACTACATCGTACATCGAGCATCACTCCTCTAAGAGACAACTGGTTTCAAATCTGTTAACCTGTGGCCACCCGCTTAACGGCGTCTTGTCCACTGGTCGCCTGCATACTTTGACTGCCGCAACTGGGCGGTGATCCGCTGCTCCGCAGGGGTTAGTTCGCCTGGTATCAATTCCATCCCTAGTGCCTGGGTGAAGCCCTCGGCCATGGCCTGAGCTACCCTACCGAATTCGGGCCTGTCCGGCAGGACATCCCAGATGCCCACGGCCTTGGTGGACAGCATCGCCTTCAGCCTGGCACGGGCTTGTTCCGATGGCACCCTGAGGATCCCAACCAGCCGATTAAGGTCAATGCTGAGGGGTATCGACCCATGCTGGAGAATAACCCCTGACTTACGGGTCTGAGCGCTGCCTACGATCTTCCTTCTCTCCACAACAAGTTCGTACCAGGAGGGCGCATCGAAGCAGGCTGCTGATGTCCCCTTAACCGATGCCACTCTTGTGGAATCAGGCGCCTTCAGCTCCGCCCTGGCCCCCAGGGCTTGAAAGCCAGCCAGGAGTCCCTGGCTGAGCTCCTTGTAGGTCTCCAGGACTGAGCCGGGCAGGTGTTCCTCGGAGATGATAACGCTGTAGGTGACCTCATGATCGTGAAGGACAGCCCGACCACCTGTCAGTCGTCGTACCCAGCCAATGCCCAGCCTCTGGCAGGCCTGGACATCGATCTCCTTCTCGAAGCGCTGGAAGTAACCCAGGGAGACTGCTGCTGGCTCCCAGCCGTAGAACCTCAAGGTCGGTGGCACCTTGCCCCCGGCGTGGGCCAGAAGAATCGCCTCATCGATGGCCATATTGGCGGGGCCATCCTGAAAACCTGTGTTTAGAAGTCGCCACTCCATAGAAACCTCTCCCCCAGGTTTCATCACTCACCTAAGGCCGCAGCGATGGCCTCCGCAGTCTCCTCTACGGTGAGGGGCCGCGGATAATTATACATTGGCCCGCCGGGCCGCTCGTTATAGTAGGGACGGTTGCAGTCCTCGCAGCCGCTGGTCTCAAAGGCCTTGCCATCGGATAGCAATTGGCGCGCCTGCCCCTCGTCCAGGCCAAATCCTGTAATCCTCCCGCTTGCGTCAAACCTCATCTCTTCAACTCTAATCTTGCCCATGCCCACCAAGTGGTGGGCCACCTGTACCCGCCGGTAGTGCCTGATGGCAGGGGGTTGGGCGTCCTCAAGGGGGGTTCCCCTTACCGGGGTAAAGGCAAACAGTCCCACGGTGACCCCAAGGTCGCGCATCTCCTGGATGCAGGCCACCATCTCCTCTTCCGTCTCCCCCAGACCGACAATCAGATGGGTGCTAATCCGCCCGGGATACTGCCTTGCCGCGTCTTCCAACAGCCCTCTCGACCTGTCCCACTCCCGCCCCTTTACCTGGCGATAGATGCGGCTGGTGGCGGCATCCAGAGGAAGGCTCACCCTGTCGGCGCCCCATTCCAGGATCTCTCCAATCTCGGCAAGGTCTCGGGGAGATGTGGATACGCAGATGGGAACCCCTGAACGGGATCGCAGCTCCTTGACGGCCTCCTCCACGCGGCGGTGAGCCCCCGCCGACATCACCACCTGGAAGCAGGCGCGCTTGAGCCGTCCATCGCTAGCGGCTGCAGCCACCCGGCAGGAGACCTCCCCCTGTTCCCAGGCTGGCCAACTGACGCGGGAAAGGAACCGCGCCGGGCTATCACTGGCCCGCCCCTGGGGACAGAAGGAACAGGAGAAGCTGCACCTCTCACCAATCATCAGGTAGGCGGTTGTCGGGTCTACGTCCGACTTGATATCCTTCAACCCCAGGACCTTGGCGGTCCCAGCCGAGGCCCGCAGCCTGTCAGGATTATCACTCATAGCACACAACACTCGCTTCCGCGTTCAACAGTGAGCCCCAAGTCGTCGGCTGCCCTTGAGCAGATGGGCGCCGGGTTGACAATGCGGTTTACTCCAGCGGCCAGGGCCAGCAGGTCAATCTGCTGCCTGTACCTGCCACCAGGGCGCATGCACCCCAGGAATATGGGGACATCGGGAAACATCAACCTGGCCTGAACAAGGACCTCCAGCGCCTCAACGGGTGCCGGCGGCATCCGCCCTTCATACCGGGTGCCTCTGGTAGGAATAAAGATAAGGAACACCAGGCCATCAACACCCTCCTCCTTCAGCCGCTCAAGAGCGCTGTACTCGCCGGAGATCTGCCCGCCCCGCAGCCCGATGGCAATGTGAGGTAACACCCTGGCATGCCTCTTTAGCCTCCGGTAGCTCGCAAAGTAATCGTCCACGGTGGCAGAGAGGCCGTAGACCTCCTTGATCGTCTCGTTATCCCCTGCAATGTCAAAGGAAATAACGTCTGCCAGCCCGCCCAACTCCCGCGCCTCTTCCTCATCGACAAGGCCGACATGGAAGTTCAGTTTGCCAAGACCCTTGATCCTCTCAAGCACCTCGCGGTGCTGTAATAGGGGCACCTTCCCATGTCTGTCACAACCACCGCTAATAAGCCAGCTGGTAGTCTTCTTCCCTGGCCTGTAATCAGCCTGGGCCAAACAACTGACAGGGGTCATGTGTTCCAGGTAGTGCTTCCCGCAGTGGGCGCAGTCAAGGGCGCAGGCGGTCCCAGTGGTACTTACCACCTCTGTGTTATTGGGATGATCAAAACCGACTGTTCCAGGATGGTGGCTGATCCGGACCTGCCAGGCGCTTCGCAGAAGCTCGCGAATATCCTCCCCCCTATGTGGCCCAGCGGCCACCTGGCCTGAAACCAGGTGGCCGTTGGAACCAGATATCCGCTCAACGACGCTCAGGGCGTCGGCTTTGTGACCAGTCAGCGCTATTCCCCTTCAGCGCCAGCGGCGGGGGTCCACCGGAGATCCGGCTGCCTTGCGGCCCTGGTCTCGTCGAGACGTCCCACAACGGTAGTATGCGGCGCGGAGGTGAGCTTCTCTGGGTCCCGCTTGACCTCGTCAGCGATCTTCAGCATCGCTTCGGCGAAGTTGTCAATGGACTCCTTGCCCTCGGTCTCGGTGGGCTCAATCATTAGGCACTCGTCTACAATCAGGGGGAAGTAGACGGTGGGCGGATGGACGCCGTAGTCGATCAGGCGCTTGGCTATGTCGAGGGTCCGCACATCGGCCTCTCGCTTCTGTATGTTGCCGCTCAGCACGAACTCGTGTTTGCAGAAGCGGTCATAGGGGCGCTCAAAGTGGTCCTTGAGCCGGTACATCAGGTAGTTGGCGTTAAGGACCGCGTCTTCGCTGACCTGACGCAGGCCATCGGGGCCCATGGTCCGGATGTAGGCATAGGCCTTGACAGCAACGCCGAAGTTACCGTAGTAGCCCTTCATCCGTCCAACGCTCTTGGGCCTGTCGTAGTCCAGGTAGAAGCGCCCATCCTTCCCCTCCACAACAGGCACCGGCAAGAAGGGCGCCAACCGCTCTTTGACGCCAACGGGGCCGGAACCAGGTCCGCCGCCGCCGTGCGGGGTTGCGAAGGTCTTGTGCAGGTTAAAGTGGACCACATCAAAGCCCATGTCACCTGGACGAGAGATGCCCATAATCGCATTGGCGTTGGCGCCGTCATAGTACAGAAGACCGCCGGCTTTGTGAACAAGACTGGCTACTTCCTCAATGCCCTGCTCAAACAGGCCAAGGGTGCTCGGGTTCGTCAGCATCAGGGCGGCTATCTCACCGTCATATTTCTCAAGAACGGCCTTGAGGGCCTCGATGTCAACATCGCCCGCTTCATTCGACTTGACCTCAACGGTCTTATAACCAGCCATGATGGCTGAAGCCGGGTTGGTTCCATGAGCGCTGTCTGGGATTATGACCATCTTGCGGTGGCCTTCCCCCTTATCCTCATGGTAGGCCTTGATAACGTAGAGGCCGGTCAACTCTCCATGGGCGCCGGCGGCGGGCTGCAGGGAAACCTTGTCAACCCCACCGATCTCGCACAGGTATTGGTCCAGCTCATACATCATCTGAAGGGCGCCCTGGCTCAGCTCCTCCGGCTGATAGGGATGGATATTGGCTAACCCCGGCAGCCGGACAACCTCTTCGTTGATCTTGGGATTATACTTCATGGTGCAGGACCCCAGAGGGTAAAAGTCGATGTCAACCCCATGGTTCAGCTGTGAGAGGCGGGTGAAGTGACGAACTACATCAACCTCGCTGACCTCAGGCAGCGCGGGCGCCCTCTCCCTCAGCATCGCCTCAGGTAGAAGGTCCTTTACATCCTGTTCTGGAACGTCGCATTTGGGGAGGGAGTATCCTCTGCGTCCAGGGGCGCTTAGTTCATAGATTATCGGCTCGGAGCGCATCATACCAATCCCTCCAATCTACCGGCAAGGTAGTCAATGTCCTGCTTTGTGCGCTTCTCGGTGACGCAGAACAGCATGTGGTTCTGCATCTCCGGGTAGAACCTGCCCAGGTCAAGGCCGCCAATGATCCTGTGCTCCAGAAGGGCCTTGTTGATCTCCGATGGGGCTAGCTTCGTCTTGACAACAAACTCCTTGAAGAAGGGCCCGCTAAAGGCAGCATCAAACCCATCAAGCCTGGTAATGGCCTTCTGGGCGTAGTGGGCCTTGCGCAGGTTCAGCTCAGCAACTTCCTGTATACCCTCCTTGCCCATCGTCGACAGGTAGGTAGCGGCGGCAAGGGCGTTGAGGGCCTCGTTGGAGCAGATGTTAGAGGTGGCCCGCTCGCGACGAATGTGCTGCTCCCTGGTCTGTAGGGTGAGCACGAAACCGCGGTTGCCCTGGCCATCAACGGTGGCGCCGGCGACACGGCCTGCAATCTGCCTCTGGTATTTCTCCTTGGTGGCAAAGAAGCCCAGGTGAGGACCGCCAAAGTACATGGGGTTTCCCAGGGCCTGGCCCTCGCCGATTGCGACATCGGCGTTGTACTCGCCGGGGGCCTTAAGGACACCCAGGGAAATGGGGTCAACCACCGCAACAAAGAGGGTCTTCTTGTCACCAAGCATGTCACCAACGCTGTTCATGTCCTCAACCAGGCCGAAGAAATTAGGCGACTGGACAAAGACAGCGGCGGTATCGTCGTCAACCTCACTGGCCAGCCTCTCGAGGTCTGTGACGCCATCCTTAAGGGGAATGGTGATGACCTCAATGTCCTGGCCAGGGGCGTAGGTATTCAAGGTCTCGATATACTCTGGGTGTACGCCCCCAGATATGAGGACCTTGCCCTTCCGGGTCGAACGGCAGGCCATGATGGCTGCCTCAGGCACCGCTGTAGCCCCGTCATAGAGGGAGGCGTTTGAGACCTCCATGCCTGTTAGATCGCAGATCAGACTCTGGTACTCGTAGATTGACTGCAGTACCCCCTGGCTCATCTCAGCCTGGTAGGGAGTGTAGGCGGTGTAGAGCTCGGAACGCGAGATCACATGGTCCACCGTGGCCGGGATGTAGTGGTCATAGGTGCCGGCCCCGAGGAAGTAGATGAAATCGCTGGTTGTTGCGTTCTTGGAGCTGATCTCTGTCATGTGACGCGTCAGTTCCAGTTGGGACATGCCCTCAGGCAGGTTCAGATTACCCTTGAACCGGAGGGACTGGGGAATGTCCGCGAAGAAGGCATCAATCGAGTCTACACCAATGAACTCCAGCATCTCTTTGCGGTTCTCATCAGTTATAGGAAGATAAGGATGCTTCATAGCGACGCTCCTTTAGTGCTCAACAGTCTTCTCGTACTCCTCGTACTCAGCGGTATCCATCAGGTCGTTAAGCTCGCCAAGGTCGCTGGGCTCAATAACGATCATCCACCCGTTCTCATGGGGAGACTCGTTTATGAGTCCGGGGTTGTCAATCAGGGCCTCGTTGATCTTGACAACGGTGCCGCTCAGGGGGGCGTAGCAGTCGGAAACAGCCTTGACGGACTCAACAACGCCAAAGGGCTCTCCCTGTACTACCTCGTCGCCTACCTCGGGCAGCTCAACGAATACGATGTCCCCCAAGGCGTCCTGGGCATGGTTTGATAGCCCGATCTGCGCCTCGTCTCCGTCAACCTTTACCCACTCATGGTCTTCGGTGAACTTAAAGTTCTTTGGCCACATGAATAGTTCCCTCCTCGTTAGTCTTCTCCCCGGCTTACCGGGGCCGCCTGTAAAAGGGCAGTTTGATAATCTTTGCCTTCCTGGCCTTGTTGCGAATCATGACATCCACCTCGGTACCCAGCTTGGTGTTCCCAGGGGTAACGTAGGCCATGGCAATGTTCCTCTCAAGGGTCGGTGAGTAGCTTCCAGTGGTAACTTCACCGATCTCCTGACCTTCCTTGGCGATCTTATAGTGACTGCGCGGAATGGCCCGTTCCAGCATCTCCAGGCCAACAAGGCGTTTCTTGAGGCCCTCATCAAGACGCTTCTTCAGGGCCTCCTTGCCAATGAAGTCCTCCTCCTTGTCAAGGGCGACGAACCTGTTGAGGCGGGCCTCAAGGGGCGATGTCTCCTTGTCAAGCTCCTGGCCATAGAGGGGCATACCTGCCTCAAATCTGAGGGTGTCGCGGCAGCCCAGGCCCGTTGGGGCCAGGCCGAACTCTTCACCGGCTCCCATGACCTTCTCCCAGAGGTCTTCGGCGTCCCCGGGGGCGCAGAAGATCTCAAAGCCGTCTTCACCAGTGTAGCCGGTCCGTGAAACGAGACACTTAACACCATCAATATTAATGTCCTTGACCAGCCAGTAGTACTTGATAGAGGACAGGTCATAGTCGGTCAACTTCTGTAGAATGGGCTCAGCCTTTGGCCCCTGGAGGGCCAACTCAGCCATGTCGTCGGACACGTTGGCCACCTTGACGTTCTCACACTTGGCGGCCTGCTCCTGGATCCAGTTCCAGTCCTTCTCCAGGTTGGCGGCGTTAATGACCAACAGGTAGTCTTTCTCGCCAGTGCGGTAGACTAGCAGGTCGTCAACGGTACCCCCTGTTGGGTAGAGCATGTGGGTATAGAGAATTTGGCCGATCTCCAGCCTGGCAACGTCATTGGCCACGAGATACTGGAGGAATGCCAGGGCGTTCTCGCCCTCCACCGTCACCTCGCCCATGTGAGATACGTCAAAGAGTCCAGCTTCCTTACGAACCTTGTGGTGCTCATCAATAATACCGCTGTACTGGACAGGCAGCGCCCAACCGCCGAAGTCAATCAGCTTACCCCCATACTTAATGTGCGACTGGTAAAAGGGTGTGCGTTTGGGTTCTCCCATGTCTTTCACCTCCCATTAATTCCTCTGTGAATACTTCGCCTGCGAATACTCCGCCATCGTTTGCAATTGACTGCGACCCACCCCGATGGACAAGGCGTCGACCAGGCCGCCATAAATTACCTCCCCCGTCTATCTTTGCCTAGAATTCCCCAGTGCCCCGAAAAATAGTAGGTAGCCCCTATGAGGGCACAGTGATAATGAGGTCCCCTCCTTTAAAACGAAGGAAGACAGAGAAAACGGCTCAAAAAGAGCTGTCTGCCCTGTCCTTTTACCTGAGAGATTACCCCTGCCACAACGGCTGGAGCTGCCCCGTGGGTGGCGCTAAACAGCGCTCTCTCCAGAGTCTCGTCCGATCGCGGTACCTTTTGCCTGAGAGTTTCCCGCTACTCGCTATCTGAGCGGTTGCTGCCGGCCAGCTAAACCGGTGTTGCACCTTCGGCGCCCTCACCATAATGCAGTTGAGCCAGGTCCTATCCTGCTTCATCCCGCGAGGGTCTCTCCCGCGACCTTCATCCGACAATATTCTCCTATTGCTCCACAGCGAATGCCTAAGTCCTCCGACTTCTTTCCCCTGTGGAACCCTCGGCTAACTATATACGACAACGTTGACCTGTATCCCTTCTACAGGTACGGAATTTCCTAATCTGTGTCACTTGAGGACATTGTCCAGGAACATCATGATTACAAACCCAACCATGATGGAGTGAGTGGCCACCCGTGAAGTGGCTCGCTTCTGGGTCTCGGGGATGATCTCCCGACTGATGACAAAGAGCATCGCCCCGGCGGCAAAGGCCAGCGCAAAGGGGAGAAACTGTTTGGCGACGCTGACGAGGACAACACCGATAAGCCCTCCTATTGGTTCCACCAGCCCCGTCGCCAGGGCAACCAGCCATGCCTTCCAGGGGCGAAAGCCCTCCCCCATAAAGGGCAGCGCCACCGCCAGGCCCTCCGGCATGTTTTGGAGTCCAATGGCAATGGCGACAGAGAGGCCGTTGGCAATGTTGCCATCTCCGAAACTTACGCCCACGGCAAGCCCCTCAGGGAAGTTGTGAACGGTGATGGCCAGGGCAAAGAGCCAGACCTTGCGCAGGTTATCTGAGTTCTTGCCTGGGCCCAACATCAGGTTGGTATCGGGGAAGCACTTGTCAACCACATCCAGGAACAGGCCCCCGATAAGGATACCTACAAGGGCAATGGTGGCTCCCGGGATACCGCCACCTGAGAACTCGATGGCCGGGATTATCAGGCTGAAAGAGGTGGCCGCCAGCATCACCCCGGCGGCAAAGCCCAGGAGAGGATCAAGGAGATCCTTGCCGATCTTGCGGGTAAAGAGGATGGGCAGCGCCCCGATACCTGTACTTACCCCGGCAATGAGGCTGGCCATGATGCCAACAGTAATTGGATCGAACTGTGACAGCCAAGGAATCAATGTGAGATGCACCCCGCTACGGTTTTGTCTTCTCAATAAGCTGCAATGGATGACTGGAGACTGCTCCCCAACATCCTATGTCTTGGAAGACTGCGGGGTGAATTCGTCTGACGGTTCAGAACCACTATCCTCTATCCTATGCTACTTATTCCTCAGACTGGGAAATACGGCTCTCTTTAATAGTAGGTCTCTCCACGGTGCTCTCCCCCTTTTTGAGCGCAGTGAACAAGCCCCAAAAGGGGTGTCGCAAGCAACGAGCGAAGACACTAGTAAAAGACGCTCGGAAGAGCAGCGATTGGAATAGGGGGTGCAAGAGCTTGACCGTGAAGGATATGGCTCCACACACAAGCGAAGAAATCAGCTCCGCAATCCAGCAGGGGCTTCCCGTGGTTGCCCTTGAAAGTACTCTGATCGCCCACGGCTTGCCCTGGCCCGACAACCTGCAGCTTGCGCAGGACGTTGAGGAGATCGTTCGGGCGGAAGGGGCTGTGCCCGCAACCATCGGTATTATCAATGGTACCGTCAAGGTTGGCCTATCCTCATCTGATCTTGAGCTGATGGCCAGCGAACAGAAGGTGGTCAAGGTTAGTAGACGGGATCTGGCTGTTGTTCAGGCCAAGGGTCTCCACGGCGCCACGACGGTGGCCGCCACCCTTCACCTGGCAATCCAGACAGGCATTAAAGTCCTTGCCACAGGGGGCATCGGCGGTGTCCACCGGTAGGCCCGGGATAGTTGGGACGTCTCTGCTGACCTGGCTGTGTTGGGAAAAGCGCCGGTGGCGGTCGTCGCTTCAGGCGTGAAGTCCATTCTCGATATCCCCGCAACCTTGGAGTACCTGGAAACCCAGAGTGTACCGGTGGTGGGCTATAAGACAGACCGGTTTCCCGGCTTCTACCTCCGGGATAGCGGTCAACCAGTGGGTTGGCGAGTCGACACCCCAAAAGAAGTAGCAGCAATCTACTGGGCCCAGAGGGCGCTGGGGACAAGAGCCGCCCTGCTGGTTGCCAACCCTGTCCCCTCGGGATACGGCCTGGTGGGCCAGGAGCTCAGGGACAAAACCTGTAGAGTAATTGAGGAGTGCCTGGACCGAGGTATCCCCGTCTCAATGGACCCCTCCTCCCACTCTCTACTGGCAAAGAATTAGAACCAGACCAGTTCTTCAGGCTAACCCACGGGCTTGAGATCCTGTTTCCCAGCCTGGAGGAGGGCCGGTACCTGACAGGTCAGACCGAGCCCCTTGACATTGCCGAAGCCCTGCTTCAGTACTACCCCCTGGTAGTCCTCAAACTGGGCCGGGAGGGATCGCTGGTCGGGACTCAGCCAGTCCCAACCGAGGCAGTCAAACCCCTTGATGCCACCGGCGCGGGAGACGCCTTTTGCGCCGCTTTTCTTGCAGCATACCTGTCAGGCAACACTCCCGTTGAAGCGGCCCGGCAAGCCAATGCCCTGGCCAGGCTGGTAGTGCAGCACGAAGGCGCGCGACCCAAGCTTCCTGACATGGGGACAACGGCCCCTTCTGACCAACCCTAGGGCTTTCGGACTACAGCAGCGTCGGTGTGCACCCTGATGGTAACGGTCTTCGGAAGCCCAGGCACCGCCAGCAGCCAGGAGACCCGCGCGGCAGCCTCAATACTCACGCAGACGGTGGGCCAGCGAAGTTTCTCGCCGCTGATCTTGTCTACCGGCCTCTTTCTGCCGGTGGGGTTGTAGACCGAGACCTCGATGGAGGATATGAGAACCGCTCCTCCCCCGGGCACCACATTACTCTGTACTGCCTCCAGTGCCCGGGCCCGCGCGGCAGCCTCGTCAAGGATCACCTCTCCATCGGCCAGGCGCTCCAGGTCCAGTTCCTGCACCGCCGCCAGGGCCGCCATGTCGGCCACTGCATGGAGGTGAGCCCTGACGGTAAAGAGCTGGGCAATGGCAATCAGGCCGGACAACAGAAGCAGGAGGACTGGCAGCATCAGCATGGTCAAGACCAGGGCAGCGCCGCCCTCCCCTCCCAGCTTGTGCTGGCGCTTACTGGGTGGGGTACGAGAATTGAGCCTGTGGACCGTCCCCTCGTACACAGGGCTACCTCCTGACCTTCTCGCTTCGGGTGACGAAGGTCACCGTAACAGGAAGCCGGGCTCCCAGCGCTGCCTTGAAGAGCGGAGTGCTGAAGTGATAGTCATAGCTGAGGGAGACCCTGATGGGCCTGCCGTAAGCAGCACGCTTGGGTTTGATCTCGACGGTCACGTCCTCAACGGGTAGGAGGCCCAGTTCAAGCTGCTCCCTGATGGAGCTCTCGACCTTGGTGGTGAGTCCACCGGCAACAGCAGCCAAGCGCGCTCCCTCACGGGCAGCCTGAACCAGGACCAGGCGCGAGTTCATGAGAAGCCCAGCCTCCAGAAGGCCCAAAAGGAGGAATATGAGGAGGGAGGCCACAAGGGCAAATTCCACCAGAACTGCCCCAGATTCTCTGCCTTTGCCTAAGCATCTCACATCATCCCGCCCCCTGTATCTGCGCTATGATCTCCTGGAGCCGTTCCTGCAGCACAGCCCCGAGACTGCTGAGGCTTCCAATCAACACGACAACGACCAGAGCAAGGATTAAAGCGTATTCCGTAGTTGTCGCCCCGCGTTCACCGCTGACAGCCCGGTTCCACGCGGTCCCGAGGGTCACAATGCCAACGGAAATCCGCTTGAGAAGGGCACTTACATAGACCACAAATAGAGTAAACAACGTATAACACCTCCATAGAGTAAGCGAGGTTGACAGGAAAGGGGTCCTGCAATGTCATGGGCCCTTACCATTGGGCCTGCATAAAGGTCAGAAGGTGAGGCAGCACTGTGACAACGAGAATCGCCGGCAGGAAACAGAAGATGGTCACAAGGGTTAGCTTAAGCGGCAGGGCGTTGATCTTCTCTAGCTGGTGCAGACGATACTGCTCCCTGACGATGGCCAGCTGCTCACGAAGGACCTCCCTGTGGGATGTACCCAGCAGGTGCGACTGAAGAACAACGGACGTTACCCCCGAGAGAACCGGGAGGTCAATCCGTTCTGACAACTCTCCTAAGGCAGCTGGCAGGGGAAAACCCGCGTTAAGCATCCGAACCGAACGACGGAGTTCATCGCCGAGAACTCCAGGGACATGACGACTGACGATCTCCAGGGCCCTGCTAGTGCTGAAGCCGGCCTCAGATGCAAGCATAAACATCTCAATGGCAAAACCCACAACGGGCCACGCTTCCTGCTTCCTGCTTTCGCCAAGGCGACGCACCCGCGCCAGCGGCATCCAGCCCGTGATGCTCGCCGTCACCAGAGCCACAAATGGGTTGAAGGACACCACTAACCCAAGAACCAATCCCATCAGCGCCCACGTCACCTGAGACCACATCAGTTCCTCTGTTCTGCTTGGATCCAAACCCGCTGCGGTGATCACGCACCTGAGCTGGTCCAGCCTCTTGGGTGCCAGCTGCTGCGCGATACCAGTGAGCATGAGGACTTCATCGCCTCCACCTGGCAACATGGCTGACGGAGCCCTGTCGCCGGCAACAAGCTGAGTAACCAGAAGTGGGCGCAGATGCTTGAGACGTCCCCTGATGACCAACCGGCGCAGTAGAGTGACAGCGCACACAAAGGCCGTGAATCCACCTACTAGCGCCACCGTGGCCCTTAGTAACAGAGTGATTGCCACTTCCCTATCCTCCAACCGCGAGCTGCGTCTGCAGCAGTCGGCGGACCAGCAGGATCCCCGCAGCCCAAAGGGCGATACCTCCAAGTAGTCCCCATTGGCCAGAAGTGCTGCCCACCAATGGGTCCAGCAGCTCCGGCTGAAAACTGAATACTAGCACAGCCAGGACCGGTGGTAACAGCGAAAGGATTGAGGCTGTCAGGCGCCCTTCCGCCGTCTTTGCCCGCAGTTCGTCTTCAAGCAGCTGTTTCGCTCGGATATTGCCCGCCAGGGCCAGGATATAGGGAGTGATGTCCCCACCTAATTCCATGAAGAGGGCGGAGCTCTGGGCCAAATAGGCCAGCCCATCGGACACAACCTGCGCGCTGGCTTCCTCTATAGCGCGGACTAGAGGCACTCCCGTGCGGTAGCGGCGGCCCGCGTCCTCCAGGGCAACACCCAGCTTCCCAGGGGTGTCCCTACCGGCTGCCAACAACGCTTCTGGAAGCGATGATCCGGTCTTCAGATGATTGCACACCGTAATCAGCGCATCAGGCAGATGACGCTCAACTGAGTGGGCCCTGCGGCTATTGTGCCCGATCCCACTGGCCACTCGTAGTAGCAGCGGGGGGCGTCGTCTCTCCCCGTCACCATCTTCATGATCAGCCACTTTTCCACTATCCACACCCAGTGAACGGCTCAATAGCGAGGTTGACCTGGCATCGCTAAGCACCACCCGTAGAACCCTGACAGTGAGGTAGACCGATACCCCAGCCCCCACCGCTATCACCGTCTTCAGGATCACAATCCCAGTCATCCTGGCGGCACCTCCTTTATGCTGCCATCGTCGTCTCGGTCGCCCAGTCCGCCTCCTTCACCAAGCCTTTCTTCCAGTCTGAGACTGAGCTTTACACCGCTGCATTTCCTGAAGCCATCACTGTGGGTCCAACTGAAAACCTGCTGGACCGGGGGTAAGCCCTCTCCATCGCCATCACCACTGATCACGCACACCTCCCTCACCCGTCGCCGACCATCGGCCTCTCGTTGCTGATGAACAACAATATCCACTGCCTCTCTAACCTGGTGATGCAAAATTGGATAGGGAATGTCCTCAGCTGCCATTATTGCCATTGCCGCAAGGCGGGACAGGGCGTCCTTCGCGCTGTTGGCATGAACCGTTGACATTGAACCGCCATGACCGGTGTTCATGGCCTGCAGAAGGTCGAAGGCCTCTGCGCCCCGGCACTCGCCAATGATGATGCGGTCGGGGCGCATGCGGAGGGCGTTCTTCAGCAGCTCACGGATGGTCACCTCGCCCCTGCCATCAAGGTTGGGAGGTCTGGCCTCCAGGGATATCACATGTTCATGGGCCAACTGGAGTTCAGCCGAGTCCTCGATAGTAATGATGCGCTCTTTACCCCGGGAGATCAGGCCCGAGAGGGCGTTCAGAGTAGTGGTCTTCCCCGATGATGTCCCGCCGCTAACGATTATATTGAGCTTGCCCCTGACAGCATCGGTGAGAAAGCCCTCCATCTCCTCGCTCCAGGTTCCGGTCCTGGTCAGTTCCTCCGCTAACAGACCAGGTTGAAAACGGCGAATGGTCAGAACTGGACCCTTGACAGATAGGGGTTCAATGATGGCATGGATCCGGGATCCATCGGGAAGGCGAGCATCGACGAATGGGCTAGTCCTGTCAACCCTCCTCCCCAAGGGCGCTACTATCCTGGCAATCAGGTCCTCCACGTGCCGGTTATCTCTGAAGGAGATAGCGGTCTTGACAAGCTGGCCGGACCTCTCAATATAGACCTCGTCTGGGCCATTGACCATGATCTCCGTCACGCTCTCCAGGGCGAGGACGGGTTCCAGCGGTCCCAGCCCGGCCACCTCACTGCACACCCTGACGGCCAGATCGGCACCCCTGGCGAACCTGGCCAGGCCCTTTGAGATCAGGATCCGTAGTACAACCTCCTCGAGCCTGGCGCGGTTCCCCTGATCAAAGGGTGAACTATCGAGAAGTTGTGGATAGACTTCAAGTAACTCTCTCCTGACCAGGTCACACAGGCCAAGGAAATCCTGGGCTTCCATCTCTATCACCTCTGGCATTCGCACTGGTCTGACTGAACAAGTGGAAGGATCGTCTAGCAACGAAATAGGGAGGATAAGCGCTGCACAAGGGATGGTCTTCGTTCAGGGGGGCTGTAGTTCATCGGACATATCTCCGCCGCCAGGGCAGTGATCTGCCTGGCAAATCCCCCATTAGCTCCGTTTCGGGCCGGCGTCAGGACATGGGGCTTCCCGTACAGAATTGACCTCTCAACCTCATGGTCTTCAGGTATTGTCACAGCGATTTCTCTTCCCAGGAACCGACTGGTCTGAGTTGGCCCAACCAGGCCAGGGTCGCTGTGGCGGTTGACCACCACCAGGGCCTCGCCCCTGCTTGCCTCTGACTCCGTCAGTTCTAGATGCAGCCTGACACGGCGCAGGCAGGCAGGGCTTGAGGTTGTCACGACAACCCAGTGGGTCGATTCCTGCAGGCAGTAACGGTTAATCTCGGACTCCAGATCCGTTCCCAGATCAAATATGATGATAGAGAACATCCGTCGGGCCCAGGACAGAATCCTGTTGATGTGCCTTAACTGAACCAGGGCCGCAAGGTCAGGACGCCCAGGTGCCAACAGGGCCCGCAGGCTAACGGGGTTAAATGCCTTGAGAAACCCCTCGAGCTCCCCAGGCTCCAGCTCGTCAATAAAGGGCAGCATGTCCACAATAGTGGGTCCTCGGTTGAAGCCAAGGTGTACCGCTACATCTCCAGCAGCCAGGTCAAGGTCCCAGAGCAGTACCTGTTTGTCCAGGTAGGACGCCAGCAGAGCGGCCAGGTTGGTGGCGATAACCGTCTTCCCTACCCCGCCCTTGGGGCTGATGACCGACACTACCCTTTGGGTCAACACAACTGGCTGACTGGCCACGGCGCTGAAGGCCTCATCCTGGGGGCGCCCTGGGGGGTCGCCCCTCAGGGGACTCAGGTCAAGGAAGGCCTTCTCTCCCTGGCCGTTGCCTGTCCCCGAAGAAGCACCGTCAGTGGAGATCTTGAGGCCCTCAAGACAGTTCGCCAGTTCATCCACCCCCCGACAGTTTGTCACAGCTGCCCCACCGGTTCGAAGGCCGGTTACGGCAGCCTCTGTGGCTTCAAGGAGAATGAGGCTGACGGAGTTCCGTTTAAGCAGTGAGGCCCAGCGCGTCAGATCCTCAGACTGCAGCCGAAGCCAGTCGGCAACAACGATGTCCACCGGGTGTGGCCGGACAGAACAGTCAGGGCTGTCTTCGGGTCAGCGGTGAGCCCGACAAGGGAAAAGGTAAGATCCCTGCTACAGACCTGAATGACATCCCGGTCTGCAGTCAGAAGGTAGAGTTTCTGTGGGGCGCCGCTAGTCAATCCCCACCCTCCTCGCCTGCGTCATCACCGTCACCGCTCTCGTCACCGTCGGAGGTATCACCGAGGAGAAGCTGGTAAAACCCCAATTGATCAACGCCTGCGGTAGCAACAGGACTTTGTTCAGGAGGGCAGGCTGCAACAATGAAGTGCCCGTGGTTCAGGGCGTAGGCCAGGGCCTCGACCTCTGGCAAGGGTAACGCCACCGCCAGCAACGATGGGGCGGTGCCGCTATTGGTCTCGTCAATGGGCAACCCGTCCATATCCAGGATCCCCAGCACTCTGACACCCTGGAATAAGGCCTTACTGAAATTGTAGCCGTCTCCAAACTCTTCGGTGATGTAGATGAGGTCAACACTGCTACCAGGCGCGACCAGGTCTCGAAGGCCTGGTAAGAACCTGGCCGGAACCGCCACAGCCCGCATATCCGGGACAGCGCCGGTCAGGGCCCCTGATGGTGCTGGACTTATCTTGCGTGAGATGATCTGCTCACCAGCGACCATGGGGGTGACGGCGTACTGTCCACACACCAGTGACAACCTATCCCCTCCCAGGGCCAGGGGATGCACCGCTGATTCTGGTATGTTCTCGGTACCAATCAGCGAGGGGTCTAACCGGGTGAAGCTGGCAATGTCACTTCTGGCTACCAACACGGATACAGTCTTCACTCCCTGCCCAAGGTAGGAGAAGATGAGGACTGACGTCAACAACCCCATTAGGACAGCCGCCCCGATCCCACCATTCCCCTGTAACCAACGCATGGTCTTCCCCCTCTCTTGTCACCGCGGATATCACCCAGCCACCGCTGGCATGAGTATCTTCCCGCAGTATCAAGGCGCTCTTGGCCTCAAACGAGTGTCTACCGTGGATTGCGGTGTGAATTGCTGCCCTTCCAGTACAGGAGATAGCCACCGTGGCAGGGTGATGGCTCATTACCACTAACCTCGTTACATTAAGCTCAGTGAATTCCAACCTGATATCTGGGTCCAGGGACTTGAGGGCCGACATCAAGTGGTGAAGTTGACCGGTAGTGAGATCAACAGCACCACGCCAATCGCACCTATTGAGCGAAGAGATGTATCGATTAACTGTATCTAGAGGATCTGAGGCGAACCCTGAGAAGAGCATGACTGCACCTCCTTCTGGTATCAGGTAAGAGTATACCAGTATTTCCCAATCCGGTCAAGTGGTTCGTGCAGACATGAAAGAGCCCTGCTAGCAGGGCTCTTCCGGTGCTTAATGAACGAAGCGCGATTCAGCGTGAGCGGCTATTCATCCCAACTGATGACGGCGGTGGGACAATCATCGATAGCCGCCTGAATGCAGTCCTTAAGGTCCTCGCTAACACTCTCCTCCTTGACATAGGCCAGCCCATCATCACGGAGTTCAAAGACCTTGGGGCACAGGGCCTCACAAGCCCCACACCCTATGCACTCGGCATGTTCTATGACTGGGTTTCTCACAGGATCACTCCCTTGACCTGACAGTGTCTGTCAATTCCCAGTCACAGTATATGAAACCCACGGCTGGAGTGCTGTGACCAAACTCACAATCTTGGTAAGAAATACGGGGTCTAGTCTACGTCCGATACGCCGGAAACTCCTCAAGATAACTCCGCAGCTTCCCATATTCGAAGAGCTTGTCAAGCACACCTAATTCTTCAACCAACATCTTAATCAGTTGATCTCTGATCGAGCTAGTGGTGGAGGTAGCGATCATGCTGGCGTGGATTGGGAGAAATGACTGGATCCCTCTAAAGAGACGCCTGAAGATATACCGGTCAGTCAGAATCTCGGCCTGGAGGGTGCTCTTGGAAAACTCAGGGGGCTTCCTAGTCATTGGGACCCCGTAGCGAACCAGCTCCCTTTCTAAGGTGTTAATCTGCCCCTCCAGTATTGATTTTCCGGTTGACAAGATGACCTTAAGATCTGTATCCTTCGCGTAATTCTCCAGAACCTGGGTCGTCTCCAGAACATCATACCTTGCAACGAGCATATCAAGGAGATTTCCAGCCTCTAGAATTGATATGTTCGACTGGATATCTGCAGTTGTTGAACCAATCCGTCCGATCCTTTCAAGGAAGGATGTTACCTTCAACCTGGCCCACCTCCTTTAATCCAAGAGCTAGTGTGCCACAATGTCAAACTCCATATAAGTTATCTAGGACAGCTTGTTTTCAAAATCTGGCAGGAGCGACAGTCTCCTTGTGGAATATTATGGAAGGGCGCTCTCTTCTCCACATTCTCTACTCCTCTACAACTCAGGCGCCCACCAATCTTAAACCAAGGAGGTGAACGAGAGTATGAAAACCCCGATTGGAAGCATCGCGAACCCACGGAGGTTGATCTCTCCTCTGTCTATGCGAGTAGCCTCGAGGCCGCATGGCGGCTGGCCCTACGGAACAGGCAGGGTCATGATCATCTTCGTTGTCACAGTATCACTGTTTGCTGCAGCCTCCTTCCTCAGCGCTCCGATCCCGTCTGCGTTCGCTACTGTCCTGGGGGACGCGCCACCCCTTCACAGTCTCCGGGACTATGAGGCGGTCCTCAGGGATCGTCACGCCAGTGACATTCAGACAGCCTTTGACCTGGGTCTTGTCCGCGGAAAGATCGATGCTACAGGGCCCTTCTACGATCCGTCGGCCCTGATTACAGTGGGTGAGATGGCGAACGTCCTGGCCAGAAACTACGGAGCCCACAGCGCTATTGATGGTGTGGACTCAGTGAACTACCTCTCACAGCTTGGTGTCACCGTGTCTGCGGGAATTCAGGAGGCGTTGGGCGCCACGGAACTCGAGAGCCTTGCCAGGCAGACATCAAACATGGTTGGTCTCGCAGAGCTCAAGGTTCTCTCCCTGGCGCGAGCAGGGCTAAACCCCGCTGCCGGACGCTCCGGCATTACCAGGGCTGAGGCGGTGTCAATGGTCAGATCCACGATGAGTGGGGCGGCAGACCAGGGGCAAGGCCTCCCCTCTGCTGTACCCAGCAACGTTGACAAGCCCAGTCCTGGCACAGTCTGGACGACAGCGGACAACCACACCAGCCCTGGAGACGGCGACGCCACCTCCACCAGCCCTCTGGCAGATCAGCCTGCAGCCAATGACAGTAGTGTGAGAGGGATTACCCCCTACCGCGTCAGCCTGTTTCAGGTCACGCCCAACCCCTGCCCCGCGGGCTCCAGGATCAAGGCTTGGGTAGCGCCTGCTCAGAGGGCGTCATCGGTTTCTCTTGATACGGGCGGTCTGTTGGGACTCGATGGAGTGCGCCTAACCCCCAGCCACGATGGCTGGCAGGCATTGGTCCTGATCCCAACTACCTGCCCGGACGGCGCCTACCGGCTCACTGCAAGAATATCCTACACCGGTAGGGCCGCGCCAGAGATCCTGCACAGAACCCTCTGGATACAGGGCAGCCTCCTTGATACCCTCACCTTCACAATAACAAAGTAACATGGAACCATCCTGCCTCCTTTAGAGTCAATAGAGATGAAGGAGGTGAGGTAGCTGGAGTTAAACTGAATGTCCAACTATGGATCTAACCCGCACCAGTTGAGGATAGAGATTGATTCCCTATTACCCAGCACCTACGTATTTTAAGAAGGGAGAGTACCGATGGTCAGAAGAGCCTGTTTTCTGCTACTTGCTGCGATCCTGATACTGCCGTTGGCCACCAGCGCCTACGCCTTCAGTGCCCCAGATAAGCCTGTAACCAATATCTTTGATGGGACTATCAGTGGCAAGGTCTACTACGACTCTGAACTCGAGGGCGGCTACTACGGCATCGAGAGCGCAGTTGGCCGTCAGCAGTACGCCCTGATGGGCGACTTTAACTTTGAAGACTACATCGACCAGTGGGTTACCATTGAGGGCGAGCTCTTTGACGGTATGTCCACCTTGATGAAGCAGGCAATTGTGGTTTCCAGCATCGAGATAATCACCGCGAAAGAGGCCCAAGGCGACCTACCGGCCAAGCCCGAGCCCCGGGTCTTTGACGGAACCATTGAGGGTAGGGTCTACTACGACTCTAAACTCGAGGGCGGCTACTACGGCATTGATGGCTACGCCCTGGCTGGCGACTTTGACTTTGAAGAGTTTGTCGGCAAGTGGGTCCTTGCTAAAGGTCACCTAAGCACTAGCCCCTCTATTCTCATGAAGACTACCATTGTCGTGGAAGAGATTGTGGAGATTGGCGAGCCCGTTGAGGAAAACCTCCCCGGAGCCAAACGAGGACTCCAAAATGCCCTGGCCCAGCTCACTGCCAAGGGTGGCCGCAATGCCGGCCTCCAGCGCGCGATGGAGGTTATCGAAGCCAAGATCCTCGAAAATCAGGACCTGGGCGAGGCCACCCGGCTTCTCAGGGAGCTGTCCCGGGAGACCGAAGACAAGATGCAGCAGCGTATAATCAACAACCTATCGAGGCAGCTGCTTCAGCGCGTCCGTCAGGAGGTTAAAGACTCTGCCGAGACCTCGGCTCTCCTCTCAGACCTGGCCGAGAGTCTGCGTGAGGCCGGTGACATTGATGAAGCCATCGAAGCCCTCAGGGGAGCCCTTCAGGCAACCCCAGCAGATCGCAGCCCGGAGGCCCTAAAGCGGTACAATACCCTTGGCCTCATGATGCGACAGCGCGGAGAGACCGCCATCAAGACCTTTGTCAATGGTGAAGACCTTGACTTCGATGTCAACCCCATTATTGAGAACAACCGGACCCTTGTCGCTGTTCGCCTCATTGCAGAGAAGCTTGGCGCCGAGGTTCAGTGGGACGCTGACAACAGGGAGGTCATCCTGACCAAGGATGACACTACCGTTCGCCTCCCCATTGGTGAGACCTACGCTTACGTCAACGGCGAGAGGACCGAGCTTGACGTTGCCGCCAAGATCCGCGGCAACCGCACCCTGGTTCCCCTGAGGTTCTTCAGTGAGACCTTTGGCGCCGACGTCAAGTGGCTGGGCGAGAGCAGGGTCGTTGTTATTCAGCGGTAGGTAGGTGCTCCACCTCCAGCAAAGCAGTAACTAAAGGAGCCCACGCCCGGTCCGGCGCGGGCTCTATACCTTTTGGGGTGCCCCATGAATCCCGTCTGTCGCAGCGTAACTGGCAGGCCCTAGTCAGGACCCTCCTTTGGCCACTGTCAGCCCTCCGAAATCGGACTTCATAGCCACTCGCCTCAGCAGCGGGTTGTACATCCCCAAACCCTTGCGGTTCTTATACCAGATGTTGAACCGGATGCCGCGTGTCAACCGAGAATAGCGGGCCTCAAACCCCTCAAGCCCGGAGCCCAAGCTCTCTGCCAATAGCGTCGCGCTCTTAATTGCATAGCTAAGCCCTTCAGCGGAACTCGGGCTGATGAACCCGGCCGCCTCACCTATCAAAGCCACACTGGCCGCACCAGCAATGGTCTGTTTCACAGACAGGGCACGATAGATAAAGGCCCCCTCTCTCCTCACGGGGGGGCCAAATGCCATACCAAGGCCCTTCTCAAGCCTGCCCTTCAATAGGTCAAACCGCTCCTGAACAGACTTCTGGGGCTCAAGGGCCACACCCAACAGCAGGTGGCGTCCCTTTGGAATAGTCCATCCGTAGAAGTCTGTCACCTCAGGGTCAAAGACGGCAGTATAGTAAGGCATGCTATCGCCCACTTCGTACCACTCCTGCCGCGCTATGTATTCACGGGGACTGGGCCTATCGGGGAATGCCCACCGGCGCACAAACGACCGGGCGCCGTCGGCCCCCACCAGAACCTTAGCTCTAAAGACCAGTTCATCGGCACCCTCTAGAAGGGTTAGCTGAAACCCCCCATCAGACAGGCGCTCAACGGAGCGAAGCCTTACACCGAACCGGGTGTCCACGCCAGAGGGCACCAGTGAAACGACCCAGCGGTCAAATCTCTCCCGGTCGACATTAATGTAGAAGCGCTGGTAGAACTGCTCAATATTGTGAAGGAGATCGAAGGTCCGTACCGCAAATAACTGCGGCCCCACCAAAACATCCAGGGGTAACCCCAGCCCGGCCTCGGCCATCGCCTTCTGCGCCTGTGGCGCGATCAGCCCTCCACAGGCCTTGACCCTGACATCATTCTCCGGTGCCTGATCAAGGCGCCGCATGTCCACCAGCAGTACTCTTTGCCTTTCTCCCAGGAGCCGCGCCAGAGTGGCGCCAGCAGGTCCTGCACCAACTACTGCCACGTCATACAAGGCAATATCAACCCCTTATACCGGGAGGCGCCCTCCCTTTGGAAGTACCTCAAGGTTGACCTCAGTCATCTCAGGGTACTTTAGACCAGAGCCAGTGTTCAGGATGAGGACCCTATCGCCAGCGGCGATGAAACCATCCTCCCTCAGCTTCTTTGCGGCGGCGGCAGCAGCGGCCCCTTCGGGGCAGATCAGCGCCCCCTCGACCTCAGCCAACTCGGCGTGGGCAGCGACAATCTCCTCATCGCTGACGGTCAGCGCGGTACCCCCGCTCTCCCTGATGGCGTCCAAAACCAGGAAGTCTCCCAAGGCCTTGGGTACCCGGATCCCGCCAGCAAGGGTATGAGCACCCTCCCAGAAATCGCTATCCCGGCGTCCGGCCTCAAAGGCCTCGACAATGGGAGCGCAGCCATCGGACTGCACCGCAACCATCTTCGGTTTCTTGCCGGATATCCAGCCCACCTCTTCAAGCTCCGCCAGGGCCTTCCAGATGCCAATGATCCCGACACCGCCCCCGGTGGGGTAGATCACAACGTCGGGGAGGTCCCTCCAGCCGGAATCCTCGGCGATCTCAAGGCCCATGGTCTTCTTTCCTTCAATACGGTAGGGCTCTTTCAGGGTGCTGACCTCAAACCAGCCGTGCTCCTTGGCCCCAGCAGCAATCATCTTGCCGGCGTCAGAAATCAGGCCGTCCACCAAAAAGGTCTTGGCCCCATAGGCGATGCACTCCGTCTTTGCCATCTCCGGGGCATCGGCCGGCATGGCGATAATGACTTCCATACGAGCCCTGGCGCCGTAGGCCGACCAGGCCCCTCCGGCGTTACCGGCTGTGGGCATGGCCACGGTGGCGATGCCCAGGGCCTTCGCCCGGGTAATCCCGGCCGAGGCGCCCCTGGCCTTGAAGGTGCCTGTGGGGCATAGCCCCTCGTCCTTTAGCATCAGGTCGGACATGCCCCACCTCTTCCCCAGTTCGTTCAGGGGGAACGTGGGAGTGCAGCCCTCGCCCAGGGTCACGGGTTCCTGGCCATCCTCTACCGGCAGGAACTCACGATACCGCCACATGGTGGCCACCCGGCCCCTCAAATCCGCTGGGCTGAGCTTCTGGGTTAATCGCTTCAGATCATAGCGCGCCAGAAGCGGCCCCCCGCACTGGCACAGGTTAATAGGCTTGTCAGCGCTGTGCTCCTCGCCACAGCGCGGGCACTCTAGATGGCTAAGATATGACACCGTTAATCTACTCCCTCTCCTGCCACTCATCTCGCAGAACACTCATGATATCCTCGTCATGGAAACGACCATCACTAAACACATGCTGGCGCCGGCGCCCTTCAGTCACAAACCCGCAGGATCTATAGGATCTGATGGCCCGCTGGTTGCCGGCCTGTACCCGCAACCACACCTTATTGAGGTTAAGGGTGTTGAACCCGTATCTCAGAAGGGTCCTGACGGCGTCGCTTCCATATCCCTGACCCCACCTGTCCTTACGGCCAATGACAATCCCCATCTCCGCATGCTGGTGCACGTGGTCAATGCTATGTAGACCTATGTTGCCGAGATACTCTCCATCAAGGGTCTCCATGATGAAGACAATGTCCCTGTCACTGGCGCTGATCTCATCAATCCACTTCTCCTCCGCCATCCGGGTAACGGGCCGGTACATGCTCAGGTACCCGGTTACCTCGGGATCGTTGATCCAGCGGAGAATCTCATCGATATCATCGCGCCGCAGCTCCCGCAGGCGCACCTTCTCCCCTGTAAGCACGGGGGTACCCCTCCTTCAGGGTTCTCTCTCTACGAACCGCTGTCAAACTCCGCCTTGGCCTTGTCGAGCAGGGCCGGATCAGAGAAGAGGTCCCAGGCGCTCAAGGCCAGGGCCTTGGCGCCAAGCATCATCCCAGCCAGACCCTCTGGGGTCACGGTGGCATCAGCAAACTCGCGGCTGTGACCGTTGATGGCCTCGGAGCAGATCCTGACATAGGGGTGAATAGAAGGGACAACCTGGCTGACATTGCCCATGTCGGTGGATCCTCCCCCCCGCCCCTGAGCCCACTCAATCTCCTTGCCCAGCAGCTTGACATTGTTGGCAAAGGTCTCTGACAGAACCTTGTTGCTGGTCATGTTCTCGTAGGTATTGGCGGTCTGCCGCCACTCCATCTCCGCCCCGGTAGCCAACGCCGCTCCCTTGGCGCAGTTCTTGATCTTATCGACCACCTCTGCCAGATACCCCCTGTCTGCGGCCCGGGCGTAGAAACGCCCCTCGGCAAACTCCGGGACAATGTTTGGCGCCTCCCCACCGTGGGTAATGATACCGTGGATCCGTACATCATCCTTAACGTGCTGCCGGAGGGCATTAACGCTGTTGAAGGTCTGGATCAGGGCATCAAGGGCATTGATCCCCTTATGGGGCGCCCCCGCGGCATGGGCCGGTTTGCCCTTAAAGGACACGGCAAAGGCCTCCCTGGCAATGGAGCTGCCCCCGACAACGTTGCGGGTAGAGGGATGGATCATCATGGCGGCATCGATATCCTTGAAGCAGCCGTCATTGACCAAGAGGACCTTGCCACCGGCGTTGTCCACAGCGCCCTCTTCCGCAGGGGCGCCGAAGACAAGGAGGGTACCGGGAAGGCTTGGCTCCGCAGAGACCAGTCCCAATGCGGCACCCAGGGCTGAGGCGGCAATTGTGTTGTGGCCGCATCCGTGGCCAATACCAGGCAAGGCGTCATACTCGGCCAGGATGGCAATCCGCGGCCCATCCCCCGTGCCCCAAGTAGCGACAAATGACGTCTCCATGCCAGCTATCTGCCGCTCAACACTGAACCCGGCTTGCTCTAATTCGTCGGCGAGCATTGTTGAAGAGGCCCGCTCCTGGTGCCCCAATTCAGGATTGTCGTAGAGGGTCTTTACCACATTTTCGAGGATGTCCTTCTTTGCGTCGATGGCGCGCAGGATCTGATCCTTGGCGCCAGACAGAGTCTGCTCTGAACTACTCACAGGCCTGACTGCTCCTTTCTACCTATCCCTTCTTCAAATACAGGTACCTATTGCAGGCTGCTAAACACCGATAAGACTGAGATAGTACCCCAGGATCTCCGGGCCAAAGAGATATACCGCAATGGCTGCCGCAGCCAGGCAGGGCCCAAAGACCATCATGTCCTTCCGGGACTTGCGGCCCAGGGCAATCAACACGACACCGGCAAGCCCACCCAGGATAAACCCCAGGAAGACGGCGAGGAGGGCATGGGGCCAGCCGAGAAAGGCGCCGAAGGCGGCAGCCAGCTTAACATCGCCGCCACCCATGCTCCCTGGAACCAACAGCCCCAGAAGGAGCAAGACCCCCCCGGCGGCCAGGGTCCCCAGGAGCGCCCCCGTAACCGCCATCCCAGGATGCAGCGCGGCCCAGACAAGACCTGCGGCTATCGCTGGATACGTCAATCGATTGGGGATGATGGTCCCCTCAATGTCAGTGATGGTGGCGACTATTAGAACCGCCGCCAAGATCCAGCCGCCAACCAGAGCCCAGGGGCTGGAGACATTGAGGTAGACGACAAGAAAAAGAGTTGCGCTCAAAATCTCGATTAAGGGATAGCGCCAACCGATGGGTGCCCTGCACTCAAGGCAACGGCCGCGCCGCAGCAGAAAGCTAAAGAGGGGAACCAGCTCACCGGCACCCAGTTGACATCCGCACTGCGGACACCTTGATCTGGGTCTCATGAGAGACTCTCCCCTGGGAAGACGGTACGAGGCCAGCCCTAGAAAGCTTCCGACGGACAGAGAGAATAGCGCCACTAGTACGACGCTAACAACATTAACTGGCATGGAAGCACCTCCATCGACTAGTACTTCCACGCCAGTCTTGACATTCCCTCTACCTCCGCAAACCGGCGCTCACCGACTACCTACTGGAGACGCTCTGAGCCGTGGATAGAGGCGCCCTTTTCCCTGAACAGCTCCTCCCACAGGTTAACACCGCCAGGATTCGTGTCAAAACCCCTCTCGGCGGCGGCCGCTGTGTCGTCTGCTGCCGACGGGTCAACCTCACTCAAAAGGCAATCGTCGGTCTCCCCGTCACAGCCAGTCCCAGCAGGGTCTGGAAGCTGGAAATACATCTTAATCACCAGCCGCTCTCCAGTCCTGAGAAACCCCACATCATGAAGGGCCGCTGACGTCAAGTCCGGCCGCCTGTCTTTGATGCCCCGGATCTCGCCGCGGATATAGGAGAACAGATCATGAATGTCTGAATCACTGGGTTCCTTGCCGCGCCAGGGGATCTCCCGGCGCACGGTTAGAAGCTTGGGTACCAACAGAAAATCACCACCGAACTGTGGTCTCAGATCGCAAACTCAAACTCGCTAGGGTGGCTCCCACAATTCCTTCATCAGAAGGTATCCCTTCTACATTGGAGGCACCACACAAAGCAGCATTCGCGTTCCTCAGTAGTCTGTGGTGATATGGCCAATAATATCCTGTAGTCTATCCCTAAACCCTCAACAGCCCTGGACCAACCGGAGACACTAACGCCCTTCCAGGATCCCGCCTTCAACCAGGCCGCGGCGCACCATCCAGCGCAGGATTAACCTCTCTATCATCCGTGTAATCTTGGTACCAGGAAACTCCCTCCGGGACACCGGAACCACTAACACCGTATAGAGCCCAAGCCGGTTCCCGCCCAGGACATCGGTGAGCAGCTGGTCACCGACAACCCCGGTCTCGTCGGGCCCAACGCCCAGGATGCTCATGGCCTTTCTGAAAGCGCGTGCCCCAGGCTTGCCAGCACTACCAACAGCAGGGACATCCAGGTCCTTGGCGAAGAGGTCAACCCTCTTCTGAGGGCTATTTGAGACTATGGCTGCTGCCAGCCCGGCAGCGGTCAAGTCTTTAAAGAAGGCCCTCAGCCCCGGATTAGGCTGCCCATACCGCCACTCGCAAAGGGTATTGTCAAGGTCAAAGATCACTGCCTTAACCCCTGCTTGCTTCAGGGCACTGTGGTCCAGCCGGTGAATTGACTCCAGGTACATATCAGGTACTAAGACTTCCAACACTGCTAACTCCCCTCGTGGACTGCATCCCTATGATTATACCACACGAGGGGACAGGTCAGTCCCTTGCAGGTCGCCCATGACCGTACAGGACCGTACAGGACCGCTCACGAACTGATGGGACTTGGGCTAATGGGCTAGAGCGGGTCATCTGCCGTCATGTGCTGCGAGAGCTTGTGAACCGCCCGTTTCTCTATCCTTGAGACATAGGACCGGGAGATCCCCAGTGCCCAGGCAATCTCCTTCTGCGTCCTCTTGATACCGTTGTCAAGACCGTACCTGAGCTCAACTACCTTCTTCTCCTTGGGGTCAAGCTTCTCCATGTTGCGCCTGAGGCGGCGCTCTTCCATCTTCAACCCCACCGCATCATCAACAATATCCGGGTCGCTGCCAAGGGTGTCCATCAGGGTCAACTCGTTTCCCTCGGAATCGATGCCAATGGGGTCCTGGAGATACATCTCGTTGCGCCTCTTCTTTAGAGACCTGAAGTGCATCAGGATCTGGTTCTCAATGCAGCGGGCCGCGTAGGTGGCCAACCTCGTTCCCCTTTCCGGCTTAAAGGTACTGATGCCCTTGATTAACCCGATGGTCCCGATTGAGATCAGGTCTTCAGTGTCTTCACTTGAATTGCTGAACTTCTTAACGATGTGGGCCACAAGCCGGAGATTGTGCTCTATCAGTCTGGCCCTGGCCTCCTGGTCACCCTCGCGGAGCCCATCAATGCACTCAGCTTCCTCGTCTTCAGAGAGGGGCTGGGGAAAGGTGTTGCCATTCTTAAAGTAACCTGAGAGGAGCATATAGCCTTTGATGGCTAGCAGAGCCAGCAGACTAGTCAGGCCTGTATACACTCTTCCACCTCCAACTGGATTCGATGGTATCTCCCCCAAAGAACGAAAAGGTGCACAATTAATCCTATGAGTGCCGAGGGGCTATCGTGTCTGTCCACCGGAAATTCTGCCGATATTGGATAAGCCCACCCAGAAAGCTGAACCCTAAGCAGTGGACGAGGGGCGTGGGAAAGGGGCGTGTGAGGGGGCCGTATCTGTGCTGACAAGGCGCCAGTTCATCAAGCTGTGCATCGCTGGCGGGGTGGGGGCCGGGCTGGCCAACTCCCTGCTTCCCCAGGTGGCCCGGGCCCTGGAGAGCTTGGGGAAGCGACCTGTTGTTGTCTGGCTGGAGTGCATGACCTGCACCGGGGACTACCTTTCCTTTATGAACTCGCTCCACCCCCAGGTCAGCGAGTTGGTCACAGAGGTCATCGATTTTCGCCTGGCCAATACCATGATGAGCGCTGAGGGAGTCCTCGTTCTTGACGTAATTGACCAGGTCATTGAAGAGGAAAAAGGCAAGTACATACTGATAGTTGAGGGGACCATACCACTACGAGACGACGGCATGTGGATGCTGGTTGGGCATCGGGCTGACGGTACCCCTGTTACCGCCCTTGAGGCCTTCCGCCGCCTGGCAACCGATGCCGCCTTCGTGCTGGCGGCCGGGAGCTGCGCGGCCCACGGCGGCCCCTTTAACGCCGACCCCAATCCAAGCCAGTCGGTGGCGGCCAATCAGGTGGTGGACGTTCCGGTAATCAATGTGCCCGGCTGCCCGGTCCACCCGGATTGGATTGTTGGGACCCTGAGCCATGTAATGCTCTTTGGGCCGCCTAACCTTGACGTCTTTAACCGGCCCACCCTCTTCTACGGCGACCTGATTCACGATAACTGTCCCCGGCGGCAGCATTTTGAGAACAGTGTATTCGCGAAATTCCCTGGAGATGACGGCTGCCTCTATAAGATCGGCTGTAAGGGGCCTGTGACCTTCTCCGACTGCCCCACCAGGCAGTGGATTGGTGAGCACAATAACTGGCCCGTTGAGGCCAACACCCCCTGCATCGGCTGTGTCAACCCAGGTTTCCCAGACCAGATGGAGCCCTTCTTCCAACGGCTACCAAACCTGGTCCTGCCGGCGGTCAACCTGAAGGCCAAGCGGGTTGGGCAGCTTGCTGTTGGCACCGCCCTGACCGGGATCGGGATCCATTACTTCCTGTCTTCGCTTGCAGGACGGCTCCACAAAAGTTGGGTAGGAGGCACAGAGACCAAGGTCGAGAAGATCGCTGACGGAGGGAACTCTTACACGGGCGGCTCTGAGCCTGGTGACTCTGAAGAAGGCTACAGTGCGCCACATGACTCAAACTCAGGCAGGCGAGAGGGGCTTCTGAAGCGGCTCTTGGCCCGGCTCCTACGGGGCCTTCGCGGGGAACAGAAGGGCTACTGACGGTTGAGGGGTGAAATCATTGGGCAAGCGGATAATCATTAGTCCCTTAACCCGTGTCAACGGGTTCTGGCGAGTGGATGTCGAGGTTGAGCAAGGCAAGGTGGTTGACGCCTGGAGTTCCGGCTCCTTCTTCCGGGGCATGGAGGCAATCCTGACGGGCCGCGCCCCCAAGGACGCCCCTTACCTCACGGAGCGCATCTGCGGGATCTGTTCCACGGCGCACGCTGCTGCCGCCGTCAAGGCCCTGGAACGGCTGGCCCGGCCAGAGCTCCCTCACAACACCGCCCTGCTTCGCAACCTCATCTACGGGGCGGACCTGCTCCAGAACCATACCAGGCAGTTCTACCTTCTGGCGGCTCCAGCCTTCGTGGAGATGCCCGAACAGCCGCCGTGGGTCCCACGTTTTCGCAACGATGCGCGCCTCTCAGAGGCGCAGAATCAGCGGTTCTTCGATAACTACCTGGAGAGCATAGAGATCAGCCGCCTGACCCATGAGATGGCCACAATCTTTGGAGGGAAGGCCCCCCACACCCACGGCATTACCGCGGGTGGAGCAACTGTGGGCCCGACGGCCGACCGGATCCGCCGTTTTGGTTCCATGCTGCGCCGGGTCAAGGGTTTCATTGAGACCGCCTACCTTCCTGACTTTCAGACTATAGCCGCTGCCTATCCCGACTACTTTGAGATCGGGCGAGGACATGGCAATCTCCTGAGCACCGGCGTCTTCTCAAAGACATCAGAACTCGACTCTGAACCCGTCATTCCCGGGGGTGTTATTCTCAACGGCTCCAGAGAAGATCTGGATACCGCGGTAATAACCGAGGAGGTCAGGAGGGCCTGGTACAGGCTTAGCGGCAACAACAAACACCCTTTCCAGGGGGTAACTGACCCCGACTTCCCAGGTCGCGATGAGGCCTACTCCTGGATCAAGGCCCCTCGCTACAGGGGTCTCCCGGCTGAGACAGGACCCCTGGCCTCACTGATCCTCGCAGGTAAATGGGATGGAGGCATCAGCACCCTGGACCGGATGGGCGCCAGAGGACAAGAAGCCCTCCTGGCAGCGGAATTGATGCTGAAGTGGCTTGAGGAACTGGACCCCGCCCAACCCCACGCCGTACCTGTTGATGACATACCAGACGGAGAAGCCTTCGGCCTCTGGGGGGCAATGCGGGGCAGCCTGGGGCACTGGATCAGGGTCAGCGGCGGGAGGATCTCCCACTACCAGATTGTCACTCCATCTGCCTGGAACTGCTCTCCGCGGGATGAGGCCGGCATTCGGGGGCCCATTGAGGAAGCCCTCATTGGCACCCCGCTGCCAGATATCGATAACCCGGTTCAGGTTGGGCGAGTGGTTCGCTCCTTTGATCCCTGCCTGTCCTGCGCTTGCCACATCATCGAGGGCAAGAAGGAGGTTACCGTAGACATCTAACACCAGGTAGAAAGCTAACAGCCGGAAGGTGGTGACGCGCCATGCGCCTGTTCCGCAAGGGGCGCCGTGCAAGAGGCAGCAGCACGAGCCAGACCAACAATACCCCCGATAACAGTGGCGCTAGAGAACGGGGCGGTCCTGACACCCCTGACCTGGTGCCGTCTGGGGACCCTGGTATCAGGTCAAAGCAGATCCCCTCGGCTCACCTGCGCAACGGCCCCGGGGTCCGCTTCTTCCACTGGGCGCTCTTCCTGTGGATTCTGGGACTTGTGCTGAGCGGGCTGAACATATCCTTTCCCCTCCCAGACACACCGGTGTTTACTATGCGGAGTACTCGCGCCCTCCACCGGGTCCTGGCCCTGTCTTTTGTGCCCCTCTTCGGGGCCAGGGTATACTTCGACCTGGTGACAAAGAATTACAGGAACCTGTTCTTTAACCTCCAGGACCTCAAGGACACGCCCAAGGTCCTGGCATACCTGTTCTTTCTGCGAGAGAGGCCTAACGTGCGCGCCAAGTATGATTCCGTTCAGAAGCTGCTCTTCACAGTATGGTACCTGATCTTTATCTACTACGCTGTCGGTAGTTTAGGACTGCTAGACCCCTTCTTGGGCACAAACTACTCAAGGCTACTGGGCGGCCCCCAGGCCATCCGGACCACCAAGTACTTCCTGGCTATCTTCATGGCCGTCACCATCCCCGGCCACATCTACCTGGCATTGACCACAAACCCAGCTCACCTTCAGGCCATGTTCACCGGCTATATCAGGGAGGTGCCAGGGGAGGTGGCACGGCACCGCCTCAAGGAGATACCCTGATCTCCATGAGCCCCGCCGCGATATCCCTGAAGAGGGGGGCCGCCGTGAGGCCCCCATATCCGCCACCCTCGACCAGAACCACTATAACGTACTTGGGGTCTCTCTGGGGAACATACCCCGCGGTCCAGGCATTCATCAGGGGATTACCGCTTAGCCCAACCTGGCCCGTCTCAGCTGAGCCCGTCTTGACACCGCAGCCCCAGGGCTCCACCCAGGCCTGCTTGCCTGTGCCGGAGCGGGCCACCGCCTCCATGCCCTGACGCAGGTAGGTGGCAACCACCGCCCGCATCACCCGTTCTCTCTGCCCGCCCCTGTAGCTACTGACAGTGAATCCATCCCCTGTACGCACCTCCTTGAAGATATGCAGAGGAACCCGCACACCATCGTTGACTATGGTGCTGACCAACTGCGCCACCTGGAGGGGCGTTACAAGCAGTTCGCCCTGCCCGATGGCAAGGTTGGCCAGATCACCGGCACCAAGGCCCCCTGAGGGCAGTAGTCCCTCTGCCTCTCCTGGCAACCTTACCCCCACCTGTGACCCGAGACCAAGCTCCCTGGCCTTCTCAAGGATGGCGTCGCTTCCCACCTCAAGAGCGACATTGACGAAATAGGAGTTACAGGAATAGGCGAGGGCCTCAATCAGGTTCATTGAACCATCTCCGTCAGGGTGGCGACACTCAAAGAAGCGGTCTCCAACCTGGATGCCGTCCTCACAGTTGATTGGTTGTGACGGGGTCAGGGTCCTGCTCTCCAGGGCCGCTGCCGCCACAACCAGCTTGAACACTGATCCCGGTATGTACCCTACACTTCCGCCCAAGGCCCGGTTGAGGAGGGCTCCCCCCCCATCGTCACCCCGCCTGGAGCCCTCCACCAGGTCACCGACCTGGTCGGGCCTGTAATTGGGGCGAGATGCCATGGCCAGGACCTCACCGGTTCTGGGCGAAGCCACAACAACGGCGCCGGCCCTCACCCCGGTCCGGTCCATGACCCCTTCCACAAGGGCCTGGACCCTGCTGTCCAGGGTGAGACAGACGTCACTGGGGGCCCTGTCTACCCATCCAATCGATTGAAGCATAGAGATGACAGTGGAATCTGTTTCATTCCCCCCACCCTCTCGCAGCCGGATGCCCAGCCCAGGCACAATAGACCCATGGCCGTCAAGGTAGGCCACAATCGCCCGGGCGGCTCCCCCCGAGAGTATGTTGTCGAAGGACCGCTCAACCCCGTCAATCCCTGCAAGTCGCGAACCATTGCCTGCCCTCCGGGTTTCATTGTGGTCGGGGTAGCCCAGATAGCCAACAACATGCTGGGCCAGGGGATTATCCCCGTAGCGCACAACCTCCTCCATGACAACAATGCCCGGCCACTTGTTTTCGTTGATGTAGTGGGCTGTAGCCTGTGTAACCTCAGACAGCTTGACCACGGTGCCGGCCTCAATCTCCTTCTTGAGCTCCACCCTGTCCTGTCTGAGGGCCCTGGCAAGCTCTTCGAGACGCTGCGCAGCTTCTGGAACCAGTGGATCGGGAACAAGGCCGCCGGAACCATCTTGAGAGTAGGACTGAGGCAAGAACAACTGCCGTATCGCTATCACCCGCCAGCGGCTGAAAGCCCCCGTCAGTGAAATCCCATTCCGGTCAAGGACCATACCCCGGGAGTGGAGCATCTCCCTTGCCCCGTCCAGGCTCTCAAGGGACACCCAGTTCGAGCGAGAGCGGACACAATCCCAGGCCAGATCGCGGCCGTCAATGATCTGAATGTTGGCGACCCCTACTAACAGTCCTAGCAGAATGACAGTAAACAGCACCGCCACAGCCAGACTGCGACTGTGAAATACCCTGGGTTCCCTGGTCTCATGCCCATGAAGCCCTTCCAATAAAAATACCCCCTGAAGCCAAATCCTACCTAGTTTGGCTCAGGGGGTAGACGGTTATTCAGATGGGAAGGCATTCCAAGGTATGCAGTTAGCGCACTTGCTCCAGGTTACTCAGTTCGCTACTCAGTCCCCAATTGCCAGCTGTTAAGATACCGGTCCTGCTCCTCTGTGAGAACATCAATATCAATGTCCATACTGGCCAATTTTAGTCGGGCAACCTCGGCGTCTATGTCCTCTGGCACCGGGTAGACCCCAATCTTCATCTCACTGGATTTATCCTTGAGGTACTGAACACCCAGGGCCTGATTGGCGAAACTCATGTCCATTACCGAAGCCGGATGGCCTTCCGCGGCAGCCAGGTTCACCAGCCGGCCTTCAGCCAGGAGGCAGAGGGCGCGTCCGTCGGGCATCCTGTACTCCACAACATTCTCCCGAACAGCTCTCTGATCCAGAGCCATCTCTGCCAGGGCCTCGGTGTTGATCTCAACGTTGAAATGTCCGCTGTTAGCCATTATGGCCCCGTCTTTCATGGCCTTGAAGTGATGAGCGTCAATGACGTTGATGTTGCCGGTCGAGGTTACAAAGATGTCGCCAACCCTGGCTGCCTCAGCCATGGTAGTAACCTCGAAGCCATCCATCACCGCCTCCAGGGCTCGAAGGGGATCAATCTCGGTAACAATGACCCTGGCACCCAAACCCCTGGCGCGCATGGCGATGCCGCGACCGCACCAACCATAGCCGCCCACAACAAAGATGCTACCCGCAATAAGCCTGTTTGTTGCGCGCAGAACACCATCCATGGTTGACTGTCCTGTTCCGTAACGGTTATCAAACATATGCTTTGTAAGGGCATCATTGACAGCAACGATGGGGTATTTCAGCTCACCCTCGGCGGCCATGGCTTTCAGCCGGATTACGCCTGTTGTCGTCTCCTCGGTGCCGCCAATGATCTCTTCAAGCAGTTCCTGCCTTTCGGTATGTAACACCGATACCAGATCAGCCCCATCATCCATGGTGATATGGGGATTGACAGCAAGGGTCTCCCGGATGTTGTTATAGTATGATTCCTTACCCTCGCCGCGCTTGGCAAAGGTGGCGATGCCGTACTCCTCGTTTAGAGCAGCAACAACGTCGTCCTGGGTACTGAGGGGATTGGACGCGCAGAGGCGGACCTCTGCCCCGCCTTCAGCTAGTGTTCGAACCAGGTTTGCGGTTTCAGTTGTGACATGAAGGCATGCAGCAATGCGCAGCCCAGCAAGGGGCTTCTCCTGCATCCAGTCCTCACGAATTGACTTCAGAACAGGCATCTTGGCATCGGCCCACGAGATTCTCCTTATTCCCTCATCAATTAGCTCCTGTCTTCTGTCGTCCACACCTTCGCCTCCTCCATCTATTTCCTCTAATGAGTAAAGCAATTATATCTAATATGGCTTAGTTTCTCAAACCCGACAGGAAATCTAACATTGGTAGCAAATATCGGTAAGTCAAGTTTATTTCTGGGAAGGAACCTGCTGCTTGATGCCGAATATTACCAACATCAATGTTTCTCTAAAAGGAAGGTGAGGGTTGTTGGCGCTGGAAGCACCTCTGTACGTACCAAAGGTTAAGCTTGACACGTGGCACGCGTCCACCATTGTTGTTGACCTGCAGGAAGCGCAGTCCTTTGGCGCTCTCTTTAGGGGTGAAACCACGGAAGACGGCTGGACCATCTATTTCGAAGGCGGTGAGGTGACTGGCCATATCCCTTGGACCCGGAGGGCAAACGGCGCTGCTGTGGTCAATGGTAGGACCTGCTATGAGATAGCCTCCCATCCGTCCAGTGTCTATACCTATTACTACATTGATGAAGACGAAGAAATGGTAGGCAAGGCTCTGACCTACCACGGCCTCCATAATGGCAGTGTCCCCTTCTTCCAAAACGATCTCCCCATGACCCCCGAGGAGGTACCCTTAGAAGCCAAGGCCGTCATCACCACGGGCCTTGAGACCTGGCCCATCGTGATGAAGCCCGGGGTTAGGTGGGAGTGGGGTGGCCGCAACAACTACATTCTGCAGCCAGCGGTTGCTCGTATTGACAATGTGGATTTCGTCTGCCTTGAGCACGTTACCGAGACAAGACGCTCCTATACACAGACATTTATATCACGGGAAGGGCTTCTCCTGATGAGACGCCATTACCGCTCAGCCCCTGGTAAGTCAGGAAACCAATTGGGAACACATCACTGTATCTTCCGGGGCCAGCCCTTTAACCTAGCCTACGCTATCCTATCAAACCAGGTCCTGACCAGGGTCTAAAGGTATAGAGGTAAAGGCATGAAGGTAGCTCGTTGTTCAGTTGGCTTCCGCCGCAACCTCATCCCTGCCGCTGTCACTGCCCAGAAGGCCCTGGGCCGGGTCATCTTGATCGTCGGTGGGCAGTTCAATGTCCTTCCATTTGCCGGAACGGAAACGCCAAAGAGTGAGGATACCTCTCAGAATCATATCCAGGCCCATGGCGATCCACACGCCTGTCAGGCCCCAACCGAGAGAAAAACCAAGGAGATACGAGAACACGAGCCGGATTCCCCAATTCCCCGCAGCGGTTATATACATGACCCATCTGGTATCACCTGCGCCCCTGAGCCCCCCCGCCAACACCATGATGGACGCCAGAAACGGTTGAGAGATGGCGATTACCCTCAGGCAGGGAACAGCCAGTTCCATTACGGTAGGATCATTGGTGTAGATGGCCAACACCTGCCGGGGGAAAAAGAAGAAAATGAGCCCCATTACAGACATAAAGTACACCGACCACTTCAGCGACTCCCAGCCCGCCTGCTCCGCTTTGTCCGGCTGCTTGGCGCCCAGGTTCTGACCTACCAGGGCCGTTGCAGCAACGCTGAAGCCAAAGCCTGGCATAAATGAGAAGGACTGCGCGCTCATGGCGAAGGTGTTCGCGGCGATTGCAACGGTGCCCAGACCGCCAATTAGAATTGTGTATATCATCTGAGCGCTCTGGCGCACAAGGTTCTCTATGGCTGCAGGTACGCCCACAAAAATCAGGGCCCTGATCATGGGAACGTGGAACCTGTAAGGGCCATACCAGGGCATATAGGCGGCAAATCGGCCGCTGAAGAGGACCAGTAGGCCGGCAGCGCCACCAATGGCCCGTGATACTCCGCCGGCAATCCCCGCCCCCGTAATACCAAGCTGCGGGAAGGGGCCATAGCCGTAGATGAGGACGTAGGCAAGAAATACGTTGATGATATTGACCACTACCATGAGGTAGAGGGGGGTTTTCATATCACCTGCGCCCTGCAAAGCTGCGTTGGCAATGAAGAGGAAGACTCCCAGAAGCATTGACACCGAAAGCCAGCGCAGGTAGATGCCGCCCCAGGCAATAACAGTCTGATCCAGGTCATCCTGCAGGAAGATCATTATCCTGATGGCGTCCTCAGCGTAGAAGTAGCCGAAAAGGGCAACACCAATGCCAATAAAAAACGCGAGAATGACTGACTGCCGGACAGCCTCTTCCGCGCGACCCGGGTCCTTTGCCCCCTTAAAACGGGCCACAAGGGCCGTAGTCCCAACTGAAAGGGCCGTAAGCACACCGATGAAAAAGAAGACGAGGCGGTTTCCCAGGCCAACGGCGGCGGCGGCTTCAGTTCCCAGCCGCCCGATTATGGCGAGGGCCGCGACCCCGACTATGGTCTGGAGAGACATCCGCAGGACCGCGGGGATGGCCAGGGTCATGACACTCTTCTGCAGCGGCATCTGGGTCAGGTCTAATTCAGTTTCTCGCGTCTTCTCATCTGGAGTCTCTGGGTCGATCTGTTCCTCCGCCACCACTGTGTCCTCCCCCTGAGAAAGTTGGTTCGATTGTAAGATATTTCGCTTGGCTAAAAACCTTTATTGTATAGATTATAGCAAACTTCCCTCGTTGATGACAACAAGAACCCACTCCAGTCGCGACAATTGCGCCTTGAGCTTCTTGGGCTCATGGTTGACAGGGTCTTCCTGGTGGTATACCTTTTACTAGGCCAGTAAGTATCACAGGAGGTATTATCCATGTCAGATACCACGGGTTCTGCCAATCATGACCCTCAGCATGCAACGGTGACGACCGACGGGCGGGAGCAGTCTATCCTGGCTATCCTGGCCGCAGAGATTAAGAGACCTAAGGCGCGCCTCGCTGAGACAATCGGCCTTCTGGATGACGGAAATACGATCCCCTTTATTGCCCGCTACCGTAAGGAAGTCACCGGTGAGATGGATGAGGAGACCCTCAGAACCCTTTCAGAGCGCCTGGACTACCTTCGGGCCCTTGAGAACCGGAAACATGAAGTCCTTCGACTCATCGCAGAACAGGGAAAGCTTACCCCTGACCTGGAGCAAAGCATCAGGGCGGCCACGGTCCTGCAGACAGTAGAAGACCTCTACAGGCCCTATCGCCCCAAACGGCGCACACGGGCTACCATTGCCACTGAGAAGGGGCTAGAGCCCCTGGCTGACCTCCTCTGGGGACAGAACTTTCCAGATCCAGTGGATGCCGCGGCCCTGCAGGCCCTGGCCCAAGACTTCGTTAATACTGACGCAGGGGTTGAATCTGTTGACGACGCCCTCCAGGGCGCCAGCGACATCCTGGCTGAGCGAATATCAGACTCTGCAGGGCTGAGGGCAACAGCAAGAGACTTCCTCTGGCGCCAGGGGAAGCTGGTGTCCCGGGCGGGAGACGAATCTGAGGAGCAAACCCCCGAGGCCAGGAAGTATGAGACCTACTTCAAGTTTGAGGCCGGGCTAAAGCGCCTCCGTTCCTACCAGGTCCTGGCCACCAACCGGGGTGAGCGAGAGGGGTTCCTAAAGGTCAGTGTCGACCTTCCTGCAGATTCCACTGTCAGGGCTTTGCAGGGCGAGATTATAAGGACAGGGATGGGTTCAGCCCTGGGCCAATTCCTTCAATCCTGCACAGAGGATGCCTACTCGCGTCTGTTAGGACCCTCCCTTCAGCGTGAGGCTCGCAGGGAGCTGACGGAGACCGCCGAGGAGGAGGCCATTAAGGTGTTCTCTGCCAACCTGCGCTCGCTCCTGCTGCAGGCCCCAGTCTCCGGCCGAAGGGTCCTCGGGCTTGACCCTGCCTACCGCACCGGCTGCAAGCTGGCGGTGGTTGACCCAACAGGAAAGCTACTGGAGACCGGTGTCATCTACCCTGTTCCCCCCCGAAATGATACCCGGACCGCAAAAGAGACCATTGGCAGGCTTGTGGCCGAATATGACATCGACATTATCGCCATCGGGAACGGCACTGCCAGCAGAGAGACCGAGGCCTTTGTGGCAGAGAACCTGTCTGATTGGGCTGGAAAGGGCAAGTCTCTGAGCTACACCATAGTGAACGAAGCCGGCGCCTCCGTCTATTCGGCCTCACCCCTGGCAAAAAAGGAGTTTCCGAGCCTTGACGTGTCCCTTCGAAGCGCCATCTCCATCGCCCGCAGGCTACAGGACCCCCTGGCGGAACTGGTCAAGATTGACCCCAAGGCCATCGGGGTGGGCCAGTATCAACACGATGTCAACCAGTCTAACCTGGCTGAGGCCTTGGGTGCTGTCGTCGAAAGCTGCGTAAACCAGGTGGGTGTTGAAGTGAATACGGCTTCACCCGCCCTGCTTTCCTACGTGGCTGGCATCGGCCCCACCCTGGCAGAAAGAATAGTGGACCACCGGGAGGTTGAGGGTCCCTTTGCGGACCGCCTGGCCCTAACAGGGGTTAAGGGCATGGGACCAAAGACCTTCCAGCAGTGCGCTGGTTTTCTAAGGGTCGCCAACTCGGAAAACAGGCTTGACAACACCGCCATTCATCCTGAATCCTATGAGATCGCCGCCGGGGTTGTCGATCTCCTGGATATCCCCGCCAGCGAACTCGGAAGCGCCGCTGGGGCCGAAACCATCCGCCAGAAGACCATTGACTACCAGGAACTGGCCGCACGCCTGGATGCAGGTATCCCAACCATGAAAGATATTGTGAAGAACCTGTCCCGTCCCGGTCGCGACCCAAGGGAAGACAGCCCCAAGCCCGTATTTCGCACCGATGTGCTTGACTTTGACGACCTGGAAGAGGGAATGGTCCTCTCTGGTACTGTCCGCAATGTCGTTGACTTCGGGGTCTTTGTTGATATCGGGGTCAAGCAGGACGGCCTCGTCCACATCTCAGAGCTATCCAACGACTTTGTTGAGCATCCCCTTGATGTGGTCCAGGTTGGCGACAGCGTCCAAGCGATCGTGATTAACCTGGACCGGGAGCGGGGGCGGATCGGGCTGAGTATCAAGAGGGCCTAGACCAGGGACAAGGCCGCGGCAACAAACCGCGGCCGTCGATCTCAAGGGCCAGCAATAGCGGGTCCTGCTCTCGTCACGATTTCCTCAGTCAATAAGCGTCATTACCTCATCGAGGCTGCGGCGCGGCCGCGGCGCCGGCTCATGGGCCGGATACCCCACCGATATAATGGCCACAGGCCTTCGCTGGTTATGATCAACACCAATCGCCTTAGCTACATCCTCTTCATCAAAGGCCCCAACCCAGCAGGTCCCAAGGCCATAGCCGGTGGCAGCCAGCAGCATGTTCTGGACTGCGGCGGCGGTATCTTGGAGGCAGTATAGTGCTTCTCCCCTGCTGCCATAGCGCTCAGCTGAAGTCTGTGGTTCAGCACAAACAACAATCGCCGCCGGCGCTTGAGCCACAAAGAGTTGGTCATAGGCGGCTGCAGACAGGCCCTTGCGGACCCTGTCACTTGTGACAAGATAGAAGTGCCACGGCTGCCTGTTCCCCGCGCTGGGAGCCAGGCGCCCGCACTCCACCAGGCGCTGAAGGGTCGGCAAAGGGACTTCACGGTCCTCATACCGTCTTACGCTGCGTCGGTCCTTAATGCAGTCAATGACATCCCCTGTCATGGTCTCACTCCAATCTTCTCTGATCCACGATTGAACTTGCCCTGTACTAGCTTTGCCCAAACTCAGTAAAAACCTGCCCCTCCCTATAGCAGACCAAAAAAGAGAGAGCCCTTGGGCGGGCTCAGTTAGATCCTTCTGAACATTTCTATCTGTAGATTGGGTGATTACCTTGCCATCATCTTGACAATCTGGATGACGGCATCAAGCTGGGCCTCAGAGAGGTTTTCAGCGGCTCGCATCAGGTCGAAGAGACTCCGCCGGCTCTCCAAAAGTCGGGCCCCTTCAACAAGTTCCCCCGGGAGCAGCTTGTCCAGATCCGTTTCGCCGTATATGAGGTATCCTACTGGAACCTCATATACCGCCGCCAGCTGGGCCAGGACATCGAGGGGGGGATTCCTCTCGTTTCGTTCATATCGGCTGATCGTCGAGAAATGAAGTCCCGTCTGCCTCTCAATATCATAAATGCTGTAGTTTCTATTCTCCCTCAGATGCCGTAAACGCTCGCCCAAGCCTTCCATAAATCCACCCACCACCAGGATCTATTCGTACAGGATCTATTCTTAGAAGAAAGACTTCAGCGAGTATGCCCATTGTCCTATAGACTCTACGGCTAGCTTGGGGCGGCCATTGACACTATGGCACAGTGTCCCCGGCACCGGCAACAGCCGCGCTGTCACTGTAGGCGAAGCTCCCGGCAGCAACCCCCATATCTCGCACCACATCAGCCAGATGGATGGGCGACAGCGGCTCAACGGTCTCCGCTATCATCTCAAAGACCTTCACGGCTACCTGGGACGTTGATCCGAGCCCTGGTGATACCGCCACGTCCTCATCTACCAGCTGTCCTTCGCGGCGGATCTCCGATATCGCTTTGATGTAGTGGACAACCGATCCGTTTCTCGTTGTGTCACGGAAGAGCCCGTACCTGTAAACCCGCTCTTCCCCGGCTTCTTCCCTGCGTTTCCTGATGCTCTCTGCTACTAGTTTCGTAATCACATACAACTGGCCACCTCCTGAACTGCGTTAATCTTCGGCAATCTCTTCGACTCAACTGATGTCTCCCCCCAGGGAGCGTAAAAGGTAAATTCTACCGATAAGAAGGGAACTCCTGCCAACTAGTCTCTTCTCTGACACTTTATCCCTTTGAATCTGGGCTAACACCCCATAAGTATTGACAGAGAGTCAAGCAGTCATAGACTGCCATATTCTGTGGGATACTGTTACTGCTGGCTAGCTCAGCGACTACTACCAAGCACCTTCGAGGTGTCAGGAGGAAGGGCCAATGATCTTCAGTCGTCAGGGGAAGGGCACTACAGAGAGGCAAAGGTTGGTGGATACCCGCGAGGCCTTCAATCTTTGGAACATTCTTCGCTCCAAGTACCTGGTGGTAGACAAGCTTCACATCTGGCAGCAGGTTGTCCACGACAAGGATTACATGATCATCCTAAAGGGGTTGATCAAGGCCCTGAAAGAGAACATCTCCATCCTTGAGCAAGAACTCAAGACGTACTCTATCACTGCCCCTGACAGGCACCGAGCCGCAGTCAGCCATCCCGGCACCGTCCAGATGCTAACAGATGAGTTCATGGCCCAGGAGACCTTCCTATACCTACAGGAGCACATGGAAAACCTGCTCAAGTCCTTCAGGACCTCTGTAACAAACGACGCCCTCCGCAGCGTCTTCTATAAGATGCTCCTCAAGACAATAGCAGAAGAAGACAAATTCCTGAAATACATTAAGGCCAAGGGTTGGGTAGAGACCCCGCCCCTATACAGGAGTACGCCGCCTGGAATGGCCGAGAGACTCAGCTCGGTTGAGGCCGCCGGGTTGTGGGACCATCTCACCCTCCGCTATGACAACATAAAGACCACGGAGATATCCATCTCCTTTGCCTATGACGGGGATTTCAAGGCTACTCTCTATGGTGGCCTCAAGACCCTAAAAAACCAGGCCAAGACCCTTGAAAAGGAGCTTGACCGCTTTGGAATTCCCCTGCCCAAGCGATCCGGGACGGTAAGCGCCTCACCAAGCAACACCGATTTTCTCTCCGACGACCATCTCTACCGAACCGTGCTCATTGGGCTACGGGCTGCGGGTATTCTCCATGCTCAGACAATAAAGGAATCTACCTTCAATGACAGGGTGAGATCTATCTTCAAGAAGATGCTTGTGGATGAACTCCTGTACACCGACAACTACTACAGGTTCGGCAAGCTGAAAGGTTGGCTCAACCAGGCGCCTCTGTACGGCTCCTGAAACCCACTAGGGCATTCGCGCCACCCAGACGACCTCCTGGCCAAGGAAGCCCTCCACAACCCGGGTTCCCTGGGTCAGGCGTCCCTGCATGGGTAGTTCAGATCCCTGCTTAACCGAGGCTGTAGCTGGGGAAACAAAGGCCACAACTGTATCAGATCCAGCCACAGTCAGTCCGGCGATCTGCTCCTTGCTGCCGGAAGGGGTTACCGAGAGCCCCTTGCCCGCCCTCGACTGGATGCGGAAATCCGCAACCGGGCTGCGTTTAGCAAAGCCAGCGACAGTACAGACAACAATCCCAAGTTCCTCCTGGTCATCTCCCACAACGCTTGTAGCGGTAATGACATCTGCCGCCACTACCCGATCGTCGCTTCCGATGTCCATGCCCTTGACCCCCATTGACTCTCTGCCGGTGGCCCGCACCTCATCAGCGGCGAAGCGAATAGCGTTGCCAGAGCGCGAGCCAATAATAAGCTGGTCATCATCGCCAGTGATCAGAACCGTAAGAACGCGGTCACCGTCACTGAGGTTGATGGCCTTCTGCCCATGCCTGCTCCGGCGAGTTCCATACTCAGCGGCGTCGGTCTTCTTGACGGTGCCCTGCTCTGTGACAAAGGTTACAGATTTCCCTTCAAGCTTGTCGCTGAATACCAGGGCGGCTACAAGCTCCTGGTCCTTGCCAATCCGGACATACTTTGAGGCGTGCTCACCGGTTCCATTCCAATAGGCCTTGGGGATCTCGTGGGCTGGAACCGTGTAGAAGCTACCACAGGAGGTGAAAAGGGTAAGGGACTCCTGGGTGTTGGTCTCAACGAAGAAGGCCGCCCTATCCCCATCGGTCAGGCTGTAGCCATCACTCCCCTGCCGCAGGTTCCTGCTATAGGTATCAGGGGTTACATGCTTGAGATACCCGCGCCTGGTGCCAATCACTATCACACTCTCATCGGGAACGATGTTCTCAAGCACCGCCGTATCCTCGCCATCACGGATATCTGTTCTCCGCTGGTCAACATAGGTATCCCTTATCTCAAAGAGCTCCTCCCTGATGACCTCCATCAGGCGGGCTTGGCTCCCAAGTACCTCCTGGTAGGAAGCGATGGCCCTTGCCAGCTGGTCTGCCTCGTCCCTCAACTGGGTTATCTCAAGGCCTGTCAACCGGTGGAGGCGAAGGTCCAGAATGGCCCGGGCCTGCTCAGCGGTGAATCTCAACCTTGTGACCAGCCCCTCATGGGCCTGGGCCCGGTCCTTCGACGACCGGATCAAGGCGATAACCTCATCAAGGACATCAACGGCCTTGATGAGACCGTCAACAAGGTGCCGCCGGGCCTCTGCCAGCCGCAGTTCCTTTTCTGTACGCCGCGTGACTACTTCCTTCCTGTGGTCAAGGTAGTGCGCAAGCATCTGCTTAAGGTTCAGCAGCTGCGGTTCTTTGTTGACCAGGGCCAACATAATGATGCTGAAGGTCCCCTGGAGGGTGGTGTTCTTGTAGAGCTGCTTCAGTATCTTCTGAGGATTAGCCCCCTGCTTAAGCTCAAGGACAATCCTGACGCCCTCCTGGTCCGACTCATCCCGAAGGTCGCTAAGATCCGTGATCTTGCCCTTTTCAGCGCCCTCCGCAATCTTTTCTATCAGCGCGATCTTGTTGGTCTGATAGGGTATCTCCGTGATTATCAGGTTCTTCTTGCCGTATCCAAGATCCTCAATGAAGACCTTACCGCGCACAGTGACCTGGCCCCGCCCGCTCTTGTAGGCCTTCACAAGGTCATCGCCGCCCAGCACAATACCGCCAGTGGGGAAGTCTGGCCCCCGAACCAACTTCAGCAGCCCGTCGGTGGTGATCTCGGGATCATCGATCAGGGCCAGAAGGCCGCTGACCACCTCGCCCAGGTTATGGGGAGGGATGCTGGTGGACATGCCAACGGCAATGCCGGCGGAGCCATTGACAAGGAGGTTAGGGAAACGAGACGGCAGCACATCGGGCTCCTCCAACGAGTCATCGAAGTTGGACACGAAGTCAACTATCTCCCGGTCCACGTCTTTCAAGAGCTCCATGGCGAGCGGTGACAGGCGCGCCTCGGTGTACCTCATCGCCGCAGGGCTGTCGCCATCAAGGGAACCATAGTTTCCCTGGCCGTCAACAAGGGGGCAGCGATAGGAGAAGTCCTGGGCCATCCTGACCATAGTATCGTAGACCGCCACTTCACCATGGGGATGGTACTTGCCAAGGACTTCACCAACGATACGGGCACTCTTCTTGTAGGCCTTGTCCGGGGTCATGCCCAGTTCACCCATGGCATAGAGGATGCGCCTATGGACCGGCTTGAGACCGTCCCTGACATCAGGCAGGGCCCGGCCGATGATGACGCTCATGGAGTAGTCGATATAGGACTTCGACATCTCATCGACAAGGCTTCGCTCGATTGTGCGCTTAGCAATTGACCGCATCGTTGATCACTCCCACTCTATACATCAATGTTCGACGCCTTGAGGGCGTTGCGCTGTATGAATTCCCGCCTTGGCTTGACCTTGGTCCCCATCAGGACATTGCAGATGTCGTCGGCCCGCACGGCGTCATCAATGGCAACCTGAATGAGGGTGCGCTGTTCTGGATCCATCGTCGTATCCTTCAATTGGCCAGGGTTCATCTCGCCCAAGCCCTTGTAGCGCTGAACAGCGGTCTTGCCACCAGCCCGGGTCAGGTAATCCCTGAGCTCTCTCTCAGAATAGAAGTACTTGGGAGACTTACCGGCCTGGCTGACCTTGAAGAGCGGTGGTTGGGCGATATACACCCGGCCTTCCTCTATCAGGCGCCGCATGTACCGGTAAAAGAAGGTCAGGAGCAGGGTTCTGATGTGGGACCCGTCCTCATCGGCGTCAGTCATAATAATGACACGGCCGTAGCGAAGCCTGTCCAGGTCGAGATCCTCACCGATGCCAGCGCCCAGGGCCGCTACGATTGTCTGGATCTCGTTGTTGGAAAGGATCCGGTCAAGCCGGTTCTTCTCAACATTAATGATCTTTCCCCGCAGTGGCAGGATTGCCTGGAAGCGCCGGTCCCGTCCCTGCTTGGCCGAGCCCCCGGCGGAATCTCCCTCAACAAGGAATATCTCTGTCTCTTCAGGGTCTCTGAGGGAACAGTCCGCCAACTTTCCTGTTAGCACATCGCGTCCAGCCCCCGACTTCTGCCTGGTGAGGGCCCTGGCCTTGCGCGCCGCCTCTCGCGCCCGCGCCGATTGCAGTGCCTTCTCAACCACCGACCGCGTCAGCCTGGCATCCCTCTCTAAGAGGTCAGCCAGGGCCTCATTGATCACCGTCTCCACGGCGCTCCGGGCGGCGCTGTTCCCCAGCTTGGTCTTGGTCTGCCCCTCAAACTGTGGGTCTGGGACCTTCACCGATAGCACGGCAACAATACCCTCGCGGATGTCCTCACCCCTGAGGTTCTCGTCGCTCTGCTTCAGTATGCGTTTGGAGCGAGCGATGTCATTTATTGTCCGGGTAAGTGCCGTCTTGAACCCATGCTCATGCATGCCGCCCTCAATAGTGTTGATGTTGTTAACGTAGCTGAATATGGATTCAGTGTAACCCTTTGTGTATTGGATGGCGGCGTCAACCTCGATCTCATCGACCTTGCCGGATATGGCGATGGGCTTGGTGTGTAGTACATCGCGGTTCTCGTTGAGATGCTCTACAAAACTGACAACCCCGCCGTCATACCTGTAGGATACCTTGCGGGGCGACCCATCTTTCGTGGCTCTGTGGTCGATGAGGCTAATCCTGAGCCCCGGGTTCAGGAAGGCCAGTTCCTGGAGGCGCTTGGCAAGGACCTCAAACTCAAACTCCACCTCTTCAAAGATATCCGGGTCCGGCCAAAAGGTGGTACTGGTCCCCGTTGCCTTGCTTCTTCCAATGACCTCTAGTTCACCAATCTCTTCACCGCCGTTGAGGTACTCCTGGCGATGGATCTTGCCGTCTACCTTGACCTGGACCACGACCTTCGAAGATAAGGCTGTCACAACTGACGCGCCCACACCGTGGAGCCCACCAGCCACCTTGTAGGCCCCGCCGGAGACATCAAACTTACCTCCTGCATGGAGTTGGGTCATTACCACCTGCAGGGCAGGGACTCCGGACTTATGCATCCCCACAGGAATGCCTCGGCCGTTGTCAGTAACAGTACAGCTATTGTCACTGTGGAGCTCAACCACAATCTTGTCGCAGAATCCAACCGTTGCCTCATCAATACTGTTATCTACTATTTCGTGGGCAAGGTGATGGAGACCGCGCTTCGAGGTGGTGCCTATGTACATGCCGGGGCGACGGCGGACGGCCTTCAGCCCCTCCAGGACCTTAATCTGATCAGCGGTGTAGGCTGTAGTCGCCACCACTAGACCCCCTATCATAAAAATGGCAATATCAACATGAGCCTTGAAATAATGCGAGGTGATATGCCTAACCCATTAACCCCACTAAACATACAAAAGAGACCTCTTCACCAGCAAGATGATGGTTGGCCGGCCCCTTGGAACCTGCTCCCATTATAGCCAAACAGTTGTTCTGTGTCAATGAAGGCCGCCCTTGGATAGTGCTGCCAGGGGCAGCCCTTCTGATGCTGTCAGTTCCCCGGTTCCGGCTTGCCTCCCAGGGCCTCAGGGTTAACCAGGTTGGGGGGGCTTTCGCCGCTAACCCCGGCAAGCAGGTTACGAGCAGCAATTACCGCCATCTTGGTCCGGGTGGCTACCGATGCGCTTCCGATATGCGGCAGCAGCACAGCATTGTCCAGGTCACACAGGGGATGGTCAGGAGGAAGTGGTTCTGGCACCATAACGTCCAATCCTGCTCCTCCTATCCGACGATGGCGGAGGGCGTCCATAAGCGCGTCCTGGTCAACGACCTCCCCACGGGCGGTATTGATCAGAATCGCCTCGGTTTTCATCAGGCCAAGCTGCTGCTGGCCAATAAGGCCCCACGTCTCCTCGGTGAGAGGGACATGAAGACTCACGATGTCAGATGCCCTGAGCAGCCCGTCGAGACTGACAAACTGCGCTCCAATCTCTGTTGCCTCCGGTCTCTCCCGCCGATCCGTGTAGAGGACCCGCATGTTGAAGCCACTGGCCCGCCTGGCCACAGCCTGTCCAATGCGGCCAAACCCAATGATACCCAGGGTGGCACCGTATACATCAAGACCGGTTAGAGCCATGGGCGACCAGGTTTTCCAGCGCCCCTGGCGCAGAAACTCACTAGCCTCTGTCAGGCGCCTGGCGGTGGCCAGGAGCAGAGCAAAGGTCAGGTCCGCAGTTGTCTCCGTCAGTACTCCCGGGGTGTTTGTAACCATGATCCCCCGCTTCGTCGCGGCGGGAACATCTATGTTGTTGTAGCCTACAGCCATATTGCTGATAATCCTCAAGCCCGGGGCGGCATCCATCACTCTTTCGTCAATGACATCCGTCAGTAGGCTCAAGAGCCCCTGACAGCCTGAAACAGACCTGATAATCTCCTCCCAGGCGGGGGGGAGCTCCCCCTCCCACAGCGTCGTATCTGTCTTCCCAGACAGTACCGACAACGCCTCATGGGGAAGTCGTCTCGTTACATACACCCTTGGTTTGTTCGGCATAGTTGTGTCCCCCTTTCTTCACAACCTCCATCAACTCAAAGAAAGCCCGTCCAATCTAACAGGCCCACCCAAGGCCGCCGCAGGAAATCTCTGGACATTGGGCGAATTAAATCGTTACTGGCATATACATTACTTGGAGGTGATCCCGGTGACCCTCGAAAAGAGACTGACGATTGGGCTGTTCTCCATTGCCGCGCTCCTGGTCATTGGCTCGACCCTGTTCCTTGCTAACGGCGGTCGCATCGCTGTCCTGATTATTGCCGCTACTGGCATCCTCTATGGAGCCCTTCGGTTCTACATCAAGAACCGCCATACCCAAGCCCTGGCAGCCACCGCCCAGGAGCTTGGCCTTGAGCTCATCAAAGACATGGCTGCAGAGAAAGGCAATCCGGACCTATCGTACTTCAGAAGGACCCTGGATAACCAGACCTACCATTGGAGGATAGCTGGCAGCTTTCCCTTCCTCACAGGGAAGATTAACGGAGAAATCGTGACCATCCGCGTACCAGAGGGAGTTGACTTTGATACCGCTGCCCCCAACAGTACCCGAATAGCGGTTCACAAGCGGTCAAAGCTTGGACGCATTTTCATATACTCCAAGGAGTTTAAAGAGAATGCACCGCGGAAGGAGTTCCTCCTCACTGATCCAGAGTTCAACCGTCACTTCTACGTAACTGGCCCAAATCGTGACATAGTTGAGGAGATTATATCGGAAGACGCCCAGGCCGCACTGGCTGCAATCGGGCCTTACGCCTGCCGCGGTATTGAGGTTAACCGCTATGGGGTCTACCTCCATGCCGACGGCATCATAACTGAACCCGAGGAGATGTCTTCCCGCCTCAACGCCGTATCCCTGATAGCCAGCAACATCCAGGAGACAGAGAAGGGGCTGTAGTGGCAGGAACGAACATAGCTTGAACATAGCATCTACTGCCTACAGTTGGGGGGGGCGGCCCTGCCGCTCCCCTCTAGAAACCCACTATAATCCCGCCCTTCCCTGCATAGGTCGCCGTGGTGGCGCTCATCAGCTCTACTATTACCTGCCGGGGCCGATAGCGCTTACGGATCTCCTCAGCCAAGTCCGTGGCCTCCGCTAAGCAGGCAACATGGGAGATACCAACTACCTTCTCATGAATCCTGATCCCAAACTCGCCCACTAGCTCCACCAATCGACTCAGCGCCCGCTTGCGGCCGCGGGCCTTCTCAAACATCTCAATCTCACCCTGGTCGTTGCCCCTGAATATGGGATTGATGTTCAGAACAGAGGCAATCCGCGCCTTGATCGGGCTAAGCCGCCCGCCCTGAACAATGTTATCAAGGGTCTGCAGGGTAAAGAAGGTATTCAGTTCCTGCTGGTAGCCCTTAACCCGACTGATGAGTTCCGGAAGGCTGATGCCAGTGGCGGCCAACTCGGCGGCGCCCATGGCCAGGACGCCCTGGGCCAGTGAGGCGGTCAGCGAATCCAGAACCTCTAATGAGCCCTGCCTGGCGCCGCGAGCCACCTGGTCAGCGGCCAATAAGGCGCTCTGAAAAGAACCACTCAGGGCCGATGATAGGGTAATGCAAAGCACATCGTGGCCGGATTCCAGGTTCCGCTCAAAGGCGTCCATGTAGGCCTTTGGTGAAGGCTGCGAGGTCTTTGGAAGCCCCAGACAGGAAAGCATCTTTTCCTGAAACTCCCCTGCCGTAGTGTCAACACCCTCAGTATAGCTTGTGCCATCGGGGAAAGACACCGTCAGCGGGACAACATCAATACCAAGCCCCTTCACCATCTCGGCAGCAAGGTTACCTCCACTATCGGTTACAACCTTTACCCTTCTCTCCTCAGCCACCGTACCCACCTCCCCTGAACTAATGCCCATGCGTCGGACTAACAACCATAGACTAGACTAACAGCCACATGAATACTCTTGAATACTCCCTAGTGGTCAGGGCCACCATCAGCCATCTTCATTATTTCCTCGGCCCACTGGGCTAGCCGGGCCTGGACCCTTCCATTGACAGTGTCCGGGGGATACTCCCCATTTTTATCTACCTCGCCTGCTGGCACCCCCGTCAGCAGATACATTCCCTGGTCAACGGTGGCGATGGGGTAGATATGGAACATCCCCTCCTCCACGGCGGAAATGACCGCCTTGTGCAGCATGAGGTCGGATACATTCTGTTCCGGGATGATCACCCCTTGGCTGCCCGTAAGCCCCTTGGCCTTACAGGTCTTGAAGTATCCCTCAATCTTCTCGTTCACACCGCCAACAGGCTGAATTCTGCCCATCTGATCCACAGAACCGGTTACCGCAATGGACTGTCTGATTGGTAGCCTGGCCAAGCTCGATAGCAGGGCAAACAGCTCCGTACTGGAGGCGCTGTCACCGTCTATGCCCGAGTAGAGCTGCTCAAAGCAGAGACTGGCTGACAGGGCAAGGGGATGGTCTTGAGCGTACCGGCCGCCCAGGAAGCCACCGAGGATCAGCAGGCCTTTATCATGAATCTGACCAGTCATCTCTGACTCCCGCTCGATGTTGATGACACCCTCTTTTCCCATAAAGGTCATGGCGGTAATTCTCGACGGCCGCCCGAAGAGATAGTCGCCAGCATCGAACACAGACAGGCCGTTGATCTGGCCAACCACCTCGCCCTCAATATCAATGAGAAGCTTCCCCTCATCAATTAGTTCCTGGATCTTCTCCTCAACCAGGTTGGATCGATAGACTCGCTCCTCAAGGGCCTTTGACACGTGCTCTTCACCGGTATAGGCGGCGCCGTCAAGGGATGCCCAGGTAGCGGCCTCCACCAATACCTCCGTCATCTCATTGAATCGGGTCGTCAACTTGTCTTGACTTGATGCAAGCCGTGAACTGTGCTCAACAAGCCGGCAGACGGCGCCCTTGGTAAAATGCCTCAGACCCTCGCTGCGGCAGAATGAAGCCACAAAGCTGGCAAATAGCCCCAGGTGCTCAGGGGATCTCTCCATATCATCTGCAAAGTCTGCCCTGAGCTTGAACAGTTTCCTGAAGTCGGGGTCGTAGTGGTAGAGAAGCTGATGAACCAGTGGGGTTCCCAGTAAGATTACCTTTACATCAATAGAGACCGGTTCCGGCTTGAGACCGGAGGTTACGGTCAGGGCCATCTGCTCTCCCAGGTTTTCTATTCGAACCTCCTGGTCCCTCAGGGTGCGCTTAAGGGTATCCCAGGCAAAGGCATTCTGCAGGACATCGCGGGCCTGGAGCACAAGGTATCCTCCGTTCGCCCGGTGCAGCGACCCCGCCTTAATCCTTGTAAAGTCAGTGACAAGAGTGCCCAACTTCCCGGTGTATTCGACCTTACCAAAGAGGTTATGGTAGGTGGGATTTGGTTCAAAGATCACGGGGGCGCCTTCGGTGGCACTGTTGTCCACAAGGAGGTTGACCTTGTACCGGTTGAAGGAGTCTTCACCTCGTGCCTTCCCCATCAGCAGAAAGGGAAGCTCCTCCTCTTCGTCAACAGCCTTGAACTTGTCAAGGCTGTTGATGATGTCTTCCTGAAGGGCATCCAAGTACTCTAACACCGCGGGGATGTCATCGTACTTCTCTCGCACCCTGTCAACCAGATGCCCAACGGCGTACAACCCCACCTCCTGCTCAATGGCCTTGATGCGCTCCTTGGCCGCCTTCTCCAAATCCCGGATCCGCCTTGTGATCGCTCCAATCTCAGACTGGATTGCCCGACTCCGTTCTTCCAGCTCTTTCTTTGTGTCTTCATCAAGATCACCGAAGTCATCGGCCTTGATTGGCTCACCGTTAATCACCGGTAGCGTGATAAAGCCTGAGCTGCTCCTCTTCAGGACAAACCCATGCTCCTTTGCCACCGCTTCCATCTTCTCTATCTCTTCGTTTATGCTATCCTGAAAGGCATGGGCAACTGACTGCTTCTGCTTCTCAAACTCCGCGCTGCTCAAGACCTTTGGGATCTCTACCCGCAGGTCCTCCACCAACTCTTCGAGACCGCGGCGGAGCTGGCACCCCCGCCCTGGGGGCAAACGCAGCGCTGACGGTTGGTAGGGCTCGACAAAATTGTATACGTAGCACCAGTCGTCAGGAATCCCCTCCTCGGCTGCCTTCTCCTGCAGCATCAACCGAGCGTAGGTACTCTTCCCGGTGCCCGGACCACCAGACATGAAGATGTTGTAGCCGCGATTCTTGATCTGAAGGCCAAACCGGACAGACCGTTCCGCGCGCTCTTGTCCGATGATGCCCTCCAGTGACGGCAATCCCTCAGTGGTCTCGAAGTCCAGGTCATCAAGGACCGCTCCGCAGGCCAACTGCGTTGCTCGGAGTTCCTGAAGCTCTCTCACCTTGCCACCAACCCTCTGCCCCATCGCCTCTCCTCTCTAGCCGTTTCTGACCTCATCGATGCGCCGTTGGAATGCCTCGGCAACCCTTAATGTAATCGGACCGGGCCGCCCGCCGGCGAAGGTGTGCCCGTCCAGTCCAGTGATTGGCATAATCTCAGTGGTAGTGCCGGACAGAAAGGCCTCGTCGGCCCCCTTGAACTCCTCAAGGGTGAAGGCCTCCTCACGGAGGGGAATGCCCAGGCTGTTAATGAGCTCAATCACTATCTCCCGGGTTATCCCAGCCAGGATGTTGGCCAGTGGGTAGGTCCGGATCACCCCATCAGATACCGCGAAACAGTTGCTTGAGCTACCCTCCGTCACAAACCCATCCCTCACAAACAGCGCCTCAAAGGCGCCGGCCTCCTTGGCGGCCTGCTTGGCCAGGGTGTTGGGCAGCAGCCCGGTGGTCTTGATGTAGCAGAGCCCCCAGCGGTTGTCAACCGCGGAGATGACCTGACAGCCCTTCTTAAGGAGGTCAGGATTGGGCCCTGGCACCTCTCTGGTAAACAGGACAAGGGTCGGCTCCATCCCCTGCTCAAAGTAATGAGCCCTGGGGGCAGCTCCCCTTGTTAGCTGTATATACACGATTGCTTCCCTATTGCCGTTCCTCTCCAGGAGATCTTCGGCCACGCGCCTCATCTCGTCACTCTTTAGAGGCACGGGGATCCTCAGGGACGACGCGCCCCTGCAGAGTCGATCATAATGGCCCTCCCAGGCGAATATCTTACCACTGTAGCAGCGCGCAACCTCATAGATGCCGTCAGCAAAGAGAAAGCCCCTGTCCTCAATCGACACCTTTGCCTTTTCTCTTGGTAGAATCTCCCCGTTGAGGTAAACCAAATCAGACATGCGCATGACCTCCTGAGACTAGTCTATTATCTGTGTCACCCAGTGCCTGCCATCCCATGATTAGCAGGTTGTACTTAAGAAAAACTTATGATACATTCTCCTAGACGGTACCTGTCAACTGAAAGGACTGAGTCACCGACTATGCGCGGGATTGTCAATACACTCAAGAGCCGCTGGAAAAGCATCGGCGCTCTTATTATCCTCTATTACATCCTCAAGATAGTCCTGGCCTTCACCGTGGCCAAGTTTGCTGGCCTGTGGCTAATAGCTGAGGATCCCTTAGGCCCTGCCGACTTGGTGGTTGTGCTAAGTCCGTCGTCGGCCGCACATCGGAACATTGCCAATGACCTGTACCAGAATGGCCTGGCCAAGAAAATACTGATCCCAGACCTGACCCTCGACGCCCTGGATGCCGACGATCCCTCTGAGGTTGAGGAACCATGGGTCGATGTGGGCGCCTTCTCCATGGCCTTCCCTTCGGGTGTAGTCGAGACCCTCTCCCCTAACAACCTTGAGGATCTTGTCCGTCAATTAACAGGGTACATGGTTGAACATTCGCTTCGCTCTGCCATAGTCCTTGCTCCGTCGGAAAAGACCCGTCGGATTAAGATTATTCTTGAGGAAGACACCGAGAACACCGGATTCCGCTTTGCGATGCTGCCCGTCGCCGAAGGTAACTACAACCCTGAGGAGTGGTACCTGTCAACCCACGGGATTAAAATCGTCGTGTCTGAGTATTTCGAGGTCGCCCGGGTTCTGCTTTCCGACTAGTCATCCATCCCTACAGGTCATCCCGGTAGGTCGCCCGATACCTCTCAATCTCCATCTCCGTTGGGTCCTCAAAGGGCCGGCCGAAGAAAACCATCCTACCGTGAAGCTGATCAACGGCCACAATGACGAAGAGCGCCACCACCGCCCCAGGACTACCCGTCAACAACGCCAGGACCACAACCGCTCCTTCCACAGATAAAAAACACAAGGAGAGCCAGCGCCCTCCATTGAGCCCTGGCATGAAGGTCCTGCCATGGCCCGAACTGGTCCTCCTGATCCTCCCGCCAAACCGCAACAGCAAATTACTTATTCCCTGGCACAAATAGGCCGCAACCACGCTCAGCGCCCGCCAGTCCTCAGCGGCACCAGCAGGCTGAACCATGCCCGACAGGAGGATGGCGGCGGAGATCCCGCTGAACAGAAACACCACCAGCGTTGAGGGAGTATCCCATCCTGGAATAGCGGTTGACCTGTAGAGGGCCCCGACTGTTAGAAGCAAGGCAACGCCCAACAGCGACGCTGTGGAACTGACGGCTGGCAGCAGAACTTCTGGCAGCGAAAGGGCAGGGGTGAGCAGCAGGACCAACGCGGTGTAAACACCGAAGAGGATCCCCTCCCGAGAAAGCCACGAGCTGCGGGGATTGGCCACCAGACGCCAGGGCCTCAGGGGTTGATTGAGATGGGCCATGGACACGACCCCGGCTATAATCAGCACAAGGGGGTTTGCCCAGCCATAGAGATCAAGCAAGGCGGCTGAGCCGGTCCCGGCCTGCGGGCCAGAGCCTGTGACAGCAAACAGACACCGGGTCGCGCTCAGCCCAGCAGAAATCGGCACAAGCCACGTATAGAGGATCAGTGGGGCCTCGTCCGCCGCCCTTCTAGGCCTTTCCACTGCCATCACCCCTGGCTCTTGGAAGGCCAAAGACTAGCGACGGGTGGGTATTGCTTGTTGGCACACCAGGGACCCGCTCCGCCATCTCCCTTCCGGTCAGCGCTAACTCCAGCCTGTGGCCTGGCCCCCGCCAGATCTTGACGCCTGCGCCAACTGGCTCTACTGCCACCAACTGAAGAGCGCCAACGGGACAGCTCTCAACACAGAAGGGCAGCTGCCCCTGGTCAAGGCGTTCAAAACAGAGTTGGCACTTCTGGGCTTTGCGGGTAAAGGGATTAATGCTGGGAGCCCCGAAGGGACAGGCCCAGGTACAATACTTGCAGCCCAAACACCTCTGGGCATCATGAATGACAATGCCGTCCCCGCGCTTTTCATAGGCTCCGGCAGGGCATACTTCGAGGCACTGGGGCTTCCGACAGTGGTTGCATGCCATGGAGAGGCCATATGTTGGGGCGTCGGGGTGGCGTTCATCATTGACCAAGTAGACCCGGCGCCATCTGTTGCCAGGGGGAGCCCCGTGCTCAACCTTGCAGGCCACCTCACATCCGCGACAGCCGAGACAGCGCTCAACATCCACAAGAAAACCCCATTGGTGAACATCTCGATTCTTATCATCAAAATGGCTAGTCCCGATTTGTCGCATCTATCTCAACCTCAACCATGCAGTTGTGGAAGGCGGTTCCAAAGCCCATGTCCGTCACAACATCACTAGAAAGCTTGTTCACCGGGGCCCCATCCTTGAACCACCAGCCCTCGTAGACGTTGACCACTCCCTGCCGCATACCCCAACTGAGCTTGGCCCCGGCAAAGATCTCCCCACGGTCGTTGAAAATCCGAACCCTGTCACCGTCACTGAGGCCTCGTTCCTTGGCATCAAGGTGGTTAATCTCCACAAGAGGCCCCTGCCGCCCTTCTTCTAGCCAGGGCATGTTGTTGAATTGGCTGTGAATCCTCTCATTGGCGTGGTTGCTCAGAAACTGAAGCGGGTAGCGCCGGTCCACCTTGGCAGAAGGCCCATCCGGGCTTTCCGAAGGGGGCAGATAGACGGGAAGGGCATCAACGCCCCACTCCTGTCGAGCCCTTTCCGATCGAAACTCAACCTTCCCTGAAGGGGTTTCAAAGCGCAGATCATGCCAGGCTATCTCCTGGTCCCAGGGAACCAGATGAGGCCCTCTTCTGAGATCATCAAGGGTGACCCTGCTAACCTGGGCCAGCAGGGCGTTGAGCGCCCCCTCACTGTTTTTGGGAAAGAACTCCAGGGGCATTGCAAACCTCTGGGCAAGGTCTCGAAAAATCTGGTATTCTGGCCGACAGGATCCCGGCGGGTCGATAATCTTGTCCCTGATCTGGATATATGAGTGCCAGTATCCTGTATTAACATCAACCTGCTCGAAGAGGGTTGCCGCGGGTAAAACCAGGTCAGCATTTCGAGCAGTGTCGGTCATGAACTGCTCAACAACGACAATAAGGTCAAGCCGTTCCAGGCCCCTTAACAGGAGATTTGTGTTGGGGTTTGCAATCACAGGATTGGCCTTCTGGATCCAGGCCACCCTCAAGGGGGGGTCTGACAGCTCGTTGAGGGCCGTAGCTAACCTGCCCACGGGTACCGAACGCACCTGTCCGGGCTGCTCTGGTAGGGGCAAGCCCCCATCGATGGCAGACTGCAGGTTTGCATAGTACCATCCACCTCCGCTCACCCCGACGTCCCCCAGGAGGGCTGGAATGAGGGAGATTGCCCGGACAGTCTGACCGCCGTTGTCATAGCGCTGCAGGCCGTAGCCGCATACAAGACTCAAAGGCCGATTGGCCACTATCATCTCTGCCAACTGTCTAATCTTGTCCGCTGGAACCCCTGTTCTCTCTTCAGCATCCTCCAATGTGTAATCCTCAGTAAGGTCCTGGTAGTCATCGTAGCCAACGGTGTGTGAAGCGACGAAGTCTTTATCGACAGCACCCATGGCAATAAGCTCGCGCCCCAGGGCCAGCGCCAGGGCCCCATCCGTCCCCGGCCTGGGCTGGAGGTGAAGGTGGGACCTGTCAGCAGAGGCTGTTCTGATGGGGTCAATGACCACCAACTTGGCTCCGGCATCCAGCGCATCATAGATAAATCGCATCTGATGAACATTGGTGTAGGCGGGGTTCTTCCCCCACAGCACTATTGTCCCGGCATTGCGGATGTCCCAGGGAGCAGAGTGGATGTTGCGGCCGTAGGTCAGGCGGGTTGCCTCCAGGCCCGCCGCCCAACAGAGACTGCCGTGGGTCATCGTATATCCCCCAAAGAGTCGCCAGAAAGCCAGGGGAACCGCATCCATAAGGCCGGAGGCCCCGCTATAGGCGTAGTAGAGCACACTCTCGGGACCGCTCTCTGCTCTGACTCTCCTCAGGGTTGCGGAGATCTCAGAAAGGGCCTCTTCCCAAGTGATCTCGGTAAACTCACCACTTCCCCGGGGGCCTGAACGTTTTAAGGGGTTAAGCAGGCGATCCTGGGCATACACGCGCTGGGGATAGGTAAGGCCCTTGACACAAACATTTCCACTTGTGGCCTTGTTGAGGGGGTCACCGGTAACCTTGACAATCCGGCCCTTCCGGACGTGGGCCAAGAGGCCACAGGTGCTAAAGCAGTTCCGCGGACAGACGGTTCGGTAGACCTGGACTGTGTCACGGTCTTCTTCTTCTACCACTGTAACCTTCAGATCCCCCTGGCCAAAGCGGCGTTCTGTTCCGGTAAAGAGCCGTTTGATGTTTCCACGGTGCTGCCAGTAGGCTGTAACCGCCAGAACCACGGCCAGGGCTGTCAATGGTACAGAGCCACCGCGAAACCACAGTATGGCGGGAAGCAGTCCCGTCAGGGCCAATGAGCCCAGGGAAACAAAACGGGTGGCGGCTACAAGCAGAACCGCCACTACGACAGCTATGAGCAGCGCCTGGGGAAAGAGAACAAGGCCCACTCCAATGGTGCTGGCAATACCCTTGCCCCCCTGAAATCTCAGAAAGACTGGCCAGTTATGCCCGGCCACAGCAGCCATGGCAACCGCTAGTACCATGGGATCTTCAGCCCCTAAGAGTACTACACCCACATAGGTGGGGAGAGCAGACTTCAAGACATCCAAGACTCCCAACAATGCCCCTAGCCTGAATCCAACGACCCGGATGGCATTGGTTCCCCCGACGTTGCCGCTTCCAACGCTCCTGATGTCTCTGCCTGTCAGGGCCCGGACACCAAGGTAAGCAAAGGGAATCGACCCCGCCAGATAGGCTCCGATAGTGAGAAAAGACGCTGCTACCAACATAAGCCCTCCTACCTACTGCTCACTCTTTCTCGCCTGCTAAAGCTATTTCCTGTTGCCACCCATAACAAAGCTGCTGACCCGGCATGGTGACACCTCAGGGTCTAACTGAATATGATGGGACGGAGCGCCCTTCACTCCCCCTGCTATACTGCATCAGATTCTGCAAAGGAGAGGTACTCAATGAAGCGACCAGTCCAGCACGTTGTTACCGACCTCGTAGTTATTGGTGGTGGCACTGCCGGCTGCATGGCTGCTATTGAAGCGAAATCAAAAGACCCCAACCTCGATGTCCTTGTCCTCGAGAAGGCGGACATCGATAGAAGTGGGTGCCTGGCAGCGGGTATGAACGCCATCAACCTCTATCTCCATCCCGGTGAAACCCCTGAGAGCCTGGCGCGCTACGTAAGGCAGGACGCCATGGGGCTTGTTCGCGAAGACCTTATTGTCTCCATGGCTGAGCATGTAAACGAAACCGTTCATCTAGTCGAAGAGTGGGGACTCCCCATCGCCAAGGACAGCAAAGGGCACTATCAACAGCGCGGACGCTGGAACATAAAGATCCGGGGCGGGGATTTGAAGCCCCTCCTGGCAAGAAAGACTCAGGAAAGCGGAGCCAACATCCTGAACAGAACCTTTGCCAGCGGCCTTGTGGTCAGAGACAACAAGGTTCTGGGCTGCGTTGCCCTTGACAAGCGAACCGGTGACATCCTCGCCATCGAAGCGGGAGCAGTGATCGTTACCACGGGGGGAGCAGCAGGGATCTACCGGCCCAACAACGACGGGGATGCCCATCACAAGATGTGGTACTCCCCCTTCAATACTGGAGCCGGATATGCCATGGGCATCAGGGCTGGTGCCGAGATGACAAGCTTTGAGATGAGGTTCATTGCCCTGAGGGTGAAGGATATCCTCACCCCCACCGGCACCCTGGCCCTGGGTTTCGGCGCCAAGCAGGTCAATGCGGCAGGCGAGGCCTTCATGGAGAAGCGGTTTCCCCACATGGGCGGAAACTCGGCCCCAACCTGCCTGCGAGTCTACGGTCCAACGGTGGAAAACATGGAAGGGCGGGGGCCCTGCTTTATGGACGCGACTCACCTCACCCAGGAGGAGGTCCGCAGCCTCAAGAGCTCTTACCTCAACATGTACCCGGACACCGTACTGTTTTGGGCAGCCAACGACATTGACCCGGCCACCGACCTCATCGAGGTCTGTGGAACAGAGCCCTACCTGGTAGGCGGCCACGCCCAGGCCGGGTACTGGGTGTCCGATGACCGCCAGACATCGATTGAAGGGCTCTACGCCGCCGGAGACGTGGCAGGGGGTACCCCCTATAAATTCGTGTCCGGTTGCTGGGCAGAGGGGGTAATCGCTGCCAGCAGCGCCGCAGCCCAGTTACGCCGGAAGCGAAACCGCAGTCGTACCGTGGCGGCAACCCCGCGCCCAGTGGCTGGGTTTCGCGAGCTGGCAGCCCTGGAGATTGCCCGCCTAATTGAACCCCTTAGCAGGCATAACTCCGTAGCCAGGGAGTGTCAGGTCACGCCAAAAGAGGCTGAAGCAAGGCTGCAGAAGGTCATGGACGAGTACGCCGGCGGGCTCTCCACCTACTATCACTACAGCGGCGCGGGCCTTGACCGGGCAAGACAGGAACTGGAGCGCCTCAACCGTCAGCTGAAATCCCTTGTGGCAGACGACTTCCACCAGTTGATGCTGGCCCACGAGGTCATCGATAGGATTGAGGTGTCCAGGGTCCTTGTGGAGCACCTTGACTATCGCCAGGAAACGCGCTGGCCCGCCTTCCAGTCCCGGTCTGACTACCCGTTCCGTGATGATCGACACTGGCTAAAATTCGTCAATTCCCGTCGCGACCCCGACACCGGGGACCTGGTTATGATAACCCGACCCTACGAGCAGATGGTCCCAGGCGATAGATATCTGCCGTAGGAACTAAGTCATCACAACTGGGACTGACCAGAGAACCCACAGGCCCACACAGGAGGTTGTCAACAGATGGCAGTAGTTATTGATCAGACGAAATGCGAAGCCTGTGGGGGGTGCGTCAACACCTGCCCAGGGGACCTCTTTTGCTGGGTGGATGGCCTCACCGGTACCACCGTTCAACCGCGAGAAGCCTCGGAGTGCTGGGACTGCCTGGCCTGCGTTAAACAGTGCCCAGGCGGGGCCATTACCACCCGTCTGCCCTTCTCCATTGCCGGCACCGGAGCGACCCTCATGCCCCGCAAGGAAAACGAAGGCTGGATCTGGACCCTGCGCTACCCCGATGGAACCGTTGAAACCTACACAACCTAGAACTAGCCCTGAAGGCAAGCACGTGGACCAACAGAATACCCTCAGGTGGTGGGAAACATGATTGAACCTTCTCGTCGAACAGGGCCCCTGTGCGCCGACTACTACCCCCTGCGCACCCAACCAATGCCCAATCGGGTAACAGGGGTGAAGCCTCACGGGGGCAGGCTTGTCTACCGTCTCGTACCCTACCGACAGCGGCAAGACCTCAGCAAGCGGGCAGAAGCAGCGCCAAGGGTGTACCTCAGTGATCAGGAACTATCTGACCTCGAGTTAATTGCCAATGGGGTATATAGCCCATTGACAGGGTTCATGTCAGAGGACGACTACCGGAGTACTGTCTATGACATGCACCTTTCAGCGGAATCTTCAGGGTCCCTCTGGTCTATCCCGATTGTTCTCAGGATCGATGGTAATACCGCCCGGTCACTGGGCCAGGGCTGCCCTGGAGGAGACCTGGCCCTGGCCAGCGCGGCCGACGGTAAACTCTACGGCTTAATGGAACTTGAGGACATCTACCAGTTGCGTCCCCGCGACGAGGCAGCCGAGGTATATGGGACACTTGACCCTGCCCATCCCGGTGTAGCCTCCGTCCTGGCTGGCGCCAGGTGGGCCTGCGGAGGGCCCATATGGTTGCTGAGACGTCCTCATCACCCCTTCCCAAGCTACACCCTTGACCCGGTGGACTCCAGGGCCCTCTTCGCTGATCGGGGCTGGCAAACTATAGTAGGATTTCAGACCCGCAACCCCCTGCACCGCGCCCATGAGTACATTCAGAAGTGCGCCTTGGAGATTGTTGATGGGCTGATGCTCAGCCCACTGGTGGGCGAAACCAAGAAGGGCGACATCCCGGCAGCCCTGAGAATGCAGACCTATAGCTCAATCCTTGATGGCTACTTCCCGCCTCAACGGGCGGCAATGGTGGTCTTCCCCGCTGCCATGCGCTACGCCGGGCCCCGGGAGGCGATTTTCCACGCCTTGGCCCGGAAGAACTACGGCTGCACACACTTCATTGTGGGCCGTGACCACGCTGGTGTGGGAAACTACTACGGCCCCAGTGCCGCCCAGGATTTACTCAGGCAGGTGCCCTGCCGGGAACTGGGGATCACGCCTCTCTCCTTTGAGCACGCATTCTACTGCGATCGCTGTGGCGGTATGGCCACTATCAAGACCTGCCCGCATCATCCCCGGCATTGGCACGCCCCTAGCGGCACCCTGATCCGTTCGCTACTGGGTGAGGGCCTCGAACCACCCGTTAAGATAACCAGGAAGGAGGTGGCTGAGGTACTGGTAATGAGGGCCAATCGCTCACAGGAATAACCCAACCGGTATCCGGTGGTTCCTTGGACCATAGGGCCCTGAGAGTTCCTTAACACTTACCCTCTTTTTGGTGTTGCTTTGCGGTTTTCTGTGGTATAATTGGCAACATTGAATAGACTGGGAAGTGGCTGAAAGAAGGGAACTTGCATGCCCAGTAGAACCGCCCAACCCGGCCCAGAAGAGCCCCAATCGCCCTGCCACGAACAGGCCACAGGCGGACATCTTGCGGGCAATGGGATACCACCTACACTGAGACGTAATGAGCATTTCAATCTCTGGAACGGTATCGCCTCAGTGTTGGCCTTCAACGTCATAATGCCCTTCATCGGGATCTTCGCTATTAAGGCCGGAGCTACTAATCTGCAGATAGCCCTGCTCTCTTCTTTGCCCGCTCTGATGAGTCTGATGGCGATGATTCCAGGGGCGCGCTTTGTCGATAGATTCACCAAGAAGCAGAAGGTCACAAGCGCGTTTATCCTGGGCCACCGTCTCTTCTTCCTGGTCATCGCCGCCATCCCATTTTTCGCCCCCAGCCACCAGGCGCTCCTGTTGGTGGCCGCCGTGGGGATCATGAACCTGCCTGGAGCCGTGGCCAACATCGCTTGGCAGTCCTTCATTGCTGGGGTAATCCCTAAAGAGCGGCGCAGCATGGTCTTTGCGCAGCGCAACAGGTTCATGAGCCTGGCCGGTACCGTCTCAGTCCTCATGGCGGGCCAGATAATCGATGGCCTCGCCTACCCCGTCGGCTACCAGGTGATGTTCGCCGCCGCCTTCTTCCTCGCTTTGCTGGAGATATACCTGTTCCTGCTAATTGAGGAGCCAGACTGCCGCATAGAGCCAGAGCAGTCGGCCGGGCCTGACCCTGGTCCAGATATCATGGCCAACTCAAGGACAGACTCCTATGGTAATCTCGGGGCAAACATCAGGGCAAATCTGAATAGGCTCAAGAGCACAATTGCTGAAGTGCGCTCCCATAGCCAGTTCACTACCTTTCTACTGGCCAGTCTCTACTTCCATTTTGCCTGGCAGATGGCCTGGCCCCTGTTTCTCAAGTATCAGGTCTCAGTTCTGGGAGCCAACAACACCTGGATGGGAATATTCAATGTTACCGCCACAATGGCGTCTTTTCTCGCCTATACCCGCTGGGGTCGTCTGGCAGACGCCCGGGGAAACCGCTATGTGCTGGCCCTTGGCATTCTAGGCCTTGGCGTATACCCCTTCGTCTTTGCCAACATGCCGACCCTCTGGGCGCTGGCCATCTGGAACCTCTGGTCCGGGGCCTTTGGCTCCGGTGTCATCCTGACCCTCTTCAACTCCCTCTTGGAGGTCACGCCCGATAAGGGCCGCACAAGCTACATCGCCTACTATAATACGGCCATCAGCGTCTCCGCCATCATCGCGCCAATCGTGGGTGTCCAGATCATGGAGATGTTCAACATTCAGATGGCTCTGTATACCTCTGGCGTCCTGCGCCTGAGCGCTGGTGTTGTCTTCTTGCTCCTTGCACGCCAGGAGATGTCGATGGAGAGGCCGGGGCTGGCCACTGCACCGGCCGACGATTGATGGGATGGGCCTATTTAGAGCGCCCCGATAGAGCTCCAAAGAATAATCCTTGACAGGACGGGCCTGCCACCCCTATACTATTGCCAAACAACTGAATACAGCATGTGCCTAATGTCGGGAAGTCTAGTCCCGGCAGCGGGGGAACCGTTTAACTGGGGTGAAGCCATAACCATGGCAGGGCTACTTCGCAGTCCTAACCCGTCAGCTAACCTCGCCGGCATCGCGAAGGGGTCAAATGTTTTCTCTTGCAGGCTGTCCTTCGCAGCCTGCTGTTTGATTCGGTCCAGGTTTAGACCATCTGGCGTAACCTAGAATCGACCTCCTTCGGGAGGTCTTGCTGTTTATTGGGAGGGATCAAGTTGTTTACAGGTGTTGATGTCACTATCTTCTGGATGGGCTTCACAGCCATAGCCCTTGTCGCCCTTGTCTTCTGGTGCTGGCACGAGATTAATAAAGTGGACCAGGTTAACCGAGATCCATCTAAGGATTCCCTCAAGTGACGTCTCAATGTTTACGCCGTCAAACCGATAACCTCGGACAGTAACCGCAATTCGAACGGGAGGAGTTCTAGGATGAAGGATAGGCCAGAAATCGTAACCCATGAAACTCAGCTCAGTCGCGATCTGGGCCTATTTGATATTACGATGATCGGCGTTGGCGCCATGATCGGGGCCGGCATCTTTGTCTTGACAGGTATCGCCGCTGGAACCACCGGTCCATCACTAATGCTTTCATTTGCCCTCAACGGTGTCCTGACTATCTTTACCGCCATGGTCTACGCCGAGTTGGGTTCTGCGATTCCCGAGGCCGGAGGGGGCTACTTATGGGTTAAGGAAGCCCTTGGAAGATCTAACGGCTTCGTTGCCGGGTGGATGTCATGGTTCTCCCATGCCGTCGCTGGTAGCCTGTATGCTTTGGGCTTCGGAGCCTACGCAGGGTTATTATTGTCCGACCTTGGCGTCACTATCTTTGGGTTGCCTGAGTACATGCTTGAGAAGGTGCTGGCTGTTACCATAGCCGTGATTTTCATCTACGTCAACTACCGGGGGGCCTCGGAGACAGGTCTGGCCGGGAACGTTGTGACAGTTGCCAAACTGATCACCATTGGCCTGTTTGTGGCCTTCGGCCTTGTAGCCATGGTTAAAAGCCCTGACGTGCTTGCGAAGTTCTCACCGTTTTTTCCCAATGGGTTTGGCAACGTCTTTATTGCCATGGGGATTACCTTCATAGCCTTTGAGGGCTACGAGATCATTGTGCAGGCAGGAGAAGAGGTTAAAGACCCTAAGAGGAACATCCCCAGGGCCATTTTCTACTCACTGATGATAGTTGTGCCAATATACGTTCTGGTAGCCGCGGTGTCAATTGGGGCCATATCTGGTGAAGGTATGGCATCCTGGCAGTTTCTTGGCCTCCATAAAGAACTGGGCCTAGTTGAAGCGGCTCGCCGCTTCATGCCACTGGGCACCCTTATACTCCTTGTAGGAGGGCTCATGTCAACGGTGTCTGCCCTCAACGCCACGACCTACTCCTCAACCCGAGTATCCTTTGCCATGGGGAGGGATAATGTTCTGCCATCAGCCTTTGCCAGGATACACCCCCAGACCCGGACCCCTTATATAGCCCTCTTGGCCACTGGCGCTCTGATAATCCTGATGATAGTTGCCATACCGATTGAGGATGTGGCGGCTGCGGCTGATGTGATGTTTCTTCTCCTGTTTCTGCAGGTCAACTATGCGGTGATGAAGATCAGGGACGAGTTTGGCGACCGCCTTGACTACGGTTACTTAATGCCGTTCTACCCAGTTGTTCCAATAGTCGGCATCGTAACAAAACTCCTTCTGGCAATCTGGCTTTACAAATTCAGCCCTACAGCATGGTATTCAGCGGCACTCTGGGTCGGAGTTGGCCTTCTGTTCTACCTGCTGTATGCCAAGGAACAACTGGAGACAGGAGAGAAACCAGAGATCGCTTTTGAAGTGAAGACAGGGTCGCGCTCACAGAAGCGTATACTGACTCCTATAGCTGACCCAAGCCACACTGAAGCCGAGATGAAGGTGGCCGCGGCGCTGGCCAGAAGTGGCGATGCAGAGGTTGTTGCCTTGAACGTTGTAACTGTGCCGACACAGACCCCACTTTCGGAAGGATACAGGCACGTTCAAGATGCCCAACCTGTCTTGCAGCAGGCCCAAGCGATAGGTGAGAGATTCGATATTCCTGTCAGTATGATCGTGGGCATCGGGCACCGAGTATCATCGGTTATCGACAATATTGGCAACCATGAGGGTACAGATATGATCGTAATGGGTTGGCATGGGGATGTCCAAGAATCAAAGGTCAGGGGCAGCGTTGCCAAGGCTGTCTTGGGCACCACCCAGCGTGATACAGTCATCGTTAAGGACCACGGCATACCCGATGAAATCAGAGAAGTTGCCGTTGCCCTCAGTCCTGGCATTCGCAGCGAGGTTACCCTGCGCACTGCCGCCCGACTGGCACAAGGATTCAAAGCTAAGCTGCGCCTATTTACTGTACTGCCGGCCAAGAATGCCTCGAAGTACCACGAAACCGAGGGGTGGCTCGATTCACTGTTGGGCAGCCTGGAAGCCATGGGCATCGCGGCGAGGAATGCCTCAACCACCATAGTTCATCAGACAGCGGAGGAGAGCATCGCGGAGATCGTCGCCCGTGAGGGCAACAAGAGCAATCTCTTAGTAATCGGAGCCTCGCGCGACTGGGTTCTGAAGCAACACTTGCTGGGTTCAATGCCCGACAAGGTTGCAAACAATGTAAGAGTGAGTACATTAATGGTCAAAGAAGCCGAACCAGCACCGCTCACCCTGTGGCGGCGATTAGTTTCCGTTATCCCATGGAATTGGATGCAGTAAGCTGGACAGCATACTTGTGGGGATTCTGCAAGGCCCGCCCCAGAAGGGCGGGCCTTGCAGCTGTAAAATTGACATGCTTAGACCTTGATAATATACTTCAATAGAAACAATAACCTCCACTGGATAATAGTATCACCACTTTCCTGAGACAAACTAGACGAGGTGATTGGATGAAAGACAGACCAGATCCAGCGAGTCACGGCACAGAGCTAAGGCGGGACCTGAAATTATTTGACATCACGATGATTGGCGTCGGGGCCATGATCGGCGCCGGCATCTTTGTTCTGACTGGGATCGCCGCGGGGGCAGCGGGTCCTGGCCTTGCCCTTGCTTTCCTACTCAATGGCGTCGTGACGATTTTTACGGCAATGACCTATGCCGAGTTAGGGTCAGCCATTCCAGAGGCTGGCGGCGGCTATCTCTGGGTCAAGGAAGCCCTGGGCAAATCCAACGGTTTCCTGGCGGGGTGGATGTCCTGGTTCTCCCATGCTGTAGCAGGGAGCCTCTATGCCCTGGGCTTTGGCGCCTACTTCAACCTGATGCTTAACGAGTTTAACATATCACTCTTCGGTATCCCTGGGCCCATCATGGAGAAGCTCCTGGCGGTAGCCGTTGCCCTTCTCTTCATCTACATCAACTTTCGAGGAGCCTCGGAAACAGGAATGGCAGGCAACATCGTAACCATAGCCAAGCTTGTTACCATTGGGCTCTTTATCGTATTTGGCCTCATTGCTATGGCCAAGGATCCCAATGTTCTGGCCAACTTCTCGCCCTTTCTGCCTAACGGACTTGGAAGCGTCTTTGTGGCCATGGGCCTTACCTTTATCGCCTTTGAGGGATACGAGATTATTGTGCAGGCCGGTGAAGAGGTGGAGGACCCCAAGCGGAACATCCCCAAGGCCGTCTTCATGTCCCTGGCCATCGTGGTTCCCATCTACGTTCTGGTAGCCATTACATCTATCGGAGCGATAACGGTTCCGGGCACCACAACCTGGGAGTTTCTCGGGGCCCACAAGGAACTGGGCCTTGTTGAAGTGGCTCGAAAGTTCATGCCCCTGGGAACAATGATTCTCCTGGTTGGCGGTCTCCTTTCGACAATCTCAGCGCTGAATGCCACAACCTATTCGTCTACCCGGGTCTCCTTTGCCATGGGGCGCGACAGGGTGCTGCCTCAGGTTTTCGCCAAGGTGCATCCCCTTACCAAGACACCGTACATTGCCCTGCTCGCAACCGGAGCCCTGATCATCACCATGGTGATTGCTGTTCCCATCGAGGACGTAGCGGCAGCCGCTGACGTGATGTTCCTCTTGCTGTTCCTGCAGGTTAACTACGCCATCATCATCATCCGGCGTGAGTTTGGGGATCGGCTTGACTACGGATACAAGATTCGGCTCTTCCCACTGGTCCCAATTATCGCGATTATCACAAACACTGGCTTGGCGCTGTTCCTGTTCAGATCCCATCCCCGGGGGTGGATTTCGGCCCTAGCCTGGATTATGGCAGGCCTGTTCATCTTCTTCGTCTACGCCAAGGATAGGCTTGAGGAGGCCGAGAAGCCAGAGATCGCCTACGAGGTGAAGATTGGTGAGCGAGCCCCAGAGAGTGTCTTGGTGCCCATTGCTGACCCAAGCCACCTCAAGACCGAGATGACCATTGGTAGTGCCATGGCCCGGGCGATTGGGGCCGAGGTAGTGGCCCTCAACGTCGTGCGGATCCCCCCTCAACTGCCGCTTTCCCAGGGGCGCCAGTATGTGGCCCAGGCGCGGCCTATCCTTGATGCTGCCGTCGATTTTGGCAGTGAGAAGGGGGTTCCGGTCCACACTATCCTGGGGATAGGCCACAGGATCTCGCAGGTAATCAGGGACATTGCCAAGGATGAGGCATCTCGCCTTATTGTAATGGGCTGGAAGGGCCAAGTCCATGAGGGCAAGATCCGCGGAAGCGTCGCGGAAGCCGTTCTCAGCACCAGTTCCGCCAATGTGGCCATGGTTAAGGACCACGGCCTACCGGAGGAGTTTACGCGGATCATGGTGGCTGTCAGTCCGGGCCTGCGCAGTGAGATCACCCTCAAGACCGCTGCGCGCCTGGCCAAGGGGCTGGATTGTGATCTCCAGGTCACCACGGTGCAGACCTCCCAACCAACCAACAAAGACTTCCATATCGAGGACTGGCTCAAAGAGACAAAGGAAGCTGTGATCGGTCACGGTCTGGCCGCAGACAGGGTCACTACAAAGATACTGAAGAGTGACAGTGTTGTGCAGGCCATTGTTGAGGAGGCCGCCAACAATGACCTTCTCGTCATCGGCGCGTCTCGCGACTGGGTTGTTAAGACCTACCTCTTCGGCTCGCTACCTGATTCCATCGCCAACCAAACGGCGGTCAGTACAGTTCTGGTCAAGGAAGCCGAAGCGCCAGTTATCAGCATCTGGCGGCGGCTCATTGGGGCAATCCGGTAGGGGCTAGAACTGGGGAGGTGTAATGGCAGAGATAAATACAAGGTCTTTCTCGCCAACACTGGTAATCCTGTGGGGAATTGCGCAGTAGAAGTAGATGCTATCACCGCGATTGAGGACATAGATCTCCTCACCGACAGTGATCTCCATCTTCCCTCTGAGCACCACCGTACACTCTTCACCGGGGTGAGTCAGGGCCGTCTCACAGGTACTAGCCCCTGGCTCCAGTGTGGCCATCATAACTTCCATTTGCCGGTTTAGGTCCGGCACCAGAAGCTGATAACTCAGTTGCGACTCCCTAAAATTCAGTGTCTTACGCTCACCGCGGCGAACGACAGGGCTCTCGTCGTCAGGTTGCATGAGGAAATAGAAGATGGGAACGCCCAGAGCATCAGCAATCTTGCGGAGGGATGTAATGGAGGGTTCAGCAAGGCTTCTCTCAACCTGACTGAGGAAACTGGGTGTAAGGCCCGTCAGATCAGCCAGTCCTTGCAGACTCATCTTCCGGTCCGTCCGCTTCTCTCTTATCCTCTTACCGATCACAGAGCCCAACCCCTTGGCCAGCAGATTCTACGCAACTTTCGACAAAGTGCATTAATTTTCCTGCTAGCGTAGGTTTTGACCTCTTTCTACCTTTCTCCCCCCTCTAATATGTTGGGTGGATGTTATGGGAGAAGTGCTTGTCAAGGAGGGCCTTGAGGGTTCTAGCGTGAGCCTGCTCCGCTTGGGCCGCCTCTGTCAGGACTGAATGAGCCCCGTCCAGTCCGTCCTCCCTGGCCTGACGAGAGAACTCCAGTTTTACCTTGTTGGACTCCATCTCTCCGTGATAGGCCTTGGCAAGGTTATCCCTGGTGTTCATACTTACGCCTCCGGTAAGCTCCACAAAGGTGGCGGCATGGTTGGCATCCTCCCAAGCAATCTCTCGCAGGGCCCTGGCTACTTCAGGCAAGCCCTCAATCTCCGCCTGCCTGGCCGCGGCCAAGTACCATCCTATGCTGGCGCTCTCACCCCTGGCCTGTTTCTTCAGGGGTTCCTCAAATCTTGTCCCCTTAACAACACCCCATTGGTCACTTCTGATGTCTGGCATTGACTCCTCCTCACAACATTTTAGTGATGGCGCCACCATCTTGATGCAGCGCCCCTCAATCACTAAAGTGCTGTAGAGTAAGGAAGTTTATCCATTGAGTTTGCCCTCAACGTCCTCAGCTATATCTGGGTGGCCCTCCACAATTAGCCTGGCAATGTCAGCCAGAGCCCTGGCCTCTTCACCCTCATCTCCTGACAGGATTAAGGAGTATATCTCCTTGAGCGCATCGCGGTAGACCTGTTGTTGGGATCCCTTGTTCTCGTGGAGGCGTCCGGCTGCGGTGTCACGGGCGGCAGCGTCGCGGGCGGTCGGGGCGTCAAAGCCGGTTCCACCCCGGCCCTGCAGTTCATCTCCCATACGGGCTGCCTCTTGCTGGGCCAAGTCATTTGCCCTATTGTTCCCGGCGCAGTCAGAGTGACCCTTTACCTTGGTAAGCGTCACAGAGGCGAAGCGGCGGACCTGACCAAGCAGCTCTTCCCAGAGGTCACGGTTTTTCACGGCGTCACCGCCGCTAGTCCGCCAGCCGTTTCGCTGCCATTTATCAAGCCACTTCTGGTTAAAGGCATTGACAATGTAGCCGCTATCACTCCTGATCTCGACAGTGGCTGTCTGCGGACCCAGACTCTGAAGGGCCCTGATAATGGCCGTCATCTCCATCCGGTTATTGGTCGAATTGGCCTCTCTCCCTGAGATCTCCTTGACCCCTCCATCGGTCTCAATTACAGCCGCCCAGCCACCAGGCCCGGGGTTTCCACTACAAGCCCCATCGGTGTAAACCAATACCCGATTCTTGCTCCTGCTGGTCTCCTTTGTCTCATCTCTCATCAAGCTCTCCCCCCCCTTTATATCTAACTTGACAATGATACCTTCATCACATAAAATACTTGTGTGCATCAAACGGGAGCGTAGCTCAGCTGGGAGAGCACCTGCCTTGCACGCAGGGGGTCAGGGGTTCGAATCCCCTCGCTTCCACAAAAGAAAACTCAAGGTTGCGCTGGCGGCCTTGAGTTTTTCCTATTCAAAGGGGTTTACGGGGCCTTCAACGACGCGCCCTGACACCGTGGCTCTTCCAGTCAGTTATGGTCTCGTCATAGGCCTGAAGCAGCTGCTTCGTCAAGAATTCCACAGTAAACTGCCGGGCTCGTTCTGCTGCTCGCTGACCTACCTCCCTGAGCAGATCCTCGCTACTGTTAAGCTCCACAATGGACCGCATCATAGCATCCTCAGAGTTAGCGACAATGAAACCGTCATTACCGTGGGTTACGACCTCTCGAGTTACAGCTGAATCCACCGCTACTACCGGCAGGCCCGCCGTCATCGCTTCCATTAACACCAGCCCCTGAGTTTCGATGGTTGATGCAAAGAGAAAGAGATCCGCCTCCTTATAGCAGCTCACCACCTTTTCGTGGGGCAACGGCCCCGCAAAGGTCACCTTGTGGGCGATCCTCAGTTTAGTGGCCAGAAGTCGCAACTCAGGTAACTCTGGACCCTCCCCGGCAAGCACCAGGTGATAGCGGTCACTATCCGCGTGAATAAGCTTGCCAAATGAGCGCAGTAAGAAACCAAGACGCTTTTCCTTCGCCAACCTCCCCACGTACAGAAGCATCTTGTCGCCCTCTGACACGCCGAAAGACCGCCTCACCCAACTGCTGTCAAGACCACTACGGAAGTTGGTGGTATCGATACCGGTAGGAACTACTGAGATGGGAACAGCCACGCCCCAGTTCTTGATGGTACTCTTCACGATTTCCGACGGCGCGATTATCCGCTGACACTTGTTACAGAACTGAACCAGGTAATCCTCTATCACCGTCTCCACCAGGGAGGTCAAGAACGGCGCGTACTGACTGTACTCGGGGTACAGGCTGTGGCATGTAAAGACAGTGGGCAGGTTATTCTCTTGCGCAAAACGCGAGCCCAAACGGCCCATGATGAAAGGGGAATGAGCGTGCACAATATCAAGGCGAAAGTTCTGGTCAAGCTTCTTCTTGGGAAAGGGGGCCGTAATCCTTAGCCCCTCATAGCCTGGAAAGGCGAAGGACGGGAACTTGGTGATCCCCTCAGCGTCATCGGGGCTCTGAGGGTATCTCGGCGCAAAGGTCGTCACCTCATGGCCTAGGGCCCTCAGTTGGAGGGAGGAATTCTCCATGGAGGTAACGGCGCCGCTAATATATGGCCGGTATGTATCTGTGAAGAAACCGATACGCATCGCAAGCTCCTTTGGCAACCAACCACGGTCGTGTTATAATTCTTCGTAGGCTTGGCATCACCTTTAACTTCCCACCTACAGTATTATCGCACTGGCTGGGGAAAGGAGCAACCCCAATGATGGTTCCCTTCATGGCGACAATCCTACCCATCGCAGCCGCTGCACTGGTCGCTGGCGGGGGCGCATTCCTCGCCCTTACCCTTCGGGCTGAAGGCGAACCTGGCGGCTCCCGCCGGGCAGCCCTGGGAACAGCGGCAGTCCTGATATCATTGGTATTCCTGGATCTCGCCGTTCCCACGCCGTACAATACCATCATTTTAGGCCTTTTGCTCCTGGCTACAGCCCTCACTGTTGCCTTTCTGTTCCTTCCAGTTGGCGCAATTACTTCCTCTAGTCTGCCGCAAGGTGACAGCTACTATAACCGCGCCAGCATCGACGAGCGCGATACCATGTTCGCCCGTATGAGCTATCTGCCGGGCTCAACACAGTATGACCACTACTACCGGGAGAACCCCGACAAGAAGCGGGTAGATGACGCCCTCCGAGAACTCCCGGGACTGCTCCAGCCGGGGAGTCGCGCCTACGATCCTGCAACCTTTCCCATGGCTGAGTCCGCCTTCGAATTCTTGAACGACATCAATCACCTGGCAAGTGGAGGCCATTACCCAAAGGCGGGTGACGACCCGTCCCTCGAACCAGCGGCTCGCCAACCCTTGACTCCTTCTCGAGCAACAGGGCTCTTGAAGGGGCTTGCCCGTCACTACGGGGCCACGCTGGTAGGAGTGACTGACCTTGAGCCCTTCCACCTCTACACAAGGCTTGGCCGCCGGCCCGAGGTCTACGGCCAGGGAGTAGACCTCAAGCATACCCAGGCCATTGCCCTAGCCGTTGAGATGGATTTCGATATGGTCCGGCGAGCGCCCTATGGGTCAGCGGTAGTTGAATCGTCCCATCAGTACGTGGAGTCAGCCAAGATCGCCCTGACCCTGGCCTACTACATCAGATCCCTTGGCTACGACGCCAGGGCCCATATTGACGCCAACTACCAGGTTATCGCCCCCCTCGTCGCCGCCAGCGCTGGACTAGGTGAAATCGGAAGGATGGGGATTCTGATAACTCGACCCTACGGCCCCAGGGTAAGGTTGGCCGTGGTGACGACGGATCTACCCCTCGTATCCGATGAACCCATCAGCTTTGGGGTTCAGGATTTCTGCAGGATATGCAAGAAGTGTTCAGATAACTGCCCCTCAGAGGCCATTCCATCTGGCGATAGGGAACCTATCAATGGTGGCCTGCCGCGCTGGCAGATTGGCCAGGAGAAGTGCTTCGGCTTCTGGCAGCGGGTGGGGACAGACTGCGCCATCTGCATGAAGGTCTGCCCTTACAGCAAGCCAGACACCCTCATTCACAGACCCATCCGCTACGCCATCGAGAGGTCGCAGGCGGCCCGTTGGGTAGCCCTGAAGGCCGATGATCTCTTCTATGGTAGGCGGCCCGCATTGGACGCAACACTCCCCATATGGCTTGATGAGCGCTAGTTCAGGCAGACGCAAGCCCAGAAACACTATAAACGGCGCAGGGTGACCCTGGCGGCCACCGTCAAACCCCCGGCAATGGTCTCCATCGCCATACTGGCGGCGGCACCTTTCTTGTTCCGGATCCTTGCAGCCACCTGCTGAGGGGCAAAGGGGATGTGGACGAAACCGGTTGGAACCGGCACTCCCCGTTCATCACCTAGCCGCTCAACCTGGTGCCGCGCGGCATAGAAGATGTAGTTGCATAGATACAACCCAGCGCTGTTGGATATCAACGAGGGAATGCCCTCATCCAGTAGCTCAGCGTGGATATCCCTTACCGGGAGAGTACTGAGATAGGCCGCAGGCCCATCAGCTTCGATGGGTTCCCCCTCACGCCTGACACCGTCATTATCACCGGCGCTGCCTTCCTGAAGGTTTACGGCAACCCTCTCAAGACTAAAGGCTGGTCTCCCGCCAGCCTGCCCCACCATGATGACGACGACAGGATCTACCTCAGCGATGGCATCCTTTACTGCAGGCCCGCACCGTTCCCATGAGACTGGCATCAGACGGGACTCAATCACCGCATTATCCACCGCCCGGCCCTGAAGCCGGGACACAGCCTCCCAGGATGGGTTGATCTCCTCACCGCCAAAGGGCTCAAATCCAGTTAGTAGGATCTTGTCCACCATATCGCCTCCCCTTTTCTAAAGCTCTATGGTCAGGTGTTACCCCATGACCCCCCTCATTACACGGAGGAAGTTACCGCCCAGTATTCCCTTGATATCCTCATGGCTGTAGCCGCGGCTTAGCAACCCACCGGTTATGTTTGGGTACTTGGAGCAGTCTTCAAGGTGCTCAGGTGTTACACCAATCCCATCGTAGTCGGAACCGATGCCGACATGCTCTACCCCGATCAGGTCTATGATGTAATCGATGTGGTCCAGGACCCGATCAAGGGAGGTGTGGTCAGGATCAAGGATGCCCTTGGCGAAGTTGATGCCGGTTACACCGCCATTGTCCCGCAGGGCCTTCAGTTGGTCGTCAGTGAGATTGCGGGGATGATTGCTGATAGCGATGGCGTTGGAGTGAGTGGCAACCACCGGCTGTGAGGTCTCCTCAAGAACCTGCCAGAAGCTGGCCTCAGAGAGATGGGAAACATCTATTAGAAGGCCCAGTCGGTTCATCTCCTTGACAACATCCACACCAAACCGGGTAAGGCCACCACCGCTCCTGGACTCGCCCACCCCGTCGGCAATGGTATTGCGCTCATTCCAGGTCAGCCCGATTGATCGGACGCCAAGCCTGTAGAGGATGCGCAGATTGGCGAGCTCAGTTCCGATTGCCTCCGCTCCCTCAATGGCCAGGATCGCCGCCACCTTTCCCTCATTCTTGAGGGTCAGAATGTCATCAACGCTGAGGGCCAGACCGATTGCATCACCATGCGCCTCCAACTCCCTGTAGAAGGTGTCGATCAGGAGCAGTACAGACTCCATCCCGCGATCTGGCTTGTAAAAGGGCGGGGTGTAGCAGGCAAAGAACTGGGCATCAACCCCACCCTCCCTTAGTCTGGGCAGGTCAAGGTGGCCCACATCTCTCGGCCCACTCAAGGATCGCTCAGGCTGGTTTGTGGCCTTTTTCATCATCCCAAAAAGGCCATCATCGCAGATCCCCAGCAGGGTATCGCAGTGGCCATCAACAACTACCGCCTCCTGGTGCAGTGTCGTGGCCTCATCTGTCATGAGTTTATCCATTACTCAATCCTCCTCAGGGTTTATCCTCTGACTTTTCATATTACGTCTCACACAGTCATATGACCTGGAAGCTGGATACGACATATACTCTAGCTTTGTACTTCTCTACTGACTCGAGAAGTACCTGTGTCGAAGGATTCAATAGACAAGGACTGTGCCGCGGCTCCATCGAAGTTACCTGTGGAACGGTTTCATCTGAACTGCTCTAGAAAGCCGAATACCGACAGTCGCGCAGTCGCCGTGACTGCAACTGCTGGATAGCGAGGGGGTTAACGGGCATGAGGGCCTTCTGCAAGGTATGGATAGAGAAGGACGGAGAGAGGGTCTTCAGTGACGGCCTGGCAGACCTGCTTGAGAGGGTTGACCAGTGCGGCTCAATCAACAAAGCAGCCGCTGAGATGAGTATGTCCTACCGCCAGGCCTGGGGCATGATCCGCCGGGTTGAGGAGCGAATGAATACCAGGCTCCTCGTGAGAAGGGTGGGTGGGCCCAGCGGTGGCGGGGCTTCCCTTAGCGATGATGGGGCAGCCTGGCTCTCCAAGTACAGGCGGTTCAGGAAGCAGTTAGATGACCTGGTTGACGCGGCCTTTGGGCGCGAGTTTAGCTAAATCCCTGCCATTAGAAGGACAAAGGGCTGCGCCGGAGAATACATGTACGAACCCGTTATGTTTGCTTGAGCATAACGGATTGGTTCAAATTATCCCACGAGGTGATACACCATGTTCTCTAAAGTCAATAGGATTTCGGTGGGCGCTTCGCCTGGCGCCAAGGCAGCCCTCATCGCCGTCCTGCTAGTGGCCCTAATGGCAGTGGGGTGCGGACCCCAAGAAACGGAGATAATCCTGGCCACCACCACCAGCACCTACGACAGCGGCCTCCTCGATGAGCTGGTACCCCTCTTCGAAGAGTCCAGCGGCTACGTGGTCAAGCCCATCGCCGTCGGGACCGGCAAGGCCCTTGCCCTGGCGCGGCAGGGCGAGGCTGATGTCCTTCTGGTCCATGCCCCCTCTGCCGAACGGGAACTGGCGGAGCAGGGCTTCGTTATTGAACGCCGCCTGGTCATGCACAATGATTTCGTCATTGTCGGCCCCGCCGATGACCCGGCGAACCTGGCGGGCATGACCTCCGCCGCCAGCGCCCTTCAGCATCTAAGCCAGGAAGAGGCCCTCTTCATCTCGCGAGGTGACGACTCTGGCACCCACAAGCGGGAGCTTAGCCTGTGGTCCCTGGCGGGGACAGAACCTGCGGGAACCTGGTATCTGGAAACAGGCATCGGAATGGGCGAGACCCTCAGGGTCGCGTCAGAGAAAGGGGCCTACACCCTGACTGACCGAGGCACGTATCTGGCCTTGAAAGACGGCCTGGCCCTGGACATACTTGTTGAGGGCGACTCCGCCATGCTCAATCTCTACCATGTCATGATTGTAAACCCTGAGCGGTTTGATAAGATCAACGCCACCGGGGCCCGGCTCTTCGCTGATTTTCTCCTCAGCGACGAAGCCCAGAACATCATCGGGGATTTCGGTAACGACAAGTATGACCAACCCCTGTTTATTCCCGACGGCGGTAAGAGCGAGGATGATCTGACGGGCTAGGATTATCTGAGCCCGTGGCCAACGGCGCAGCGAAGCTGAGGTGTCTGTATTGTCACTGATCATGGAGGGCCTCATCAAGGCCTACCAACTCCTCATATCCCTGGATAGGGAGATCCTTGAGGTTACCTGGCTGACCCTAAGGGTGTCGGGTACCGCCACCCTCTTCAGCCTTCTCATCGGTATACCCTTGGGCACATTCCTCGCGACAGTGGTGTTCCCCGGGCGCAAGGTCCTTGTGAGCCTGGTCAACACCGGCATGGGATTACCCCCTGTTGTGGCCGGGCTCTGGGTGAGCATCCTCCTGTGGCGCTACGGTCCTCTGGGTTACTTCGGGATTCTCTATACCCCAGCGGCCATGATCATCGCCCAGGCGGTGATTGCCTCTCCCATTGTTGTCGGGCTTACCATGGCCGCCATCCAGCAGGTAGACCCCAAACTGAAGAGGCAGATCGTATCCCTGGGCGCCACCCGCTGGCAATACCTGTGGCTGGTTCTCAGGGAAGCCAGGCTCTCCTTGCTTGCCGCGGTGATGGCGGGCTTCGGTGCCGTGGCCTCGGAGATAGGGGCATCAATGATGGTGGGCGGCAACATCAAGGGACACACCCGGGTGCTGACAACCGCCACCGTCATGGAGGTCCAGCGCGGGAACTTCGGCCTTGCCATCGCCATCAGCATGATTCTCATGGTTCTGGCCTACACCATTACCTTTGTCCTCACCCACATCCAGCAGGAGGGTGGGAAGTCATGAGGGCAGATGTCCTGAGAAACCCGGGGCCTCCGATTGAAGGAGGCAGGGAGCCGCAGCTCCAGGCCGTTGGTTTGAGGCTTATCAAAGGCGGAGCCATGATCCTTGACATTGACCAGTTCACCCTGGAGCAGGGCGATGTCCTGGGGGTCATTGGTCCCAACGGGGCAGGCAAGAGTTCCCTGCTTCACGTCCTGGCCCTGCTGGAGAAGCCCTCCTCTGGGAAGGTACTCTTTGCAGGCCAGGATGTGCGCTACGATCAGCGTACCCTGGTAGATCTGCGCCGTCAGACGGCCGTTGTCTTCCAGGAGCCGCTGCTCCTTAACACCACCGTCAGAGAGAACGTGGCAGCGGGCCTGCGTTTACGCAGGCTACCCATACAGCAGATTGAGAGGCAGGTCACCCACTGGCTGGGGCGCCTTGGGGTGGGGCACCTGGAGAGCCGGAAGGCTCACACCCTGTCGGGAGGCGAGGCCCAGAGGGTCAGTGTCGCTCGCGCCCTGGCCTTAGGGCCCAAGGTGCTCTATCTGGACGAACCCTTTGCTTCACTGGATGCGCCAACAAAGGGGGCCCTCATGACCGACCTTCAGCGCGTCCTGCGCGAAACAGGGATCACGACGATCCTTGTGACCCATGACTTCACTGATCTGCCCTACCTGGTTAACAGGGTAGCCGTTATGATGGGCGGCAGGATTGTCCAACAGGGCTCCCCTGCCGAGGTACTATCACGGCCAGACTCCACCGCCATCGCTCGCTTTGTTGGGGTCGATAACATCCTCACCCTGGGAGATGATATTCCCCTGGATAGCCCCCTGGCCACAGCGCTACAGGAGAACAACACGGCTGACAGGGGTGATGTGGTCTGCCTGAGGCCCGAGAGTGTTACTGTTCACCCTGGGCCCCTCAACCCTGGCAGCAGGATGGATGATTCGGTTAATCTCCGCGGAGCTATCAGCAGTATTGACCCCCAGGGGCTCTATGTCAAGCTGACTGGAGACTGCGGTGGTTTCCCCATTGAGGCGCTGGTGAGTTCCTGGGAGGTAACGCGGAACAACCTCCAGAAGGGCAGTGAGATCACGATCTCCCTCCCGCTGCAGGCACTGCACGTGTTGAGAAGCCCTTAAGGCATTCCCCTATCTCGCTTCTACTTGGCCAAGCCCTGCTCCAGATCGGCAATGATATCTTCCGGGTTTTCAATCCCGATGGCCAGCCTGACCAGGCCCACATCGATGCCTGCTGTCGCCAGATCCTCCTCAGAAAAAGTGGAGTGGGTCATTGAAGCCGGGTGCTGAATTAAGGTCTCAAGGTCCCCAAGGCTCACCGCCAGTGTACAGAGGTCAACCTGGTTCATCAGGGATTTACCTGCGTCGAACCCGCCCTTGAGCTCAAAGGCGATCATCGCCCCGAAACCGTGCATCATCTGCCTCTTGGCCAGTTCATGCTGAGGGTGGCTGGGCAACCCTGGGTAATAAACCCGGTCTACTGCTGGGTGGGCCTCAAGCCATTCAGCAACGGCCATGGCGTTGGCGTTGTGGCGCTCCATGCGCAGGGGAAGGGTCTTGACACCCCTGAGAAGGAGCCACGCCCCAAAGGGCCCAATCATCCCGCCAATGTCCTTCAGGCCCTGTTCCTTCAGTTCAGCCATAAAGTCGTCATCACCAACAACAATTCCCCCAAGGGTATCACCGTGGCCGCAGATAAACTTGGTGGCGCTGTGAACGACAATGTCTATTCCCCACTCCAACGGGCGCTGGCAATAGGGACTCATGAAGGTGTTGTCACAGATCGTCACAACCCCCCGGGGCCTGCAAATCTCCGCAACAGCCTCCATATCAACCATAGCCAGGTTGGGGTTGGCGGGGGTCTCAAAGAAGTAGAACCTGGTGTTGGGCCTGATGGCAGCCTCCAGTTCCTCGGGCTTGGTACAGTCTACGTAGGTAACGTCAACCCCCATGCGCTTAAAGATGCCGTTCAGGAATGACCTGGTGCAGCCGTAGATGGTACCTGCTGAGATAACGTGATCGCCGGCGCTGGCCAGGGTGAAGAAGACAGCCGTAGTGGCCGCCATTCCGGAGCCAAAGGCGCAGGCCGCGTCCCCACCCTCCAGGTCGGCCAACTTGATCTCCAGAGCGGTGGTTGTCGGGTTCCCTAGCCGTGAGTAGATATAGCCATCGGACTCCCCGGCGAACCTTGCAGCCCCCTCGTCAACGTCTGGAAACACGAAGGTTGAAGTCTGGTATATGGGGACCTGTAGGGCTCCAGTACCCTCATCAGGTCCATGCCCACTGTGTACCGCTCGAGTAAAGAAACCTGCGTCTCCCTGTGAACCTTTCTTGCCGTGTTCTGCTGTCATTGTTACGGTACGCCTCCTTGTTAAGGTCAGGTCAGGTCGACACCCTTAAGATGCCGTTCCAGGAAGTTGACTATGCCGCTGTAGGCCGTGATCCGGTTGGCCAGCTTGACTACGCCGTGGCCCTCATCCTCAAAGCGCAGGTACTGAACGGGCATACCCCGCTCTCGCAGTTCTGCCACAATCTGCTCTGCCTCGCCAACAGGGACTCGCGGATCGTTGGAACCGTGAATGACAAGGAGCGGCGCCGCGACCTGATCAACCCTGTGGATAGGTGAAATGTCCCTCAACAGGTCAGCGTCCCTCTCCAGGCTGCCATACTCAACCGCCCTGAGCTTGCGGCGCCAGGGACCGGTGTTCTCTAGAAAGGTCTTAAAGTTGGCTATACCCACAATGTCAACACCTGCCGCCCAGAGGTGGGGATGGGTGGTCATGGCCGCGAGAACCATGAATCCTCCATAGCTACCGCCCATGACAGCGATGCGCTGAGGATCGGCGGAGCCCGTCTCCGTCAACCATTTGACAGCGTACTTGAGATCCCTGACGGCATCCATCCGCTTCTCAACATCGTCGAGATGGGTGTACTGCTTGCCATACCCGGTACTACCCCTGACATTTGGCGCCAAAACCCCATAGCCACAGCTCACAAGGTACTGGATAACAGGATTAAAGTCTGGCCGCTCCTGGGACTCAGGGCCGCCATGCACGTCAACGACAACAGGCAGAGAGCCGTCCTTCCTACTCCCGGGGGGCTGGTAGAAGAAAGCCGGAATCTCCAGGCTGTCAAAGCTCTCAAAACGAACCAATTCTGGCTCTACGAGGCCTTCACGAGGGATCCCCGCCAGCGAGCTCCTGGTCAGCCGCCTTGCACTCCCTGCCGTAGTGTCGGCAATCCAGACATCGTGGTTGTAGGTGGGTGCCATTAGGTCAACGGCCAGGCTGCGATTGTCTGGCGCCCAGGAGACACTGGTTATAGTGCCCCTGGGGAGCCCACCCACCAGTAGATCGCCCTCAGCGGACCGCAGAACTGACGATCCCACCACCGACAGGTCTCGCACCCTGAGATCAGAATACCCATCTACATTAACCGTATAGGCCAGCCTTCCCCCGTCGGGACTAAGAGACAACAGCTCAAGGTCCCAATCCTCGCTGACCAGGTTCTGAGTCTGCCCGCTGTCCACGTCAATACGAACCAGGCCGCGGAAATCTCTCCCCTGGTTGGAGAGGGTGAAGATGCCTTTACCAGCGGCATCCCAGGCTGCAAACCTGAAGGACGAATCAATCCCGCCGGTGGTTAAGACCTCGGCCTGTCCCGAAGCCACGTCGAGGACATAGAGCTCGTTGTCACCGCTGCTCCTGGCCAGGGCGAAGATGATGCGACCGCCATCGGGAGACCAGGATATGGGCTGCACCCCGCCAGAGCCCTCATAGACAAGCCGGGGGCCTTCTCCAGGGGGAGCCTTGAGGTCAAGAAGGTAGATATCAAAGACAGAGGGCTCGCGGCTGTTGCTGCAATAGCAGATCTGCCTTCCGTCCTGGGACCAACAACCAAAGGTGTGAATTGCATCGGGACTGTGGGTCAACTCCCTCACATCAGCCCCGTCACGGCTGACCAGGTACAGCTGCTGCCGTTCATTGCCGCCAGCATCCATGCCAAAAACCAGTTCATCAGCGGTAGGGGAATAGCGGGCAAAGGAGACACGCTCGCCAAAGAAGGTCAGTTGATGGGGCCAGCCGCCCCGGGCACTGACCGACCAGACCTGGGGAACACCGGTAATATTCGTGAGAAAGGCGACGGTAGAGCCGTCTGGCGAGAAGCTTGCTCCATAGGCGCTTCGCACATTCAGGTATCGTTCAATGCCGTACTTCAACAGGTAGCCCTCCTAGTTATTGCCACCACGGTGCCGGTCCGCTACTCCATCATTGCTTAAGATTACAGGCTGTCTCTAATAACTGCAGCCAGTCTCCTCACACCCTGGCGCAGCTCCTCATGGCTCAAGTAACTGTAGGACAGACGAAGCTCATTTGACCCTCGCCTCTTCTCTCTCCCTCGATCCCTGTCAGGGTCCTGGGCATAGAAGATGTAGCCAGGAAGGTATGATACCCTTGCTTCCACAGCGTCCTCCAGCATCTCCAGGGTGTCTATCTCCTGGGGAAGGGTCAGCCAGGTGAAGAAGCCACCTTCAGGCTGTGTCCAGGCCACCGACGACGGCATAAACTCCTCCAAGGTCCCCATAATCACGTCTCTCTTCTTCCCATAGGCCTCCCTCAGCCTCTCTATCCTCTGTGTAAGATTGTGCTGATCCAGGTAGGCCCAAACAACACTTTGGGCAACGGGACTTGTGCCATTGTCATTCTTCAGCGCGTTGAAGGAATCGATGGCGAAGGCCGGCCCTGCCGCCCATCCCATCCTGACACCAGGCGCAATTGTCTTACTAAAACTGCCAAGATAGATGACCCTGTCATCCCTGTCCAGGGCCCTCAAAGAAGGGTAACTGCTCCCATCATAGGAGAGCTCACCATAGGCGTCATCCTCAACAATCATAAAGTTATACTCGGAAGCCAAGCTGACCAGCTGTTCACGGCGTTCCAGCGCCATGGACAGGCCCGTAGGATTCTGATAGTTGGGCACAGTATAGAGAAGTTTGGGTAGTCGCTCACCCGCGGCCCTTGACCTCTCAAGCCTATCCCTCAGGAGATCGGTTCTTATGCCCCGGTCGTCCAAAGGCACTGACCAGTACCGGGGCTGGTAGGCATCAAAGAACTCTATTGCCTCCATGTAGGTCGGCCCCTCTATCGCCACAACGTCGCCGGGCTGGAGAAAGCACTTTCCGGCAAGGTCAATACCGTGAGATGCGCCGTGAAGCGCGATCAGTTCATCGCCTCCACAGTCCACCCCCTGCTCCTTCATATAGGCCAGCAAGTAATCCTTAAGATTCTGAACAGCCTTCCCACCACCATACTGCAGGACCTCAGGGCCCTGGCTCTTGAGAATGGATTCAGCAGCCCCTGCCAGTTCAGCCCCGGGAAAAGATTCAGCAAAAGGCAGTCCGTAGATGAAGTTAATGGTCCCCGCCTTGGCCTTGCCACCGTAACGTGTTGCCCATCCCCAAGCCTTGCGCGCTGCTGCCTGGTCCTGCAGTCGTTGAAGACCAGCCGGGTTTAGCAGTCCCTGCCGCTGTCCCGTGTTGGAATCACTCATGTTAAATACCCCCCAGGCGGATAAGCCGCCGACTAGTGTCCAGAATACTGTATACGCTAGGGCCCCCACCTTCTCCTTCATCTTTTCCAATCTAAGGCGGCACCCTCTCTTCTTCGAGCATAGTCTTTCCAAGACCGCTTACTACATTAATACGACAGCACGAGCCAATCCGTTTACTGACACCCCCCGCAAACTGAAGGTCCGTAGCTATTCTTAAGTTAATTCGGGCCCAGCAGGAGGGTAGCGGTTCAGCTAGAGAGAAATCAACTCTAACCACAGTGGGGAGGCTGATACAAAATTACAGGCGATCTGAAATCACAGGCACAGATTCCATCTCTGGACGCTATCCGGACCGCCCAAGGAAGAATCGCCGGTAGAGTTCGAAGAACACCCCTGCTACATGCCTTTGATCGGGATGGATGCCAGGTGTGGCTCAAACTGGAGAACCTCCAGGTTACAGGGGCCTTCAAGATTCGGGGCTGTCTCAACCGGGTCATGAGTCTGACCCAGGAGGATAGAGACAGGGGGCTAATAGCTGCGTCCAGCGGCAATCACGCCCTGGGCCTGTCTCTGGCGGGATCCCTTACAGGCGCTGCCGTCACCGTTGTCATGCCGCGGTCTGCTCCCACGGTTAAGGTCAACGGCTGCCGGCGACTGGGTGCCCAGGTCCTCCTTGAGGGTAGTACCTATGACGACGCCTATGCCCACGGACGAAAGTTGGCCCTCGAGGGGGGGCTTACCTATGTGGAGAGCTTCGATGACCCCCTGATTGTTGCGGGGCAAGGAACTATCGCCCTTGAGATCTTTGAGGACCTTCCCGATGTTGACGGTCTGATCTGCCCCATTGGCGGAGGTGGTCTTGTCTCTGGTCTCTTGGCGGCCCGCGCTGGAGGGAACTGGGGAGGTACAAGGGTGATTGGGGTTGAAGCCCACCTGGCGCCTGGCATGAAGGAGTCGCTAGCAGCCGGCCGGGCCGTCACACTGCCCGGGGCCCCAACCAAGGCCGATGGTATTGCCGTAAGAAAGGTTGGGGACCTTACCTTCTCCATTGCGAAAGGACATATAGATGATGTCGTCGTTGTCACTGACAGTGAGATGCTGGAGGCCACTGGCTACCTTATGACCAAGCACAAGGTTGTTGCGGAACTGGCGGGCGCCGCGCCGGTGGCGGCGCTCCTTGCGGGCAGGATCTCCCTCCAGGGCATGGAGCGAGTGGTCTGCGTGGTAACTGGGGGCAACATTGGCTCCGACACCATGATCCAGGCCCTTACCGCCTATGAGGAGAGGGAATCTTGAAGAACAGAATGTTTCAGGATTCGGGAACCCTAACCCTTCTACTCAACACCCTCCTGATACTGGTGTTGGCTGCGCTTCTCCTGCTAACGGCGGTGTTAGCCACGCTGCTCCTGGTGAGCTTTGACGAGTCCTACTATGAAGCCCACTATGTTGCCAGGGAGCGCCCCGATGCAACGGGGCTACCCCTCTCAGAACTGATGCGGGCCACAAAACAGCTTCATGAATATCTCAAGGGAGCTGCGCCCACTGCCAACCTTGCTGTGATCGCCCTGGACGGCACAGAATCTCTCCTCTACTCTGAGCGAGAGGTACTCCATCTTGCCGATGTTCAAGGACTGTTCTTACTGGCCAAGAAGGTCCTGGTGTTGCTGGGGGTCGCCACTTCTATTCTGCTGCTTGCCCTTTTGGCCCTGGATTCGTCCTTGGCTTTGACCGTCACTGCCTGGGCCAGTTTGTGCGCAGCCGGTCTCCTGACCTTAGTAGGCCTGGTTGTGGCCTCCGGCTTCTCGGGATGGTTTACCTCTTTTCACGAGGTATTCTTCAACAATGATCTCTGGCTCCTCGAACCCTCCAAACACAAGCTGATTCAGATGTTCCCCGAACCCTTCTTCGCCGCCGTCGCATCAAGGATTGCCGCAGTTGTCATGGCGGTGCTGGTGGCGTCAGGGGTCCTGGCGGCTGGGGGCACCCTTCTGCTTGCCCCAGCCAGGGAACGGGACGAAATCTTCACAATCTCTTCATGATTTCTTGAGGGCTTCACTACAAGTGGCTGTTATACTTTAATTACTGAAACGGTTGGATGCGCCGTTTCACGGCAACACAGCACTTTGGCAAGAGGAACAAACCTTGAACAGCCTTCCTAGGATTAATAGCCCTCTCTCGCTATTTCGAGCAAGGCAGGCAAGGAGACATCACCCGCACTGGCACGGCAGGTGCAACGTGGCGACTTTCTCTCCAAAGAAAGCCACCCGGGAAAACCCGGGTGGCTTTCTGGCTCTCTGAAAGGGGAGGTGCCCACTCTCTACCGGTAAAGTGAGCAAATCACAGAGAGAACCACATACACCTCAATATTGACTTGCAACCCATTTGCCACCTCTATAATAAATCGCTACCAGTGGTTGTGTCAAGTAATTTGTTGCTGTTTAAGTTACACTTAACACAAATCCCCTGTTCTAGTTACCCTCTCATTCCCAGAGCAGACAACTACAACCAACTCAAGCCCCAAGGTCCGGTGTGAACTCCGGCCAGAACTGGCGCGCCCCCAGGTCCTGCCACCTCGGGGGGCCTGAAGGATCAATACCTCGCCTCTCAAGCGCTTCCCGGTAGCGTTGGAGGGCCCCTGTGAGATCTCCCTTCCCCTCTCTGATGACGCCTACAGCCGCCAAGAGATGGGCCTCAATACCCCACGCGTTGATGGACTGAATGACCTCAAGGGCCCTGGCCAGGCCCTCCAGGGCTTCATCCCGGCTGCCTCTGAGACTGGAGAGATGACTTCTGGCCAAGTAGGCCCTTGCCATCCAGAGAGCAGGCGGCCTCCTCCCTTCTCCGAGGATCTCAAAAGCCGCCTCCAGTTGCTGTCCAGCCTCGTCAAGTTCTTTGCTGGCCAGGAAAATCTCTGCCCGCAGGGTCAGAAAGGAAAACTGCCAATCTGCCCAACCCTCTTCAGCGGCGATCCTGAACCCTTCGGTGAAGGCCGCCTCTGCCTCGGCCATTGACCCGCTAAGAAAGTGGGTTTCCCCTTTTGCTGACAGGATCTTCACCATGGATTTGGTCCTGCCCAAGGAGCGGTAAAGCACCAAGGCAACATCAAACGACTCTACGGCCTCAGTATATCTGCAGGTTGCCCGGGCGCATCGCGCCAGGCCTGAATACACCCTCGCCCTGGCCTCCAAATCGCCATCAGGCAGTAGGCCCTGGGCCCTGCGGTACAACCCCTCGGACTCCTCAATACTCCCAATCCGAAACAGGCTACAGGCAAGACGAACGAGGACTGCCAGCAGAAGCAGATCCGCCTCTTCCTTACCTGCTTCGTACCGGAAGAGGGCTTCGCGGAAGATCTCCACAGCGGCACAGTCTTGGTGCTGGACTTGAGCAATCGCACCCAGTTTGACATAACACCTGATGGCGTTGAGAGAATCCCTGTCCTCCACCGCTAACCAGCGGGCGGCCTGAACTAGCTCCCGAGCAGCAGGGTATTCACCCCTCAAAGTCTTAATCTCTGCCATCGCCAAGTGCGCCTTAACCCTGGTATCCACCGGGTTATCGCCGTGAAGTAGGCAGGGAAGGAGCTCCTCGGCCTGCTGGTATTCTCCCCGCTCGACAAGCTCTTCTGCCAACTCAAGGACAAACCTGCCCGGTACCTCTGTATTGAGATAGGCCTGGCTCAGATGAGACAGAGGGACCCTGAGCCTGTCAGCGATGTATCCGAGCGACGCTGCCGATGGACGGATTTGATCGTTCTCCAACTGACTAATGAAGGAACGGGTGTACTTGCTGCCAGCAACGTCGGACTGCGACATCCCCCTGGATAACCGGCATTCCCTCACCAACTGCCCCAAAGTCTGATCTTGCATAGCCCTTCTCCCCCTAAATTTGGATCCATGCCGTCACAAAGTGATAGCATGCGCAATCCCCAATACACTTCGCTATGACTGACGGGGCTCCCTGCTGCATGCTACCTACCTTTGTGACACAGAGCGCAACCATCCTGGCTTCCCTGCTGTTGACTACTGTGGCAGTCACTGCAGACGCTTCCCAGGCTCGTAAAGTGGCTCCACTCCTGGTCTCCAAAGATGACTTCATCACCATGGGCCACATTGGCATGGCACTGTGTACACTCGGGCTTATAGGCCAGGTGGAAATCGTGGGGGAAGTTGAAGTCCCTTGTCTCCTCTCTTTCCACAATGTCGTCGTGGCACTGCTGGCAGATGAGGTTTCCCACATCCGCTTCCATCTCGATCTCATCCTCGGTCAGGTGAACCCAGACCTCGCGCAGGCCGGCCACCTTTCTCATTAAGTATCCCACAACCCCTGGTTGCGCGTGACACTGCAGGCACTTGACCTCCATGTGGGAGCTCTCTTCCCATGTTACTACTGATGGCTTGATCTCGTGGCAGGAGGAGCAGAAGCTGGGCCTTGAGGTAAACCTCAAGGCCCCATAGCTAAAGGCCACAAAGAAAATGGAGAAGACAATAGCTACTATGATTATCGTCCTGCGCTCAATCCTCAATCTTTGACCCTCCTCAGTCCTTGTGCTAGTATGCCACGGTGCCATTGTCGCCAAACAGTACCGCAGACAGACCAGGGAGGGTTCTGGTGGGTTCCAGAGAAGAATCTAGTGAAAGAAACACGTGATAGAAACACGCAGGAGAGGAGCTAGTCGTTGCGATGGCTACAGTCTACAAGGAACTCACGATTGATGACGTCGAAGGTATGGTAAGTCTCTTTACGGAGCTTGAGAATGAAGCGGCCCCGGTCTCCTTTAGCAGGGGAATTGACAGGGCTCAAGCCCTGGAGTGGATCGGGGACCCAGATGTCTATCTCTTCGGGGCTGCCTGTGATGGTAGGCTGGTTGGGGTCTTCAGAGCGACCCGCAATCCCGACCATAATAAGAGGCACTCCTGCTATCTGACGGCGGCGGTATCGCGATCCACCCGGAATCGCGGGGTTGCCACGGAACTCACCGACTATGCCCTTGGCAGGCTTGGCAAGACTGGACTGACCATCGCCCGGGCCAAGGTCTACTCGGACAACACCGCATCACTGACAGTTCTGCTCAAGTGTGGTTTCAGCGTATCCGGTTGCATTCACAAGCATGAGTATCGTTCTGAAACAAAATCCTTTGTCGACGATATTATCCTACATAAGGAGTTATCCTCGACATAGGAAGGGGATTATTGTGGTCTTTCCCAAGTTGGCAGTGGGCAATTTCAGGCGGAACCCAAACCGCTACATTCTAGGTATCACCGGCATGATCCTGGCAGCGATCGTCATCTGCGCAACCCTGTCGACTGCTCCAGGCTTTAACGACCTGGCCCAGATGCCGGTACGAAGAATACTGGGCGCCGATATTATAGTTCTTGGAACCAATTACTTCTCAGGGATCCGGGAACTTTCCCAATCAGACATCGACCGGAACTGGCAGTACCTCTCCCCCGACCAGCCCACAAGTATCGGTCTATGGCTACCGAACCTGGTATTAAAGGGTTATGCGGCCCCCCAGGACCCAACCGCGAACCTCGACATGAAGACCCTCCAATCCTGGGCGGAGTTGAGAAGCGATGTCGTGGCAGTTGTTCCCTACCTATCGCTCCCGGTGTTGGTGGGCGACGAAGCCTTGTCCAATGGCGCCAGTCTGGTGGCAAGAGGCAAGGCCGCATCCGATGCCTATGGCTACAGCTTCGACGACATGGTTGTTGGCTCATACGGTCTGAAGAGACTTGAGGGCGGTTTCTACCGCTTTGTCGCCTTTGCCAACCGTCACGCCCCCTACCCCATCCCCGAGAGGAGGCAGCAGATAACCGTCAGGGTTCCCCGGATCCAATCCATAGGCGCTTCGGGACCCATATTCGATTATTCAGATCTGGAGACATTTCAGTTCTTTATTGTCGACCATTACACATTCTCGCTAGGCCAGTCCTACCTCTGGGAACCGGATGGCACACCAGTCGTGCACCAGGACGGGCGTCCGGTTGCCGTTGAGGCGCCCTGGGAGGGTGGGGAGATCTTCATTCCTGAGGAGACCTGGCACGCCATCTACAGGCAGGTCTCGCCCTCAACTAATCCAGCAGGGCCCTTTGTTGGCCAGGCAGGCATAATCCTAAAGTCAATGCGGGACGCCCGGACTGCGGTCTCCGAGCTTCAGCGCCAATTCCCAAATTGGAAGGCGATAACCGTACCTGATTTACTGAAGTGGGGCCCGAAGCCTGCAGCGGTCATCCGCCACAGTGATGGCGACAGGGAGGTAGTATACAGGCCGGCCCGAGTGGCAGCGATCCCAGCCAACATATCACTGGCCGTGGCTGGAATGGCGCTCCTCATTTCCGGCATGCTGATTGCCATCAACATGACCATCCTGGTCAATCAGCGCCTGAGAGAGATCGGTATCCTGCGAGCCCTGGGCGCCAGCAGTGGGGAGGTCTTTTCCCTGGTGCTCACGGAAACGCTGGGGATTGCGCTAATTGGAGCCCTTCTGGGGTGGCTGCCTGTCGGGTTCTTCTTTGGGGCGATCCAGGCAGTATCCACCGGAGCCCGCCTCCAGGCCATTGTGGTAGATACTTTGAGAACTGGCGCCATAACCATGGCCGTTGCTATGGCAGTCGCCCTCATATTCGGCCTCATCCCGGCCTATCAGGCGGTGCGCCTGACCACCGCCGATGTCCTTCGCAGGAGCCAGTAGAACCCTCTTCCGGTCAACCTGGACGACAGCTCAATAGAGCTGCTTGAGCATCTGCTCAATCGCGGGTTCCGTCAGGTGGACATCCTTGATCTCGCCCAGTTCTCCCAGGGCCTTAATGGCATCACTGGCTGATATCAGCGCCCGGTCAAAGGCTACAGTAAGAGAATTGGGGCCCCGGGCTCGATCCCCATCTACAACCTGGAACCCCAAGCCGCTCAGGGTCTCACCGTTAGCCGGCGGCTGAGTATAGTCCACCGTAAGCTGAGTGGGAACACCTATCTCAGCCCGCAGGGCGTCAAGGCAACCGTCAAAGACAAGCTTCCCATGATTGACTACCATGACCCGCCTGCACAGTTCCTCTATGTCCGAGAGGTCATGGGTTGTCAGCAGTACTGTTGTCCCTCTGGCGTTAACCTCGCGCAGAAACGAACGGATGTGATCCTTGGCCACCACATCCAGCCCAATTGTGGGTTCGTCAAGGAACAGAACCGGGGGATCATGGAGAAGAGCGGCGGCAATATCAGCCCTCATTCGCTGCCCCAGGGAAAGCTTGCGGACGGGCACATCAAGAAGTTCACCAATGCCAAGGAGCTCATCAAACCGCTTCATCGCCGCCAGATAGCGTTCTCTATCTACTCCATACATTGCCGCCAAGAGCTCATAGGACTCCACCACAGGGAGGTCCCACCACAGCTGAGTACGCTGCCCAAAGACCACTCCCAGATTCTTTGCGACCTGTCTACGATGGCGTTGCGGCGATACGCCGCCGATAAGGATCTCCCCATCAGATGGATGAAGAATCCCCGCCAGCATCTTGATTGTGGTTGACTTGCCTGCGCCGTTGGGGCCTACATAGCCCACAAAGTCACCAGGAGCAATCTTAAAGGATATGTCATCTACAGCCCTTACCTCCCTGGCCTCCCGGTTAAACAGGGCCTTGACGGCCCCAAAGCTGCCATTGAAGCGCTTGGCTACGAAGAATATCTTGACAAGGTTTTTGGCCTCAATCATTACCTGGGACCTCGGCTCAAGCGCGAGGTACTCCACAACAATCCCTCCCTTGTTAGCTGCCGGTACTCTGATACCCGCTCTCTCCCAGTCGCCAGAACCAGTAGGATACATACAGGGCCGCCATCGCCACCAGGACCGGTGTTACGAGGTCAAAGGCGCTCCCGCCCTTCCCCAACAGGAACCTGATTGGCACATAACCAGCAAAGGCCACCGGTAGGGCTGTGTGAAGCAGGGCCCGCAGCGACGCCGGATATATGCCCAGCGGGTAAGAGGCTGCTGTCATCGGGGCATACATGGTAAAGACCTGAAGGTCCGCTATCCTGGTCAGCCAGAATGCGCTGGCTGAGGTCGCCAGGGAGATGGCGAAGAATATGGCGGCGCCCCAAAGGGGTAGTGTCCAGATATAGACCATGGCCCCACCGCTAAGGGCCCCCGCCTTCAACAGAGCGTGGCAGCTGATCCCTAGCACAAGGCCGCCCTGGGCCGCAACGCCAAGGCGCCCAGGGTCAAGGTTCCTGGTCAACAGGACCAACAGGGTAGGCCAAGGCCTCACCATCAGGGTATCAAAGTGGCCCTCTGCGATATAGCTCTCAAACCTGTGAAGCTCATATCCAAAGGTCCTGTATACCCCCCTGGCCATTGACGCCGTTCCATAGAGGAGGCCAATCTCGAAGACAGACCAGCCCCCGATTGAGTCAAACCTGTAGAGGATAGCGGCAATCAGCAGAAAGTCCATGGCAAATAGGGCCGCATCCATCAACACAGTCAAGATGAAGTTGGCCTTGTACTGCATTCGCGCCCTGATGCTGGCCTTTGCCAGCCTGCTGTAGAGAGCCATCATCTGCCCGATGCCACCCATCAATACTACCCCCCTTGGACCTCAAGGCGCCGCCTGGCCGCCCTCGTCATAGACAGACACAACACTGTCAGAAGCACGGCCCAGACCGTTGGAACCACCAGAGCATCAAAACGCGCCAGGCCAAGATAGATACGAGTTGGGTAGTAGACAAGGGAGCTAAAAGGCAGTGCCAAACCTAACGGACCCAAAGAACCGGGTAGCAGCTCGATGGGAATCATCGAGCCACCGATCGAAAATACCAGGGTGTGATTGAGATAGTGGGCCCACCTGACCTCAATGGTCCAGAACGCCGCCAAGCCAACGATGTAGGCCAGGCACAGGCCTGTGTAGGACCCTATTACAATGGCGATGACGAGGGCTGGTATGTCCGCGGGGGCAGGAACCCTCATTCCAACGGTGGCTACAAAGATGACTATGAGGGGTACCGTCCGGAACCAGAGATTGTAGTAGTTATGGCCAGCCTCCCGGCTCATGACATAGCCGAAAAAACCCACCGGCCTCATCATCTCAAGACTGACGGCCCCGGTCCGGATGGCCTCCGGGATCCCCAAGCCGTGGGTCAAGAATGTGGTTATCCAGAGCAAGCCCTGGGTACAAGCGATGTACCAGGTCATGGTCTCAGCGTTGTAGGGCCCGATCCCGCCCTGACTTGTGGCCGACTGCCAGATCGCGATGTACACAAAGCCGAAGATGGCGCTGGCGAAGTTATTGATCATGTGCGCTGCCCGGTACTGAAGCTGCTTGCGGTAGGCCTTCCTGAAGAGGGTCAGGTAAGTGGCCAGGGTTGTTGGGGTCATATCCAGACACCTCCCATGGAAACAGCAGGCTAATGAGAACGAGCATTAATGTTACCGCACTAGAGGCGCACAGTCAAGGAGATTCTCTTCTCCCCTTTGACCCTGCCTGCCCGTGGGTAATAGTTAAAGGGCCGCCAACAGCGGCCCTCTGTCTGATAGTACCAGTATGTCAATGGTCTCGCCGCTAGTATCTAATCTTTCGACTTGGGCAAGAAAGGGACCAGTGTCCTGGCAAAGTTCGGGACAGGCATTGTCTGCAGCCACACTTTCCCCGGGCCTGTGAGCTTCGCCAAGAAGAGTCCCTCTCCTCCAAAGACGATATTCTTCATGCCCTTGACCCGGTCTAAACTGAAATCAACGCTCTCCTCAAACAGGGCGACGTGACCAGGATCCACCTTCAGCACTTCCCCCGCCCCTAGATCCATCTGTACTGCGGCGCCGTCAATCTCAACAAAGGCAATCCCGCGGCCGGACAGCCTCTGCAGAACAAACCCCTCTCCGCCAAAGAACGCGGCGCCAAGCCGCTTGTGGAGGTGGCTGTTAAGCTCAACAGTCCGCTGGGCCACCAAAAAGGCGCTCTTCTGACAGATATAGACCTTGGATCCATCGAGCTCAACGGGTAGAATTGTGCCGGGCAGTGAGGACGTGAAGGCAATCCTCCTATCCTCCTGTTGGGCCGTGTACGTAACCAGAAACAGAGATTCCCCAGAAAAAGCCCTAGCAAGCCCACCTAGAAGACCGCCTTCCATGTTGGTCTCCATGCCGATGCCATCAGTCATCCACGCCATCCCGCCTGTCTCCGTAAACACCTGCTCGCCCCGGTCGAGTACGAGCTCAACCACGGGCAGATTCCCTCCTGAGATCTCAAAGCGCATACTACCATCACTCCCTATCTGAGACCTAACCCCTGCACACAGGGTTTAACCCAGCATCGGCAGCATCCTGAGAACAAGCTCTGCTGCCTGTCGACCAGCAATAGCGAAGCTGCCCTGAAGCTCGCCTCCAGGGGACTGGAGCTCTAATCCCGCTCCCTCAGTGGAGTCCTGGTTCACGCCCCGCTCAATCAGCTCCTCATTAAAGAGGGCCTCCTGGTCCTTGTAGAGGGTAACAGCCGTTGGGTCGAAGTCAACATCGTCATCAGCAAGATCGCTGGTACCCCTGATCATAATAAAGGGCACCCGGTTGGCCAGGGCCACAAGGGCGGCGGCGGCTCCCTCCATCTCGACGGCCAAGGCCCGATAGTCCTGCCGCAGCCTCTGCCGTTCCTTAGAAGACATGATGAAGCTGTCTCCACTGGCAATAACACCCTCTACAACCCGGCCTTCAAAGCCCTTTGCTGCCTCACGGGCTGCTCTCAACAGTCCACCGTCGGGGGTAACCCCTCTTATCGAATAGCTGGTACCTTCAGCGTCGTAAACGAGGAGGCCCCCGGGTACAAACCCGGTCCTTGTAAAGGTGCCAACGTCTCGAGAGACCACCGGATTGGCAATAACGACGTCGCCTAAGGACACCGTGTTGTCAATACCGCCGGAGGCCCCAGCCACTATGAGGGCCGAGGGTCGATAGCGGTCACACAGGAGTTGTGCCGCCATGGCTGCAGCAATCTTTCCTATTCCACAGCGGGCCACCACCACCCCCCTCCCGCCAATCACCCCCTCATACAGCGTAGTAAATCCAGATTTCCCGGTAGCGTCAATCCTCATCTGTTCCAGGAATGGCTGTGTCTCCATGTTCATAGCTGTCACTATAGCTACCCGATTGGCCAATGTCATTCCCTCCATTTCGCGCATCATTATGCAAAGGTGGGTAGGACACTCCTTCTAAAAGGACCCACCAACACACCTAATTTCTCCAGATCCTTCGAACTCTTACCGCAGCCCTCTCTCCAACTAGAGTATTACGGGGTTGCCAACCTTAAGGAGCTCTTGGGGTGTGCGGTTAAGATCGACACTCCAACAATGCAGTGAGTAGGCCATAAAGGAGCCTAAGCAGGCAGTTATCTTCCTTGCATCCCCAAGGCTTTATCCAAGAACCCTAAGACCTTTGGCCAGGAATCCCTGCTCGCGCTGGCATTGCCTTCATCTGTTCCGCCGAAGGCGAAGGAGGAGCCTGCGCTAGAAAGCGGTAGGTTCGGCACGCCAATTAAGTGGCCGCCTTCCGGGTAGTGTAGGTGTTTGTAGCTATGGGACCGATCCGCCGACTTCGGTGTTACCGGACTTTCGGGCACGATTTTCAGCCCCCTTCGGATACCTGGTGATCCATCGGTTATAGGCTATCACATACTCCCTGCCCATTTCTCGTTGCGCCCCCTCCATTCCTCCGAAAGTAGAAAACCGGTCCATCAGGGCCGGAGCCGAGTGAGCCAAGTGGACCGAATATTAGCTTTGCGGGTGTTTTGCGGGTCATGAAAGCGATGTATGCTACCCCTGGGGGGGTAATTTTTGGCCCCTGTGACCCCCGGATATCGTTTTCACAGGGCGATAGCATGCGGAAAAGTGAAATTGAGTCCATATTGAGTCGGGCTCGTTTGACCGATTTAGGTGCATGCGTATACTACGGGCGTAGTATCCTGAGGACAGGACTACAGAAGATGCTACCGTCACCAACGCCCAGAGGCCCTCCTGGCAGGGACTGGGGCGTTTCGGGAATAGTGTTAGGGGTATCACTAACTTCGGTCTTGACAGGAGGAGCCAACACCAATAGAATGGTTGAAAACCTTGGGAGGCGGGGGCTGTGGCAGCCATCATTGTCAAAAACCTGACAAAGACATTCCGGAGTAAGCAGAAGGCCCCCGGGCTAGCTGGCAGCCTCAACTCCATCATCAGGCCGCGCTTCAACACCGTTGAGGCCGTAAAGGGCGTATCCTTTGAGGTGCCTTCCGGGCAACTGCTGGCCTTCATCGGACCAAATGGCGCCGGCAAATCCACCACAATCAAGATGCTTTCAGGGATCCTGCACCCCAGTAGCGGTCAGGCCCGGGTTGCAGGGGAGGTTCCCTGGCGATCCCGCCAGCGGTTGGCCTTCAAGATTGGCTCCGTCTTCGGGCAGAAATCTCAGCTCTGGTACCACATCCCTCCCATTGATAACTTCAACCTTCTGGCAAGAATATATGAGCTTGACCATACTGAGTACAAGAAGCGCCTGGATTGGCTGGTTGATGTCTTCGAGATCGCGCCCATACTTCAGACCCCCGTCCGCAAGCTGTCGCTGGGTCAAAGGATGCGGTGCGAGATTGCCGCGTCAATGCTCCACAATCCCCAGTTAATATTCCTTGATGAACCCACCATCGGGCTTGACATCGTGGCGAAGCAGAGGATTCGCGACCTTATCCGTCATGTTAACCAGGACCAGGGGACAACCGTCTTCCTGACCTCACATGATACCTCTGACATCGAAAACCTCTGTAAACGGGTCATCGTGATAAACCACGGGCAACTCATTTTGGATGATAGCGTATCTGTTGTCAGGCGCCGTTACCTCACTCACAAGATAGTGGACCTGCGCCTGGCTGAAGAGGCCAACCTACCCCCTCACCTGGGAGTAGATGTCCTGAAGGCAAATGGCTACGGCATTAAGCTCCGCGTTGATACCACGGTAACCACCATCCAACAGGTGGTAAGCGCCATCATGTCCGGCTACCGGGTGGCTGACATCACCATATCAGACCCGCCAATGGATGAGACCATCACCCGGATCTATCAGGAGTCAAATGGCGACAGAGAGGATGCACACCACTATGATCACTAGACGCCTCTCAAAGTACACGGCGGTCTTTCAGGGCGCCCTCCTGTCCAACCTGGCCTACGTCTGGGACATTGTCTTCCGCAGCCTCTTTCTCATCGTGGTTATCTTCGTCTTCGTTCAGCTCTGGCAGCTCACCTACCGGGTGACAGGGGCCAATGAGGTAGCGGGGTTCACACTACCCCAGATTATCTGGTATCTGGTGATAACCGAGACCATCATGCTGTCAAAGCCGAGGCTGGCTGGGATGATTGATAGCGAGGTCAAGTCAGGCGACCTTGCCTACCGGCTTAACAAACCCTATAACTACGTGATCTACCACTACTTCTCTAACCTCGGCGAGACATCAATCAGGTTCCTGGTGAACCTAATCATCGGCGCCGGCGTGGCCCTGGTCACAGTGGGCCCCATCCCGCTGAGGGTGGCTATGATACCGGCCTTTCTCCTCGTTGCCGTCCTGGGGCTTTCCCTTGACTTTGCCTTGACTGCCGCCATCGGCCTTCTTGCCTTCTGGGTGGAGGACACAGCGGGATTTGACCTGATCTACAAACGGATGACGATGATCCTTGGGGGTATGCTCATTCCCCTTGAGGTATTCCCTGATTGGCTCCGGGGGGTGGCAGAGTCCCTGCCGCTGCACCACATCGTCTACCAGCCCGCCCGGCTCTTCGTGCACTACGACCCTGGGTCCCTTGGATACCTGGTGGGCCAGCAGGTCGCCTGGCTTGCCGCCGCCTGGGCCTTACTGGCCCTGATCTACAGCTTGGGGGTGAAACGGGTCAATGTCAACGGTGGCTAGAACCCTGTCCTTTGTAGGGGCATACATCAAGACCAACCTTCAGATGGCAATGGAGTACCGGGCAAGTTTTATTACCCAGGTCTTCACCATGTTCCTCAACAACGGTATGTGGCTGGCCTTCTGGTACATCTACTTCACCAGGTTCCCAATTCTGGGAGACTGGCGGCGTGAGGACATCATTGTGCTCTGGTCCATGCTGTCACTGGCCTACGGCCTGGTCAATACCATCTTCGGGAATGTGCTCCAGCTGAGCATTATAATAATACGGGGTGGGCTCGATTTCTACCTTGCCCACCCCAAGAATGTCTTGCTCCACCTGCTCATCAGCAGAATGAGTTTTGCCGCCGTCGGAGATATCGCCTTCGGCCTTGTGGTCTTCTTGGCCTTGACGGAGGTAACCCCTGCCCGGCTCGGCCTGTTCTTCCTTTCCAGCCTAATCGCGGGCCTGTTCCTGCTGGCCTTCACCATTCTCGCCCATTCTCTTGCCTTTTTTATAGGGAACGCGGAGAGCCTGGCGTCGGAGCTCTTTGGCGCATTCATCCACTTCTCTACCTACCCGACAACCATATTCGGAGGGTTGACCCGTCTTCTCCTGTTCACCCTCATACCGGCAGGATTCGTCAGCTCACTGCCGGTAAGGGTCATCCGGCAGCTAGACCCGATCTTCCTTCTCTACGCCGCCGGGGCTGGGGCCTTTTTGATGATCATAGCCTATGCTGTCTTCTCCTGGGGGTTATCCCGCTATGAGTCGGGAAACCTCATCGTTATCAGGATGTAGCCCTTGCATCCACCTGCTTGATGATCCGCCAAACCAGCTCCCTGGCCTCTTCAAGGTTGTTACCGTCGACATTTTCGATAACATCGGTTGGCCAGTGCCAGTTGGGCAGCACCCCATCGTCATCAAAGGCCATAATCCCCATAACGCGATGACCCCTGGCAGCCAGGGCCAGCCCATCAGTGGTCAGTGTCCTGTACTGCGCCGGGCCTATGCTGAGGGGGCCCTGAACGCCATTGCCTCCGCCGTCATCACCACTGTCACCCTCGCTGTCACCTTCACGGGCCCCTGAGGCCGTGGTCGCCGTCTCAACCTGGCCCTGCCCAATCAGTGGACCTGGGCCTGCAAAACCAGCAACGGCTCTCCGGGCAAGAGATACCAGCTCAGAGTCGGCGGGATAGGTCCAGAGCATACCCTCCCTGGTAATGAACTTGAGGTCCCCGGAACCAAGATTGTCCAGGTTGATGAAGAGCGAATCCCTCAACTGCTCACCGTGCTCCTTTATGAAATTGATGGCGCCATTTGTTCCAGATTCCTCAGCGCCTGTGGCAACGAGCCACACCTCAGTGGCCGCCAGTTCACCCTGGGCAAGGAGGTCGCCCACACCCAACATCACCGCCACCCCGGAGGCATTGTCATTTGCGCCTGGGGTGAACTTGCCGAATATCTCCCTATGGACCAGGGTAACAACGGGAAACAAGAGAACAATGGCTAAGAGGATCTCAACAGCAAACAACAGCTGCCATACTGCCTGGCCGGGACTGGCAAAGAAGCCGCCCAGCCCTACCAAGGGTGCCAGAAGTATGGCGGCGCTTGTAATGAGATAGGACTGGCGAAAGCCCTTTACCAGCTTGGGGCTGAAGTTTAGAGCCGCCCTTGAGCTGTCGTAATGAGCCATCACAACCACGCGACGCCTTGCATCCCTCCATGGCGCATACTTTCCGACGATGTTAGCGCTCTTACCCCCCGGCATCAATGGAGCCAGGACGGGATAGGTGTTGCCCTCCAGAAAGTAGCCAGCGGCCATCAGCCCACCGAGTGTCACCGTAACAAGCGGATTGAAGCCGTAGAGAACAGCCCCAATCAGCGCCCCCAAGTAGTAGACAAGAAAGGCCCAAGAGAACGATGACGGCGCCTTGAACTCCTGCATCAACACCTTCAGGCCCTGCTCCTTAAGGCGACTCATGACATACCGGCCAGCCTCGGCCTCCTTAGCAGTTGTTGGGCCCCGCGGTCCAATCTCCTCGCTCAGGATTCTAACGTAGTCAAGTAACTGGGCCAACCCTAACCCCTCCTCGCGCTTCATGGGCCCTGGGCATCCAGGGCCAGGTCAATAGCGTTTTCAGTATAGCTTTTTCAGCCCTGACAGCTCGGCAGCCGCGCCCTCTCCATCCAGGCCCTTAGACTGTAAGAGTACCTTAAACTGATCTCCCATCCCGCCAGGCAGTATCAGGCTCTTGATAGCGCTCAACTCCTGGAAACGCCTCTGGCTCCACTCCTCACCAGTTTCAAGGGACTCGAGAATGCCGTTGCCGATGAGAAAGTCACGCTGTGGGACCAACCCCAGGTTGGCAAGGCCCAGCTCCGCGCCCCACTCCTGGAGGGCGCTGAAGTCAACATGGGCGGTGATGTCCTGTTCGCCGGGGTAGATAAGAGGGTCATCGGTCCGTGAGTGTTGACGGTAACAGGAAAGGGTCCCTGCTGGGTAGATGTTGTGGTCATAGAGGATACGGCTCAGGTCACCGTAGTCAATGGTAAGGATGTATCCCCTGTCAAGGCCGAGGGTTACTCCTTTCAGCCAGCCCGCTGCCGCCAGGTTGATCTCTGCAACCTGGCCATCCACAAGCTCAATGCCGTGCCCCGATAGATGCCTGGCAATGTCGCCGGTAGAAAGCGTTCCTTCTGAATACTGAAAACCCTCCTCAACCACAGTGACATAGAGCTCCTTCAATCCCTCACTGGACATCACCACCCGGTGCACCGGAAAGGCATCAATCAACTCATTGGAGAAGACGCAACCCACAACAGGCGCTTTTTCACCGGAGATCTCTGCGATCTCATTGACCGAGCGGACCTGGTCAAATCCAGAAAGGCGCTGCTCCTGCACTGAACGCAGGTGGCAGCCCTTCTCAATGATCCGGTACTGGCAGATCCCCGCCAGGCCCTGTAGGTTAGCCAGGACATCCCTGGCAAGATGACCATCACCGGCCCCATACTCGATGATGAAGAAGGGCTCTGGCTCGCCCAACTTCCGCCACATCTCCTCCATCTGGCGGGCCATACAACGCCCAAAGGCAGAGCCCAGGTGGACACTTGTGTAGTAATCCCCGTCCTTGCCCAGAGGCGTTCGGGCCGTGTTATAATAACCATGCTGTGGATGATAGAGACAGAGGTCCATGTACCTGGCAAAGGTTACAGGGCCCCTGTGTTTGATCTCCTTGGCAATGATCTGGCGCAGGTCCAGGCTGGTATCTGGCATGGTTTTCCCTCCATCACTCTAAGTTTGCCAGAAACCCCAGCCAATCGCAAGATAGGAGGCATTTTATTGGCAGCGAAACCAAACACTTTCATTAACTGCTCCACGGGAACCCTGGCCGCCGCAGTGGGTGACCAGTATTATAACATAGAGGCCGCCCTGGCAGCCGCCGGTGAGCTCAGGCTTACCAATCTTGAGCTGCTGCTCCATCCCGAGTGGCGATGCGAGCACCCACCGCTTACACCCTACAGCGCCGACTGGCCGTCGATACCCAAGTTTGCCCCCCACCAGGTAATGAGGTTGGCTGATCAAGCCCTGGACCAGAAGATCCGGTTCAATTCAATTCACGCCAACCGGGATATTGGTATGCTGCTGGCAGCCGGAGATACAGTCTCCGTTAATGAGGGTATGGAACAACTAGACTATGCCTGCGGGTTGGCGGAAAGGGTAGGGGCCAGGGTGGTTGTTCTCCACGCGTGGGATACCTATGCAGAAGAGGTGCCTGTGGAAGGCATAGCAGGCCACCTTAACGGCTACCTCTCCCGTCTGCCCAGGGAAGTGGTTCTCACCGTTGAGAATGTTCCCGTCAGTCACAGGGGGCTTGAGCCCGCTGAATTCCTTGCCAGCCTGTTAGACACCCTTGACCCGCAGATAGGACTGACCATCGACCTGACCTGGACCTCTCTCTATGATAATCTGCCTGATCTTCTTCCGTTGGTGGGGCGCGTTGAGAACGTTCACATCCAGTGTATGCCGGACCGCGAGGGCACCCAGGTGGTAATACCTAAGGTTGGTCAGCTCAGTATTGAGCGAGCCGTGGGTGACCTGCTGGATGCCTGTTACAACGGCCTCTGGACCCTGGAGTTGGTAGGGGCTAGAGGCCGTGAGGATTTCTTAACTGCCATTAAATACCTTGAAAGACTCCTGAATAGGTGAGATCTATAGGTGAGACTTTGTCTCGTCTCTACTCACTGCACTCCTTGTGGAGCGGACAGGTTCTGCAGCCACCGCTGCAGGAGTTAGGCCTGAGGAGGGCGGCCCCGCAGCGCGGGCAGCGCAACCCCGCTGCAACCGCCTTCTCTGTCTCATAGCCGCAAGTGGCGCAGGTAAGCTTCATTGGCCCCAATACTTCATCCTTCATTTCCCTGTCACGTGCCAGCATGTCCCATCACCTCCACAATCACATTACAAGGGCCATGGCCCTACTAACAAGGCCACCAATGATGAAGGCCAGGGCGAAGGTACCAAGCCAGATCATCATCCCCATCCGGGTACCGCGCTCCTTCCAGATCACCATCACCGAAGCCACACAGGGCACAAACAATGTAATCGTCACCAGGGAAACCAGGGTCTGGGCAGAAGTCATGCTCAGTCCATAGAGGCCCGCGGCGCCAAAATCGCGCCTTACAATGCCCATTATGAAGGCTGTGGCGGCTTCACGGGGAAGCCCCAGCCACCCCACGGTCAGGGGGGCGACCCAATCCTGAACAGAACTCAGAAGACCAGTAATCTGGGCAGCGCTAATAATGAGAGCCCCGTAGAAGAAGTATGGGCCGGCCTCCAGCATGAACAGCTTCGTCTTTGTCCAGGTCTTCATGACCACATTGTTGAGGCGCGGCAGTCGCAGAGGCGGAAGGTCAATGAACAGGTCAGTAGACTCTCCAGGCATGAAGCGGTTCAGCAGCAGGCCAATGGCACCAAAAGCGCCCAGGATAACGCCGGCATAGAGCAGAAGGTAGGTTGCCCCCAGGGGCGCCACCATGGCAGTGATCACCCCTAACTGCGCTGAACAGGGAATGGCCAGCGCCAGCAGGAAGGTCATGATTATCTTCTCCCGCTTGTTGCCTAGTAGGCGTGTTGTTACCGTAGCCATGGTCACACAGCCCAACCCCAAGATCATGGGGATTACGGCGCGACCATTGAGACCAACACCAGTCATTGTCCTGTCTACCAGCACCGCAAGTCGCGGCAGGTAGCCCGAGTCTTCCATCAAGGAAAGCACAAGGTAGAAGCCGATGATGAGGGGCAGCAGCAGTCCGATGAGGTAGGTTACAGTCATGGTAGCAACACCGAACTCCCCCGCAAGGACCGTGTAGATCCAGGACCCCGGGTCAATGAACCCTTCCAGGATACCCCGGACAAAGGGCTCATAGTATCCCTGCATGAGGGTCTCTTCCGTAACACCCACCACCGTCTGGGCCACGAACACCCCGATTACCTGGTAGACGGCGTACAAAATCGCGGCCAGGATGGGGATCCCTGTCAGGGGTCGCACCATCCAGCGGCCAACCCGCACCTTCAGGCTGGCGCCGTGGTCGGTCTCACCAAGTATCTGGTCAACTATGGCGTTGACCCTTTGCCTCCGATCAAGATAGATCTCCTCTCTTCGGCCCCCGGGGCGGGTATTGTGTAACCCGCTAACATACTCATCTCCCTCAAGGATCATAAGCCCCTCAGCCTCATTGTCAGTAACACTGGAGAGGTCCCTCAGGTCCCTCACCAGGCTCAGGGAGCGGTTGCCAGTCCCGGCGCTCTCTGCCGCCTGCAGGATATCGTCAATACCCTCACCGGTGGGGGCTACTGTCGGTACCACCCTGACACCAAGCAACTGCTCCAGCCCGCCTACGTCGATCTCAAGCCCCTGAACTCTCACCTCATCGTACATGTTAAGGGCAACCACAACCGGCTTGCCCATGTCTATTAACTGCAGTGTGAGAAAGAGGTCCCTCTCAAGGTGAACGGTGTCAACGATGTTAATAATCACATCGGCGTCAAGGATCACGTCCCTTGCCACGCGTTCTTCATCATTAAAGGATGATACGCCATAAATACCTGGAGTATCGATGATGACACTCCCATTGTAGCCCCCATGGGAGACCTCAATTGTTGTTCCCGGATAATTAGAGACATCCACATACGCGCCGGTAATCCGGTTGAAAACAACTGACTTCCCTACATTAGGATTTCCCACCAGGACAATCCGCTTTGCCCCTGCCGGCAGGTTCATGGCGTTTATCGCACCATGGCAGTGGGCAGTAGCTCCCTGGCACGTCTCTTTTCGACCTGCCGGAGAGCGACCACCATGCATCCCGCGGTGCCTCTGTCTGGTTCCCAAGGTATAAGCCCCCTAGCTCTTCACCGTGATGGCCATGGCAAGACGCCTTCCAATAGCTATCTCTTGTCGCCCACGCTTAATTATCACCGGCCCAGAAGCAATGGTCTCAGCGCATTCCGCCTCAGCACCCTCGTTGAGACCGAACCTGATGGCCTGGGCCCTGATCTGATTGTCTGGAATTGATGCTATAACGAACTTCTGCCCTTTCTTGACGTCAGCTAGAGTCACAACCGCACCTCCACAGATCAGCCACTGTACCGTGTAATTGAAAATCATTCTCAATTACCTTTCAAGTTTATTATATGTTGGTATGATTTAAGTGGTCAAGTGGTTTTTTACGTTAGTTGCGTTTACAACCCAAATAAGGAGAGACCCCCGTGAGGGTCTCTCCTGGACAGTACTGTTCTATTTGGCTTATGAATGTATCTTCCTCAGTCTACCGAGTTCCACCGCCGAAACCAGTCCCGGCGAGTTGCTGCTCAGCGATTTGAATCATCCTGCGAACCATGTGACCGCCCACAGCACCGCAGTCGCGGGAAGGAATCTCACCCCAGTATCCATCCTGAGTAGCGGGGCCAAGACCCATCTCGCCAGCTACTTCATACTTGAACTGATCCAGCGCTCTTGTTGCCTGTGGAACGAGCGGACGTCCAGAACCTGAACCTCTAGCCATTTATGTTCACCTCCTTTTGTTCTTTTGCATTAAGTATTATGGATTGTCCCAGGATAGCTTAACCTGCTGAAATGATGCCAATGACCGCACATTATCCCATTCAAGGTACAGTCTGTTCACCGCTACACTTCGTTTAGGCTAGATTTCACGCTGAAGCTACGACCATGGGCGCAGTTAGTAGGTGTTCCGAACTGAAGAGCGAAGTCTATAATACTGAGCCTGTTTGTGTAATGAGAAAAATAAAAATTCACTTCTGCTGTATCAAGAGTTGTCAGGAGGTAACGAATGGTTTCCCGCATGACTAATCAGACTAGCTACAGTGGCTGGCAAGGCATCATCAACGAATACCGACAGTTCTTGCCTGTCGATGAGACCGATGACGTGATAACGCTGCATGAAGGCAACACGCCTCTTGTTCGCTCCCATATAGTAGGGCCTGACCTGGGCCTTGAGCTCTACTTCAAATACGAAGGCGCCAATCCCACGGGATCCTTCAAGGATCGAGGCATGGCTCTGGCTGTAACCAAGGCCAAGGCCCGCGGCGCCCAAGCCATTATCTGCGCCTCTACTGGGAATACCTCGGCCTCTGCCGCCGCTTACGCGGCCAGGGCTGGGATGAAGGCCATCGTAGTTGTGCCCAAGGATAAGATTGCCCTCGGGAAACTGGCCCAGGCACTGGCTTATAATGCCCAGTTAATCGCCGTTGACGGCAATTTTGACCAGGCCTTCGATATTGTACGGCAACTGTCCAACAGCTACCCTGAGATAGAGCTTGTCAATTCCTTAAACCCCCATCGGATCCCAGGCCAGCGTTCCGGGGCCTTTGAGGTCTGTGATGCCCTCGGTTGCGCCCCCGACATGCTGGCTATCCCAATGGGGAATGCGGGCAATATCACCGCCTACTGGCAAGGGTTCAAGGCCTACGAGCAGGCAGGTGTGATCTCCTCATTGCCACTATTAGCTGGATTTCAGGCTGAAGGCGCGGCCCCAATTGTGGATGGACAAGCTGTTGCAGCCCCGGAAACGCGGGCAACCGCCGTCAGGATCGGTAATCCTGCCAACTGGAAACTGGCCCTTAGCGCCCTGGAGGAGTCGTCGGGAGTAACAGCAGCCATTTCAGAGGATGCCATTGTTGAGGGATACCTGCTCCTGGCAAGGGAAGGACTCCTGGCAGAGCCTGCCTCCGCCCTTTCTGTGGCTGGGCTAAAGCATCTTCAGAAGGCAGGCATGATGCCCGCTGGAGTGAGAACTGTGGTGGCTGTCCTCACTGGCAATGGCTTAAAGGACCCAGAGTTCGCCCTGGACTTCGGCGCCAGACCCCTGGATATGCCCGCCAGTCTCACTGATATCTCGGGGGTTGTAGAGACATGGCTCAGATGAGCAACCTCTGGGACCGTTTTGGAGGCCGCCATCACAGGGTCACTGTTCGAGTGCCAGCAACCTCAGCCAACCTGGGGCCGGCCTTCGACTGCCTTGGCCTGGCCCTACAGATCTACAATACCGTAACTGTTTCCATAGTTGACTCACCTGACGGTGGTGTCGTGGACCTGGAGATCGCGGGTGAAGGCAGCCAGTATCTGCCGCGCAACCACAAGAACATTGTCTGGAGAGCGCTTGAGCTTGGACTGCGCAGGAACAAGGCCCCCCTGCCGGCAATGGCCATCCGCTGCTGCAACAACATCCCCATGAATCGCGGTCTGGGTAGCAGCGCAGCCGCCTGGATAGCCGGGCTTATCCTTGGCAATTACATCGGGGGCCAGGCATTAAGCCCGGAACAGATTGTGGCTGAAGCCGCCTACCAGGAAGGACACCCAGACAATGTCTCCGCGGCCTTCCATGGTGGGCTTGTTCTATCCGTTCCCACTGATGATAACGACACTGCTAGCCCTAAATTCATCTTTGACAAGCCCGAGATTGACGATGACTGGAGAGCTATTCTATACATCCCCGAACGGCCTGTAAGCACCAGGCAGTCAAGACAACTCCTGCCCAGAAGGGTGCCGATGGAGGACGCGGTCTTTAACATTGCCCACACTGCCCTCCTGCTAAGGGCCCTCGCCAGCGGAGACCAGGGCTTGCTCATGGCTTCCCTGAGGGATCGGTTGCATCAACCCTACCGGCTTCAGGGTGATGAGACCTACGACAGGCTTGTCCAGCTGTCCAAGGAACTTTCTCTGCCAGAGCCCGTTCTGAGCGGGTCTGGGTCGACTCTTATCTCCCTATACCACGGTGAGCCTGGACAGCGGGTCGCCAATGAGATACAGGCTCGGATTGGCTCCCTCATGTTGCCGGTGCAAATCCAAGTAAAGGTAGTTGACATCGACACCAAAGGCGCCTATTCTTATACACACGAGTAAGAGTATCTCCACCTCTGGGAGAGGGTGATTGTTCAATGAAACCATACCTGCGACTGCGCTTCACTATAGTTCTCGTTTTCACCGTCATGCTCACCATCATTAGTGTACCCGCAATGGCTGAGGGTGAAGCGGCTCAGATTGTTGCAAGGATCCCCACCAATGAAAAGGTTGTCGCCTTCACCTTTGATGCCGGCTCCGATGCTGGTCACACCCTTGCTATTCTGGGGATCCTCGATGAATATGACATCAAGGCTACCTTCTTCTTGACCGGTAGGTGGCTTGAGCTCTACCCAGAGCTGGGACAGGCTGTGGCAGCGGCGGGCCATGATCTTGGGAACCACAGTTACAGCCACCCAAGGATGACGGAGATTGAAGATGATGATGTGCTGGACCAGTTGCGGAGGACTGAAGAAAAAGCAGCCGCTCTATTTGGCCAGTCCTTGAGACCCTTTTTCCGCCCCCCTTACGGCGCCTATTCTGAGCATCTAGGGCAACTGGTGGCCCAGTATGGATACGACTACACGATTATGTGGACTGTGGACTCCCTGGATTGGAAGTTCGAGGAGTATCCCGCCGACCGCCTTGAGGAGAGGGTCGTGTCCAGGACGGTTCCGGGCGCAATAGTGCTCATGCATGTTGGAGGAGCCACCCACACTCCCGAAGCCTTGCCGAACATGATTGAGCGGTTACTGGATCAGGGTTACAGCTTCGTTACTCTGTCTCAACTACTTGATGTCAATAACCAAGACGATAAAACCTACTATACCGTGAAGCCAGGAGACACCCTCTACAGTATTGCGCAGCGCCACGGGGTCACCGTTGCGGATATTGTGGACCTTAACCACATTGAAAACCCAAACACGCTTCAAGTTGGGCTCATGCTCGAGATACCAGCTGAGCCAGGGACTCCAGGTCCTGGCTCAGGCAATGATCAGGAACCTCCACCTGGATCAGGCGGAGATGATGAGCCCGCGCCAGGAACCGATGACCCGGGTCAGGAGCCCCCAGGTTCCGGTGGTGACGATGAGGGACCCACTGAACGAAGTGGCTTCTGGTCCGACCTGTTGTTCCGGGTGCAGGAGGCCGTCAGGACCCTGGTGGAGAGCCTGAGGCAGCTGGCTCATAGCCTGCAGAATACCTGGCACAACCTGGCAAGATAGTCTCAACCTTAAAACAAGGCAGCGGGTAAGAGCCCCCTGCCTTGTTTCTTATGAATCTGTGATTCTGTGGACCCTATTGGGTTTTGGAAAGGTTCTTTGGCTCTGAGCTGGGTACCTGTGGGCAACTCTACTTGCTCCGCTTGGGCTTGGGCTTGTGCATTACTGCTTATTCTGCTGCTGGTTGCCCTGCTGAAGGTTTTGGCTGAAGACCTTGTACTGTGGCTCCTGCTGCTCGGCAGAGTTGACCTGGGATCGCAGTTGATTCGTAATGTCCTCCATATTCTGCGCTAACTGAGTGTAGGTCTGCTTGGACTGCTTGTTCTCAGTCTCCAGCGCGAAGCTCTTCAGGTCAGCCACGACCCCCTCACAATCAGTTAGGCACTGGTGGAGCTTAGTTCCTATAGTCAATTGAATCTCACCTCCTTCATGGACTAGTATCTCACGCCCATCGCCGGACAAATTCCCTATTCCCCCAGTTAACTTGAGGGATAATCAACAGCCATTACCCAGTGAAGTATCATCTACCAAACACCGAAACTCTTGACCGAGTTGCATAGAGGTTGGTGCAGGCGTGGAATATTAAGAAGGCTGGAGAATTCAAGACAAGGAGGGTTAATCCATGCATCACAATGTGTCCATCCCGAAAGAGCTGTCCGAGGTCATCCAGGACGGCCTCGCCCATGGGGTTTCTGAAGAGCAGATTGTAAAGGGTATGATAAGCATCGGAAACTTTGCGGGGGAAGTGACCGCTCCTGATAATCCTGAGGAGGGCTTCGTCAAGGCAATGTGGAACGAAGCCAAGCCCGACGAAAAAGAGATGCTTGCCCGCATAGTACTGAGAATTGGGAAGCGGCAGAATCGCTAAGGGGAGTCCAGACTGAGCGCTGCTAAATGTGGCTCAAAGAGAGTTCTTAGGAAAGCCCCCTCAGCTGAGGGGGCTTTGATCAATACGGCTTATACTATTGGCCCGGAAACCTCGAGCTAGGCTTGACCCAGATAGAGCCGTTCAACCTCTCCTGAGCCAAGCAGGTCAGCTGGTGGGCCCTCGGCTCTGACTTGGCCGTTTACGAGAATATAGGCATGGTCTGCCACCTCCAGAGCCCTGGGCGCGCCCTGTTCAGCCAGGAGGACGGTGATCCCTCTGGCCTTAATCCTCGTGATCTCCTCAAGGAGGCCGTCAATTAACTGTGGGGCCAGGCCCATTGATGGTTCATCAAGGCATATTAACCTGGGGGAGCTCATCAAGGCCCGGCCGAGAGCCACCATCTGCTGCTCTCCACCGCTCAGAGTCCCTGCCTTCTGTCGGCGTCGATCTGCAAGCTGAGGAAATAATGTGTATATCTCTTCAAGCCGCATTTCCATCTTGCGGCTGTGAGTCCCTCCAGTGGGCAAGATGATGTCCCTCCATGCCCTGTAACAACCCAGGAGCAGGTTTTCCTCCACTGTCAATCTTCCGAAGAGCCGCCGACCCTCAGGCACGACCGATATGCCAAGTTCAGCCCGGGTCTCAGCCTTCAGTCCTTCAATACTCTGACCATCAAAGGTTATCCTCCCCTGGGAGCAGTTGAGGGTTCCAGCTACCCCCTTTATCAAGGTTGTCTTACCAGCGCCATTGGGACCCAGAAGCGCGACAACATCGCCATCTCCCACCGCCAGGTCCACTGACCTTATAACATCATAGGAACCGTATCCGAAGGTTGCCCCGTCCAGTGAGAGCAGAGGAGTAGAAGCGGCGCGAGCAACGGTGGAACCAGCAGCAGTGCTGGCAGCGGTGGTACTAGGGGTAGTAGCCGTAGCAGCAGCAGCGGCCCCTGCCGGCTTCCGGCGCTGTGAGGTACCCAGGTATGCTCCCTGAACAACCTCGCTCTCCTGGATCTCCGCCGGGGTTCCCTCCGCAATAATCCGGCCTTCTGCCAGGACCGTCAACCGGTGGCAGACCTCCATTACCAGCTCCATCCTGTGCTCCACCAAGACAACAGCCAATCCCCGTTGGGCCCAACCAGTGATGTGCGCCTGCAACTCCGCTACTTCCGATGCTGTCATTCCAGCCGCCGGCTCGTCCAGTAGCAGTAGCGATGGTGATCCACCCAGTGCCCGCGCCAGTTCGACCCGCCTCTGGTCGGAGTAGGTCAGCGAAGAGACCAGGGCTGCGCCATAGGTTCCCAAGCCCTCAGACATTGTCTCAAGGGCTGTCCTGGCCTTCTCCGGGTCAGTCACGCCGGAGCGCAGGTTTCCAGCTACAGAGAGTCCGGCAAAGAGGCGAAGGTTCTGGAAGGTCCTCATGATACCCCTCTGGGCGCGGCGGTAAGCAGGCAGTCCTGTCACCGCCTCCCCGCTATAGACGACATGGCCAGCATCGGGCTGATAGATCCCGGAGATCACGTTCAGGAGAGAGCTCTTCCCCGCCCCATTTGGGCCGATGACACCAAGGATCTCGCCGCTGTTGACCTCAAGGTTGACGCCGTCGACGGCCACCAGTCCGTCGAATGTCTTTCGTATTCCTTGCAGTTGTAGAACGGGTTCCCCGTGTCGACCCTCGGGCGTGCTGGCGGTCGATGGCCCCTGGAGACTGCCCTCCCGTCTCGCCCGGGTTTCCTCCCCTCCCTGAGCCCAGCGATACTTGGGCCAGTCCAGGGCCAACCCGACACTGCCCATTATCCCTGCCGGGCGCACCCGGATCATGATCACCAGGGCTAGCCCATAGACGAGCATCCGGTAGAGGTCATACCCTCGCAGCAATTCAGGCATGGCCACCAGGGCGGCGCTTCCCGCCAACGGACCCCAGAGGTTTCCGGCACCCCCCAGGACTAACATGCAATAGAGGGCAATGAGTTCGGCCATGGTGAAGTTATCCGGGAATACAGACCCTTGCCAGGCCGCCAGAATAACGCCCCCGTACGCCGCGAACCAGGCGCCCACAGCGTAGGCCAGCGCCCGGTGGGTAACGGGGTTTACTCCGCAGGCGGAGGCCGCCAGTTCATCACTTCTGAGGGCCCGTAGGTTCCATCCAAATCTTGACTGAAAAAGCCCGTAAGCCAAGAGTAAGCCAATGGCGCCAAGGGCCAACACCAGGTAATAGCTTGCCGTCGGCCCCTGGAGAGAAAGGCCGCCCAGCATTGGTGGAGCAATCCCCATGATTCCGTTGGGCCCATTGGTGATGTTCACTGGCTTGTCAAGGTTCCGGAGGGCAATGTAGGCAATCTGTCCCAGGCTTAAGGTTACGATTGCCAGATAATCTCCGCGCAGCTTGAGAATGGGCATGCCAATCAGGGCCGCGAGCCCTGCCGCCGCGAGTGGTACAATCAGCACAGCCCACCAGAAGGAGACACTAAGCCCCAGGTGAGGAGAGGCCATTAGCCCATAACCATAGGCGCCGAGGGCGTAAAAGGCAACATAGCCCAGGTCTAAAAGGCCGCCCAGGCCTGCAACAATGTTCAGTCCTGTGACCAGAATCGCGTACAGAAACATTGTTGTGGCCACCCGTAGAAGGTAGGGGTTCTGGGTCAGCACGGGTAGCAACAGCACTGCCATGACCAGTGCCATCTGGGTCACCATACCAATCCTATTGTTGTTCCTGGTCCCTGGATTCATCTTCTTCATCCCTCTCACATCCCTACTCCCCCCGGCGCCACCAAAGATCACTCTGGCGCCACCACAGGGTATCAATTCCAACCCTCTTCATGTCAGGCCTTGTCAGGTAGTTCCTCGCCCAGGATGCCGTGGGGCCGGATCAGCAGGGCCGCGACAAGTACCACCAAGGAAATGGCATCCTTGTAGACTGGGGATATAAAGGCGGCGCCGGCGCTCTCAGCAATGCCTAGGACTAATCCGCCCAGCATGGCGCCGCGAAGATTCCCGATGCCCCCCAGAACCGCAGCGGTAAAGCCCTTCATTCCTGCAGAAAAACCCATGGCGAACCCAATCTGAGTGTAATAGATCCCCACAAGTACCCCGCCTAGGCCCGCCATAGCCGACCCCAGGAAGAAGACCATGGCAACGATCCTGTTCACAGGCAGCCCAATCAACTCAGCGGCACCCATGTCTTGAGCCACAGCCCGCATCGCTTGGCCTAGTGAGGACCGATAGACAATTCTGTCAAGAAACAACAGCCCTGCCACAGCCATAACCAGCACCAACAGCCGCGCAAGTGACAGGTGCATTCCCCAGAGGGTGATCGCCAGTTCCTGAGGGAGTAGCTGCCCAACAGGGTAGATCTTTGCCCTGGCCCCGAAGATCAACATCACTGAGTTCTGGAGAAAAATCGATACACCCAGGGCGCTAATAAGGGGCGCCAGCCGTGAGGCGTCTCTGAGGGGCCTGTAGGCGAAGCGCTCGACCAGTAGGCCCGCCAGAGCGCTGGCCACCACCGCCGCCAACAGCGCCGCAGCCAGGGCCAGCCCTGGACTGGCAGACAGGAGTCCCGCGGAACTACTCCACTGGAGCGCGAGCCAGCCAGCAAAGGCCCCCAGCATGAAGACCTCGCCATGAGCAAAGTTGAGCATTGTGAGCACACCGTAGACCATGGAATAGCCCAAGGCAATCAAGGCATAGACTCCACCCAGCGTCAGGCCGTTAACCAACTGCTGACCGACGACAGCCATGTCCTACTCGCCGCTCTGCCCGGCAGCAATGGCCATGACCTCGACAAAGGAGTCATTGTGAACCTGGAGGATGTTGATACTACCACCCACCACATCGCCGCGCTCATCGAAGCTCACAGGGAAGCCAAGGATGCCCTGCCTGCCCTCGGTCTCATGAACTGCCTGCAGTACCGCGTCCCTGGTCAGTTCGCCGGCCTGGGCTGCCCTGCTGATGGCATCAAGAAGGATCATTGTCGCCTCATAGCTCTGACCAGAGAAGGCGCTCATCTCACCGTGGCGCTCTGTGAAGGCGGCAATGAACTCTGCGGCTTCAGGCACTTCGGTGATCTCCCTGCCAATAGTCGTTATGTAGGCGCCCTCTGCCGCCCCCTCGGCGCCCAGGATGAACTGCTCTCGCTCCTTAAGGCCGTCTCCACCCATGACCTGAATGTTCTCCATGCCCAGCTCACGCATTTGCTTCAGCAAAACCGCAGCTTGGGCCGGGTCAGGTAACGCAAGATAGATCAAGTCCACTTCCTGAGATCTGATGTTGGTCAGAAGGGTGTAGAAGTCAAGGTCCTCTGCTGCTATCTGATACCTGGAAATATCATCACCATCCAGGCCCAGGGACTCAAGGGCCGAGACCACTGTATCCGCCAGTCCCTGTCCATAGGTACCCTTGTCGTCAATGATGCTAATTCGCCTGGCCCCCAGCTCCTCATGGATGAAGCGGGCGGCCGCTGCGCCCTGGGCTTCATCCCGGGGGCAGATGCGGTGCATAGCCCCGAATCCCAGATCCGTCAACTCGGAATTGGTTGCCGACTGGCTGATAACAACCAGGTTCGCCTGGTCATAGATGGACAGGGCTGCCCTGACGGCGTTGGAGTTCATCGGCCCGATCACCCCAAAGACCTGCGGGTCTGCCACAAAGCGCTCGGCAACGGTCTGGGCCTTGACCGGGCTAGCCTCGTCGTCGCCAATGACTATCTCCACCATGCGGCCGTCGATCCCGCCAGCGTTGTTCACCTCTTCAACCGCAAGCTTAATGGCGTTAAGTGAATCCAGGCCAATCTTGGACAGGGGCCCGCTGTAGGGGCCTGCCGCGCCGATCTTAATCGGCTCCGGCGCATCGGCGCTCCCTGAGGGGCCGCACCCAACTGTGGTTCCCGCCAGAACGACTATCGTCAATAATGCTACCATCATTGCGCCAGGGACTCTCCTTCGGTTGATCAGAATACTACGCATTGCAGTTCCTCCTTCAGGATGTTGATAGAGATTGATAGAGATTAATAGATACTGGTGGAGTGAAGGCTCGACAATGATCCAATCGAAGCAGGTTCCAGGGTCCGCAATGAAAAAAGCCCCGTCCAGTTAAGGACGGGGCTAGTTACCCTCGCGGTGCCACCTTAGTTGGAGACAGCCTCCCAAACTACCATCTGAGAGAGGTCTCCCCCTTCACAGGTACGGAAGTCTCTGCTTCGATACCCTGTCCCTGTAACGGGGGACTCCCGGCAGCCACTACTCCCCTTGCTTGGCCCAGATTCTCTGGAACCAACTACCGCAAGGATTTCAATCTGCATCTTCCAGGTCCATTCGGCATTCAACTCTGCACCGGATTCACACCATCGCCGGCTCTCTGCGACATAATGGAATGCCTACTCTTCCCGATCATCGATGTTACTTCACCATATTCACTTTACTCCACCTTGATTGTTTAACACTTTACCACAGTAACGACTGGCCGGTCAAGACCTTAGCGAGAAATCGCCTCAACAACCTGACGATGCCAGGACCTGTTCAAGACCTCAAGGGCCTCGTCCAGGTCAACGGGGGCGTCCTCAAGTTCATACCTGAGCTTCAATCTCACTATCCGCGTCACCGACTCCTCAATCCGGGCCTCAGGTACCCTCCCGTCGGCAACCGCCGCCTTGAGGATGTCTATCGCCTCCACCTGAGCCTGCCTGCCGGCGGGGAATAGGAGTACATCAGCCCCGGCATCCAGTGCCCCGAGAACCGCTTCCTCCAGGGTGAAGTTTTGAGTGATTGCCCCCATGGAAAGGGAATCTGTCATGACAACCCCATCGAAGCCAAACTCCTCGCGAAGGATCCCGGTGAGAATGGGCTTGGAGAGGGTAGCCGGACGGCCAGAATCATCCAGGGCAGGGAAGACAATATGCGCGCTCATGACGATGTCGGCACCCGCTTCAATGGCGGCCTTGAAGGGCACAAACTCGACACTGTCAAGCCGCTGGCGCCCGTGAGGTACCATGGGTAGCCCCACATGTGAATCCACTGAGGTATCTCCGTGGCCTGGAAAGTGTTTCACAGCAGTCACCACACCGGCAGACTGAAGGCCCTTCATTGTGGCAATCCCTATTTCCCTGACTACCTCAGGGTCGTCCCCAAATGAGCGGTCTCCGATCACAGGGTTATTCGGATTGTTGTTCACATCCAGGACCGGGGCAAGGTCAAGGTTAATACCCAGGGCCAACAGCTCTTCGCCCATTGCCTTGCCGATGTCGCTGGCCATGGCTGTTGACCCGGCAGTTCCGACGGCCAGGGCCCGCGGGAAGGTTGTCGCTTCAGGAGGCAACCTGCTTACGCGGCCCCCTTCCTGGTCTACGGCAAATAACAGCGGGACGGCGCCCTCTTCGTTAAGGGCCTTGATCCCGTTGGTCAACTTAACTAACTGATCGGCGCTGACTATGTTGTCAGGAAAGATAATGATGCCGCCGACTCTAGACTCTTGGACCAGTTCACGCAGCTCATCGCCGACAGAGGTGCCCCTGAAGCCCAGCATAAACAGCTGTCCGATCTTCTCATCCAGCGTCATGCCGGCAACCAGGGCCTCGACGGGATCGGGCTCATCACCTGGCGGTTCATCCTCGGATAGGTCCTCCTGGCCAAAGCGAAACCCGTCTCCGAACAGGCCCAGCCAGGCGCCAGCAAGTGCGATACTTACTAAAACAACTGCGACGATCAGGCCCAGTCGTCCTCGATTACCTATCTCCACCCTTCTTCACCCCTATTTTTATTCAGTCCGCATATCTGTTAACTCTATTAGCATTATGAGCCAGAACCCTCGTAAACTCCCACTTTTCAAGTATACACCACTGGAAATGATATTAACGGGAGGTGATACCATGGCCAAGAAAAACGTGGGACGAGGTGACAGCTACATCAGGATATCCGCTGGCCTCCTGATGCTTACCTACGCTATAACACACTCTAAGGAGCCCGATAGCTGGCTGCCCCATGCCCTCGCTATCGCCGGGGCCATGAAGGTGGCCGAGGGCATTACCCGTTGGAGCCCCCTCTATGATGTCCTGGGACTAACTACCGTCGGCGACTATCTACACGACATGTAGGAGGGAGACAGATGTCCAAGCGTGGCGGTAAGCCCTATTCCAAGGATGATGATCCAAGCGAGAAGCTTTCAAGTGAAACCCGAGAATGCAAGCCCTGGAGGGTCGCGAATACGACCTTCTGGGGGCCCACTGTTCTGGATGCCGAAGACGGTGTTGAGCTGCCCCAACTGATGGGGTGGTCTGGTGGGCATGACTATGTGGCAGACCGGTTTAGTTTTATGCACGAAATGGCTGAGGATCTGTCCCTACCGACACCAGAAGGCGTAAAAAGAAGCGCAACCTTTAGGGGTAGCCTCGGGAACAGGCAGGGAGAGACACCATGAGCCTGACGCCAGATGGTTCAGCCTTGGAGATGACTGAAATCAGGTGGCATGGCCGAGGCGGTCAGGGGGCCAAGACCGCTGCTGTGCTCCTGGCGGATCTGGCCATCTCCACGGGTCAGCACGCCCAGGCCTTTCCAGAGTACGGCCCCGAACGGATGGGTGCCCCGGTAGTATCATATAACCGGCTATCACCCAAACCCATCATCATTCACACACCGATCCTGGAACCGGACTACGTCGTCATCCTGGACCCTACCTTCATCGGGCAGCTACGCCTGGGTGAAGGGCTCAAGGATGATGGGCAGGTCCTGGTCAACAGCCCTGCCGCACCTGAAGCCATCAGGGCAAAGCTGGCGCTTCCCTCTTCGGTAACGGTCTATACCCTCGATGCCTCAGACATTGCTGAAACGCACATAGGAAGGCCCATACCCAATACCCCGATGGTGGCGGCGCTCATTAAGGTGCTCGACCTTGTCAGCGACGCAGACCTGGAGATGCTAATCGGCGACAAGCTCCGCAAAAAATTCAGGGGTAATGAAGGCCTTGTCCGGGGCAACCTGGAGGCTATCTCCCGGGCTTACCGGGAGGTGAATGCGCAATGACAGACGAGAGCATAGTCAAAACCAGGACCTCCTGGGATTCCCCAGCCAGAGACCTTCCTCAACCAGCCGACAAAGATGGTTGGCAGAGAGCGCCTCTGGCGGGATCAATCCGAGGGGGCGCCAACTCGGCAGCCTTCAAGGTGGGTGACTGGCGCTCCTACAGGCCTGTACACATCGAGGAGAACTGCATTCACTGCCTCCTTTGCTGGGTTTTCTGTCCTGATATGGCCATTGTCGCGGAAGACGGCAAGATGGTCGGTTTTGACTATGAACACTGCAAGGGATGCGGAATCTGCGCTGAGGAGTGCCCGACGAAAGACAAGGCCATTGAAATGGCCAAGGAGGAGGGCCAGTGACTTCCGACACCGTCAAGAATACCAATGAAGCCCCTGTCCAACAGGAGAAGCCAGCTGCAAGCTATTCTGCCCTCAGCGGTAACGAAGCAGTGGCTCAGGCCATGCGGCAGATCGAACCGGTGGTAGTTGCGGCCTATCCCATTACCCCACAGACAGATATTGTCCAGAACTTCTCAGCCTTTGTTGCCGACGGCCTGGTCAGAACAGAGTTCATCCTCGTCGAAAGCGAGCACAGCGCCATGAGTGCCGTGGTAGGCGCGGCGGCCTCAGGGGTGCGGGCCATGACCGCTACTGCCTCCAACGGATTAGCCCTGATGTACGAGGTACTGCACATAACCAGCGGCCTGCGCCTGCCCGTCGTGATGCCAGTGGTGGCCAGGGCCCTTAGCGCTCCCATCAACATCCACTGCGACCACTCTGACTTCTTCGGGGTGAGGGATGCTGGCTGGATCCAGCTGATGTCGGAAGATGCCCAGGAGGCCTATGACAACACCCTGCAGGCAGTCCTTATTGCCGAGGATCCTGATGTTCTTCTGCCCGTAATGGTCGGACTTGATGGCTTTGTCACAAGTCACAGCATCGAAAATGTTGCCCTTCTGAAGGACGGCGTGGTAAAGGACTTCCTTGGGAAGCACAGGCCTCACACCAACCTCCTGGATCCAGAGAACCCGGTAACCGTTGGCCCCCTGGCCCTCCAGGACTCCTACTTCGAATTTAAGCGACAACAGGCTGAGGGACTGCGCAGCGCGGCGCGGGTTATTGATGAGGTGGCCGCAAGGTTTGAAGGAATAAGCGGCAGGCAATACAGGCGGATTGAGACCTTCAACACCGATGATGCCGAGGCCATTATCATCACCTGCGGATCTACCGCTGGTACCGCCCGCTATGCCCTGCAAAGGCTGAGGCAAAAAGGGCTGAAGGTGGGTCTGATTAAAGTGCGATGCATAACACCCTTCCCGGCCCATGAGGTTCGCCAAGCGGTGGCCGGGGCCCGGTCTGTTGCCGTCCTTGATCGATCCATGGAGACCGTTACTGAGGGAGGCCCCCTCTTTGTCTCAGTTGCCGCCGCCCTGGCAGCAAGCGGCGGAAAGCCACCAATAATGCGTAGTTACATTTACGGACTAGGTGGACGCGACATTCACCTTTCCCACCTGGATGAGGTCTATCGGTCCCTACTTGACACCAGCACCGATAGACAGCCTGCAGATGTTAGCCCCCAGGTGGAATTCCTGGGCACCCACTGATGAAGGGATCAAAGGGAGTGATATAGTTGGTCACGGCAAAGGAATTAGCCTCAAGGCCAGAGCGGTTCTACCCCGGCCACAGGGCATGCTCAGGGTGCGGCTTTCCACAAGCCATCAGGTTCGTGCTAAAAGCTGCCAGAAACCCGGTGGTGGTCTCGGTTGCCACCGGGTGCCTCGAGGTGACCTCAACGGCATACCCCTACACAGCCTGGAATTGTTCCTTCATCCACAGCGCCTTTGAAAACACCGCCGCCACGATGAGTGGTATTGTAGGGGCCTATGAGGGCCTCAAGCGATTCAAAGGCGATGACAACCGCCAGCTGGATTTCATCGCCTTCGGCGGTGATGGTGGAAGCTACGACATCGGGTTCCAAGCCCTCTCCGGGGCCATGGAGCGAGGGCACGATTTCCTCTATGTCTGCTATGATAACGGCAGCTACGCAAATACTGGCGTTCAGAGATCTGGGGCAACCCCAAGGGGTGCCCATACCACAACCACCCCTGCAGGGGACCGCTCCCACGGAAAACCCCAATTCCGAAAAGACCTCACCGGCATCATTGCAGCTCACAACATCCCCTACGTAGCTCAGAGCGCTATCTCGCACTGGCGTGATGTTGTTACTAAGGCAGAAAAGGGCCTGGCGGTAAAGGGCCCAGCCTTTCTGAACATCATGGCTCCCTGCCGCCTGACCTGGGGGACCCCTCCAGAGGAAACCATCGATGTCACCAGGCACGCGGTGGAGAGTTGTTTTTGGCCCCTCTATGAGGTGGAGGACGGGAACTGGGTTCTAAATTTCCGGCCCAAGAAGAAACGGTCCTTCATTGACTGGCTCAGACGCCAACGGCGTTTCTCCCACCTGTTTCGGAAGGAAAAAGAAAACGTTAATCTCTTGCAGGAGCTTGAGGATGAGGTTGAAAACCGTTGGAAGAGACTTCTCGAAAGGTGCCAAGAGCCCCATTAGTATCAAGCACCCTGTCTAGCAGACAAGTAACTCGCTAGTTGATGTGATAGTAATTTTATACCACGAAAAGCCCCCCACAGCTGTGGGGGGCTTTGCACCAGGTTACATAGGCTTAGCTCTATAGGTCACCTTTCCAAGATTGTGTTTTTCTCTAGTAGGTGCTGTAGTTGATGCCGCTTTGGGAGATTGTTCCCTGTCCTTGTCCGAGACCCCGGTTCTGGCCCTGCTGTTGCGAGAAGCCGCCACCGGTAAATGTGGGGCCGGGATCAGCGTAGCGAGACTGTACAGGGGTGCGCGCCCAATTTGGGAGGGATGAAGCACCATAGCCGCCAGTCTGCTGACTAAAGCCGCCCTGCTGACCACCAATGCCGCCAGTCATCTGCTGGCCGCCGAAGCCGCCTGTGGACAACTGGGAACCGTATCCACCTGATACGTTGCTTGGCTGGAAGCCACCGTAACCACCACTAACCTGCTGGCTTCCGTAACCGCCGGTCCTGCCACCTGTGAAGGTTGGGCCAGGATCAACGTAGCGGGACTGTACCGGGGTGCGGGCCCAGTTTGGCAGCGATGTCGTTCCATAGCCGACACTCTGTTGGCCTCCATAGCCGCCAGCCATTTGCTGACCGCTGAAGCCACCCTGTTGGCCGCCAAGACCGCCAGCTATCTGCTGACCGCCGAAGCCACCGTAGCCACCGCCAACCTGCTGGCCTCCGTAGCCGCCGATCCCGCCACCAGTGAAGGTAGGACCTGGATCTGCGTAACGTGACTGTACCGGGGTGTAGGCCCAACCAGGTAGGGATGAGCCGCCATAGCCGCCAGTGAGCTGGCCACTGTAGCCACCACTTACCTGCTGGCCACCATAACCGCCGCCAACCTGCTGACTGCCATAGTTACCACCGAAGCCACTGCCTACGTAACTACCAGGACCGCCGCTCACCTGTTGGCCACCGTATCCACTCATCCCGCTGGAGAAGGTCGGCCCAGGATCGCTGTACTGAGATTGAACGGGTGTCCGAGCCCAACTGGGCAAGTTACCTTGGCCGCTTTGACCGATGTTTCCGTACAATAACTTCACCTCCGTGATTATCCGTGGTTTGCATCGTTATCGACAACGAGATATCCCGCGGCAGGATTCACCACGGGAGCTGCTTCAGGCTCAGGTGACCTGATCCCTGGTGCACAGCAATCTCAGGTATTAACCTGCCCCGCCAGTGCTTTGGTATGCAATAAATAAGAAGGTTGCAACGTCTTGGTCATAGGAATAAAACTGCTGCCCAAACCGCATAATCTCATTAGGAGGTGACACAATTTGGGTCGCATTAAATGCAAGGTAACAAGCTGCGAGTATTACGGTAACGGTGATATCTGTACCGCCGACGAAATCATCGTTAAGAACAATTATGATGCCGATACCACCATGGAAATTGGAGAACTGGGGCGAAGTGTCAATGCCACAAGGTCCAGCGAAACCGCCTGTGACACCTTCAAACCCAGATCATAATTGAAGACAATCTTGAAAGAGTTTGATCAGACACACATATTTCCCGTTTAGGTGGGCACACTTAACCTAGAAGTTTTTGGTCGCCCTTGCGACCACAAGTTAACAACCCAACTCCCACCACAAAAGGCACCCTTCGGTTTTCCGGGGGTGCCTTTGTGGCATACTAGGGCAGAGAATACACTGTAACTTCATCATCGTGGCGCCTTGGAGAGGGGAGTCGCTGGATTGTTCTCCATTATCAAAAGACGACTGCAGCGAGTAAAGAAACAGAAGCCAAAGACTGTTGTGGGAGATATCAATATCCAGCAGCAAGCCAAGCTCCCCGGAGAACGGGTTAGAGGCATTGATAAGCTATCCAGGTCCCTGGAAGACAACATTGCCTACCTGAAGGAATCTGTTGGAAAGAGTGATGACCTCAGGTACCGGCGGTTTCAGGTTGGCGATAGCGATATCACGGCAGTGGTGGTGTGGGTTGACTCTCTTACAGACGAGGACCGACTGGTTCGTGGGGTCTTAGAACCACTGCTCTTCCAGACCCGGGAGGCGCCTCCGCCCAGACTGAGCAAGGGAGGGATCCTCCAGCTCTGGACGACGCTTCGTGACAAGGCACTGACGGTCAATGCCGTGACCGACACCAAGGACTTTGACCTGGCCGTTATCCAACTGCTTTCAGGCAGGTCCCTGTTGTTCCTGGAGGGAGTGGACAGGGTTCTTATCCTCAGCACCCAGGGCTGGGCACAGCGAGGGATTGAGAGCCCTGTTGCCGATCAGACCATCCGGGGTCCACGGGATGCCTTTACCGAAACCCTCAAGGTCAACGTTGCTCAGATCCGGCGCCGCTTGAGGGATCCCAAACTCAGGGTGAAACTCAAAAGGGTTGGCGCCAGGGGAGTGAACGACATTGCCCTGGTCTACGTGGAAGATCTGGTCAATCCCATCATCCTTGATACCGTTAAGAAACGACTGGATGCCATAGATGTTGACGCGGTCCTTGAATCCGGCTACCTGGAACAGCTGATTGAGGAGAACTGGCTGTCACCCTTCCCCACGATCCTCTCCACGGAACGGCCTGATGAAGTAGCGGGCCAGATCCTTGAGGGCAGGGTCGCCCTCCTCACTGATAATACACCATTCGCTGTCATCGCGCCGGCCACCTTCGACTCGCTGTTCCATGCCTCTGAAGACTACTATCAGAAGTGGCAGCTGGTTAGCGCCATCCGGCTATTCCGCTTTGCCGCCACCATGGCAGCCATTTTCATCCCGGCTGCCTATGTGGCCCTGACAACCTATCATCAGGGAATGCTCCCAAGCAAACTGGCGATTGCCATTAGTGCCACCCGGCAGGGGGTGCCTCTGCCAGCGGTAGGCGAGGCCTTTCTCATGCTCTTCCTTTTGGAGCTGCTGCGAGAGGCCGGAGTGCGCCTGCCCACACCCCTGGGGCAGACCATCGGCATTGTCGGCGGCCTGATCATCGGCACGGCAGCGGTCCAGGCCGGGCTCATCAGCGACCTGATGGTGATTATCGTGGCAACCACCGCCATCAGTTCCTTTACAATCCCGGACTTCGAGTCCGCCCTTGCCTTGCGGCTCCTGGCCTTTCCTATGCTGGTTGCAGCAGGGAGTTTTGGTCTCTATGGATTGACCATGGCCATTCTCATTATGTTCATTCATCTTGCCGCAATGAAGAGCTTTGGCGTTCCCTACCTGGTTCCCTTTGCCCCGATGAAACCAAGGGCTCTCCTCCGGGATACCATTGTGCGCGCCCCCTGGATGTCCATGAAACGAAGGCCAGCCTTCTTCACCGGCGGCGATCGCGACCGCATGGACGACAGGAGGGACAGCTGATGAAGGTCTTTGGCGCCGAGAAGCTCTCCACAATCCAGTGGTTCATCGCCCTTCTAGGAGTATTTGTTGAAGTGCAAGTGATTACCTTTTCTGCCCCCCTAGCGCAGGCTGCGGGCACCGATGGTTGGATCTCTATCATTCTGGCCTTCTTCATCACAGGCGGGGGCCTCTACCTCTGGCTCCGGTTGGCCCTGGCCTATAAGGACAAGTTCCTCACCGAATGGCTCCAGGACCTCCTGGGTAAGCCCATCGCCCTGCTCCTCACATTAGGGCTCCTTCTCTACTGGTTTCTTTGGATCGTGGGTGTCAACAGAACCTACGCCAACCTGATCCAGGAGCTCATGCTCCAGACCACCCCAATCCCGGTCCTGGCACTGATTGCCATCTTCACCGCCGCCTACGCCGCAAGGCACGGGCTCTCACCCGTAATTCGGCTGATGGAGTTGATGGTCCCTATCTCCATCGTGATCTTTTTCGGGCTCCTGCTGGCGGTTATGCCCCAGGTCCAGCTGGCTCGCCTCCTACCTGTACTGGGCAACGGGATCGCCAGGCCATTGAGGGCCTCACTAATGCTCAGCGGCGAGCTCCAGGGGCTCGTTGCCGTCGTGGCCCTTGTTCCCTTTCTGAAGCGTCACGACCAGGCCCTGAAGACCGCTTTCCTGAGCTTTGGCCTCCTGATGTTCTTCCTGGTGATACCCACCTTTCTGATAACTATCGGTTTCATGGGGGTTGAGACCACAGTGGCGCAGCGCTTTCCTCTCCTGACGGTAACCAGCGCCGTTCGGGTTCCCGTTCTGGAGCGGCTGGAGGGGGTCTTTGCCATTGGCTGGATTGTTATCGTGTTCCTTACCACTGCCTATGTCCTCTACCTTCTCGCTCTTGTCACTGCGGCAGCTCTGGGGGCCAAGGACCAGCGCCATATTGTTACGGCCCTGGTTCCCCTCCTTCTACTGGGGATCTCCCTTCCTGGTAGTGAGGTGGCGATTGACACCCTGTCTCAGATCACCGCTGCAGCAGGATTCGTTGTCATAGTCCTGCTGCCAATACCCCTCTTTGGCCTGGCCAGGCTCAGGGGAAAGCTGTGATGATATTGCGATTCCACAGAGCCATCATAGTCACTGCAGTGATCGTGCTGGTAGGCACAGTAACGGCTGGCTGCTTTGACCGGATAGAAATCGATGAGCTGGCCATTGTTACCTCGCTGGCAATTGATGCTCCTGATCCCCAGGGAGAACAGGGCCAGAAGAGCCAGGCAGTGGAGACTGATGTGGGCAACACATCCCTTACTGGGGAAGACCCGCAATTTGTCATGACCTTTGAGAGCCCTCGTCCAGACCTGGTCGGGGGGAAGAGGGCCGGGATTGGTCCCGGAGGAGCCCCGGAAAAGCGGTCTGTATGGATCCTGCAGGGTGCAGGCACCAGCATGTTGGAGATCCTTGCCGGCGCCAGCAGTGTCTCAAACCGGGTATTGTTCTTACGCTTTGTCACAGTAGTCTTCATCGGGGAGGACATGGCTCGCGGTGGAATACTGCCAGTGCTCCAAATCTTCCAGCGCACCCTCCTGGCGCGAGAGGCACTCAGTGTTATCGTGGTTAAAGGGCGCGCCGAAGAGGTCTATGGCGTCATCCCGCCCTTTACAGATACCCTCGCTCGCCACGTAGAGGAGGCGGTTTCGCGAAAGATCCGCTCCGGTGCCGAACTCCGAACCAACCTCCTGGAGACAGCTGTAGCCTTTAACTCTAATAACGGGGACCTGCTGCTGGCTTCAGCCCAGGTTAAAGACGGCGGCCTCAATCTCAATGGAGCGGCGGTGCTCAAGGATGGCCGCCTGATTGGATTTCTGACCCCAGAGGAGACCAAGGGAATTAACTGGGCCCGTGGCCAGGTGCGAGCCGGAACCATCGTCCTCCCCCCCCCTTCGGGCCAACAGCGGCCAGCGGTAATCGACATCGCGATCTCAAGTAGCAAGATTGTCCCCAGCATTCAGATGGGAAGGCCCCGCTTCACTATGAACGTCAAGGTCAGGGGGACAATCGGCGAACTCCCTAACAACGACCTTATCACCCCGAAGATCATCGAAGACCTAGCCCAACGGGCATCGGAACAGGTAACCCAGCAGGTGGAAAAAGCCCTGCAAAAGCTGCAGACTGAGTTCAAGTCCGACGCCTTAGGGCTAGGCGCCATCCTCAGGCAACGCCAGCCTGCTTACTGGAGTCAGATCAAGGGCAATTGGGATGAGGTCTATGTTAAGGACGCTGAGTTTAAGATTGTAGTTGACGTAGAGTTAACAACGGCGGGACTGCTCAGATAAAGGGAGATACCCAGATATGTTTCCTCCAGGTATGGAGACTGTGATTAAGGCTGTTGTATTGCACCTGGCACCCCTGAATGTGGCGACCTTCGTCGCGGCGGGGCTCTTCCTTATTGTCTTTGATGCCACCACCCTGAGGCACGAAGGCCATGAGCGAGACGCCCGGATGGCCCGGATCTGGGGCATCATCTGTATCGTCCTGCCTTTCCTTGTCTTCGCCGCAGGCCGGCTGGGAGAGTACCTCCTCTTGATGCAGCCATAGACCCCGATGGCTGTATCTACCTGGTTTTCTCGATCCTAGCCGGCGGACCCGCCGCCTCCACCCCCGCCGCCTCCACCGCCACCAGAGAAGCCGCCCCCGCCCCCTGATGCCGATGTGAAGCTGGTCATGGCGGTGTTGAAGGAGTTTGTCAGCTGGGTCACGCTGTTAAGGGTGTTGCTGAGAGACCCGATGGCGGAGGCACCGTGGGCGCCCCTGAGCCAACTGAAGGCAGCCACCGTTGTGCCGGTAGCCAGGGCCTCGGGATAGACGATCTTGATCTGGTCTATGACCCTCTCAGCCACCCCCAGGGTGACAGCATAGACGAGATAGTACTCCCAGAGAATCAGGGCCGGTACCTCTGCCAGGTCCAGACTGGAGAAGTCCGTCAGGAACCGGCGAAAGGCCTTCCACTTGGCGAACTGCTCTGCCCCCTCCCGGGACCGCCGGCGGATAAAGGCCGCAACCAAGACCACGCCAAATCCCAGCACAACCAGGGTCACCCCCAGCACAAGGCCGAGAACCTGGCCTGCCGCCAGGCCCCCAAAGCCCACCAGCAGATAGAGGGTACCCAGTGCCCCCAGGATCAACTGCCCGGTCTTGGCCTCAGCATCAAAGAACCCCTGCTCCCTCGCAAGCTGCCCCAGTCTACCCTCAAAATTACTGTAGAAACTCCTGAAGGTCGAGGCGTTGGCCTTGATAAAGGCCGTCATCCCAGCGAAGGATACCTCGGGAAAGCCGCCGCTGACCTCCCGGAAGATGAACTCCATCAGGCGCCCCTCGTGGGGGGCAAGGCCACCCCACTCCTTTCCCTGCTCCAGTTCGAAGATATAGTCCTTGACACCAGGCCCCTTGCCCAGCAGGTTTGCAAGAAAGCCGCCTCTATCCTCCAGCTCGACCTCGCGGATGGACAGGTAGCCCCTGCGCGCCAGGTCCAGGATGGTGGCAACAACATCCTCAGCTTTGGTGACATCGAACCGCCACAGGCGGCCCAACTCCGCGGGAGAATACCCCGCAGGCAGTTCACGGAAGTAATCCCCTTCGAAACTGGGTCTGTACTCCCGTCCGTAGCGGCTTTGAACCCAATAGGCCAGCGCGGCGGTGGCAACGGCAAGAAGCACGGCCCCAAGCCAGGTCAGCCTGGCAGTGAGCCGCGCCCTATTGGCAGCCTCAGCCCATTGGGCCTCCTCTGCCATGATCCCCTCTAGCCGCTCAACCCCAGTGAAGTTGCCTGAACCCGGCACAAGGCCCGGTGAAAAGGGCACCCTTGCCTCCACGTAGGTTCCCGGGCTCACCGATGGAACCCCCAGTCTAACGCCGTCGCCCACTATCTCGGCATTACCGGTAAGGGGGCCATGGGCCCAGACCTTAATATCTTCTTCCCCAGCCCCAGTTGGCAGCATGATGCTAACGGTCACATTCTCGTTGGCCGTCTCCCACTGATCGCCGATAAACTGCCAATAAAGCTCAGCTACATCGTTGTGGACAATAACAGCATTGTCCACTATGTAGGAGATAATGAAGGTCTTCTCTTCATCATAGGCCCGGTAAGACCACTTGATCCTCACGGTACTACCGTCACGGGCCATGGCATAGCTGCCTGGGGCCTGAGTTACCCCATAAAAGTTGGCCTGTTTGTAGGCGCCTTGCTGCCTATCGGCCACTGATACCCCATGAACCTCAGGGGGCTTTGGAGCCCTGACACCGGCATCAACGGTCTCTGAAATCCACTGTTCCATCCAGGAGAAGCTACCGCTGAAGGAGATCGTCCTCTCCTCAACCACAGCCATGCTGCCGTCGGGCCTTACCTCGGCGCTGACTTTGACCTGGGTGATATCCCAGTCCTTAGCAAGGGCTGGTCCAGCCACTGAAGCGCCCACCAGTACCGCCAGGATCACCGCAAGGGTTGTTGTGAACAGCATTCTCTGAACGACGCGGGACCCCTGTGACCTCTCAATCACTCTCCCAATCCCCCTCTGATCTGCCTGCTGAGTCAGGCCATACCCTTATTATCCAGGTACAGCTCCTTGATGAGCCTGGCAACCCCGGCCCCGTCATTCCAGCTCAACACCGGCAGCCCCTTGAAACACGGCATCTCCTGGGCCCTATCAGGGTGATCGCTGACAATGGCGAAGACCTGAGAATCACCGGCACCCACAGGGGCGGCGTTGTCACCCGTCTCGCCCTTCTGGGCCGGGTGGTCAAACCTGTGAACAACAATCTTGTCCATTGCCCCTCCCTTATAGCCCTCGGCAATCACCAGGTCAACGTCACCGAGGAGGGAGACCAGTTCCCAGACAGTAGGCTCAGCATCATGCTCCCTGATCAAAGCCAGGCTGGTGCCACTGGATATCAACACAGAACTGGCGCCAGCTTCACGGTGGCGCCAGGTGTCTTTCCCGGGACGATCCATATCAAAGTGATGGGCATGGTGCTTGATGGTTCCAATCCGGTATCCCTCTGCGGTAAGGATGCTCAGTATCGCCTCTATCAAGGTAGTCTTGCCGCTGTTTGAGTAGCCAACAATGGACACAACAGGCGGGTTAGCTCTCTGCTGGGCTGTACCCTCTAAAGGCTGTGGCATGGCACTACATCACCGCCCTGTATTCGTCGCGACAACTAACGCCTGAAGAGGGCTCCCAGGAAAAAGCCGACGTTTGCTGGGCGCTCCGCCAGGCGGCGGCTGAAGTAGGGGTACCAGTCTTCACCGTAGGGCACATAGACCCTAACCTTGTAGCCCTCGTCAGCCAGCTCCTGCTGTAGGCCGGTCCTGATGCCGTAGAGCATCTGGAATTCAAAATCCTCAAGGGAGATACCCTCTCTGTCCACAAATTGCTTGATGGCACTGATGATCTTCTCGTCATGGGTGGCAACGGCGGTGTAATTCCCGCGCCTCATATGCTGCTGAATGAGGCTGACGAAGTTTCTGTCCACATCAGCCTTCTTAGGGAAGGCCACCTCTGGCGGCTCAAAGTAGGCGCCCTTGCAGAGGCGAAGGTTGGCATTAATCTCGTCAAGCTTCTTGATATCCTCCTCGGTGCGGTAGAGATAGGCCTGGACAACCAACCCCACATGCTCTCCACCGTACTTCTGCTCCACCCTTCGGAAGATGTCAATGGTGATCTGGGTTACTGGGGAATCCTCCATGTCGACCCGGACGAAGTTGCCAACTTCCTTAGCCTTAGCAACAATCATGTCCAGGTTCTCCAGGGCAAGGTCAGGATCGAGACCAAGTCCCATCTGGGTCAGCTTGAGAGAGACATTAGAATAGACGCCGGTCTCGTTGATCTTGTCCAACAGCACCAGGTACTCGTCGGCGGCCTGGCGGGCCTCAGCTTCCTCGGTGACGCTTTCGCCCAGATGGTCCAGGGTAACCAGAATGCCCCTATCATTCAGCTCCTTGGTTACAGCAATTGTCTCATCCAGGCCTTCGCCAGCCACAAACCTGCTGGCCCCCAGCCTCATGCCGTAATTCTGAACAAAGCCGGAAACCGCGCGGTTGTCCGCCACTGACAGAATCACCCTTCTGCTTATGTTTCGTAGATCCACACAATCACCCCGCGTTATTATATACCGAAATGTGGGCCCCCTGAACTAACACCCGGGAAGTTCCAGTTCTATTATAAGGGTATTATACGAGAAAGTCATAGGGTTTTCCCGTTTAATGAGGAATATTGGAGCAGTGGAAGAACGGCAACGAACTGGACAACACCGGTACAGACAAGGGGGTTGTTTGCTTGACTGAGGCTACCAGAGATCCAAAAGACTCCAGCGCAACCGTGGCCCGGATGGCCCTGCGCTTGGCGGCGACGGAATCACGTGAAGAAGAGGATGCCTTAAGGAAAACCGCCCTTGGGCGGGGGATCAAGACAGCCGCATCGGATTTCGGCGGAGATTTCAGCAAGGGTATCAGGGCCATAATCGAAAGAGCGATTGTGGCTGCCGCCCGGGAAGGGGTTATTGAGCGTACCCATGTTGAAGAGGGAGCCCTTGCCGGCGCCTGCCGTGAAGCAATCCGTCAAATCTCTGACCAGGCCCTGGGTTTCTCGATTGGCGGCAAGTTGGCGGTAGCAAGGCAGGGCGAGCACATCAGCATCGCTCTATTCTTCCAGGTTGGCCTCGTTCATCTCAATGAGGTTACCGTGGGGTTAGGCCACCGGGCGATACCACCAGTCCGGTAGCCCTACTACCCCGCTTTCTTGAGGAAGAAGGGGAGAAGATCCCTCCTCAAGAAAGAGGCCCGGCAAGATGCCGGGCTTTTAGCGGGGTGCGCCAAAACTCTGGCCACAATTGGCCTTAATCACAATTGGGGCTGGCAAGCCATCTGCTCTATCACTCTGTCTTTGCCCCCAAGCAAATCGCTTGCCAGCTGTTACTAATATCATATTCGGTGAACTTCAGATAAATCCTCCTTGTTGTGTGATAATTTTTAATACTCCTCTTTTTCTGATTATAAGTACTCACTTTCACAATCCCTTGCCTCGTTTGCCAGGTTGTGTTAAACTAGGACTAATCTAAATGCGTTGCGTGACCCGCGGTAGGACGGTAGTACGGTAGTGGGGTCAGGCAGTCTACTCTGTTGTGCTCTATGACAGGCTGCGCCCCGCAGTCTGTCTTTTGTATTTCTATTGCTTTCGCGCGGTCAACGCATCAGCTCACAAAGGAGTGTTTTGTGTGTTAATCGTGATGAAGGCTCAAGCAACTGATGTCGAAGTTACCGGAGTAGTAAACTCCCTCCAGGAACGAGGACTTGAGGCCCACCTCTCGCGAGGTAAGGAACGAGTAGTGATCGGGGCTGTGGGCGATGTTCACTCGGTGACCCAGAGCTCCATCCTGGCCCTTGAGGGCGTGGAGCGGATCATCCCCATAGCCCACCCCTTCAAACTGGTGAGCCGAAACTTCAAGAACCACGACACGGTGGTAGACCTCGGAGTTGTTCAGGTCGGGGATCGCGCCATCACCGTGTTTGCCGGTCCCTGCGCCGTTGAGGGCCGGGACGTAGTGCTATCGACGGCAGCGGCGGTAGCGAGGGCCGGGGCAACCGGCCTTCGAGGGGGCGCCTTCAAACCCCGTACATCCCCCTATAGCTTTCAGGGGCTGGGCAGCGCCGGCCTGGAGATCCTGGCAGAGGCCAGGGCCCTGACGGGACTGCCGGTGGTCACCGAGGCCATGACACCACAGCAGGTGGCTGAAGTTGCTGAGATGGCTGATGTCATCCAGCTGGGCGCCCGTAACATGCAGAACTACGACCTCCTTCAAGAGGCAGGCCGCGCCCGCAAACCGGTGCTGCTCAAGCGAGGGATGTCGTCAACGGTTGATGAGTGGCTACTGGCGGCTGAGTACATTGTCGCTGCCGGTAACCCCAATGTGATTCTCTGCGAACGAGGGATCAGGACCTTCAGCCAGCGAACCCGCAACACCCTTGATCTCAGCGCCATTCCGCTTGTGAAAGAACTGAGCCACCTGCCGGTAATCGTTGACCCGAGCCATGCCACCGGGCACTGGTCCCTTGTGGGGCCAATGGCCAGGGCCGCGATCGCTGCCGGCGCCGACGGCCTCTTAGTGGAGGTGCACGCTGATCCGGCCACAGCCCTCTGCGACGGCGGCCAGTCCCTGACACCAGAGAACTTCGGGCGTCTCATGGAGGACATAGAGCTAATCGCCAGGGCCCAGGGGCGCCAGGTGGCCAGGCTCAGGCAGCGGCAGCCACAGTCCACCGATGGACTGACTGCCGCCTCCGGCACGAGCCCTGTACCACAGGACTGATGCCCATGAAATCGCCCTTTGACCACCCAGGACCCGCCATTGCCATCGCTGGAGTAGGCCTTATCGGGGGCTCCCTGGCGGCGGCCCTGAAGCGCCACGGCCTGGCAGGGACGGTACTGGGGATTGACACCGACACCGATGGCCTGACCCTGGCCCGGCGCCTGGGATACATCGATCAGGGGGCTAACCCTGACGATGCCCCAGACCTCCTGGCTGAAGTGGACATTCTGTTCCTGTCAACACCCATTGATGTTATACCGGAGACAGCGGCAGCCCTGCTGCCCTGTCTCAGTCCTGGCACAATTGTGACCGACGTAAGCTCATCAAGGGATGGGATGAGGCAGGCCCTGACAAGGCGCCTGCCAGAAGACTGTTTCTTTGTGGGGGGACACCCCATGGCCGGGTCTGAAAAGCGGGGGGTCCAGTGGGCCTCACCGGACCTCTTTGACGGTGCCACCTATGCCCTCTTCCCCGGCCCTGGCACGCCGCTGGCGGTGACAGAGAGGCTTGCCCGGCTCCTTACTGGGATAGGGGCGCGCCCAACTGTCATGTCTGAGGAGGATCACGACGGCGCCGTTGCCTACACCAGCCACCTTCCCTACATTGCATCAGCGGCCCTGGTTGCTGCCGCCATGAACTCTCCCCTGCCGGCGGGTGTGTTGAGGCAGTTAGCCGCCAGCGGGTTTAGGGACACCTCGCGCCTGGCCTCCGGTGACCCCGGTCTGAACTGGGCCATGTGTGCTCGAAACCGGAGGAATGTCCTTAATGCGCTGCAGGACTTTCAACGTGAACTGGGTAACCTAATAGACGAGCTATCAAGGGAACCAAAGGCGCCGCCAGGTGACGGAAACAGGCATCCCCAGGCCCTTCTCGGCCTGGGTCCATTCAGAGCGAAACTCCTCAATGACGGTGACAATGGTAGCAACAGGGATATGAAGAACAAGATCTGGGAGGATGCTGGAGGATCATGAAAACAGTGGAGTCAAGGTTCGAGTCAGGGGTCTCTGGCGCCGTCTCAAAGGGGGAGGGTGTGGCCTTCATCAAGGGGTCGGGACCGCTGCGAGGCCAACCCAATCTCCCGGGAGATAAGTCAATCAGCCACAGGACAGCCATCCTCTCCAGCCTCTGCCAGGGGCCTGTGTCGATTACAGGTTTCTCCCAGGGGGCTGACTGCCTGACCACCCTTCAGTGCCTGCGTGAACTGGGCGTTTCAATAACAGCAACGGGGTCAGGCCGCCTGCAGGTTAAGGGTGTAGGCCTCCAGGGCTGGACCAGGCCCAAAACCCAACTGGACGCCGGAAACTCTGGCACCACCGTACGCCTGCTCACCGGCGCCCTTGCACGCTGTTCCTTTCGGGCAGGGCTGACAGGCGATGAATCGCTGCAGAAGAGGCCCATGGGAAGGGTCATCCTGCCCCTGCGTGTAATGGGAGCCACAATTGACGCCCACGATGACCCTACGGCCATAGAGGGGGGAGACCCCCTCCGGTTACCCCTGATCATACAGGGAGGCGTCCTGAAGGGGATTGCCTACAATATGCCTGTGGCCAGCGCTCAGGTTAAGAGCGCCATCCTGCTGGCGGGACTGGGAGCAGCAGGGCCTACCGCTGTGGTTGAGCCTGCCCCCAGCCGCGACCATACTGAGCGGCTTCTCCGTTTCCTGGGAGTGGATGTGGAGGTCCAGACGAGTAGTAACGGGATCACTGTTAAGATGAATCCTCCAGAACCTGGCGCTCTTCGCCTGCCAAAGGGTGAAAAGGCCCTGACAGTACCAGGCGATGTTTCCGCTGCCATGTTCTACATCGCAGCCGCCCTGGTGGTACCCGGCTCTTTGGTAAGCATCAACAGCGTTGGCCTCAACCCCACACGGACAGGGGCCCTTGAGGCACTGCGCCGGATGGGGGCTAACCTCTCCATATCAAACCTGAGGACCGTTAGTGGCGAGCCTGTAGGCGACATCGAGGTTAAGTCGGGTACCCTCAGAGGGATAGATCTGTCCGGGGACATCATTCCATCGCTGATTGACGAGATTCCAATCCTCGCCCTCCTGGCTACCCAGGCCCAGGGCACTACCGTGATCCGGGACGCAACAGAACTGCGAGTTAAGGAGACTGACCGCATTGCGGCGATAGTAAGGGAGCTCTCCGGGCTGGGGGCATCACTGCAGGAAACAGAGGACGGACTGATTATTGAAGGCAAGGGAGCACTGCGCGGTGGAACTGCCGACAGCTGGGGTGACCACCGCATCGCCATGACCCTGGCTGTAGCGGGGCTCTGTTCCGCTGACGGCGTTGAACTACATGGTTCCAGGTGGGTCGGGATCTCAGACCCCGGCTTCTTCTCAAACCTTGAGGCCCTGGGGGCCGAGTGCTCCGTCAGGGCTGGTGACGGCCAATGAGGGCCTGCGCTGGCCTCTTAGGCCACAACATATCTTACAGTCTCTCGCCAGCCATGCACAACGCCGCCTTTGAACACCTGGGGCTTGACATTCGCTACAGGGTCTTTGACCTCAGCCACCGAGAAGCCCTCCGCTTTCTAGAGGCCATCAAGGGGTTCGGCCCCGCCTGGCAGGGGGAGCCCCTGGTGGGCATGAATGTCACCATCCCCCACAAGCAGTTGGCGGCAGATGCCGCCCAACGGCGAAGCTCCGTGGTTGAGGCGACCAACGCCTGTAACGCCCTGGTGTTCCAACCGGATGAACAGAAGAGCGGCCCTGTGGCAACCACAGCGATCCTGGCTGAGAACACCGACTCCACCGGCTTCAGCCGCGCCCTGGGAGCTAGCCTTGGATTCCGTCCCAGGGGTCGGTCAGCCCTTATCCTCGGGGCTGGGGGAGCCGCTACCGCTGCGGCCTATGCCCTGCTGAGGGAGGGGATAGCCGGGGTGATCATGGCAAACAGGTCCCCTGGGAGGGCGCGGAAGGCCATCAACGGGCTCCGGGCAGCCATTGACGACCCGCAGAGGGCCCGTCTCAAGGCGTTACCCATAGATTCCCTTGACCGTGATGATTGGGCAGAGGCGCTAGATTCGGTGGATCTTGTTGTCAATGCAACACCCCTGGGGGGACCGGGGCACGAAGGCCTCGTGGCCCTTCCCTATCCCCAGCTCCTCGCCAGTCACCAGGCCCTGTATGACATGAACTACCGGCCCTCAACAACCCTTCTGATGTCAGAGGCATCCAAGCGGGGATGTTCGGTAGCTGGAGGGCTATCGATGCTGCTGTACCAGGGAGCCGAGAGTTTCCGACTCTGGACGGGACGAGACGCCCCCCTTGAGGTTATGGCGAAGGCCCTAGAAGAAGGAGTACAGAGATGTCAATAAGGTTCTTAACTGCAGGCGAATCCCACGGCCGCTGTCTGACAGCAATTATCGAAGGACTACCCGCTGGCCTTGGGATTGACATTGATGCTATCAACGCCGACCTGGCAAGGCGCCAGGGCGGCTACGGCCGTGGCGGAAGGATGAAGATTGAACAGGACCGGGTCGAGATCCTCTCGGGACTCAGGCACGGCTATACCCTTGCCAGCCCCCTGACACTGAAGCTTGAGAATAAGGACTGGGCCAACTGGCAGGAGGCAATGGACCCCCACGCCTCGCCCAGCGACTCCGCTGACGCAAGGACGGGCCCAGAGGATGAGACGCAGTTATCATCACAGGACCCAATCACCCAACCCAGGCCCGGTCACGCCGATCTGACCGGCGGGCTGAAGTATGGACACCACGACCTTCGCAACGTGCTTGAGCGGGCCAGCGCCCGGGAAACCGCGATCAGAACCGCTGTCGGTTCCGTCGCCAAGCAGCTGCTCAACTGCTTTGGGGTCCGCCTCTTCTCCTGGGTCCTGGGCATAGGGCCGGCCCACTGCGGCGACCAGCAGCTCGCATCGCTTCTGAACCTTACCCTGGAGACGGCCGATGACCTCCAGGGTGAGGCGACGACCTCCCCTGTGTCCTGCCCCTATTCAGGCCCCGGCCAAGAGATGGTTCGCGCCATTGACAAGGCCCAGGCCGCGGGTGACACCCTCGGCGGATACTTCCAGGTCACTGCCCTGGGTCTCCCCCCCGGCCTGGGGAGCCATGCCCACTGGGACAGGCGCCTTGAGGGGCGGCTTGCGATGGCCTTGATGTCTGTAAACGCTGTTAAGGCCGTGGAGGTGGGCGCTGGCCAGTACCTGGGTTACTGGCCGGGGTCAAGGGCCCATGACCCTATTGTCCCCTCCCCCAAGGGCCCTGCCGGCACCTCCCGGTCCAGTAACAACGCTGGCGGGATTGAAGGCGGCATCACAACGGGGATGCCCCTTGTCCTCAGGGCTACCATGAAGCCCATTGCCACCCTGCGGCAATCCCTACCCTCAGTGGATCTGCGGACAGGGGCTGTGGTGGCCGCTCACCATGAGCGCTCAGATGTCTGCGCGGTACCAGCGGCGGCCGTTATCGCTGAGGCTGTCACCGCCATCGAGTTGGCGCGAGCCTTCACTGAGAAGTTCGGCGGCGATAGTATTAGCGAGATGCAGAGGAACCTCCAGGGATACACCGATAACCTGGGTAGACAGTGGGAGGACAACTAGATGAAGACTGGGAACGATATTGGCGGCAGCAAGAACAATGTCTACCTGATCGGTTTCATGGGGGCGGGAAAGACAACGGTGGGCCGGATCCTGGCCCAAAGGCTTGGCCTGTCCTTCCTTGATCTCGATGACTATATCCAACTCCAGTCCGGCCGGGCCATTCCAGACATCTTCGACCAGGACGGTGAGGACTGTTTTCGTTCCCTGGAGGAAGAGGCGCTGCTGAGTGTGGCCCGTATGGAGTCAACAGTGGTAGCCACTGGTGGCGGGGCGGTGCTAGCCCCCGAGAATCGGCAGCTGATGAAGGATAGCGGGCATGTAGTCTATCTCTCGGCCTCCCCCACTACCCTGCAACAACGCCTGGGGGATCCAGGGCCAAGGCCCCTGCTGGCAGAGCCCTCAGGGTTGGGGTCCCTTCTCGCCAGGCGCCTACCCCTCTACCAGGAGGCCGATATTACCGTCTCAACCGACGCTTCCACCCCTGACCAGGTGGCCGGCAGCATCGTCAAACTCCTATCACCGTCAGACCTTGGCGGCCCCAAGGTCGGTACCTGTGACTCTGTTGCTGTCGACCTGGAGGGAGCAGCCGGCTACCCTCTTAGGGTTGGCCCCCGGCTTCTGGCAGGCCTTTCCGACCTGGTTTGCGACGGTGGCCTGGTGGGATCAGCAGATGCAGGGGTATTCCTTGTCACTGACCCACTGTTAATGACCCTCCACTGTCAACCAATTCTGGAACAGCTAACGGCGAAAGGCATCAGAGCCGGTTCCTGCATGATCCCAACTGGGGAAGGCGCCAAGACCCTCGCTGTTCTCGAGAGGACATACAGCGCCCTTACGAGCTTTGGCGCCACCAGGGAAACGACACTGGTGACCCTGGGGGGTGGAACCGTCTCTGATGTGGGTGGCATGGCAGCAGCCACCTACATGCGGGGTATGAACCTTGTTCACCTGCCCACAACCCTCCTTGGCCAGGTGGACGCGGCCATTGGGGGTAAGGTCGCGGTCAATCTCCCCGCCGGGAAGAACCTGGTCGGCACATTCTATAATCCCCAGGCAGTATTGGCCGACACCACTGTCCTTCAGTCGCTGCCTGGAGAGGAATATGCCAACGGCCTGGCGGAGGTGGTCAAGTACGCGTTGTTGGAGGGGGGCGAACTCTATGAGGTCCTTGACGATGTGCGGCAGCGTTCCGCCCTTCTGGCCCGAGAACCCGACACCCTCACACGGGTAGTGGCCCTGTCAGTAGGGTCCAAGCTGGGTTTTGTGGAAGGCGATCTCCACGATAAGGGAAGGCGGCAGCTCCTCAATCTGGGACACACCTTTGCTCATGCCTTTGAAACCGCCTGGGCCCAGCGGGGACTTCCCCTCTCCCACGGCGCGGCGGTGGCCGTAGGCCTGGTGATGGCAGCCCGCCTGGCAGAGTCTATGGGAACCCTTAAGGACGCAGCACTTCCCAGTACCGTCACCGTCCTGAACAGGGCGGTAGGTCTGCCTACCACCTACGCTCAACTGGGCTCTCTGGGTTCAACTGAGGATGACCTGAGCCTGGCCCGTGAGCTTGTCAGCTATGCCATGCTTGACAAAAAGCGAACCCATGGGGGCCTGACCTTTGTGCTTCCAGAGAGAGTCGGAGCAGCGGCTGTTGTCCGAGACGTCGGAGGCGAAGAGGTGCTCAATCTACTCGTTGACATGCTGCAAGAGGCCAGATCCCCCTTGTCTCCGCGATAACCCTGTGATACAGTTAGTTGGTAGAGCCTGAAAGAAGACTGAAAGGAGCTTGGAAATGCTGGGTCGGAGCTTTATCTTCTCCATTCTTCGCCAGTTAATGAACAAGTGCGGCACTGGACTTCAGGTCCGCAGGAGAAGCATACCCTTCTTTAAGGTCCGGTTCATTCCCAGTTCAAGGGCTCTGCCAGGGCTACAACCTGGCGTAACCAGCCTGCAACGCCCAGCGCAAGCAGGCTGACAAGATTCTTGAACACAGACAATCTCTGAGCCCATGGGGGGATACCCGGTGGGCTCTTTTTTTGGCCCCCAATTTGAACTCCCCATCAGGGTGGTGCGCCGGACGAATCGCAGAGGCAAGGAGGTATTCCCATGCCAGCACCAGCCAGTGTCATCCAACGGCAACTCAAAGAACGTCTCAAGAACCTCTCCGAAGGTGAGAAGATCCCGGTCCTTCAGGAAGCCCTGGAGAACCTGCCGGGCTATACTTCAGGTCCCTACGGAGATCTGAGGAACTGGATCAAGGAGCAGACTCGCCAGGCCCAAACCAGGACCAAGGTCCTGCACTCTGAGGGCTTTACCATAAGGAAGGATGGCCACAGGCAGATCGCCATCGCAGGCCCACCCAATAGCGGCAAGTCATCACTGTTGAGGGCCTTAACAGGACGCCAGGTCAAGGTGGGAAGTTACGCCTTTACAACCCTGAAACCAGTAGCCGCAACCCTCAATCTTGACGGGGCCCTGATCCAGCTTGTGGAGATCCCGGGACTGATCAAGGGTGCCTCGCAGGGGGCGGGCAACGGCAAGGCAATGCTGGCGGCGCTAAGGGTAGCAGACGGCGCCATCCTCACAGCACCTCTAACAGATACCGGCCTTGATGAACTGAGGGTGGTATGGCGGGAGGTCAGGGAAGCCGGGATTGAGCTCCCCCATTTTATCCTCGGCACTAAGGCCGATCTTCCTGGAGCCGACACTCTTCTGGCGGTGTTGAAGACAGCCTTCCCTGACAGGCAAGTCCATGCAGTCTCTGCCGATACCGGATCTGGTGTTGCAGAACTCAAGGCAGCGATCTGGGACATCTCTGGCCTCATCCGGGTTTACCCCCGCCCCGCGGGAAGTGGTGAACACCGGGAAGAGCCCGTGATACTGTCCAGGGGAAGCTCCGTGTTGGACTTCGCCGCGGCAATCCACAAAGAACTGGCGGTCAATGTAAAGCAGGCGCGGGCTTGGGGCCTTTCGGTTCGATTTCCCGGACAGCCCGTCAGCACCGATCATGTACTGTCCGATGGCGACCAGGTGGAATTGAGGACCTGAGAAGTACAAGTGTGATTGAAGCCAAAACATAGATGTTGTGGGGAACGCCCCGGGCGCATTTGGGTGGCGTTCCCCTCTCCTGCTGAAGACTATTCCGCTCTACGGACCAGCTTTCCTTCCTTGAAGACCATCCTGACACCGGTTCGGAGAAGGTTTATGTCGTCAAGGGGGTTGCCCTCAATGGCCACAAAATCCGCGAACTTGCCGGGCTCGATGGACCCAATGTCGTCCCGCAACCCCAGGCAACCGGCGGCCTCCAGGGTAATTCCCACCAGAACCTCCTCGATGCTCAGGCCCGCTTCAACCAGGAATGCGGCCTCCATGGCGTTGGCGCCGTGCTCATTGAAGGGTGTCCCGGCATCGGTACCGCAGACTATCTTTACACCCGCCTCATGGGCGGCCTTGATACTGTCCAGGTGGGCGTCGCGGCTCTGCTCCGCCTTCCGCACCGCGTACTCCGGTATACCGGCAGCGGTTCCATGTTTTACAATCATCTCAACAGCCGATCGGGTTGGGATAAAGTAGACGCCACGTTCCTTCATGATGTTGATGGTCTCGTCATCCAGAAAGATACCATGCTCAATAGAGTCAATTCCCGCCAGGAGGGCATTCTTTATCCCCTGGGTGCCCTGGGCATGAGTGGCAGTCTTCCTACCGGCCTTGTGGGCCTCTTCAATGGCGGCCTCAAGCTCTTCAAAGGTCAACTGGGGTGAGCCAGGCTCAACACCAGGGGTCATGACACCGCCGGTAGCCATGAGCTTCAACAGGTCGGCACCGGCCTTAAGCTGCTCCCTTGCGGCCCTCCGGGCGTCATCAGCGCCGTCTGCCTCCCGGCCAAAGAAATAGCCATGGCCACCAGTCATGACAATGGCCTTGCCACTGACAAGCATCCGCGGCCCCTCGACGACTCCCTCTTCAATGGCCTGGCGCAGGTCAATGTCAATGAAATCCCTGGCACCCATGTCCCTAACGGTGGTGAAGCCGGCTTCCAGGGTGCGGCGGGCATTTCGATAGCCTCGCAGCACGGCCATGGCCGGGCTTTCCTTCATCTTTTCTAGCGGGTCAGGGTCCGGATCCATTGTCAGGTGAACGTGACAGTCTACCAGCCCGGGCATCAGGGTAAGTCCCTCCAGGTCGATAACCTCGGCATCGGTGTACCGCGTAGTCCCAGTGGAGGGCCCCACCGATACAATCCTCTTGCCCTTAACGACAACGCTGCCTGCAGGTACAACCTCCGGGATGCCGCCAGCCAGTGTTAGCAGACTGGCATTCTTTAACGCAAGTCTCTTCTCATCTTCCAATTACAGTACCCCCTTCTTTCTTCAGCATGCCAGTGCTTACTTACATAGCCATGCGGGCTAATCCTGCCGAGCCATCTCCCCCATCTTAGTGACCCTCAAGCCAGCCAAGCCGCAGACGCAGGAGGGCCCCCGCTACCAGGCCCACCATCCCGGCAAGGACAGCTACCAACGCCAGGGGCAGGTAGTCGCCGGAGGCCGACAGGTCGGGATAGAGGAGGAGCCCGGCAAAGGTCACAGCGCCGGCACCTGAAGCAAAGGCGGTCTGGAAGGGGCGAATATGACTGAGGGCGCCGGAGGCAGTGGCAACGGTTGCGGCCATAAGGGCTGTAGAAGCGGCTGCCGTCAGGAGTCTGGCCCCTGTTACGCCTGGTAATGCCACCCTCCCCCCTAACAGCAGGTTGATACCAGCCCCCCCCACCAGGGCCGCGGCCCAGGCCAAGGGGATGAGCCACACAGGTAGTTTCAGTTTCTGCCTCACAATCCTCCATCTCCTTTCCGGGCTGCACTGCCCTGCAACTCCCCACAAGGCCTATCCTTCCCGCAACAGGCGCCCGGTATAGGAGCCCTCGCTCTACCGTATATTTTCCCACCAGCGAAACATACTTTACTTGACTGTCTTGAAACCAGGGGTATGGCCGAAAAAGAAGAAGCAGAAGGAGCTGATGTGGTTTTGTTCATGCATGATAAGAAAATGCTGCACCCGGTAAAGGTGGACCGGCCTAATCCAGCCTATGCCGCGTTGTTGGAGGACCAATTGGGGGGGCCAAACGGTGAGCTGAAGGCTGGCCTCCAGTATATCTCCCAGAGCTTTCGGATCAAGGATCCCGAGATAAAGGACCTGTTTCTCGACATCGGCGCTGAGGAACTGAGCCATATGGAGATGGTGGCGCAGACAATCAACCTCCTCAACGGCCACGAAGTGGACGCCGCTGGGGTCACCTCTGGAACCATCGAGACTCATGTTAAGGGCGGCCTCGCGCCACTGCTGGTCAACGCTGACGGGGTTCCCTGGACCGCTGCCTATGTCAACGTTACTGGAGACCTTGCTGCTGACCTGCTTTCAAACATCGCAGCCGAGCAGAGGGCCAAGGTAGTATACGAGTATCTTTACAGGCAAATAGACGATCAGGGGGTTCGAGAGACCATCGACTTCCTGCTTAACAGAGAGGAAGCCCATAACGCCCTCTTCCGCGAAGCCCTCAACAAGGTTCAGGGGAGCGGGTCGAATCAGGACTTCGGGGTCACATCCGACTCAAAGCTGTATTTCGACCTGTCAACACCGGGGCGGTACTTTGAGCCACCGCAGCCTAGCCCACCGTCATTTGACACCCCACGCAGGCAGGGAGCTAACCCAGGCCAGCTAGTTCAGCAGGGGCAGCAACATCAGCCCGGTTCTCCCACGGTACCCAACCGTGGAGGCTATCGGCCCCAGCAACCAGGTCAGGACGACTAGCCGGGATAGGCGGAAGCGGCTTAGGGGCCAAGTGTGACAAGGACCGCCTCATCAGGCGGTCCTTTGCGGTTTCATAGGAGGAAATTGAGTAACTTGCTATCTCTAGCTGCCTGGGTATACATAGGCATGCCGCGTTTAAGGGGTTCTGGCCAGAGGGCATCCACCGTTTTCCATGTTATCCCAGGAACCACAGGGTACTTGGGATTACGCAGGAACCTTGGGGTTGGCCACCCCTCTACCAGCGCCACCCGGCCACCGGTTAAGGCGTATTTAAGCCTCAGGCCCATATCAATCCGGTCTGGGCCAACCACATAGTAGGCCATACCTGACCGCTCCTCCACCGGCTTGTAGATGGAGCTGAAGCCCCTCGCCACCCAGTTTGCCATCACCAAAGGCTTGTTAGCGGGATTGATGGTACTGTGCCCGTAGCCCGGTGGAACCAGGACCTTGTCCCCCGGCCCAGCGCGGACAACAGTAAACTCCTCCACCCCAGCCCCATCGGCCCTCACCTGCTGCAGCAGGTATAGGGCTTCGCCATAGAGAACCTCATACACCTCTGGGTATGTGGCCTCTTTCCCAGCCCTAACTGGATGGTAATGCCCAAATGTCTTGGCGAACTCCCTGCCCAACAGAGCGGGGGGCAAAACGGTGATATCAAACCTGAGGTCAACGGTACGCCAGTACTCTCGGTGGGCATCAAGGCCCACATCCCTGTACATGTGATATACTTCCTCAGGCCTTTTGACCCAACTGTCAAGGAGCACTGGCTTCAGCTCACCCAGTGTCCTCACACTGTGCTCACCGACAACAGCGCCAGGCCCAAAATCTAAGGCACCTGTCTCTCTATCTACACTAATCGGTAAACCACTGACCTCACTGAGGTTAAGAACGGCCTTAACAGGCTTCTTCGCGTTGGTCAGGTCCTCACTGGCCTCTGAACCCATTACCCCAGGCCTCCTCTAACAGTACTGAGCGGTTATTCTAATCTAATCGCCGAGAAGTTTCTCCACCTCAACTGTATCCTTATACGCGCTAAACTCCTCGTCAACCTGCTTTGATGCCTCTTCGAAATACAGGTAGGCCTCAATGTCAGCCCTTGCGGCCTCAAATGATGTGTAACCGGCTTCCCTCTTTTCATGAACCTGGATGATGTGGAACCCAAACTCGCTTTCCACTATACCGCTGATCTCTCCTGGTTCCAGGGCAAAGGCTGCTTCAGAGAACTCCTCCACCATCTGATCATATGAAAAGAAACTGAGGTCACCGCCGTTGGCAGCCGATGGGCATGTGCTGTGAGCCCGCGCCACCTCAGCAAAAGCCGCCCCATTCTCAATCTCTGCCAGCAGGGCTTCAGCTTCCTCCCTGGTCTCTACCAGGATATGGCTCGCATGAATACCCTCATCAACTGCGAAGAACTCCATGTTCTGCTGGTAGTAGGCCTCAAAGTCCTCTTCAGTGAATAGGCCCTGGGCCTTCAATGCCACCGTTACATGGTTGGTGTACTCTCTTTCAAGGACGATGGGCTTCATGTACTGCTTCCAACCCTCGCGGTCAACACCAAGGGCCTGGAGAAGCTGATCGACAGACTCCTTGCCAACCTGGTTCTCATAGTCTTGCAGCACCTTCTCGACATCCTCGTCAGTCACAACCACATCTTTGCTGGCAGCCATCTGCGCGAAGATTGCCTCATTGACCAGGTCGTCGAGGTTGCGGCTCAAGGCCTCGGCATCTGCCTCGTCGTCACCCATAACCTTCATCCTGGCATCAAGCTCTTTTCTGCCGATCTCCGTATCGTTAACTCTGGCGACAACGTCCTTACCACAGCTAACAGTGACCAACAGCACGGCGACTATAACAATACCGATCACAACCAGGGCATTGACCTGCTTGCCGGTTCTAACCTGCGCGGCACCTATATTAGACCTACCTATCCTGAACTTTCGAGAAGTCATGGTTTCATCCTCTCCTTCTATCGACACGACAAACAAGAAGTGAACCTCTTCATTGTAATCGATTGAGGCAACTATGACAAATGCAAAGGCGGTCCACCAGTGGTAGAGTGTTCCTCTCCTTGGAAAAGCCTACTCAGGAGGGACGCCTGACGAGAGCATAGGGCTCTACCTCCCTATCAACCGGGAGGTAGAAGAGTTGCTGTGGGTGAGGAGCGGCCTCAATTATATCATAATCTTCATCATAGAGGGCAGTAACAGTCAGAGGGAATGAGCTGGTCCTGGGCCCCGTTATTTCCAACGCCTCCCCAGTCTCAATCTTGTTTCGCTGTTCCACAAGGGCCAAACCCCGTCCCCTGTCATAGCTACGGACAACACCAACGAAATCGTAGTCTCGTTGGTACCCGGAAGACCTATAATCGTGATCATCTGGCCCCGGAGGGTTGAAATAGAATCCTGTGGTAAAGCCCCGGTGGCTGGTCTTCTGTAGCTCCTCTAGCCAGGATGGTTGGTAGGTATAGGTATCAGGATTGTCGCAGTAGGCATCCACAGCATCCCTATAGACCTTTACTACCGACGCCACGTAGTTCACGCTCTTCATCCTGCCCTCAATCTTCAGGCTGGTTACACCGGTATCAACGACTGCGGGAACATGCTCGATCATGCAGAGGTCGCGAGAGTTGAAGATATAGGTGCCGTGTCGGTCTTCCGTAATATTAAAGTAACGGCCCGGGCGTTTCTGCTCAACCAGATAGTACTCCCACCGGCAAGGCCCAGCGCAGGCCCCCCTATTTGCATCCCTACCAGCCAGGTAGTTGCTGAGAAGGCACCGACCTGAATAGGAAACGCACATGGCACCATGAACGAAGACCTCAAAACCCAACTGAGGCACGCGATTCACGGCCTCCCCCACGTCCTCAAGGCTGACCTCCCGGGCAAGGATGATACGATCAACGCCCTGGTCAGCCCAGAACTGGGCCGCGGCCCAGTTAGTATTACTGGCTTGGGTACTCAAGTGGAACTCCAAATCAGGAGCCACTTCTCTCGCCATCCTGAGCACACCAGGATCGGCGACTATAAGGGCGTCAGCCCCCAGGCTAGCTACCTTCTCAACATGGGCGGGCAATCCAGCCAGGTCCTGGTTATGGGGAATGATGTTGGCTGTAACATAGACCCGCACCCCACGTTGATGGGCAAAAGCAATCCCCTTTGCCATGTCATCATAACTAAAATTCCCTGCATAGGCCCTGAGGCCATAGGCCTGGCCTCCAATATAGACAGCGTCGGCACCATACATAACAGCAAACTCAAGTTTCTCAAGGTTGCCTGCCGGCGCCAGAATCTCCGGCGGAGTGCTCAACCTAGTTACCCCCTAGATACTTACTGACGGCCTGCAGGTGCTCCCAGAGAGTTTCAGAGAAATAGCTTGAGCCGTCCCCCTTGGCCACGAAATAAAAGTAATCGGTATCCGCAGGATAGAGAGCTGCCCTGATGGCCGCTTCTCCAGGATTACCAATTGGCCCGGGCGGCAGGCCGCCATTGATATAGGTATTATATGGCGAGTCGATCTGGGTGTCTTCAGTCGTTAGAATGGGTCTGGGTTCAGGCAAGACATAATTAACAGTAGCGCAGGAATCCAGCTTCATCCCCACATTAAGCCTATTGTGAAAGGCCGAGGACACCAAGGGCATCTCAGCGGAGTTTCCGGCTTCCTTCTGCACAATGGAGGCCAGGGTCACAATATCGTGTTGGGTCATTCCCATTTCCCTCATACGCTCGTCAAATAGCGGGTTCCAGACTGACTCAAAGTGCTTTAACATCATGTTGATGATGTCCCACTCACCCGTGCCTTTGGGGATGTGATAGGTGTCGGGGAAGAGATACCCCTCAAGGGGCTCTTCAACACCCTCCGGGATGCCTTCCAAGAACCTGTAATCCCACTCCTCACTGCTCCCTGCCAGCGTCAGGAAGGTTTCAGCATCAGCAAAACCCAGATCGTCAAGGTGATAGGCTATCTGTTCAACAGTATAGCCCTCGCGAATGGTGAATGGGTAGGTAACAACATTGCCCCGAATAATCTCTTCGGTGATCTCTGCGACAGTCATGGCGGGAGAGAGTTGATACTCTCCCGGCTTCAGGAGATTATCCTTTCCGTAGTACTTGACAAAAAGTCGAAATGCCAATGGATGCTTGATAAGGCCTGCTTCATGGAGAATGGACGCGATCCTATGGGCGCCTGACCCGCTGGGTATATCAATAGACACCAACTCACTGCCCTGGGGTTCCACGGGGCCTAACATAGAGAGTGCCATATAGGACCCGAACCCAGCGGAAGTAACCAGCAGGACCAAGGCCAGTGGAACAAGGAGCAGCCAGCGAAGCTGCCGGTCTCTCAAGGCCAGTCCAATACCAGGGCCGGACCATCTTATCTCCCGGTAGCGGCCAAGGTACCCGACAGCGGGGCCCAGTCCGGTTTTAAGGGTGGCAGTAATCCACTGCCCTCCCCTGGCTATGCCGCGGAACATAACTTGAAGGCCCTTCTCCACCCGGTGTCGCAACTGACCCCAGGGAATCTGCTTAGCCCAGGACATTCCCTGAAACCACAGACGCGCCGCGACATTACGCGCTGATCGGCCCCAGACTCCGAGAACCTCTATAATCTCCATCAGGTATTCCTTCATAGACCCAACCCCAGTGTAATGAATTCGCTTGTGATAGTGCTTCAGGCTAGTGCTTCAGGCCCTTGGCATCGTCCCGGCGCCCCAGGTCAAGACCACCCCAGGCATACTCGGGAAATCTGTCTTCAATGAGCTCCTCAAGGGCTCGCTCGACCTGATCCCATTCATCCTCATCATCGATGTCTGTAAGGATGTGAGAGTCTTCACCATCAGTCTCAAGCCGAAGCACAACTATCCGTTCCACCAGGTCATGCTCGTCATCGTCATCCTCAAGCGGAGCAAGAACAACGTAATCGGATCCTTTAACCTTGATGAGATCGACCATCTGAAATTCATGCTCGTGTCCATCTTCATCAATCAGGGTAATTGGGGTTGCCTCTTCCCCAAAATCAGCCCGTGTTGGCTTGCTCAAGCAGATCACTCCCTAACTCGAATACATTCTCAAGTGCTAATCCAAGCGCTGATCCAGACGCTAATCCAGGCGCTAATGGAGAGTACAAAGCGTTACGTTGTCATATTATCCGTAGATGAGCCCTCTGTAAAGCATTTCTATCCGCTTGGTCAACTACTTGTTCTCCTGGAGTCCAGATATCCCTGCAGGATTATCTGGGCAGCCACCTTGTCAATCACTCGCTTTCTTCCCGCTCGGCTGACATCGGCTTGAATAAGGGCTTGTTCAGCTGCCCAGGAGCTCAGGCGCTCATCCCTGGTGACAACTGTTACTCCCAGCCCCTTCCTCAGGGCCTCGGCAAAGGCCTCAGATCTCTTAGCGCTTAATCCCCTGGTGTTGTTCATATGCTTGGGAAGGCCGACGACGATCTCGTCCACCTCGTACTGCTGGCATAACTCCTCAATGGATCTTACATCCTCATGGCAGCTTCCGGTACGCCGGATTGTCTTGACACCCTGGGCAGTTAAGCCCAAGGGGTCGCTGATAGCAACACCGACTGTCTTCTCACCCACATCCAGTCCCAGGATCCGCAACCTTGCCTCCCCCTTTATCTGGCATATCTCCCACTAGTTGTCTACGTTATTTCTGGTCTCATTCGGTCCCGGGCCAGAAAGTAGACTATCACAACTCCACTGAGAAATCCACCGACATGGGCCCACCAGGCCACCGTCTGACCCATGGCCCCAAGGGACATGACCCCGTTCGCCAACTGCAGTACGAACCAGAACACAAGGAAGACCACAGCCGGTAACTCCGTCAGGTGCAGGAATATGAAGACCGGGATCAGGGTCAATATCCGGGCCCGCGGGAACAATAAAAGATAGGCACCCAACACTCCCGCAATGGCCCCGCTGGCCCCAATCGCAGGAACAGCCGATCCTGTGTTCGCGAGAGCGTGAGCAAAGAAGCCGGATACCCCCGCGATCAGGTAGAAGATGGTATAGCCGAAGTGGCCGAGCCGGGCCTCAACATTATCGCCAAAGACCCAGAGGTAGAGCATGTTGCTGAGGACATGGAACCACCCCCCGTGCAAGAACGTGGCTGTTATCAGTGTCAGCAAAAAGGGCGGCAAACCAACCTCTGCCACAGACTGGATATCGGCTCCCAGTCTAATGGGCAGCGCTCCCCAACGGCGAAAGAGCAAAGCCAGCTCGTTCTGGCTCAGGCTCAGCTCAAATAGGAAAACCGCCAGGTTGATGCCGATCAGGGTGAGGTTCACATATGGGGTTTTTCCGGTCCTCGTGCTATCTCTCAGCGGAATCATCCAGCAGCACCATCCTTGTAATTGACTCCATTATACATCATCACAGCCCCCGGTTCATCTATGCCCAAAGGAACATAACAAACCCCGCATTCTGGTCTAGAATGCGAGGTTTATGGGCTAAACATACTGTACCTTTTATGCCTTAATTGGTCCTATCCTGCCAACGAAATGCGCTACTGAATAAAACTACTCGACATCAACTTCCTTGCCGCTCACATAGGCCTTTACCAACTCTTCGAGGAGTTCATCACGCTCTAACTTTCGTATCAGCGTACGCGCGTTGTTGTGGCTAGTGATATAGGTGGGATCCCCCGACAATAGGTATCCAACAATCTGATAGATCGGGTTATAGCCCTTTTCGCTGAGGGCCTTGTGCACAGTGAGAATGACGTCACCGGCTTCGTAGGTCTCTTCGGCCTCCAACTTGAACTGTACAGTTCTATCGGGAGATTCTGGTGCATTACCCATCGGGCATCACTCTCCTCCGGTAAGTCTAAAGCCCTAATTCGCTAACCCGGCGCCTTATTCCTGCCTATTTGAGAGTGGCAACCACCAGATTGCTAACATTTGACAATGCCTCCTCGAGTTTTTCTGGTTTCCGGCCTCCGGCTTGAGCCATATCGGGACGCCCACCGCCGCCGCCACCACAGGCCTTTGCTACCTCACCCACTAGCTTGCCCGCCTGCAGCCCTCGGGCGATGAGATCCCCGGTAACCAGTGCCACCAGCTGAACCTTTCCATCGCTTCTAGCCCCCAGAACAATGACGCCTGAGTCTATAATATTCTTTACTTTATCACCAAGTGAACGGAGGGCATCCATATCAGGAACACTGACCTCGCGGGCTATTACAGGTACCCCACCCACATCGGTGGCGGAGGCTGCCAGATCCTGGGCCAGGTTGCCACCGAGACGGTCCTTGAAGGACCCAATCTGACGTTCGCGTTCCCTCAACCTGGACTGAAGCTCCACCACCCGGTTGACAATGTCCTCTGGTTTGGTCCGGAGCTCGGCCGCGACCTGGGCCACCGTGAGCTCTAGCTGCCGCGCTTGTTCAATAGCGTACCGCCCTGTAACAGCTTCTATCCTTCTCAGACCCGCGCCGACGCTGGCTTCTGCCACTATCCGGAAGCTCCCGATCTCTCCTGTCTGCCGCACATGGGTACCCCCGCAGAGCTCCTTGCTGTAGTCGTCAATGGCCACGACCCTTACTTCATCACCGTATCGCTCACCGAATAGAGCGACGGCGCCCATCTCCTTAGCCTTTTCATAGGTGGTCATTGTGGTGTCAACCCTGAGATTTGCCATTATAGCAGCGTTGACCCGATCCTCGATCTCTTCCACTTCGCCAGGGGTTAGTGCCTGGAAGTGTGAGAAATCAAACCGCAGGCGCTCAGGGGACACCAGGGAACCAGACTGGTTCACGTGCTCTCCAAGGACTTCGTTCAGCGCCTTGTGGAGCAGGTGTGTTGCTGTATGGTTCCGCGCGATGTCCAAACGCCTGGTATCCTTGACTCGAAGGACAATGCCATCCCCTTCCTGGAGAGGTCCATCGCCAGCCAGGCGCCTTCCAAGAGAATGCAGTATCTTGCCGTCGGGCAGGGCTTCCACGGCCTTCACCTCAAAGGTGGCTTCCCCTGAGACCGCAACGGTGCCCTCGTCACTAACCTGGCCGCCACCCTCAACATAGAAGGGAGACCTGTCGGCCAAGAGATAGACCTGGGTTCCGTCGCCCCCTGCCTCACTGGTGGTTCTGACTGCGCGCCACTCCTCATTGCCGGCAACCAACCGGAGGGTCGTTGCCGGGGTCTCGAGACCCTCGTAGCCAGTGAATTCTGTAGGTGGCAGGCCGTCAAGAACCTCGCTGAGCCTCGCTTGCCTGTCAAAGGCCCCTATGTCCTCGCGGGCCTCTCGAGCGCGCTGGCGCTGGTCCGCCATAGCGGCCTCGAAGCCCTCCCTGTCCACAGAAAGGCCTGTTTCCTCCGCGACATCTTCTGTAAGGTCAATGGGGAAACCAAAGGTGTCGTAGAGCAGGAAGGCATCGCTGCCTGGGATCTGGTTCCCTCCGTCCTCCCTCACCTTGTCAATAATCTGCCCCGCAATCCGCATACCCTCGTCAAGGGTACGGTGGAACCTCTCCTCTTCAGCCTGGATAACCTGTTTTATAAAGTCAGCCTTTTCCACTGTATCAGGGTATGCATCACCCATGATTTCGCCAATGGTGTCAACAAGCTCATCCATAAAGGGCTCGTCAATCCCCAGCGACTTGCCAAACCGGACTGCCCTCCGGAGGATCCTCCGCAGAACATAGCCCCGCCCTTCGTTTGATGGCATCACTCCATCAGCGATAAGGAAGGTACAGGCCCGGGCATGGTCGGCAATGACGCGAAAGGCCATGCCAGACTCATCGTCAGTGTATTCCTTGTCGGCCAGATCTTCAGTTCGGCGGATGATGGGGGTAAAGAGGTCGGTGTCGAAGACGCTGTAGACGTCCTGAAGCACAGAGCAGAGGCGCCCCAAACTCATGCCCGTGTCAACGCAGGGGCGAGGCAGGGGGTTGAGGTCTCCATCCTCGTCCCGGTCATACTGCATGAACACGTTATTCCAGACCTCCAGCCAGCGGTCGCAGTCACATCCCCCGATAGCGCAGGCCTCGGCCTCACAGCGGTACTGATCTCCTCGGTCATATATGATCTCGGTGCAGGGGCCGCAGGGGCCAGTGTCCGCCATCTGCCAGAAATTATCCTTGTCGCCAAGGCGAATAATACGGTCTTCTGGAAGGCCTGCTACCCTCTGCCAGATCTCGTAGGATTGATCATCAGTATGATGGATGGTGGCGTAGAGCTGATCCTTGGGGAAACCAAAGACATCAGTCAGCAACTCCCACGCAAAGGCGATGGCCTCCTCCTTGAAGTAGTCGCCAAAGCTGAAATTGCCTAACATTTCGAAGAAGGTGTTGTGACGGGCCGTCCGCCCCACATTCTCCAAATCGTTGTGTTTGCCTCCGGCCCTTACGCACTTCTGAGAAGTGGCCGCGCGCCTGTAAGGCCGCTCATCAAGGCCGAGAAAGACCTCCTTGAACTGGTTCATTCCAGCGTTGGTGAAGAGCAGAGTTGGATCGTTGTGAGGGATCAGGGATGAACTGGCTACCCTCTGGTGACCCCTCTCTTCGAAGTACCTTAGAAACATCTCCCTGGCCTCAGCCGAGGTCATCCTCTTCATCATGAAAAACCCCTTTCACTCAGTTGGCATAAATTAGCACAAAAATAAATCCCCCGTCCATTTTACAGGGACGAGGGATATTTCCCCGCGGTACCACCCTGATTATCCGCGTCATTGTCAGGGACGCGAATCTCTCAGATGCCCGTATACCGGTGGGCCTCCGGCAACCTTAACGGGCATAGAGCCCGAATACAGCTGCGGCTCGGGGGTGGCTTCAGGCCTCGTTGTCGCTGTGGGGAGCCTCTCAGTCTTGGGCTTCCCTCCCTGAACAGCACAGGCGAGGCTATTGGCCCCGTCATCGCCTCTCACCAGATCTGAAGCGCAGATCTGGAGCATCAAGTCTTCTAAGGAATATTCTACTCGCGCCAGAGGCCTTTGTCAAACCGGGTTCCTATGAGGGAGCCTTCGCTGAGACGCTGGCTGCTCAGATAGCAGATGATATCTTTGAGGCAATTGCGCCGAAGCAGGTAGAAGTAATAGTGAGTCAGAACCGGCGCGGCGGGATTGACCTGCAAGCCCGGGCCCACAGAACCCGCTAGGCTTCTTCACTGAGGTAGTCGAAGAGGTGCTTCAGGGTGACTTTGATCACTCCCGCCACCGGCACCGCTAACAGCAGGCCTAAGAAGCCGTAGAGCTTCGCTCCGGCCAGGAGGGCAAAGATAATGCTCAGGGGGTGCAGCCCCACCCTGTCACCCACAATCTGAGGCGATATAATGCTGCCTTCAAGCTGTTGGACGGCAACCAGGGCGATGAGTACCTTGAGGGCCAGCACGGGCCCTGTCAGTAAAGCCAATGCGATGGCGGGAATGGCGCCGATGACCGGCCCAAAATAGGGGATGATGTTAGTGATGCCCGCAATGATGCCGATCAGCGCGGCAAAACGCATACCCAGAAGGGACAGGATTACACCCACAAGGACCCCTACTATCACTGCCACGAGTAATTGTCCGCGAACAAAACCACCCAAGACAGCGTCAATATCAGCGCCAAGGGCCACAAGCTCACGCCGGTGTGTACTGGGCAGAACGTTCACGATCCCCCTCTTAATCAGCTCAAGGTCTCTCAATAGATAGAAGGCCAGGATGGGAGCGAGGATAAGGTTGAAAAGGCCCGAAAAGACTCCTACTGTCCGATTCACTACCGCGCCAATCAAGTCTAGGGTAATCTGTTGGAACCGATTGATCGTGTCGTCAATCACACTGCGCAGGGATTCCGGGAGAACGAACCTGCTGTAGTTGCTCTGGACCACCCGGATTAGGTCCTGAACCTGCCTGGTGAACCTGGGGATGTCGTCGGCCAGCTTATTCAGTTCCACAACCACCGTTGGGACAACCCCCAGCAGAAAGAGAGCTACCAGTAATCCCAGGATGGCATAGGCCAGCAGGATCGCCCAAACCCTGGACAAACCCCTATCCTCAGCAAATCTAAGAAAGGGGTCGAGGGCATAGGAGATGGCCAGGGCAATCCCAAAAGGAACAAAGATGCTTCTAATAGAGAATATGAAGACTAAGGTAATTCCACCGAGGGCTACAAGAACCCCAATCCTGATACCCTTCTTCGTTAAGAAACTACCCACCATGAAAGTTCCAGTTCCTCCCTGCAAGAAAACGAACGGATGGGGTACGCCCATCCGCCCTACTCCTGCTGTCGACTGTAAGTGTTACTCATCCCTGGTTTTCTCTCTCCAAACGGGTCAGCAGTATTGATGTTGCTGCACACCGCACTTCCTTTACATCATATCCCTCATGCGCCGACGCGCCCGGTTTATAACCTTGCCAGCCCGACGGGTCGCGCCTGAACCCATCTCACCCATGTCTTCCATCTCATCCATGGCCATCTCCATGGTGGAGGGCCTACGGTTTTGGCGAACGGCCATTGTTACAACCGCGCCAATGACTCCGCCTGCCAGCAAGCCACGCCAAAAG
>Ga0209643_1000135_pt1 | contig 176731 bp, 147 predicted proteins | sample AutmiccBRH37_all_FD_187383 | JGI IMG/M metagenome (GOLD analysis project Ga0209643, IMG submission 187383) | Deep subsurface microbial communities from Mt. Terri, Switzerland - Autotrophic microbial communities BRH/37_all (SPAdes) (version 2) | ecosystem: Environmental > Aquatic > Deep...
CTGCCTTACCGCTTGGCGACGCCCCAACGTCAAAAAGGTCAAAAAAGTGGGTGAATGAGGGGACTTGAACCCCCGACCCCCAGATCCACAATCTGGTGCTCTAACCACCTGAGCTACATTCACCACGCAATTTCATATTATATTATACTACGAAAAGGACGTTATTCCACTGCTCTTGTGCGCCCGGCAGGATTCGAACCTGCGGCCACATGATTAGAAGTCACGTGCTCTATCCTGGCTGAGCTACGGGCGCCTGGCACCCACGGGCACTTACAGGCTGATGGGCGCAACCAGACAATCTCTCAAACCGAATTGAGCGGGTGATGGGGATCGAACCCACACCGCGGGCTTGGAAGGCCCGAGCTCTACCATTGAGCTACACCCGCGCATCAACAAAAAATCTCGACCAAAAAAACTTTGAATCTCAGGTTGTCGGGGCGCCCGGATTTGAACCGGGGACCTCCTGCTCCCAAGGCAGGCGCGCTAACCAAGCTGCGCTACGCCCCGCATAAAAGTAGTGCTTAACTAGTATAATACATATCTCTAAATGCGTCAATTGACTTGCAGGGCGTCAATTAATCTCCCTAGAGTCCGGCTAATTCATACCTGGCAGTTGTTGCAGTTGATCATTCCGGCCCAGGACAAGGAGGATGTCGCCCTCCCTGATACAATCATCTCCACCAGGGAGAACTATCAACTCATCGGAGCGCTTGATTCCAATTACCGTTGTGCCGTAGCGGCTTCTAAAGTTAATCTCAGCAAGATTTTTATCGATCAGTTCCGCAGTGGCCTTTACCTCAACGATACTGAACTCTGGCGTCAACTCCAGATAGTCAACGAGATTGGCTGACGAAAGGTTCCGGGCAACACGCGAACCCATATCTCGCTCTGGAAAGACAATTCTGTCAGCCCCGATACGTTCTAAAATCTTGCCATGCGCTTCAGACAGGGACTTGACTACAACCTCCCTGACACCAAGCTCCTTTAGGGTCAGGGTTGTGAGCACACTAGCCTCCAACTCCCCGACACCAACCACAACAGTATCAAAGTTCCTGATACCGAGGGACTTCAGCGTATCCCTATCTGTAGCATCGGCCTCAACGACATGGGTGATTCTGTCCGCCGCAGCCTGAACCTTGGCTGAATCCAGGTCAACACCGAGAACATTGAACCCTTGGTCAAAGAGGGCAGTAGCTACACCCATGCCGAAGCGCCCCAACCCGATTACCGCAAATTCCTTCAACGAATACTCCTCCCAAAGCGCCCTCCTGAACCTTACCCTACGATAATCCTCTCTGATGGGTGTCTGAATCTCTGTTTACGCTGCTGACTCGAAGCGATGGCCCCCGCCAGAACAATGGGCCCAAGGCGTCCAATAAACATCGTCATGATTATTACAGTTCGGCCCACCGTTGTCAACTGATCGGTGATGCCCATTGATAGTCCCACCGTTCCGAAGGCCGACGTTGCCTCAAAGAGCACCGCCATCAGGGGCTGGCCTTCTGTGACCAGGAGAGTGAAGGTTACCACTACAATCACCGCTAGGGCCACAAAGGCAATAGCCAGGGAACGGTCAACTATGTCCCGTTCGAGCCGTCGACTGTAGGCCTCCACCTCGTCCTTGCCTGTCAGGGTCGCCCAGGTCGACGCGAGGATAGCCCCCAGGGTCGATGTCTTGATACCCCCAGCCGCTGAAGCGGGCGAACCGCCCACAAACATGAGAAATATTGTAAACAAGAGAGTTGCGCTCCGCAACTGCCCAGTGGGTAGGGTATTGAATCCCGCTGTCCTTGGCGTCACCGAGTGAAAGAAAGACGCCATCAGCTTCTCTACCACCCCTAGCTTACCCAGGGTGTGGGGATTATTCCATTCAACGAAAAGTACCACGATGGTCCCCAGTACCAGGAGGGCCAGGGATACCATGAGGACAATCTTTGTGTGTAGTGACCACCTGAAGGGCTGGTTTCGCCTTTGGTGTATGTCAGCCACAACGGTGAAACCGATGCCTCCCAGGATGATGAGGGCCGGTACCACCAGCGAGACCAGGGGATCGGCCACATAGCGCTCCAGACTGTTGTGAAACAGGTCGAACCCGGCGTTGTTAAAGGCGGAGACGGAATGAAAGAGCCCCAGATAAAGGGCCCGACCCAAGGGAAAATCCCTGGAAAAGCGGGCCGCTAACAACAGTGCCCCCAGGGCCTCAATGGCAAAAGCCATAATAATGATGCTCTTGGTAAGGCGAACCAATCCCGCCAGGGGGAAGTGGCCCATGGACTTCTGAATCAGAAGGCGTTCTCGCAGGCCCAGCCTTTTTCCGGTCAGAAGGGCGATCATAGTAGACATTGTCATGATCCCCAGGCCACCCACCTGAAAGAGAGTGAGGATCACCAGTTCACCAAAGAGGCTGAACCGGCCAGCCGTATCCACCACCGTCAGGCCAGTGACGCAGACAGCCGATGTCGCTGTAAAGAGAGCATCAACGAACCGCAGCGGTTGGCCGTCCTCAACAGCGAAAGGGAAACTGAGAAGCACGGCGCCCAGGAGGATAGCAATGGCAAATCCCAGGGTAAGGACCTGGGCGGCATTGAGCGGCGGCGCCTGCCTTCCATCTGCCATTAGTACAGGTCCCGCTCTTCGAGGATGCGAACAAGGTTTGCCAGGGCGAGGCCGCGATGGCTGATCACATTCTTCTCAGTAGAGGCCATCTCAGCGAAGGTGCGGCCATGGCCTTCCGGCAGGAAGAGGGGGTCATAACCGAAGCCACCTTCTCCCCGGGGGCTGGTCAAGAGAGTCCCCTTGCAGGTCCCCTCCACTACAATCTCATTGCCCCTGGAGTCAATGACAACTATCACCGACCGGAACTGGGCCCCACGCTCCTCTTGCGGAACCTCAGCCAGGGATTGCAGGAGCCTGCGGTTGTTGTCGGCATCGGTTGCGTCCGGTCCGGCGTAACGGGCGGAATGCACCCCTGGCTCCATTGCCAGGGCTTCGACCTCAAGGCCGGAATCATCGGCCAATGTCGGCAGGCCTGTGACCAGGTAGCCAGCGACTGCCTTCTTGCGGGCATTTGCCAGGAAGGTATCGCCGTCCTCAACGACCTCGGGCGCATCCTGAACCACATCCCGCAGCATCCTCACCCGGTAGGAGAGGTCGGCCAGCGCTTCCTCAATCTCTTTGGTCTTGCCCACGTTCCCCGTTGAGACCACCAATACCCTGTTGCCGTCAGCGCCTGCGACTGCACTCATTGTGCCAATACCTCTCCCTGGATAGCGACGAGCTCTGCAATCCCCTTCTGGGCCAGGTCAAGCAGGTCATCCAGATGCCGGCGCTGGAAGGGGCCGCTCTCACCAGTGCCCTGAACCTCAATTAGGCGCCCGTCATCAGTCATAACAAAATTCATATCGACCTCGGCGGCAGAGTCCTCAGTATAGCAGAGGTCCAGCATGGGCCGGCCATCCACAATGCCCGCGCTGACAGCAGCAACCTGGCCGGTCACGGGTACATCCTCAATCACTCCCCGCTCCTTGAGCTGTCTGAGGGCAGCCACCAGGGCAATGTACCCGCCGGTAATAGAAGCGGTACGGGTCCCGCCGTCGGCCTGAAGGACATCACAGTCAATGTAGATTGTAATCTCCCCCAGCCTGTCCATGTCTACCACAGACCGAAGGCTTCGGCCTATCAACCTCTGAATCTCTGATGTCCTGCCGCCCACCCCATTGCTTCCCCGCTCTCTGCTTGACCTGGTCAGGGTCGACGCCGGCATCAGTGAGTACTCTGCCGTCAGCCAACCGGCCCCTGAACCGTGACGCCAGCCAGGCACGCCCTTGGTCACACTGGCGGTGCAGATAACCTTTGTGTCGCCGCAGCAATAGAGGGCGGATCCTGCCGGATACCTCAAGAATGGGTGGGTTACCTCAACCGGTCTAATGCTGTCATTGCATCGACCATCAGGGCGACATGGATGAGGCCCGCCATCATTACCACTGTTTATTCTAGACAATGTTTATCCCCCTTCGAGTCCTCTATGGCTATTGTAACTCAACAAGGGGGATGGTGATAGCTGAAACACGGGATTTTCTCCGACAATCCGAAGGATGTCTCGCCGCCAGAGGCCCGGCTATCCTCCGTTAAGAAAGGAAATGATTGCTCTAAAGAGGGCCTCAGCCACTCGCTCCTGTGTCTGCGGTAGCTTCATTAACGCCTCCTCCACAGGGTTTGACAGATAACCCACCTCCGCCAGGGCGGCTGGCATTTGCGGCTCCCGGCACACACGGAAGGCATCCTCCCGTTTAATGCCCCGGTCTGGAAGGCCGAGGGCTCTAACCAGCTCATTCTGTACTATCTGGGCAAACTCTGCGTTCCGCGGATCTGATATGGCATGACCGGACCAATAGGTCTCCGTGCCAGACTTGGTCCTTATCCAATGGGAGTTGTGGTGGATCGATAGAAACAGGTCACCGCCGGCCCTGTTAGCAATCTCAGGCCTCTCAATCAGCCCTACCCCAACGTCAGAGTATCGGGTCATGACCACCTTGGCGCCTGCGGCCCGCAGCAGTTCTCGGAGCTTCAGGGCCACCGCCAGGTTTAGATCCTTCTCAAAAGTGCCAGCGAGCCCTACCGCGCCCGGGTCCGGGCCGCCGTGGCCGGGATCCAGGACAACAATCTGACCGCTGATTGAGGACTTCTTGATGTCAACATAAAGGCGTTCAGCGCCATCCTCATTCAGGCCCTTGCTAATGGTATAGCCTCCGTCACCGGCAAGGCCGATTGTCACTAGAACCACACCAGGCGCCGTTGGGTCCAGCCTGGCGCCAATGTCAGTGACAGCTCCGTCGTCTATCGGCAGATGGTACTCCTGTTCAAGCTCCATTCCCGTGATCCTCAGCAGCAGCTCCGTCCCGCCAGACAGCTCCTCAACTGCATATGAAATCGAACCTTCTCCTTGGAGAATAACCCTACCGAAGGCAACCCTGTCCTCATAGGCGATGGCGGTGGCTTCGCTTCGGAACTGTATCAAAAGCCCGTTGTCCTTGGAGACCACCGAGTACCCAATGGGCTCAAAGAGGTCCACCACAACCCGGGCCGTATTCTCCTCAAACTGGGCTACCCGGACCTGATGAACCGAGCCCAGCCATACGGGAATCGTCTGGGTGTCGCAGGTTTTGCTCAGGGTAGTGTTGTTGACGTTCACAACCACCCGGTGGGGATCGGTTAGCTCAAAGATGCTGTAATCTATTGGTCCGCTGGTCTCAATCTGGATCTGTGGCCCCACATCCAGGCCCTTCGTAGAAACCGAGACCAGCTTGTTGCCGGTGGTCACCAGGATCTTGTCCCCAGCTTCGGTCAATGAGACACTGTACCCAGTGGGTTCGGACAGGTCCAGCACAATCCGGGATCCTTTCCCCTCCGGCAGCGTTCCCGTTCTAATCCGGGTAACAGCACTCAATCCAACAACCATCTCGCCTCTGGCGAGATCAAGCCGAGTGCCCTTGACATCAATCACAATCCGATCTGGGTCCGTCAGGGTGAAGTGATCAATGGCGGCAATTGGAGCTGAAGAACCGATGACCACCTCAAGGCCGCCGGGCTCTGCCGACCAGTGAATGCTGTTAATGGCCCGGGTGTCAATGTTGACGGTTTTGGTATCCTGGTCCCAGCCAATCTGGGCATTCAGGGTCTCACCAACGAAACGGATTGGGACCATGGTCCTGTTGTCAACAATAATCGGAGCAACATCCAGTTCCAATATCTCTCCGTTAACCCATGCCAACTCCTTGTTAATGACAAGGATGATCTTGTCTTCGCCCCTGGTGATTGTAACGGCCTTCAGCGCCTGATCCCACTTGACATCAGCGCCAAGGGTTTCCGATATGATCCGCACGGGCACAAGGGTGCGGTTGTTTACAACCCGGGGAGGGACATCTGGTTCTAACTTTGCTCCATTGACAACCAAATTGATGACAATGCCGGCTTCTGCCGGCGCGATGAAGGCCACGTTCTGACTGAGTAGTCCAGCAGAGATGATGATAGCCATCAGTAGCAATAGGCCCCCACGGGGCATGGATATCCTTGACAATCCGGTCCCTCCTCTGCTAAACCTGTTTAGACCTTCCTGGGTTACAGAATTCGACCCAGTTCGGCATAAGTCCTGCTAAACAGGGAAACCCCACCACAAAAATCAGCTCTTCTAGCTAATGAGTGTGGTGGGGCCTCCTCGGCTTGTCCTGGTACAGGTTAGGTTAGCTTGAGCAACCTTCTGGCGTTACCGCTGAAGACCATCTCAATGTCGCCAGGACTCATACCTATCTCGCGACAGACCTCCATCTGCTCCTCAAGATACCGGTGGGCAAAACCCCGTGGAAACCAACTGGAGTCGGTACCAAAGATGATGCGACTGGGCCCCACGGTGTCATAGGCCTTTCTAAACAGGTCCTTCAGGGTCAGGTCATAGGGCATCCAATCCATCCACTGGTTGGAGCCAGAGGTGTCGATGTGGACATTGGGACAACTCCAGCAGAGCTGCAGCAATTCCCGCCAGTAGCCAGATCCGAAATGAGGAATGACGAAGGGAATGCCGGGATGGGAATGGGCCACCGGGAAGATGGTAAGCGGGTCAATGAGGGGGTGGCTTACAACACCGCCACCGGTGCCGAGGAACCCGAAGTGGATATTGACGGGCAGCTCCCTGTCTTCTATGTACTGCCAGAGAGACTCCAGTGACGGATCGTCAAAAGCAATATCCTGCCGGGGACCGATCAACTTATAGCCTGCCAGTCCCTGCTCCTCTACTGCCATTCTGAGCTTGGGGAGAACATCAGGATCCGCCAGCGGATGATGGGCAAAACCCGAAAAGATATCACCGTGATCCTTGATAACCCTGGCTAGCTCCTGGTTGCCACCGCCTGTCACCAGGACAACCCTGGAGAGCCCGTGCTTCTCAACCTCTTCTACCCATCGCTCAACATAATAATCTATATCAGCGTCTGGGTTGTGCTCCGGATCCGGGAATCCCCACTGAGCGCGCCAGCTCTCACGCCGCTGCCGGGCATATCTCTGATTAAGGTCTTCCTCCCGCGGTCCCGCCCCGCCACCACCCCAGCCCACAGGCAGGTGCACATGGAAGTCAATAATCTCAAAGTCCTGATACGACAAAAGCAAAACCTCCTGCTTGTCTCTGTCTAATCGCTAAACAGATTATAGACATTTGGCATTGTGATGTCAAAGTGAAGGGCTCCTGGCTAGAAGCCAGGAGCCCTTTGGTTTCTTGTGGAGGCGAGCGGATTCGAACCGCTGTCCAGAAGCACCACAATAGAGATTTCTCCGAGCGCAGCCAGGGTTTTACATTCGCCGCTAATAGCTCCCCTCTGGCAGGATCAGCCAGCAGCTAGCTCCTCTTATTCCCCCAGCCAGCCCGAGCAGGACTTGAAGGGGTATCCCGCTAAATGACGCCCTCACAGCCCCGCGGGAGAGGGATGTGGAACGTAGCTACTTATGCAGCAGCTAGTGAATAGTTGTTGTTGGCATTTATAACCAGTTCCGCATTTTGACGAGTCCACGGAAAACTCGGCTCGCTATCTCTATCTCAGTCAACTCCTGTCGAAACCATATCGCCCCCTTCTTCTGTCCCCTGTACAAGGGTGGACTACTAGTATACCATATTCGTTATCCGCTGAAAAGGTTTTTCTCATTGCCAAATTCATTCAGAATAATTGGCACCGTTATCTGACAACTACCCCCGGGACCGCTTGTGTTCTGCCTCAGCGCGACGCATTCTCCTCTCAGCATCCCGCTTGGCAATTGTCTCTCGTTTATCATAGTGTTTTTTGCCTCGGGCTACTGCCAGCAAAGCCTTGGCGTAACCCCGCTTGAAGTAGATCTCAAGGGGCACGATCGTGTAGCCCTTACGCTGCACAAGCCCAATCAGGCTGTTGATCTCCCTACGATGAAGCAGGAGTTTGCGCTTTCGCTCTGGCTCATGGTTAAAGTGGCTGGCCTGCTGATAGGGACTGATATGGACGTTACAGAGGTAGGCCTCAGACCCATCTATGGCCGCATAGCCGTCACTGAGGTCGACCTTGCCCTGGCGCAGCGACTTGACCTCTGTTCCCCTGAGAACAAGACCTGCCTCAAATGTGTCTTCTATATGATAATCATGCCGGGCCTTCCGATTACGCGCCACCACCTTGACGCCTTCCATTTGTAACCCACTCCCTGTTGTCGTTAATCCCTTGCGGAACACCTGAGACTAATGCAGTTGGTGGCGTCCAATTCAGCCAAGCGCTGCCGACAGATGTCTACCGCCTCAGGGCTGTTGTCAACACCAATCCACTTCCGGCCCAGTTCTTCACCGGCAGCCAGGGTAGTTCCTGACCCGCAGAAGAAGTCGGCCACAAGGTCTCCCTCGTCGGTAGATATCGAGATTATCCTCTTCAGGAGATCAATGGGCTTCTGGGTAGGATAGCCTACCCGTTCCCCAGATCTCATGGCAATGCCCGCTATGTCATCCCAGAGGTTGTCTATCGTATATGATTTATAGAGCTTTTTACCCTCCTGCGCAAGGTAATACTTGACTCTAATCGTTCCCTTTGATGCCCGGACCCCCGCCTCATCCCTGATGAGTCTACCACCGCGAGTGACATATATCCTTCGCTGGTCCGCCAGTTCCATGATTCGATCATCACTGTAAGTCCCGCGGTGGGACGTCGTAAAATAGCCCAATTCGTCCCGATGGTACTCCCGCTCAGCTTCCTGCCTTGTCACCTCTCGGCGCCCCCGGGGTATGTTCCACTTGGCCCTGGCCGCCTCCTTGGTGTAGAGCAGAATGCAGTCGGTGTTGTTCCCCAGGAAACGAGCATGGGCCTTCATCCCTCTGGAGACCTCTCGGCGCCAGCTTATACAGTTTTGAAAGTTATCTGCTCCGAATATCTCATCAAGGACTACTTTAACATAGTGACCCATACGCCAGTCAAGGTGCAAGTAGAGGGAGCCGCTTTCGGCAAGCAGATCCCTCATCAGCGCCAGGCGGTCATAGAGCATCTGGAGGTACCGCCCAGGGCGGCGGTCCCAGCGCCATGGGTCGTCATAGGCGTCGAAGTCCTTGCCGGTGGCAAAGGGCGGGTCAATGTAGATCAGATCTATCTCACCCCGGTATGCCTCAAGCAGGGCAGCCATTGTCAGGAGGTTGTCACCATAGACCAGGAGGTTGCTGCTTCTGGGCAGCGGGATTCCAACCTCTTCGGGCCCATCAGCCAGGGGATGAAAACAGGCCCTGACCTGGCTGTAGTCGGCTGGGCCACGGCGCCCAGGCCACTGCAGCTGGAGTCCCTTCAATTAGTCCACCACCATGAAGTCGATCTGCCGTTTGGCCTTGGAGGCCTTAATGACCTTGACCTGTACCTTGTCACCCAGGGCATAGGCTTTGCGAGTCCTTCGTCCCCGCAGTCCCCGCATTACCGGGTCAAATAAGTAGTAGTCATCGGTAAGGTTGCTTACGTGGACCATACCCTCAATCATGTTATCAAGCTGAACAAAGAAGCCGGCCTCGATAACCCCGGAGATAACGCCGTCAAAGTCGTCACCAACATGGCGCTCCATGTACTCAACCTTCTTGAGATCAACACTCTCACGCTCAGCCGCCTCTGCGCGCCTCTCATACTCCGAGGCCGTCTCCGCAACGCCCTGCAGGTTGTCGGGGAGCAGGCTCACCGCCTCGCTCACGCTGCCTTTCTCAACATGCTCTGCCAGAATTCGGTGGATGAGAAGGTCTGGATAACGCCGGATAGGTGAAGTAAAGTGGCAGTAGTACTCCGCGGCCAGGCCAAAGTGTCCCAGATTCCGGGGATGATAGCGAGCGCGCTGTAGGCTTCGAAGCATTACCGTGCTGACGATCATCTCCTTCTCTGTTCCTCTTACCTTCCCAAGAATCCGCTGCATATGGCGGGGCGCCACCTTCCCGCTGGCAGGTAGCTGCAGACCCAGGGGGCCCGCAAACTCGTTAAAGGAGTCGATGCCATCTGCCGATGGCTCCTCGTGAACCCGGTAGGCGAAGGGCAGTTGACGCTGAGCGGCGTAGTTCGCGATCGCCTCGTTGCAGGCCAGCATGAACTCCTCAATGATTCGATGAGCCAGATTGCGGTCTCGCCTCAGTATCTCTAGAGGCAGCCCCTTCTCATCAAGGATGACCTTGGACTCAGGGAAATCAAAGTCCAGGGCTCCGCGCTGCAGGCGCATGTCTGTCAGGGCCTGGCTCAACTGCGCCATATCCTCCAGCATGGGAACCACCTGATGGTACTGTTGCCTCATGCCGGCATCGCCCTTCTCTAAAATGGCGCTAACCTGCTTATATGTCATGCGGAAATCGCTTCTGATTATGCTTCTTCCGAGCTCAAAGCCTGTTCGTTCCCCCTCGCCGTTGAAGGTGATAAAGGCGCTAAAGGAGAGGCGGTCTACCCCTGGGCGCAGGGAACAGAGATCATTGGACAGGGCCTCGGGGAGCATCGGAATCACCCTATCAACCAGATAGACACTTGTTCCACGCTCAAAGGCGTCCTGGTCCAGCGGCGACCCGGCAGGCACATAGAATCCGACATCGGCAATGTGGACCCCCAAACGCCAACCCTTCCCAGCTCCCAACGGCTCCATGGTAACGGCGTCATCAAAGTCCTTGGCGTCCTCCCCATCAATAGTGATGGTCAGTAGGTCCCGCAGGTCCCAGCGCCCCCTGGCGGCACCCTGGATCTGCTCCTGGCTGTAGCCATCTGCCTGGTCCACAGCCCCCTGACTGAAGGCCCCAGGAAGCCTGTATGTCTCTACGATGAGATCAATGTCAACCCCCGGATCATCCATCCGCCCCAGACTCCGGATAATGGTGCCTTCAGGATTGCGCCGGCCTTCGGGCCAGTTGATGATCTCACTAACCACTACATCCCCGGTTTTGGCCCCGTTAAAGGCCTCCTTGGGAATAAAGACATCCTGGGTAAGTCTCCGATCCTCAGGGGTGATGAAACCGTAGTGCCGACCCCGGTCAAAGGTGCCAACAATCCTCTGATTGGCGCGGTCCAGGATCCGGATTACTTCACCCTCCAGGCTATCACCGCCGCGACGGCCCTTTCCCTTTGCCAGCAAGCGGACAATCACCCGATCGCCGTGCATGGCCGTGCTTACATTACTGGAGGAGATATATACATCCTCAACCTCCGGCCACTGCGGCAAGAGGAAGGCAAATCCCTTGTGGTGTCCCTGGAGCTTCCCAACAACCAGGTTCATCTTCTCCGGGACCCCATAGCGCTTGGAACGAGTCTGTACCGCCACTCCTTCCTTCTCAAGGTCGGCAAGGAGGCCCATAAAGGCCTGCCGGTCATCCTCATTTTCAGCCACACCGAACTCCGCCGCCAGGTCAGTGGCGGTCAGCGGCCGGTAGGCCTTCTCCCTTAAAAATGCTAAAATATCGTCTCTACTGACCATTTCTTCCCATCAAATCCCTTCCAGCTGTGTCTAGAGCCCAAGCTCTTTATGAATGTCCTGCATGGCCGTGAGGGCCATTGCGACGAAGTCCTCCAATGAGATGCCTAACTCATCCTGGCAGGTACTGATGGCCTCGCGGTTGGCGCCCCTGGCAAAGGCCCCCTCACTGAAACGGTTCATGACAAAGTCTGTGTCGATGCCCTTAAGCTTCTTATCGGGATGAATGAGGGCAGAAGCCACTATCAACCCTGTCAATGGATCACTGGCATACAGGGCCTTGGCCATTCTTGTCTCGCGAGGGAGTCCATGAAAATCGTTGTGGGCGCGAACAGCCTCAACAATCTCCTCGTCGAGACCCATGTCCATAAGCCAGTCCGCTGCCATCATGCTGTGCCGTGCCGCGTCATCCTTGGTGTCTTCATAGTCAAGATCATGAAGGAGCCCTGCCAATCCCCACTCCTCTATATCCTCTCCAAAATGCTCTGCCAGTTTTCTCATGACTGCTTCCACGGCCAAGATGTGTTTCTGCAGGTTCCTTGTGGTTACCCGTGATTTCATTAACTCTAACGCCTCTTGCCTCTTCACCGACAAGACCTCCATTTCTATTGTTCTACACTCAAAGTTTCACTAGAACCATTAATGCTATTCATCACTCTCGTCACTGGACCGTTGCCAGCAGCTGGAGACGCCCCACTTACGGGCGTTGAGAGACAAACTTGCCCTCGGCGGTGGCCACTGCCACCCCAGAGTCCTCGTCAATGAGTTCTGCCTCCAGCTTACAGAAGCGGCCTCTCTCTCGAACCACCTGGGCCCGGCAGAGCAGGGTTCGCCCCACCCGCGCCGGCTCCTTAAAGCGGACTCGCAGCTCAGCGGTGACAGCAGGAACATCCCTGTTGACCAGCTGTTTAGCCATGACCTCATCAAGCAGCGTGCTGACGATGCCGCCGTGGACAACCCCTGGGTAGCCCTGATGGTCCTCCTCCGGCCTGAACCGGCACTCCCAGTTGCCATCGTCGCCCCGGTGAAATACTAACCTCAGACCAATGGGGTTGTCCTGCCCACAGGCAAAGCAGTTACTATAGACTACATCCTCCTGTCCGGACATTGCGCAAAGCCCCCCTAAGAGCAATTTGAAAACCGGAACGAGTCAGGGCCACCCTCTTATAGACCCCACCGGCTCCGGTTTTCATCACAGTTGTAAATGCCTATGCTTGTGTATCTAATGCTGCGATTACAGCTACAGAAACAGCGGTGCGAAGACCAGTGAAACGATGGTCATCAGCTTAATCAGAATGTTAATCGACGGCCCTGATGTGTCCTTGAAAGGGTCGCCAACCGTATCGCCTTCAACGGCAGCGGCATGGGTATCTGTCCCCTTGCCTCCAAAATTGCCGCTCTCAATGAACTTCTTGGCATTGTCCCAGGCGCCGCCGGAATTAGCCATCATCACAGCCAGGAGGAAACCAGCCACCAGAGCGCCAGCCAGCATCCCTCCAAGGGCCTCCTTGCCAATTCCAAACCCGATAATCAGCGGGCTTCCTATCGCCAACAAGCCGGGAACCACCATCTCTCTGAGGGCCGCCGCCGTGCTGATCTCTACGCCCCTGGCGTAGTCTGGCTTGGCCTTACCCTCCATTAGTCCATCAATCTCCCGGAACTGCCTCCTTACCTCCTCAATCATGGCGAAAGCGGCCCTTCCTACAGCCCGCATTGTCAATGAACTGAAGAGGAATGGCAGCATGCCGCCGATGAAAAGCCCGGCAACAACCGTTGGAGATAAGATGTTTATGAGTTCCAGGTTTGTAGCCTTGGCGTAGGCCGAGAAGAGGGCCAGCGCCGTCAGGGCGGCGGAGCCAATGGCGAAGCCCTTGCCAATGGCCGCCGTGGTGTTGCCGACGGAATCAAGGGCGTCGGTAACCTTCCGGACGTCACCGCCAATCTCCGACATCTCAGCAATGCCACCGGCGTTATCAGCAATGGGGCCGTAGGCGTCAACAGCAACCGTCATGCCCGTTGTCGAGAGCATGCCCACCGCGGCAAGGGCGATACCGTAGAGGCCCGCCACCTCGAAGGCTCCAAGGATGCTGCCAGCGATGACGATAACCGGGAGGGCGGTGGACTCCATGCCCACTGCCAGTCCAGCGATGATGTTTGTCGCTGTCCCTGTCTGTGATGCTTCAGCAATGGACGTGACCGGAGGTCGTCCACCGGAGGTGTAGTATTCTGTAATCAGTCCGATGATGATACCGGCAATCAGGCCGATAACAATGGCCCAGAAGGGCCCAAGTCCACCGAATATGTTCTTTGTAATAAAGAAGGCGGCCACAACAACAACAGCGCCGCTGGCAAAGGTCCCGTAGCGAAGGGCAAGGGCGGGATCAGCGTCCTCACCGGTGCGGACAAAGAAGGTGCCAAAAATGGAGGCGATAATGCCAACAGCGGCCACTAGCAGCGGCAGAACAACTCCACCCATTCCCAGATCCACGGCTCCAATTACCATGGCAGCAATCAGTGACCCGACATAGCTTTCAAAGAGGTCAGCGCCCATACCCGCCACATCACCAACGTTATCCCCAACGTTATCAGCAATAACAGCGGGATTGCGTGGGTCGTCTTCAGGGATACCGGCCTCGATCTTACCAACAAGGTCAGCTCCAACGTCAGCGGCCTTGGTGTAGATACCGCCGCCAACCCTACCGAAGAGGGCAATTGAGCTAGCGCCCAGGGCGAATCCGTTAATAATCCTGAACCTGGCGGCTAGCAGGCCTGGGTCATTGACGTTAAAGATGAACAAAAAAAACAGGGTCCCCAAGCCCAGCAACCCAAGGCCAACAACTGACAGACCCATTACCGCGCCTCCGGAGAAGGCGATGCCCAGAGCCTTGTTCTGGCCTTCACGAGCAGCGTTTGTGGTTCTCACGTTAGCGCGAGTAGCCACATACATCCCTATGAACCCCGCCAGGACCGAGGCTACTGCTCCCATGATGAAGGAGACGGCAGTCAATGGCTCCATGGCGTTGGTGAAGAGTCCTGCCGCTAAAATGATACCGGCCAACACCGTCACAAAAACGAACAGGGCGCGGTATTCCTGCACCAGGAAGGCCATGGCGCCCTCCTGAATAGCGGTGGCAATCTCCTTCATCTTCTCCGTGCCGGCATCTTCACGCATAATCCTTCTTGCCAAAAAGAGAGCCCATAACAGGCCGATGACACCTGCGGCTGGCACCAGATAGGTGAAATTGATCATTCTGCTTCCCCCCGGTTGTGAACTAGCATTCCAGACCTAACCTCGTGCGCTCAGAAAGGTCAATCCGATGGCAGTCAACATAAAGGCCACAGCAAAAACCGTGGTAATCTTGGCCAGAAGGTCATCCATACCCTTCCTCTTTCCGAAGAGGGTCTGGGCGCCACCCGTAATGGCGCCGGAAAGTCCAGCGCTCTTCCCTGACTGAAGCAAGACACCTGCGATGAGGCCAATACTGAAGATAACATGGAAGGCCGTAAGAATAATATTCGCAGTCTGCACCTTTCAAAACACCTCCTTATGGCTCCCTCAAGTAAAGAGCCCTTTAAACCACCCTATCATTTTAGCACAGAAGAAGTAGACTGTACAACTCGCAATCCCCGGCTATACTGGCACTATGCTTCCCAGCCTGGATATACGGCCGCAGCGCCCAGCTCTTCTTCTATCCGAAGAAGCTGGTTGTACTTGGCAACCCGCTCCGACCGGGAGGGAGCCCCCGTCTTGATCTGACCCGCGTTAGTCCCCACAGCCAGGTCAGCAATTGTGGTGTCCTCGGTCTCCCCCGACCGGTGCGAGATAACGCAGGTGTAGTTGGCAAACCGCGCCACCTGGATCGTGTCCAGGGTCTCACTGAGGGTGCCGACCTGGTTGAGCTTGACCAGGATTGAATTTGCTACCCCCTCATCAATGCCTCGCTCCAACCACTTTCGTTGCGTGACGAAGATGTCGTCACCAACAAGCTGAATGTCATCACCGAGGGCCTCTGTCAGCTGCTGCCAACCTGCCCAATCGTCTTCTGCCAGGCCATCCTCGATAGATATGATCGGATAGTCAGAAACCCAGCCGCTATAGAGGGCCACCAGGTCCGGGGCGGAATAGCTGACACCCTCTCCCGGCAGATGGTATGCCTTTCCATCAAAGAGCTCAGTTGCCGCAACGTCCAGGGCAAGATAAATATCGCTCCCGGGGCGATAGCCCGCCCTGTCAATTGCCTGTAGAATGACCTCCAGGGCCTGACGGTTGGAGTTCAAACTTGGGGCGAAGCCGCCCTCATCACCAACGGCCGTTGACAGGCCCGCTTCAGTAAGAACCGCTTTCAGAGAGTGGAAGACCTCGGCGCCCATCTGCAGCGCCTTTCCAAAAGTGAGAGCCCCGTAGGGCATGACCATGAACTCCTGGATGTCAACGTTGTTGTCGGCGTGGGCCCCACCGTTGAGGATGTTCATCATCGGGACCGGGAGCATGCAGGCGCCTACCCCGCCCAGATAGCGGTAAAGCGGGGTTCCAGTGGAATTAGCCGCCGCCCGGGCAGCAGCCAGCGACACCCCTAGCATTGAATTGGCCCCTAACCTGCTCTTGTTCTCTGTCCCATCCAACTCTAACAAGATTGAGTCGACATGGGATTGGTTGTAGACGTTAACCCCCCTCAGGGCTGGGGCGATGACACTGCGGACATTGTCTATCGCTGCTCCCACACCCTTGCCCTGGTAGCGCTGGGGATCTCCATCGCGGAGCTCAAGGGCCTCCCGGGCCCCCGTTGACGCCCCTGATGGAACCGCTGCCCGGCCCCAGGCGCCGTCATTTAGTATCACCTCAACCTCAATAGTGGGGTTACCCCGTGAGTCCAGGATTTCCCTTGCCCTGATTTCATCGATAAAAGAGGCCATCATCCATCCCTCCAAAGAAGCAAACTGTCATCGAATGAGAGAACTCCCTGTCATCTGCACTGGCTTCTCGATTTCAAAGAGGTCCAGTACCGTCGGGGCGATATTAGCCAGGATCCCATCGGCCAACACCCCGTGCCTACCCGCGTATTCCCGCCCCACCAGCACGCAGGGAACGGGATTTGTTGTATGAGCGGTGTGGGGTTGACCGCTACCTTCATCCTCCATCTGCTCGACATTGCCGTGGTCACTGACGATAATGGCAACGCCCCCCGATTTGACAACACCCTCTGTGACCATACCCAGATTCATGTCAACGGCCTCAACCGCCGCAATAGCCGCGGCCAACTTCCCTGTGTGGCCCACCATGTCTGCGTTTGCATAGTTAGCCAGGATGAAGTCATACCTACCCCGATCAAGCTCCCTCAGAAGGCGAGAGGTGACACCGGCGGCTGACATCTCGGGCTGCAGATCATAGGTGGCTACTGGGGGTGAAGGGATCAACACCCTCTCTTCGCCAGGATAGGGCTCCTCAATGCCCCCGTTAAAGAAGAAGGTCACGTGAGCATACTTCTCCGTCTCCGCTATTCGCAGCTGATTAAGGCCCGCCTCCGAGAGGACCTGGCCCAGGCAGGCCTGGGGGGACTCCGGGGGAAAGGCCACCGGAAGGTCAAACCCGGCATCGTACTGGGTCATCCCGACACAGTCTATGGCAAGGGTCCTGCCGCCCCGGTCAAAGTCGTCAAAGCTAGTGGCAATCAAGGCCCTGGTCAGCTGCCGGGCCCTGTCTGCCCTGAAGTTATAGAATATTACCCCGTCCCCGTCCCTGATGCAACTGGCCCGGTGGCCTGCCTGGTCGCCTGCCTGGTCCGGGCCCGCCCCAATTACGGAGGGCTGGATGAACTCATCGGTTTCCCCCCGGCGATAGGCGGAGGTAATCGCCTCCTCTGGGGTGGCAAAGGACAGGCCCTCCCCTTCTACCATCGCCCTGTAGGCCCGCGATGTCCGCTCCCACCGCCTATCTCGATCCATGGCGTAGTACCGGCCCATTACAGTGGCAATCACTGCCCCAGGGTGAAAAGAGAGCCTCTCCTGGAGCGACTCAATGTACGTCAGGGCTGAGGAGGGTGGCACGTCCCTCCCGTCCAGGAAGCAGTGGATGAAGACTGAACCGACACCCAGCGACGACGCCATCTTGAGGAGGGCGAATAAATGATCAATATGGCTATGAACCCCACCGTCCGAGAGAAGCCCCATCAGGTGAAGCGCCGCGCCCTTCTCGCGGACCTGCAGCATCAGATGGCGAAGGGTCTCATTGTTAAAGAAGGCCCCTCCGGCAATGTCCCGGTTGATCCTGAGAAGATCCTGGTAGACCACACGGCCCGCCCCCAGGTTCAGGTGCCCCACATTAGAGTTACCCATCTGATTGGGCATTAAACCCACTGCTTCACCACTGGCCTCAAGGCGGCTGTTGGGATAATCTCGCAGCAGCCGGTCCCAGTGCGGTGTATCGGCAAGAGCCACGGCGTTGCACTTATGGCTGGTATCGCAGCTTCCCCAACCATCAAGGACTATCAGTGCAACAAATGGCTCCCTCCTACTGTCCACCCTCCTACTGCCCACCAACGGCGCCCTCAGCTATCCTGTAAAAGCTGTCCGCCTGCAGGCTGGCGCCGCCAACCAGGGCTCCGTCAATATCTGGTTGCTCCATGAAAGCGGCAATGTTTCCAGGCTTGACACTACCCCCATACTGAACCCTGATCTGCTCAGCGGTATCCTCAGAAAAGGTCTCTGCCAGAAGACGGCGAATGAAGGCGGCGGCAGTATTAGCGTCGGCAGGGGTTGCTGCCTGACCGGTGCCAATGGCCCAGAGGGGCTCGTAGGCCACGGTCACCTTTAAAGCGTCCATCTCAGTTATCCCCACCAGGCCGTCGCTGACCTGCTCTCTCAAGATCTCCTCTGTTCTCCCTTGATCGCGCTGTTCTTTTGTCTCACCAACACAGATTATCGGCTTCAAACCACCCTTAATCGCCCCTCGTAGGCGCCTATTTATGGTGGCATCTGACTCCTCGAAATACTGGCGTCGCTCCGAGTGGCCAACGATGGCGTACTCACAACCCAGTTCTCGGAGCATGGCAGGGGAGATCTCGCCGGTAAACGCCCCAGACTCTTCCCAGTGGACATTCTGGGCGCCCAGTCTTATGCTGCTGTCGCCAAGGGACGAAGCGACGGCGGATATCGATGTAAAGGGTGGACAGAGCAATACCTCAACACGCTGGGCTATCTCCGGCCTGGCGCCAACCATAGTGGACAGCGCGGATGCCAGTTCCTGTGCCTCTTTTAGACCCTTGCTCATCTTCCAGTTGCCGGCTATCAATGGAATTCGCATTCCCTTAATCCCTCCTAGGGCTCTCTTATGGACTGAAACCACTGGATTTGATACCACCAGCGCTCTCCAGTTAGTTTCAATGCTAATCTTCAGTCAACCCCCAGGGCCTCCACGCCGGGCAATGAACCCCCTTCAAGAAACCTGAGGGCTGCCGCACCACCTGTTGAGATGTGACTAATCTGATTCGCCAACCCTGCCTGACTGACCGCTGCAAGGGAATCTCCCCCGCCAACCACAGTAAAACCGCCGCATGCCGCCACTGCCCTGGCCACACCAACGGTGCCGTCGGCGAAGGGCTGCCTTTCGAAGGCGCCCAGGGGGCCGTTCCAGAATACGGTGCCGGCATCCTGCAGGGCCGCGGAAAACCGCCTCACAGTCTCAGGACCGATATCCAGGGCCATCTGCCTGTCTCCAATGGCCAACCCAGGCCTGACCTCAACCCTCATGGTCTTGGCGGTGTCAGAGATCTCGTCGGCCACAACAAGGTCCACAGGCAGCAGCACCTCAACGCCGATGTCTGCAGCCCTGCTCAGGAGCTTCAGGGCCACCCTGGCCTTATCCTTCTCCAATAGAGACCCACCCATGTCGTAGCCCTTTGCAGCCAGGAAGGTATTGGCCATACCGCCCCCAATCAGGAGCCTGTCCACCTTGGGCGCCAACTCCTCAAGGATTCCAATCTTGCCGGAGATCTTCGCGCCGCCGATAATGGCCACATAGGGCCTGTCTGGACTGTCCAATAGGCCGGTCAAAACCCTGAGCTCCTTCTCTAGCAACAACCCTCCGTATGAGGGAAGAAGCCCCGCAATCCCATAGGTGGAAGCATGGGCGCGGTGGGCAGCCCCAAAGGCATCGTTTACATAGACATCAGCCAGGGCCGCCAGCTGTCCGGCAAAGCCTTCATCATCGTCTGTCTCTCCGGGGTTGAAGCGTAGGTTCTCAAGGAGAAGGACCTCGCCATCAGCCATTTCCTCAACAATCTCGCTGACCCTCGGGCCCACAGTGGCCGACGCCATTGTGACGCCCTGTCCCAGCAGGGCCGTGAGTTCCTTGGCAACGGGGCCCAGGCTGAGTTCAGGCGCCACCCTCCCCTTGGGCCGACCCAGGTGAGAGCAGAGAATAACCCTGGCTCCCTGGTTCACCAGGTGCCTGATGGTGGGGAGAGCCGCCACCATCCTGGTGTTATCGGCCACAGCTACTCCATCCCCCGTCTCTTTGAGGGGAACATTGAAGTCCACCCTTACCAGGACCCTCTTTCCCTTCAATTGAGCTGCATCTCGAAGCGTTCTTATCATCATTAATCGACCCTCCCATCCTCTGTGAAACCGTGAAGGGACCTCCGCCCACCCCGGAAAGGCCCCTCCCTCAACAGTTCTTCATCAAACAAGCGTCAACAGGTGAGCTATCTAGGTGAGCTATCTACAGGCCTTTACTGGCCATGTGCTCCACCAGGTCGACCAGCCTGGTAGCGTAGCCCCACTCATTGTCGTACCAGGAGAGTACCTTTACCATGTTATCAGCGATAACCATTGTGGAAAGGGCATCGAAAACAGATGAGTAGCTCGAACCCTTGTAATCCACCGAAACAAGGGGTTCTGCACTGTAACCGAGAATGCCCTTCATCGGTCCTTCGCTGGCCTTCTTCATGGCCGCGTTTACTTCCTCTTCGGTAATGGTCTTGTTAACCTCTACAACAAGGTCAACTATGGAAACCGTTGGTGTCGGTACCCTCATGGCCATGCCGTTAAGCTTGCCCTCAAGCTCGGGCAGAACCTGGGTTACCGCCCTGGCGGCGCCGGTGGTGGTAGGGATAATGCTCAGGGCAGCGGCCCTTGACCGCCGGGGATCCTTCGTGGGGAAGTCCAGCAGACTCTGACCAAGGGTGTAGGCATGAATTGTGGTCATCAGTCCCTTGACAATGCTAAATTCGTCGTTAAGAACCTTGGCAATGGGGGCAAGGCAGTTGGTTGTGCAGGAGGCGTTGGACACAACCTGGTGCGACCCGGCCTCATACTGTTGGTGGTTAACCCCCATTACAACCGTCAAATCAGGGCCCTTAGCCGGCGCCGAAATCACAACCCGCTGGGCCCCTGCCGACTCCACGTGCTTGATCGCATCCTGCCTGGCGGTAAAGCGGCCAGTGGACTCAACCACCACCTCTACCCCAAGGTCGCCCCAGGGCAGTTTGGCTGGGTCCGGTTCCTGAACCATCTTGATCTGGGAGTCTCCCACCTTTATGGTGTCGCCGTCTACAAACACATCCAAGTCAAGGGTTCCGTAATTCGAATCGTACTTGAGCAGCCTTCCCAGGTCCTCGGGCTTGGCCAAGTCATTGACGGCCACAACCTCAATATCAGGGCGCTTCAAGGCTATTCGCAAAAACCTCCGGCCAATACTGCCGAAACCGTTGATACCTACCTTTACAGTCACTGACTATCCCCTCCTTGTGCAGACTCTTCAACAGTGTTTCTATCCACCTCAAGTTCGGTGGCGTATCCCCAATTTGTTTCACTTGCTGCACTTACCCCCTGGTGATGTCCGCTGCCTTGAGAACAGCCTGGGCAATGTTGTTGGTGTGGTCGCCGATGCGCTCCATATTACTTATAATATCCAAGAAGACAACACCGGAAGCAGGGTAACAGAGCCGCTGGTTGAGCCGTTCTATATGGGCGTGACGCAGTCGCTCCTCAATCTTGTCTACCACGTTCTCTTGACGGATGATTGCCCAGGCTAGCTCGGAATCTGAGACCTCCAGGGCAACCAAAGCCTCGTCGGTCATCTCCCTGATCCTGCTATACATGAAGGTAAGGTCCTCCAGGGCCTGTTCCGAGAAGGGTGAGCGGTCCTCAAGGGCCCGCAGGGCAAGCTCCCCGATGTTCTCGGTGTGGTCTCCAATTCGCTCAATGTCATTGACAATGCTCTGCAGCAGATTGAGGTAGTCGGACTGGTCATCGGTCAGGGAGCGGCGCGACAGCGCCACAAGGTAGTTGATGATGTCGTGCTCCAGCTCGTTAACGACCTCTTCCGCCTCCATGGCCTTGCTGATACCTGGCCCATGGCCCCTGAGAAACGCCTCCATGATCTGTTCCAGGCTCTCCTCTACGATTCTCCCCATTCTGTGCAGCTCCTTCACCACCTGGGCAAGGGCGATAGAGGGGGTCTCCATTATCCTTCTATCTATATACTTCGGTCCGCGCTCAAGGGGCCTTACCTCACCCGGCAAGACCCTCTCAACCAGGGCAACGAGCAACCCGGCAAAGGGCAGTTGAATGAGGGTATTGGCTACATTAAACATTGTATGCGCGTTGGCAATCTGGCGAGCAGCAATGATACTACTACTCTGGACAATGGGAACCACCAGGGGCATGAGGGCCAGGAACACCAGGGCCCCCACGAGATTGAAAAACAGGTGCATCAGGGCAGCTCGTCTTGCCGTCAGGGATGTTCCAATGCTAGACAGCATCGCTGTCACGCAGGTACCGATGTTGTCTCCAAAGAGGATGGGAAGGGCAATATCAATCCCCAATAGCCCCTGCATGGCCAAGGCCTGAAGGATGCCAATCGTTGCGCTGGAGCTCTGAACGATGCCGGTGAGGGCAAAACCGACGACCACCCCTAGCAGTGGATTCCGACTGAAGGTCACCATCGCCTCCCTGAATTCGGGCATGGAGCGCAGTGGATACATGGCGCTGGACATTGTCCTCATGCCCAGAAACAACAGGCCAAAACCGAAGATAATCTGACCCAGATGCCTATGGGACTTCCGTCTCCCGAAGAGCTGCAGGAGAACGCCGATGGCGATGGCGGGTGGGGCCCACTGCTGCAGATCAAAGGCAATCAACTGCGCTGTCACTGTAGTGCCAACGTTAGCCCCCATGATGATGCCCACTGCCTGCTGCAGGTTCATGAGCCCGGCGTTGACAAATCCCACAAGCATCACCGTTGTAGCGCTGCTGCTCTGGATGACGGCGGTAACAAGGGCGCCAACAAAAACCCCCATGATTCTGTACTTGGTAAGGGCTTCTAAGAGCCTCCGTAAACTGTCTCCGGCGGCCTTCTGGAGCCCGTCTCCCATCCGGCCCATCCCGTAGATGAAGAGCCCTAGTCCCCCTAAGAGCTCAAAGATCATTGTCGCGCTCACAGTCCAACCCCCACTCGAGACCCCCACTGGCTCGTTCAGATATCCATACTACGAACTATACTACCAACTATGCTTGGTCAAAGGTCAACCTGCGGGCGCTAGCGTTCACCGCGGTGACCTCAAGGGCTGTCATGTATTCAACCTGTTCCTTGACCCGCTGTTGGACACCGACCAGAACATCCATGATGTTGATACCATATCTTACGCTAATGGCAATGTTAATCTCAACACTGCTCTCCACTGTGGCAGAATCCACGGAAACCCTCATAATCCCCGTAACCCCCTTGATCTCACTTGCTGCCCGGGAGGCAATGGAGTTAACAACCGTGTCATCGATAAAGAAATTGCCCAGAAAACTGAAGGTTGGGCGCACCACAGACTTCTCTATAAGCCTCGATGGGTTCTCCCCTTGCTTGCCGCGGAGGAAGAACCTGAGAGGGTCAACCATGTAGCCAGAGAAGGTCTTCTTCACCTCCAGGGTTGGTACGGGGATTACGTGCTTGCCCTCTAGCTTGCGGATGTGCTTGGCCCTCTCAATCTCCGTCAGTGAAGCGATCTCCTCAATCATCACTACCCTCTTCACCGGGGGAAGCTCAAGGGCCTCAACAATAGTCTGGACCATGCCATTGGATGTAGCGAGAATCAGCAGCCTCTCCGGGTGAAGCTCCTCGAGGACCCCCTTCACCTCTTGGGCATGACCAGGGTCAAAAAAGATGGCCCTCTTAATTGCCCCAATCCTTGTGCTCTCCTGTTTGGCAGACTTGCCAGCCAGGATCTTTCCACCCCGAATTAGCAGCCCGTCATCGATCATGAAGTCGATATTGTGCTCATGGGCAACAAAGGACGCGCGGTGGCTCTTGCCTGTGCCGCTGCCCCCAACAAGCGCGTATACCTTCATTGGCTGATCCCTCAAGGGAAATCCCTCCGTACCCCATCGCCTGCTGGCAAGTCCGGTGTCCACCTAGAGGATGCTCTTCAAGGCCTCAAAGTTAGCCCTGACGGTGTCCTCAACATCGTCAACCCTGTGGGCGCTAGACATGAACCCCGCCTCGAACTGCGAAGGGGCCAGGTAAATACCGCGCTTCAGCATCTCGCTAAAGTAAGCGGCAAATCGCTTCGTATCGGAACCCATGGCTTCCTGGTAGTTCCTTACGGGGCTCCCAGCAAAGAAGAACCCGAACATCGTGCCCACCTGGGCCATAGGCAGGTCAAGCCCCAGCTTCGCCAGATTGTTCTTAATCCCTTCGGAAAGCGCTGTTGCCCTTTCAACAATGCTATCGAAGACCCCCTCCCTGGATATGATGTCCAGGGTGACATAGCCTGCCGTCATCGCTAGGGGATTACCCGATAGGGTTCCAGCCTGGTACACGGCGCCTGATGGGGACACCTGCTCCATGAGGTCGCGCCTACCGCCGTAGGCGCCTACCGGCAGGCCGCCGCCAATGACCTTACCAAGGCAGGTCAGATCAGGTGTCACGCCATACAATTCCTGGGCGCCGCCCAGGGCTACTCTGAAACCGGTCATTACTTCATCAAAGATCAGGAGGGCGCCATAGGCGGTAGTGATCTCCCTCAGCCCCTCAAGGAAGCCCGGCACCGGGGGGATAACCCCCATGTTCCCAGCAACGGGTTCCAGTATCACCGCGGCGATCTCCTCGCCCTCTTCAGCGAAGATGGTCCGGACCGCCTCAATGTCGTTAAAGGGCGCTGTTATCGTTGTTGCGGCCACGGCCTTGGAGACACCTGGACTGTCGGGCATACCAAGGGTCGTCGCGCCAGATCCGGCCTGTACCAACAGGCTATCTACATGCCCATGATAGCAGCCGTCAAACTTGATGATCTTGTCTCGCCCCGTAAAGCCACGGGCCAGGCGGAGGGCGCTCATGGTGGCCTCGGTCCCGGAGTTAACCATCCGGATCACCTCGACAGAGGGCACCATCCCCACTATCTTCTCGGCCATCTTGACCTCAAGCTCGGTAGGGGCGCCATAGCTTGTCCCCCTGTCCACGGCATCCTTAAGGGCCCCGGCAACCTCCGGGTGAGCATGACCCAGGACCAGCGGCCCCCAGGACAAGACATAGTCGATGAATCTGTTGCCGTCAACATCATAGAGATAGGGGCCCTCACCCCTGGCAATAAAGGGTGGACTGTCCTCTACCGCCCTAAAGGAACGAACCGGGCTGTTGACGCCACCGGGAATTACCCTCTCAGCCCTCTGCAACAGTCTAACCGATCGATCCAATTTCATCAGAGACCCCCTTGTCAAGATTTCCTTGGTTAAATGCTACTTGATATTCTCCGAATAATCAAAATCAAAAAGGATGGTCCAGGTTACCTGATGGACCATCCTGTTGTTTACAGTTGTAACCATCCCAATACTACAAAATGACATGCCAACACCCTGCAATCCATGGGCTACTGCCGCTAATGATCTCTATTCACAAAGAAGTTAGCCAGGTCAATCAGGGTCTCCTTCGCCATGCCGTCAGGTAACACCCGCAACCCCTCGATTGCCTCGTCAGCAAAGACTCGGGCCTTCTCCAGGGCGTAGCTAACCCCACCGCCCTCCCTGACAAGGTCCAGGGCTGCAGCCACGTGGTCATTATTGAGAGAACCATCAGGGCCCTTGCGAATTAACTGCTTCAACTCGGGACCAGTCCCGTTGTTGAGTACGTGAATGACCGGGAGGGTTATTACACCGCCCTGCAGATCACTACCAACGGGTTTACCAGTGACCCCACTGGTGCCCATGATGTCCAGGATATCGTCGGCAATCTGGAAGGCAATACCGGTCTTCTGCCCGTACTGCTTCAGGGCCTCAACGGCTTCAGCAGGCGCTCCACTCAAGAGCCCGCCCACTTCGCAGCTAATCCGAAAGAAACAGGCCGTCTTCTTTGAGATCCTGTTGATATATTCATCCTCATGCACTGACAGCCGGAAGGTATCGGCTGTCTGCTGGATCTCACCCTCACAGATTTCGGCAATGCCGTCAGCCAGGATCTTTATAAGCCGGTTTTCATAATCAGCAGAAACCATGGAGACGGCCCTGGCAAAGAGATAATCACCAGTTAAAACCGACAGTTTATCACCCCAATGGGAATTCACAGTAGGGTGACCCCTGCGCAGGCAGGCGCTGTCAATCACATCATCATGCACCAATGTTGCCATGTGCATTAGTTCTATGGCAGCGGCCACCGCCAGCAGTCGGTCAACATTGTAGTCGTAGGGCTTTGCCGACAACAACACCATAGCTGGCCTTAAGCGCTTGCCTCCAGCATGCAGCGGGTGTTTCGCCATCTCGTCCAGCATACCGATATTAGAAGCCACTTCATCGGCTATCCGGGACTCCACCCTTTTCAGGTCACCCGCAACTCCCTTAAGGAGGGTGAGAACATTCACTTTCAAATCACCTGCTTCTTGCAGAATACGGCGTTGGTTGGCTAATTTGGTGGTTACCGTTCCAATAGTAGATTGAGTATATATGGTGTAGGCTAAACGCGCCTACCTAAAGGAAATACTAGAACTCATCGGGCAATTCCTGCAGGTCCGACACTTTAAATACTGGACCGTCCACACAAACATACTTATCCCCGATGTTACACCGACCGCACTTGCCCACACCACACTGCATTTTCATCTCTAGTGTAGTTATAATATTCTCCGGGGCGAAGCCCATCTTGTCCAGGGACTGCAGGACAAACTTGATCATGATGGGCGGACCGCAGGTCACCGCAATAGCGTTCTCTGTAGCGGGGCTAACCTCCTCCAGGTAGGGTGGGACAAAGCCAACAGGGCCGTCCCAGTCATCATCCCCCTTGTCAACGGTGACAGAGACCTCCGTATCCCTGATGTTGGGCCAGTTCTCAAAGAGGTCCTCCTTGAAGCAGAGGTCCTGAGGTGACCGGGCGCCGTAAATAATCTTCACGTCTCCGTAGTCGTCCCGGTTGTCAAGACAGTAGTTGATCAGAGAGCGCAGGGGTGCCAGCCCGATTCCACCGCCAATAAAGACAAGATTCTTGCCTTTCAGGTCCTCAATGGGGAACCCATTGCCATAGGGGCCCCTGACCCCAAGCTTTGTGCCTGGTGGCGACTGATGCAGCGCCGTTGTCACCTTGCCCATCTCCTTGATGCTGAACTCCAAAAACCCCTTCCGGGTGGGCGATGACGTAATTGAGATCATCGCCTCGCCAATCCCCAGCATCGACAGCATACCACACTGTCCTGGCAGGTGTCTGAAATCCTCAGCCACCGTTGGGTCGTCAAAGGTCACCTTGAAGGTCTTAACATCGCTGGACCCCGTCTCAGACCTGATCTCATCAATCGTGGCAACATGAGGTACTAGCACCTGCTGCTCCTGGTGGCAATCGCAAGAGTGCTCATGAGTGTCTTTGTATACGGCCATCTTAACCCGATACCTCCCCTGTTTGCGCCTGGGCCGCTTCTTCCTGAGCAGCCTTAATCTTCAGGGCCGCATCAACAACGTGCAGCCCTACCGGGCACTTCTCAACACAGCGGCCGCATCCTGTGCACAGCAGTTGGCCGTAGCGGCTGGGGTGGTAGTTCAACTTGTGCATGAAGCGCTGACGCACCCTCTCAGTCTTGGTTGGCCGCGGATTGTGGCCCCCCGCCATCTCAGTGAAATCTGAGAACATGCAGGAGTCCCAGCACCTCAGACGGTAGCCCTGGCTCCCCCTTGCCTCATCACTGAGGCCGAAACAGTGGCAGGTGGGACAGACGTAGGTGCAGACCCCGCAGCCCAGGCAGCGCCGGGCAAGCTCTTCCCAGACAGGGCTCTCAAACATCGTTGCCAGGCTGTCGGTAATCCGGCTGAAGTCTACCTCTTCGCCCAGAGGGGTGCTCTTCTCCTGGTATGCCTGAACCGCCCCTTGGGCGGTCTCGCTGTCAATGTCAGTCAGGAGCCCTTGCCAGGTATCTACAGCCGCCTCGCCCCGGTGGCTCACAGGCGCCACAATGAATCCCCCCTGATGAGGGTAGAGAATGACGTCAGATCCATCTGTGGCTCCCGGATTGAGGCCGACGGCTGTGCAGAAGCACTCCTCGGCCACCTCCTGGCAGGCGATGGAAATAACAAGGGTGTTATCGCGACGGTCCTGGTAGTGGTCGTCCTTGAACTGGCCAGTGAGGAAAACCTCGTCAAGGAGGTCTATGCCCTTGGCGTCGCAGGGCCGCACCCCGAAGAGGACCCTCTTCTCCACGGGCCTGATTCCGTCGATCTCCAGGCCGCCGTCGTCCCCACTCTCGAAGCGCAGGATGTCCTCATCCTGCGGGAACAGAAAATCCTTGGCCGAGGTAACGGTATTGACATACTCCAGGGTTACCTCATCGGGGTCATCGATAGGCCGAAAGAGGACAACGCCGTCACTGCTGATTGGGGCTATAAGCTGGGCTTCCTCCCCCAGCATTTGAAGAAGGCCCTTCAGGTCCTCCCGCGCTAAAATCTTCATCATTACCACACCTTCCCCCCTAATTGAACTCATCGGGGTCGTCCATCTGGAACTGCCCCAGCGGTTCTACATCCCTGGGAACATGGGCTCCCTCAATGGCGAAGAGCTCCTCGATGTCCTTCATGAGCTTCTCATTGAGCTCCATCAAGGGAATGTCCACTGGACACACTTCCTCGCAGCGGTGACACCCGACACAGCGGCCAGCCACATGCATTGCCCTTGTGAAGTGAAACATCTGCTGCTCAGAGAGGGTCGTGCGGGCGCCCAACCACTCAGGGGACGCCACATCAAAGGCGCACTCCCGGCAGCTGCAGGCGGGACACACGTTCCTGCAGGCGTAGCAACGCAGGCAGCGATCCATCTGGCGTTTCCAGTAATCATAGCGCTCAGACACTCCCATGGTTTCTATCCGGCTGACACCTGCAAACTCCCGCGCCTGGAAGGGAGTGTTGTCTGTTTCCTCTCCCAAGAGGATATCGTGACCATCAGGGTTCTTGTGGCCGCAGTCAAGGCAGCGGTCCAGAAGGGCTTCACCCTTGTTTATCTCGCGTGTCTCTCCGTCAGAGGCGGTAACGATGAAGGTATCACCCTGATCCTCAGTTTCTGCAACATCGTTGATGCCCATGGCCTTGAGCTTGACAGGATCCATAACCCCCTGGCAGGGGATACCGATAACAACAACCCTGTCACGGTTAATGCGATGGTCGGCTGCCAGCCGCTTGATGGCCAGCAGGTCGCAACCCCGCGCCGCAATGCCCATCCTACCCTCGCCATGTCTGTAGTCCATCAGGTACTTGGCCAGACCGTTTGTGCAGAGATGATCCAGAACCAGAGGCTCCAGATCCGCTCCCACCATAAAGAAGGGGCGGCGCTTGAGGTTACTGCCTGAGGCTCGCTCGTAGCCGATGAATCCAGCAATCTTCTCTTCATCCAGGAGCTCTTTCACCCTGGCTCGCAGTTGATCAACCTGGGGGTTGGCGGCTAGATTTGTCATTTGGCATCCCTCAATCTCGTGTTAGGCCCCAACGTGCGGATATCCTCCACCATCTCCCGGACAACCCGGGAGAATTTCTCACCCTCAGAGCCCGAAATCCAACGGGCCTGCAGCCTCTGGGGCTCGATACCCATATACTCCAGGAGGCGCCTTGTTAACAGGAACCGTCGCCTGGTGAAGTAGTTGCCTGTTGAGTAGTGACAGTCTCCGGGATGACACCCGGCCACAAGGACCCCATCGGCGCCGCGCTGCAGGGCTCTGATAACGAATTGGGGGTTCACCCTGCCGGAGCAAGGCACCCTGATTATCCTGATGTTGTCGGGATAGGCCATACGGCTGGTTCCAGCCAGGTCAGCGCCGGCGTAGGAGCACCAGTTGCAGCAGAACCCCACAATCTTGGGTTCCCAGGCCTCAGCCTGCTCAAAGCCAGCGGCTTCCATAGTGTTTCTGGTCTCAGGTTCTCCATTGGTTACAGACATAGGGCCTCAACCTCCGCCAATATCTGTTCATTCGTGTAGCCCTTGAGGTTCATGGCTCCGTCCCTACAGGCAACAGTGCAGGCGCCGCAGCCCTGGCAGAGGCTGGCGTTAACCTGGGCCACCTGCCGCTTCCGCATCTCGCGGCCTACCCGCTCCTCTATCTCCACAGCGTCAATGGCCCCGTAGGGACAGATGGGCTTGCACCAGAGGCAGCCTGAGCAGAGATCGGTGTTGACCTCTATCGTCATGGGATCCGTCTCAAGCTCGTCCCGGGACAACAGGATGCCGGCCTTTGCCGCCGCCGCGCTGGCCTGGGCCACCGTCTCAGGGATATCCTTTGGCCCCTGGCAGGCTCCGGCCAGGAAGATCCCGGCAGTGTTGGTCTCAACGGGGCGGAGTTTGGCGTGGGCCTCTGTGAAGAAACTGTCCTGGTTGTAGGAGATGCCCAGGGTCCGGGCTACGTTGCCGGCATCAGGGCGGGCAACCATTGCCGCTGCCAGTACCACCATGTCAGCCTCAACGATAACCTTCTCCCCGAGCAGGGTATCCTCACCCACCACCATCAGCTTGCCGCCCTTCTCGTAGATCCGGGCAACCCGCCCGCGAATGTACTGGGCTCCGTGCTGCTCGGTGGCGCGCTGGTAGAACTCCTCATAGTCCTTGCCCGCGGTCCTGACATCCATGTAGAAGACAAAGGCCTGGCTGCCAGGGATCTTCTCATCAAGGAGGATGGCGTGCTTGGCCGTGTACATGCAGCAGGCCTTGGAACAGTAGGCCTTGCCCTTGGCCTCATCGCGAGACCCAACACACTTGATGAAGACAACGTTCTTCGGAATCTCACCGTCGGAGGGGCGCTTGATCTTGCCCCCGGTGGGTCCAGAGGCGTTGACCAGCCGCTCAAACTCCAGGCCGGTAATGACATCTTTGTACTTCCCGTAACCGTATTCGCCATAGGCCTCCGACTGGAACTGCTGGAAACCGGTGGCGGCGACAATGGCGCCGAAGCGCTCTGTAATGAGCTCGTCTTCCTTATCAAACTCAATTGAACCCGTGGGGCAGACCTTTTCACAGACCTTGCAGATCCCCTTCTGGTAGTAGAGGCAGACATCTCTATCAATCACCGGAACATTCGGCACCGCCTGCGGGAAGGGGACATAGATGGCCTTACGGTCGCCTAGGCCCAGGTCAAATTCATTCTTGGCCTTGCCGGGGCACTTGCTGTAGCAGATGCCACAGCCCGTGCATTTATCCTCATTAACACTTCTGCCCTTCCGCCGGATGGTTACATCAAAATTGCCCACATAGCCGTCAACCTTCTCTACCTCTGAGTAGGAGTAGAGGGTGATCTTTGGATGCTGGGCCAGGTCAACCATTTTTGGCGTCAGGATGCAGGCGGAACAGTCCAGGGTCGGGAAGGTCTTGTCCAGCTGCGCCATGCGCCCACCGATGGTTGGCTCTTTCTCAACCAAGACCACATCGTGACCGGAATCCGCCAGGTCAAGGGCGGCCTGGATACCGGCAATGCCACCGCCCAGTACCAACGCCCGCTTCTCCACGGGGATCGTCGAGCGGTGCAGGGGCGCGTTGAGGCCAACCTTGGCAACAGCGGTCCGGACCAGGTCGACGGCCTTCACAGTTGCCTTCTCAGGGTTGCCGGCGTGCACCCAGGAGCAGTGCTCCCTGAGGTTTGCTATCTCCAGCATGTAGGGATTGAACCCCACGCTCTCAACGGTGCGCCGAAAGGTGGTCTCGTGCATCCGCGGCGAACAGGCCCCAACAACAACCCTGTTAAGGTTGTGCTCCTTGATGGCCTTCTTAATTGCCTCCTGGCCCGGTTCAGAGCAGGTGTACTTATTCTCTTCAACATAGACAACATTGGGCATCTTTGCCGCGGCTTCCGCCACTTTCGGTATGTCTACTACCCCTCCGATGTTGGAGCCGCACCAACAGAGGAATACCCCAATTCTCTTCATGCTTCATCGCTCCCTAAATAGCCCTAATCTATAGCTACAGCGGCCTCAGATGACCTTCTTGCTGACCAATAGGTCCCAGCCATCCACGGTGTGGCTTTGCAGGCTCAATCTCCTGGGGTCAACCCCCATGGCAAGGCCAATCAGTTGGGTGAAGTAAAGGATAGGCAGATTAAAAGTCTCTGAGCTAGCGCTCTCTGCCGCCCGCTGCCTTGTGTCAAGGTTGGCCTGACACATGGGGCAGGCCGTAATCACCAAGTCTGCTCCGGCCTCTTTAGCGGCGGCCAGTATTTCTCCTACTAATTTGACGACGATATCTGTGCGCCCCACAGCAAGACCGGCGCCGCAGCACTCAGTCTTATGGGACCAGTCCACCGCCTCAGCACCAACCGCTTCGATTACACTGTCGAGAGAAGTGGGCTGCTCCGGGTCGTCAAAGTCCACCACCTTTGGCGGCCTGACCAGGAGACACCCGTAATAGGCGGCCACCTTAAGTCCCTCCAGTTTGTTGCTTGCCGCTTCCGCCAGCGCCTCCGCGCCAACGTCACTGACAACAACATCCAGCAGTGAGCGAACCCGGCTCTCGCCGGTCACAGGCCTTCCCGCGATCTGCCCTATCCTGGCTGCCGTCGCCTTATCTGTCACCACGGCGTGTTGAGCGTAAGCCAGTCGGTTGAAACAGGCGGCACAGGGGGCAACCACATCAAGGCCCATCTCCTCTGCCAACGCCAGGTTTCTGGCGGGCAGGGCCAAAGACAGGTCGTGGTTGAGGGCATGGGCCGAAGACGCCCCGCAACAGTTCCAGTCGGGTATCTCAGCCAGATCGATACCAAGCCTCTCAGCAATGGCTTCCGTTGACAGACGGTACTCTTTTGCTGAGGAGTGCAGGGTGCAGCCCGGGTAATAGGCGTATCTCATTGGCTCCCCTCCTCAAGCCTCTCGGCTCGCGCAAACATCTCATGGATCTCCTTCTTGCCCTTGATACCGACAGGAAGGATGCTCAACTTGCCGTTAAGGAACATGCCCGCGCCCAACAGCAGGTCCTGGAGGAGCCTGCCGGTTTTCAACTTAAACCGGACCACCATCTCAATCTCGTGAAGGCGTCCGTTTGTCCTGATGGCCTCCAGAAAGGCCCTGTGAAAGGCCAAAAGAGCCCTTTCCTTGACTGGTCTCTTCTCGTCCACGACCTTCTGCCTGAGAGCATCCATCACCGCGGCAATGTCAACCTCCCGCGGACACCGGGTTGTGCAGGTCTGACAGGAGGCGCACAACCAGATGGTTGATGACTCCAATGCCTTGTCCCCCAATCCCAGCTGGAGCAGGCGCATGATCTGGCGAGGCTGGTAGTCCATAGTGTAAGAAATGGGACAGCCCGCAGAGCACTTGCCGCACTGGTAGCAGGAAAAAATGTTGGTGCCAGCGGCGCTGTTGATCGCTGCCGCCATCTCTTGCTTGCCCTCATTGGCCTTGGTAAGGTTTAGCGCACCCATAGGTTCATCCCCTTGTCTACCCCCTTGACGCCGGCAATTCAGCCCTTTACTAAGGCCCGGCATCTGTGACCACTTTCACTAAAAGAGGCCAGAATCGGCCAGTGATTAACCGTGTCCGCTACCATCTTCATACAGAAGTACGATAGCTTGTCGTCAATAAGTAATATTTTGATAATCAAACTTTAGTTCAATGGGTTTTTACTCTTTTCCTCCTTATGGGCTGCGGAAAAAGGAGCAACTGGAGTAATTGACTGGTATATTGACTGGATTAACGAAGGGTTAACCGATAAGGGTCGCCGAGGTGTCAATGACGTACGAGGGAGATATCAACCGCCGCGAATGGCTTCCGCAATCCGCTGGATCCTCCGCATCCGATGATTGACGGCAGACTTCGAAATGGGCGGAATGACCAGATGCCCCAGCTCAGTAAGGCTGGCATCAACGTGCTCCAGGCGCAAACGAGCCACCTCTCTCAGAGCCGGAGATAGCTCCTTCATGCCAATGGTCTCGGTGATGGCTTCAATGTCTTCCTTCTGCTTGAGGCCAGCCTCAATGGCTTTAGTAAGGTTGCTTGTCTCACAGTTGACCAGGCGGTTGACATCGTTGCGCATCCCCTTGAGGATCCTGACGTTTTCGAATTCAAGCAGGGCACTGTGGGCTCCAATCAGGTTGAGGAAGGTGGCGATCTCCTCGGCGCCCTTCACATACAAAAGAGAACGGCCCTTGCGCAGTAGGATCCGACCGTCAATGCCATAGGCGGCCAGCATTCCCCTGAGGACCTCACCATAAGGCCTGCCCTGAACACTAAGTTCCAGGTGGTAGTGTTGCTTGGGATCGGAGACAAACCCGCATCCAAGAAAGACCCCCCGAAGATAGGATTTCCGGCAGCAGTCACGCCTCAGCCCTTCTTCGTAGGAGAACTCTGTCGCAAGGGCCCCCTGGCGCCAGATAGACTCCAGAGCTCCATCGGTAGGGTCGCCTTGAGCCAGGGTGACAACATAGACAGCCCCGCGCGCGCCAGCGGCTCTGTGGCGCTCAACACTGGGTTGAACCCCTGGACCCAGAGACTCCTTTATCAGCTTAAAGACCAACCGGGCCACTGCCGCCACCCTCACTTCCACACTGGGATAGGAGCCGGTTGTTCTCAAAAGGCCGGCCAACAAGGTCTTGCCGCAGCAGGCCTCTTGAACCTCAACCCTGGCTAGAAGGTTTTTGGTGTTTTCGGTAAAGGACATACCCGGTCACCTGCCTAAACCCCAGATCCCGTTCTGGGGCGCGTACTTCAATAGGGCTGCCGCTAGCTTCTCAGGGCTGTGACGCGCCAGACCTGACTCGGCTACCAGGTCGTGGACGCTGACGCTAACCCCCGATACCCTAAGACGCTGCGTATCTATGGCCACTGGGTGGGCATCCTCCTTGGCATAGGCCGCAAGCCTGGTCTTATCGATGGGAGCCCCGTTTACCATGATGTGGTCAACAATACCTGGGGCGGTATGATCAATAATGGCCTTAAGGTGGTCGGCGGCGGTAAAACCATTTGTCTCCCCTGGTTGAGTCATGATGTTGGCCACATAGACCACCTTCGCCCTGGTGTCAAGCAAGGCCTCGGTCATCCCCTCAACAAGGAGGTTAGGAATGATGCTTGTGAAGAGGCTGCCTGGCCCCAGTACTACCAGGTCCGCCCCTCTAATGGCGCGCAGGGTGCTCTCCAGCGGCCTGCAGTCGGGCGGTTCAATCCTGATGCCCTTCACCGCTAGGCCGCGTTCGGGAATGGCGCTCTCCCCCGCAACGATCTCCCCGTTGACCAGCTCAGCCACGAGTTTAACATTATCGAGGGTTGCCGGCAGCACCTCGCCTCGGACGGCCAGGACCTTACTGGATTCTCTGATGGCCGCCTCGAAGTCGCCCAGCATCTCCGTCATGGCGCCGATAAACAGATTGCCAAAGGAGTGGCCCTCAAGCTCCCTTCCAGCTGAAAACCGGTACTGCATCAACTGTTCCATTAGCGGCTCAATATCAGCCAGGGCGATCAGGCAGTTACGGATATCCCCCGGCGGCAGCATGCCCAGTTCCCCGCGGAGGCGGCCTGAACTCCCACCATCGTCAGCCACTGTGACAACTGCTGTAATATTCCTGGTGAAGCTCTTGAGACCCCTGAGGAGGGCAGATAGACCGGTGCCACCACCCATGGCAACAATCCTTGGCCCCTGTTCTCCCAGGGCTGCTTGGAGAACCCGGGCCGTCACCCCGCGGCTCCCCCGAGGCAGCATCAAGTCAAACACAGCCTTAAAGACCCGCTGGATTGCATAGAGGGTCAGAGCCACCCCCAGGATCGAGAAGATTGCCCCTGCGGCCTGCTCAGAGACCCACTCTCCAGTAAGCAGGTACAACCAGGTCAGGAGCCACCCCTCAATGGACCCAAGGAAGTGGCTGCCCAAGAACATCCCTGTGCCTACCCCAGCCACCAGGGTTCCCAAGAGCAGCACCGCCACCCAGCGCTTGAAACCAGTTCCTGGCGCCAGGAACTTCAGCAGAGACCTCATGCCTCACCCTCAACCCCTAACCCACGGTTACCCACGTCGGTGTCATCCCCATCCCCATCAGGCTCAGCCCTGTCCTCTTCGTCGGACCCTCCATGGGCAGGCCGGTCTTCAAGGGCATCTTCCTCCTCGTCGTTAACGCCATCGTAGGGAATGTCCCTGTGCTCTATCAGCACAGTATTGTTGGCGTTACGCAGCCCTTCTGCAAGGTTGTTTGCAATCACCACCGACCGATGCTGACCACCGGTGCAGCCAATAGCGATGGCCAGCTGGGCCTTACCCTCAGCAGCGTAGTATGGGAGGAGAAAGTGAATGAGCTCCGCCAGTTTGTCAAGGAATTTGCGACTGACAGCCCACTTCAGGACGTAGTCATCCACCGTTTCGTCATTGCCTGTAAGATCCCTCAGGCCCTCAACATAGTGCGGGTTCGGTAGGAATCTCACATCAAAGACCAGGTCGGCATCGAGGGGGATACCGTGCTTAAAACCGAAGGAAATTACCGACACAATGAGGGGAACATAGCGATGCTCAGGGGCAAAGGTCTGTGTAATCTCATGCCTGAAGTTCTTGATATCCAGGCCCGAGGTGTCTATGACCTTATTGGCCCGCCCTCTAAGCTCCTGGAGGCGCTGGCGCTCCTCCCTGATGCCGTCAAGTACCCTGCCCTGGCGCGACAGGGGATGGTTGCGGCGGCTCTCCTTGTAGCGCCTGACAAGGGCCTGGTCGTCGGCCTCAAGAAAGAGAATCTGGTATGTTATCCCTGCCTCATCCAGCTGTTCAAGGGAACCAAAGAGGGAATCGAAAAACTCACCCCCCCTAATATCCATCACCAGGGCCAGGTGGCGGCGTCGAGATTCGGCCTTCAGGAACAGGTCGGCGAACTTCGTTATCAGACTGGGCGGCAGATTGTCAACGCAGAAGTAACCCAGGTCTTCAAAGACCCGCATTGCTTCGGTCTTTCCCGCTCCAGACATTCCTGTTATAATCACTAGTCTGATTTCACTGACATCCTGGGCCATGCTGCCACCCCTCACCAACTGGTGTTGCTCTTCATTTCCAGCTACAACTTCTGGTTACAACTTCTTTTTCAAGAGACCCGCTTCCTTCTGCTGGTAGGTCAGACCCGGCGTATTGATGGACGGGCGCCATCAGGCCGGCGACAGTTCCTAATCTCCTCTGGCGCTAGACCCGCCTTAGTTATGACAGCTTCAGCCCACTGGAAGTCCCCAACCCTGCTTGGGTGGTGAGCGTCGCTACCTACAACGAAATCCACTCCCTGCCCTCGAGCGACATCAATGTAATCAAGATTGGCCTGACGATGACTTGAGTTGATCTCCAGCGCTACCCCGGCCTTCTCAGCGGCCTCCGCCAGTTCGCCAGTGTCTATAGGCATTTTCAGCCCTGGGTGGGTAATCGCATCTATCTCCTTGTGGGTCAGGATGGCTTCCTTCAAGGCCTTGGTGTTTGCCAGCCGTGCCCGCTTCTTGACAGCCCTGAACCCCCCGGGGACCAGGTAATTACGGAAGAAAATGCCGTGCCAGTCTCTCCACTGGCGGGGCCAGACTAACTGGTGCAACCCAACCAGCGCGTAGTCCAGTTGCTTGAGCAGGCCCCTAGACACGTCCAGTCCGCCGTCAAGGGTCATTACGTTGGCCTCCACTCCCACCCTTACCCGGGTGTCAATCCCTTGCCATTCCATTTGCCTGTTAAGGGCGCTGGCCTCTTCTTTGGACTTCAGCAGCTGGCCTTCGTCACAGACCCCCAACCAGGGGAGCATCCCAGGGCCGTGGTCGGCCACACCTACCTCGATGAGGCCCTTCGCGTTTCCCTGGAACAGATTGTCGGAAAGGGTGCCACCCCCGTGGTTGTAGCCCCATCCTCCACTGCGGTTGGTGTGGGTATGCCAGTCTGCCATCAGTTCTAGCCTCATACTCTACCCCCAAAACGCTCTGGTCAGCCCACCTCTTCTCGGTCCGAAGGCCCCTCTCCTTGAGGAAGGACCACAATGGCTCTGGCGATCTCAAGATCCATGGCAATCTGGGTATAGCCAACCCGGCAAAGGACTGCGGGCCTCAGTTGCAGCGGAGTAATACTAGCCCCTGGCAGCACACCCAGGGCCATTAGCTTGCGAATAACGGCCGGGTCGGTTGCGCATATGTCGACCACTGTTGCCTTTGTCTCCTCGTCTAGTTGGCTCAGCCGGGTGAGGCCTGCCGGCATCTCGAAACCCTCCTCTTTCAGAGCGCGTCTCTCATCCCTACATTATGCCCGAAAACACCATGAGGAAGTGGAGGGCAATCCCCGCGGCGATCGCAAAGGGGAAGATGAATGAGATCATAAGGGCGGCCCGGAGCCATCCCTGTTCTTTGACGATTACCGCCGCCTGGGCGATACAGGGCACGAAGAGGGTGAGGGTGACAGCGGCAATTAGCAGCTGAGGCGGTGACATAGAAGGCGCCATATCATAGAGTCCAGCGGCCCCGTAGTCCCGCCGAAAGAACCCATAGATAAGGACAGCCCCTACCTCCTCTGGCAGGCCCAGGGCAGCTGTAACCGGAGCAAGCCCCTTCACCGCCGCCTGGAACAGCCCTGTCTCACTACCTATCCACAGCGCTACACTAGCCCCAACGAATAGGGGGAGAACCTCCTTGAAGTACCAGGAGACCCGAGCAACCGTCTTGCCAATGACATTACCTGGGCGAGGCATCCGCAGCGGGGGCACCTCCATGTAGAATGACGCCCTTGGCCCGGGAATAAGCTTGCTGGCCAATGAGCCAGCCCCAATCACCACCGTGAAGACACAGAGGACCCAGCCCAAAAGGACACCAGGATAGGGCGCCAGGAGACCCATTATCAGGCCCAACTGGGCTGAACAGGGCAGCGCCAGGGCTAATAGAAAGGTAGCGATTAACCGCTCCCTGCGGGTCTCCAGCGTCCTGGTGGTGATGGTGGCCATTGTGCCGCAACCAAGGCCCAACACCAGCGGTATGGCAGAGCGACCGGTAAGCCCTAGAACCTGGCAGGCCCTGTTAACCAGGAGCGACAGCCGCGGTAGATACCCCGAGTCCTCCAGCAGGGCAAAGGCCAGGAAAAAGGTACCCACAATCGGCAGGACAATGGCCAGGGCATAGCGGAAACCAAGGGTAATGATACCGTATTCCCCGCCAAAGAGTCTGAAGACAAGGGGCCAGGGCAGCGCCTTCCCCAGGATCTCCTCAACCAGGGGGTTCACCTGGGCGGTAAAGACAGTATCCAGCCAGGCAACAAGGGTCCCGGCGCCAAAGGTCCCCACAAAACGGTAGAAAACGAGATACATGATCAGCAGGGCGATGGGCAGGCCCGGCCAACCCCTGGTCAGGCGCAGTCCCCAGGTGTCAGCCAGGCGGCGACGGGGTTCCTTAACCTCGAAGACTGACCGGCGGCAGACTTCGTTGGCCCATGCCTGGCGCTCCACCGCAATCACCAGGGGGAGGGGCCCCCCGAAATGCGCCTCAAGTCTCCCGATGAGGCGCCCCATCAGCCTGGTAGCCCTGGGGTCACTCCTTCTAACGATATTCACCAGGGCCTCATCACCCTGGAGCAGAAGGAGGGCCTGGGCCCAGAGGGCGTCCTGGTCTTCTTCGCAGCCGCCGTGATGGGCGAGGGTTCGCCCGGTCAGGCCTATAACCTCATGAACAGCTTCCACGATATGACTGGGATAGATCCATGAGAGGGGAGCGAAGCCGGCGCCCTCCTGCCCCTGGCCCACCCCGTTTCTTTCCCTGCAACGATCACAGCCACTACCTCCCTGGACCCGTGGCGGTTGCCGCTGGTCAAGGACAGCGGCAATCTCCCTCTTCAGGCGCCCCATTCCCTGGCCGCTGACGGCCACCGTGGGGACCACCGGGATCCCCAAGTGCTCCTGGAGCCACCCATCGTCAATGGCCAGGCCCAGAGAGCTCGCTTCGTCAATAATGTTCAGCTGAAGGATAACCTTGAGGCCCGCCTCAAGGAGTTGCAGGGTGAGGGGAAGATGCCGGGACAGGTTCTTGGCGTCCACCACATGGACTACAAGCCCGGGCCGCTCCCGCAAGAGGAAGTCCCGGGTGACCAGCTCTTCAGCGGATATGGGCAGCAGGGAGTAGATCCCAGGGGTGTCGATTACAAGGTACTCCTCCCCCCTGATGACTCCCTTTCCCGATGCCACCTCAACGGTTGTGCCCGGGTAGTTGGAGACCGTAACATAACTGCCGGTGAGAGCGTTGAAAACAACACTCTTACCCACATTAGGGCTGCCAACAAGGGCGATTGTGGTGATGGGTTCAGAGACGGCCTTGGCCACCGGGGTCCTCCTCTGCGCCGGGTTGTTCTAAGGGAGTAACCGAAGGGCAGGCGCTCCGAGATAAAGCGACGCCCTCTAATAACTATTGGGCGTCTTGGCGGACAAGAACCGTGCTTGCTAACTGTCTTCGTCCAGGAACTCGGCGTCTGCAGCCGCTTCAAGCAGTTCCCGGGCCCGTTCCAGGTCAACGCGAGCCACCCACAGTTCAACCCTGGCCATGGGCCCAATCGAAAATGGGTGCAGCGACGAGACCACTGGGCCGCGAAGCTCCACATCTATACCCTCGCTCTGGAGGAGCGAGTGCAACACTTCAGCCTCAATCCTGTTGGTTTTCAGCAGCCTGACACTACCGCCCGTCTGATCCTGGGGCGTCATAAGCCAATTCCCCCTTGACAAAGGTCTGTAGCACCTCTAGATCCCTGTTTAGTATGACGATGTCGGCATCCATTCCTACTTCCAGTCTACCCTTAAAACCGTCTATCCCCAAGACCCTGGCTGGATTCTCTGCCGCCAGCAGAACAGCATCTGCAGCAGAGAGGCCGGTGAAGCGAGCCAGGTTACTGAGGGCCTCACTCATTGTCAGGGTTGAACCGGCCATGGTTCCATCGGCCAGCACAGCCCGATCCCCTGCCCGGAAGATGGGTGTACTCCCGCCCAGCGTCGCCCGGGTTCCATTGGGTTGCCCTGCTAAGGCCGTGGCATCAGTGACTAGAAGGATATCAGCCAGGGACTTGGCCCCCACTATCGCCTTGACAGTGTCAGGATGGAGGTGAATTCCGTCAACAATGACCTCACAGCTCATGCCCGCCGTCGCCAGACAGAGGCCTGCCAGCCCTGGTTCACGGTGATGCCACCCCTTCATGGCATTGAAGAGATGGGTCACATGGCTTGAGCCAGCCGCCCGGCCCTGGGCCGCCTCGGAGGACTCGGCCCCTGAATGACCCATGGCTACCAGCACACCAGCAGCAGTCAGGTCCTGGATTAACCTGGGGGCACCCTCTAATTCAGGGGCGCAGGTCACCATGACAGGTAGTTCCAGAGACCTTCTCTGCCAGACGAGGAGATGGTCCAAGAAGCCCTGAGCCGCGGCGTCTTTCGGGCTCAGGAATGAGGTTCTCTCCAGGGCTCCAGCAAAGGCAGGGCTCAAAAAGGGACCCTCGAGGTGAACACCCACCAGCTGCGCCACTGCACCCCGCAATCGGGGAACGTCCTCGTCACCCTCAACTCTGACCGGGTCAGGCCCACTGACCAATTGATTGAGAACCCCCCGCATGGTGGCGGCTCCGCCGGATATGGAGGCCACAAAGGCAGTGACACCGGTCTGCGGCAGGACGCGTGAAACCCTGTCGACAGCGTTAAGCGGCTCTACCATGAAATCGTAACCGGCAAAACCGTGGATGTGAGTGTCGATGAACCCAGGGGCAATGTAGTTGCCGCGGGCATCAACTGTTCTGAGGGGCTCACCAGGTGGTACTCCGTCCGTGGAAATAGCGATGATCCTACCGTGATCGATGAGAACCGCGCAGTTCTGATACTCCTGGCCGCCGCGGAGCGCGGTACCATTGAATATTAGCAAAGACCCCTGAGGCATGATTTACCAGGCCGCAACGCAGGAGTAGAAGCTGGGGAGCACCATCCCAATTGTCAGGAGAAGCACTATAAACCAGAGAGCCGTTGTCCTCATATTCCGCATTACCGTGACCCCCAATGATAGTCGTAGTTGCCTTCGATTCCTGTCTCTCTTGATACTCTATCATCTCTTGAGGGCTGTTTCCAGCTAGCGCTCTGGGGTTCCGTTGATGGCGGGCCCATCTTCTGCGCCCCTGGAGCCATCTCCCAGGTCAAGGTCGAGGATGAGTGGCCAGTGGTCTGAAGGAGTTGTCTCCGGGATCTCAAAGCGCCTTACGGCTATGGCCTTGCTGAGCCAGGCCTGGTCAATCAGGACTCCCTTGCTGTTGACCATTCTAAAACTGAAATCAGGCCCGATAGTCTCAGCAGCATGCTGAGCCGCGTTCTGCAGGTGTGCTCTTAGAGCCGCAACCTCGCTGCCCGTCGATACCGCGTTGAAGTCACCCGCCAGGATAATGAGAGTTTCCCCCCTGGGTGGGCCGCTCCCACTGTCGGCCTCCCGGCTGTCCCGGGCCATGTAATTCAGGAGCTCCCTGTTAAGGGCCTGAACCTGCCTGCGCTTCTCAAAGGACACCAGCCCAAGGTGGGTTGTGGCGACACGGATGCGGGTGCCGCCATCCAGGGTGGTCACAATCGTCGCCGACAGCATGCCCCGCGGCTCGCCAAGGGACGGTAAGCGAGTGTTCTCAGCCTCGGAGATTGGAAACCTGCTGAGGATGGCATTCCCGTAATAGCCGCCCTTGGTCCTGAGATTAGGTCCATAAGCCATCTCAAAGCCCAGTAGACCAGCGAGAACCTGTGCCTGGTCCTGACGGCCACTGCGGGGCAGGTTCTTATCGACCTCCTGGAGGAGGACAATATCGGGGTCAAAGGACTTGATATAATCGGCCACCCGGTTGAGATCAACCTCTCCTCCAGGGACAACGCCGTGGCGTATGTTCATAGTCATGATCCTCAAGGGGTGAACAGTCCCTTCATCTGTGGGCCTGGCTAGAGCCACCGGTGCCTGGAGAGAACCCTCCCTCACCAGGGCGTTGCCACTGCTGTCCTCGCTGGCGACGGCCATTTCATATTCCTCTAGGGATACCGCCCTGGAATCGCTCCATTCCGCAAAACCTATGGTGAAGCCGGTGATGGCAATGACGACTACAGCCACCAGCAGCAATCGTGATGTAGGGTGACCGAGGTTTCTTCTCACTATGCTCAGGGCGATAGACTTTTGGGGCACTTGGGGCTTGATTGGTTTTGGCATGCCGTGGACCACCTGCCCATTGGGGGTTCTAGCTAGTATACTTCTACAGGCGACCGCGGCTTTCCTAGAGTAGCGGCAGCGTCAAGACTGGAAAATAAACTAGCAGAAGGATATCTTACCCAGTACAGCCCGGGTCCCGGCGCCTGTGGCCGCCGGTAGGTTGCCAGGGCGACAGCAGATGGTCTCATGGGCCAGAATGGCAAAGCCCAGGGCTTCCTTGAAGTCACTGTCAATCCCCAGTTCTTCGTGGCTTGTGACCGCCAGCATCGGTAGGAGGTCCCTGAGCATCTGCATGAGGACGGGATTCCTGCTTCCGCCACCCCCGACGACCACTCGCCTGTAGACACCATTGGGGAGCACGAACCGATGGTAGGAGTCGGCAATCACTGCCGCCGTCAGGGCTGTGACCGTTGCCACGAGGTCTGCTGTGTCTGCTGTGTCTGCTCTTCCCCGTGCCTCTACCCATGCCCCCTCCTCAACCCGGGCGTCGGCCATAAGTCTCGCCGCACAGTCAGGGCCGAACATCTCTCTACCGGTAGACTTCGGCGGCGGTTGCTGGAAATAGGGGTGCCGGAGCCACTTGGTCAGCAGATCCTGGCGGACCCGTCCGCTGCCGGCCAGGCCCCCGTCGCGGTCGTAATCCATTTCGCCACCCGTCACCTCGGACACAACGGCATCGATGACCATGTTTCCGGGTCCGTTGTCAAAGGCGAAGACACCTGGCGTCCCTTGCCCGGCGGGCAATACCGTGACATTGGCGATACCCCCGATGTTCTGGATCAGGCGCCCTTCAGTCTCGTCCCTGAGCAAAACTGCGTCAACAAGGGGTATCAGCGGCGCGCCCTCACCGCCGGCGGCCACATCCGCCACCCGGAAGTCGCCCACAGTGAGGATGCCCGTACGAGCCGAGATTACCGCCGCCTCCCCGATCTGGAGGGTCGCCCTTGTCCGGACTGGCCCCACCGACCGCGGCTCCGGCAGATGGTACACCGTCTGCCCGTGGGAGCCAATAAAGCTAACCTCTTGGGGGTCGACAGTAGCGGTCTCCAGCAGGGCCAGGACACTGGCGGCAAAGAGCTCGCCCAGGACAAAGTTCAGGTGGCACAGAGCCTCCACTGTGAGACCCTCTGGAGAGTGAGCCCGCAGAATCAGGTCCCTCACCTCTCGAGGGTAGGGGCATGTGATGCCCTCTATCAGCCGGGCGCCAGTAGTTCTGCCGCTGCCCTTAATCTCAACAAGGACGGCGTCGACCCCATCGGCAGAGGTGCCAGACATCAACCCCACGGCAAGCTTGCTCTCGGCGGATGCAATCCCTTCAAGATCCCTGGTTGACACCATCTTCATCACCTCTCGTCAGCGGTTTCTCTCGGCCCACACCCGCCACTTCCTCTAGCCAGCACCGCCTCTTATGGCTACGGGCAGGGTTCCCTTTGCCTGTATCTCTCCAATGATAACCCGGGCCAGGGCCCGCTGCGCTACAGCCGTCTCTTCGTAGCAGGCCAAGTGCAGGTCGGCCTCAGGGTAATAGATTATGTCATAGGGGGAGCGCAGGCTGGCGGTAACAACGGGCCTACTCCCTCTGGCCGCCAAAAGGACCCCAATGAGGTCGGCCTGCTGGCGGTGACGGAAGACATCAGCGCTGCAGGCCACCACCGACCCGCAGTCCCTCATGGCGTCAGCAATCTCCGGCCAGCCTCCCATGGGCTCTCTCAGGGGATAACGCCGCTCAAGCACGGTAAGGCCGCGGGCTGCCAGGCCCTGGGCCAGGGGCGTCAGGCCCCCATTCTTCTCTGCGTCCTCTACCTCGCCAAGGGGGTGAAATTCAGGTACCACCAGCAATACGGGCTTCTGGATGCCTCCGTCAGAGAAGCCGCCAAGCTCACCCTTAACAATGGTTATGCCCCTGTCCGCCACAGACTGTGCCAATTCCCTGCCGAGCTGAAGGCCGGCTTCCGTCTCCCCCGCGGTCTCAGTGTCCGCCGCGACGAGAAAACGCTGCTTCGTCTCAAGCACTCGCCTCACAGCCTGGTCAACCCGGTCCAGGGGGATCTCGCCAGAGGCCGCCCCCGTGACGGCCCGGTCGATGGCGCCGCGCTGAAGGGCGACAGTGTGGGACACCAGGACCAGGTCGGCCCCAGCCTGGAGGGCCCGGACCGCCGCCGCCTCTGTTCCGAATCCGTTAACTATGGCCAGCATCTCCATGCAGTCTGTCACTATCAGGCCGTCAAACCCCATCTCCTGACGAAGCAGCCCCTGCAAGACCGGCTCTGAGAGGGTGGCAGGAATGGTTGCCTCCACCGCCACCGCTGCCGCTACCGCGTCATCCTGGCCGCCCTTCTCAAAGGCCAGGAAGGAAACGTGCGCCGTCATGATGGCGGCGACCCCCGCCGCCACCGCGGCGCTGAAGGGTGGTAGCTCCACCTCTTTCAGCCGCTCCTGGCTGTGGCTGATAAGCGGCAGGTCAATGTGGGAGTCAACCTCCGTATCGCCATGGCCGGGAAAGTGCTTGGCCGTAGCCAGGACACCCTGGCCCTGGTAACCACGGACCGCCGCCGCGCCCAGGCGAGCCACCATCGCTGGGTCATCGCCAAAGGACCTTACCCCAATCACGGGATTGGCAGGGTTGTTGTTGACGTCAACAACGGGAGCGAAGTTCATATTAATCCCAACGGCCCGAAGTTGGCCGGCGGTGCCCGACGCCACCTTTTCAACAAGCCCCTCATCTCCGGTGGCCCCCAGGAGCATGTTCCCAGGCATTTGCAAAAACCCGGCCACTTCCCTCAGGCGGGAGACGATGCCTCCTTCCTGGTCTATGGCGATGAAGAGCGGCAGTCCCACCGGGCTCCTTGTTGCCACCTCCTGTAGCTGCCTGGATAGGGCCGCCAGCTGCCCTGGGCTCTCGACATTCCTAGCAAAATAGATGATTCCGCCGATGCCCCTCTGGATCAACTCCAGGACCGCCTCAGTGGGTTCAGTCCCGGTGAAGCCCACCATGAAGAGCTGGCTTACCTTCTCTTCCAGGGTCATCTTGTTCAGGGTTCTGTCAACCCAGGTCATGGAGGATTTACTCTCTCCAGAACAACGCACCATCAGGTCAGTTCCGCCATGGCAACATTGTGGAAGATTGTCCGAAACCGAAGGATGTGGTGGTTATCGCGGCCGTAGTGAACGCGGTTGGTCAGAACCGCGCAGACCAGGTCTTTTTCCGGGTCAATCAGTAAGGAGGTCCCTGTAAAGCCTGTATGGCCATAGGCCTCATTGCTGACCAGGTCACCGCCGGCCGAGAGCTTCCTTGAGAACCGGACCCAGCCCAGCCCGCGGCCACCACCACTGCCCTCCTCAGTCTGCCGCGAGGTCATCAAGTCCACGGTGGCGCGGCTCAGGATTCGGACGCCCTGGTACTCTCCACCAAGCCGCAGGGCCTCGCCGTAGATGGCCAGGTCCCTGGCGGTCCCAAAGAGCCCGGCATGGCCGGCGACTCCTCCCATGGACGCGGCGTTCTCATCATGAACCTCCCCACAGACAACCCGGTCCCGGTGGGGGCAGAACTCGGTAGCGGCCACCCGGCCCTGGTCCTCGCTGGCAACACCGTACCTGGTATCGGTCATGCCCAGGGGCTGAAAGATCCGCTGAGCTGCAAAGACATCAAGGGACAGGTCGCTGACCCTCTCCACCAGGTGGCCAAGGGTAATATACCCCAAGTCGCTGTAGACAGCCCTCTGTCCAGGGGGTGTCTCAAGGGGATGTCGCAAAACGGCGCTGAGGGCGTCACCGTTATGAAAACCGTCTTCTTGGGATTTATAGAACTGGATCCAGGCGGGCAGCCCGGAGGTGTGGGTCAGCAGCTGCCTGATGGTGACCCTCTCCTTGCCCTCATCACTGGCAAACTCCGGGATATACATGGCCACGGGGTCATCGAGACGAAACCGCCCCTCCTCCAGCAGCATCATTACAGCTGGCGCCGTGGCGACAACCTTGGTCAAAGACGCCAGGTCGAACACAGTGTCACAGCGGCACTTTCGCTGCTCTGGCCTTACCATCGCCCAGCCAATGGCCTGCTCAAAGACGGTCTCTCCCCTGTGGAGGACCATGGCAACCGCGCCGGGGAAGTATTCTCTCTCAACCCCCTCCTCGAGGAGACGGGTCAAGGACTGCAGATTGGTCGCCTGAGAATCGCTGATTTCTACACCCATCCCTACATCACCCATTCCCTATCGTTTAGAACCCCTGTTTCTCCTCTTCTCGAGAATCTCGTCTCCTGAGGGCCCGGCGGAGACTGCCACCAACAGAGTCTAGCAGGCGACCTGCCTCGTCAGGATCCAGGCCCCTTTCAATACAGAGAACAGCCACCCTCACATCCCAGTGGGCCCCCTCCAGGGCCTCGCGGGCGGCGGTTTCCCCCACCCCACAGATCTCAGCGACAATCCCCAGGGCTCTCTCGCGCAGCTTCTCATTGGAGGGCTTGAGCGCCACCATAAGGTTACCGTAGACCCTACCCAACCTGACCATCACTGCGGTGGAGATCATGTTAAGAATGAGCTTCTGCGCGGTTCCAGCCTTTAATCGCGTGGATCCCCTGATGATCTCCGAGCCAACCAGGGCCTCTATCAGAACATCGACGGACTCGGCCAGGGGCGACCCCTGACGGCAAACCACAGCGATGGTGGCCGCGCCTCGGTCCCCAGCCTCCGCCAAAGCGCCAAGGGTAAAGGGGGTCCTGCCGCCGGCGGTGATCCCAACAACGGCATCACCAGAGGATACTGCCCGACAGGCCACCGCCCGGCGCCCCTCGCCGGCGCTGTCCTCCGCCCCCTCCCTGGCGGCAAAGACGGCTTCATCTCCCCCAGCCATGATGGCCTGAACCAGGTCAGGCCAGGTGCCAAAGGTAGGAGGGCACTCGGCGGCATCAAGGACACCCAGACGACCGCTGGTGCCAGCCCCAACATAGAAGAGGCGGCCGCCTTCTGCCAGCCTGGCTGCGATCAGGTCCACTGCCCTGACAACATCGGGGATGGCCTCTCCAACCGCCGCCGCTACGGTAGCGTCTTCCTCGTTGACCCGGCGAAGCAGATCCCCTGTTGTCAGTTGATCAAGGGGAACATCAGCACCGGAACCGCCAGATGCAGCTTCACCACTCTCCCGTCGCAAGGCCAACATCACGGCGCCAACCGCCGGTTCATGGAGGGGCTTCCTGTTAACTGCTGCTGGGAAAGCCCGGGCTAGCCCTGCCCTGAGAAGATCCCTGAAACCAGTGTCGGCCATCAGGCCACCCCAGAGAAAGTAGGGGAATACTGCTCCTGGAGAAGAGCTTGCCCCACCTGTCTCCGCAAGGCCTGCCCTTTTCATCGCCAACCGCGCACCTGCCACAAGAGCCTCAACAGCCTGGGCCCTGATGACTACCGCCGCCTCATCCCCCTGGTCCGCCAACCTCAAGACCTCTGGGGCCAACTCTGCCACGGAGGCCTGAGGCGCCGAGCCCTCCTGGATATGGCTGAGAATGCTGGAGATGCTGTCTAGTCGATAGTGGTTAAGAACCGCTCTGGCCAGGGGGCTGGCAGCTTCACCCCGATCCCGCTCGCCCAGCGCCACCCGCAGGGCCTCCCGGCCCAGGCCAAAACCACCGCCGTCGTCGCCCAGCAGGGGGCCCCACCCCCCGGCTCGAGCCACAACGCCGCCCGGGCCCTGGGCTAATACAATGGATCCCGTGCCCGCTACGACAAGGAGTCCCGGCTGACCCGCCGTTGCCCCCATCAGGGCGCACTCGGCATCACCGGCAACTACAATCCTGACGCCGGGAAGGGCCTGCCTGAGGGCGGCCTCAAGCCGCTGGCGCTCTGCCTGCCTCCCTGCCCCAGCGGCACCAACGGCCAGGAGCGTAACAAGGCTTCGATCAGCCTCAGCCCCAACACCCCTCAGGGCGCCGTCCAGGGCAGCCAGGATCTGGCCAGCGACGCCCCTTACCCCAACGGTGCTGAGGCCCGCCGGTCCCGCGGTGGCGCTGCCAACGATCTCCAGCCGACTGTCGACAATAACGGCCCGTGTCTTGCTGCCGCCGCTGTCAACGCCGACCATAATGCCCCGACCATCAGTCATAAAGCAATATCGCCTCAACCTGAGACGAGAAGCCCGTAAGACCCTCTTCCCACCGGGATGCGATGGCCTCAATGTCAGAGCCAGCCAACAGCTCTTCCCTAACCCTGTCTGTACCCACCAGCAGATCAAAGAAACAGCGAGACACACCGCTAGGCGGTAGGAAGGCGAAGTCATCGGGATAAAGTTCCAGCGCCGCCCTGACCAGGTTGAGGCCAAGCCGCACCGGCTGTAGCGCCTCTCTGTCTGTGACGTGAATCTGAACTCCTCCGCAGGTATCACTCTGATGCTTGGAATAACCGGGCTGGAAGTAGGTGGGCCTGAAGAGGGCCCCTTCAATCCCCTGACGGGCTAGATGGTCGGCAAAGCGATGGGGTTCAATCCAGGGGGCCCCGACAACCCTGAAGGGCATTGTGGTCCCCCTCCCTTCAGACATGTTGGTTCCCTCAACCAGGCAGGTACCGGGATAGAGGGTGGCCATCTCAAGACAGGTAGAGTTTGGGGTTGGCGGCACCCAGATGCTCCCGGTATCGTCAAACCACATCCCCCGGCGCCAACCCTCCACAGGGGCCACCGTCAGTTCAAGATCCATCCCCGACAGCTGTTTGAACAGGAGGGCCAACTCACCAGCGGTCAGCCCGTGGCGCGCAGGGATAGGATAGAGGCCAACAAAGGACTTGAACCCTTCACCCAGGATGCCCCCTTCCCTGGTGCTGCCGTTGATAGGATTGGGCCTGTCCAGGACCACGAACCCGATACCGGCAGTGGCGGCGGCCTCCATGGACAGGGCCATCGTATAGATGTAGGTGAAGTAACGGCATCCGATATCCTGAAGGTCCATAACCAGGACATCAATGTCGGCAAGCATCTCCCTGGTGGGCTTCCGGTTCTCGCCGTAGAGGCTATAGGCGGGGAGGCCAGTTACAGGATCAACCTCGTCTCCCACTCTCTCCCCTGCTCGGGCGTTGCCCCTGACCCCATGCTCAGGGCCAAAGAGGGCCCTGAGGTCAATTCCGTCGGCCTGGAAGAGCAGGTCCACGGTGGACTCCAGGCCCTTAGTAACCCCGGTATGGTTTGTTATCAGTCCCACGCGGCTCCCCTTAAGGGCCGCCGCCACATCCGCCGGCAGCCTTCCCGCAGCCAAAAGGTCAACGCCGTTGTGAATTCCAGCGCCGGCCATAGTCTACCTACCCCTGGGCATACAGATGACTTCCAGGAGTTCAGTGCTGAAGAACTCCTTGGCATGGGCCGGTTTCATCACAACGGCGGTATCAGCCCCCCGGCCGGAGCCGCCAACAGCGATGATCTCCTCACCGTGAGCGATAAGCCCAGCGTCAATCGCCATTACCGCAACCTCGTAGCAGACCTTCATCCCCTGGCCCATGGTCCGCAGCGTCGCCGAGATGATCCCGCCCGGGTAGAGACCGCCAAACTTGCTTGTGATGGCTCGTTCCACGTTGCCGAAGAGGTGAGTTGTGGTGAGAAGGCTCACACCCTTGGCCTCCAACTCATCCCTCCTCTTCCGGCCCATCTCGTCGCCGCCTGGCTCCCTGAAACCGACATGGTGAGTTACGCAGACCAGCTTCAAGCCCTGGTCCAGGGCCCCAGCAGCGATGAAGGCGTCGATGGTGTCCCCCGTGTTGGAGGCGATTACAATGTGGCTGATACCCAGGTCCAGGCCTCGCCGTACGGCAAGTTCGGCGGTTTTAGCTGTATTCACCTTGCCCTTCTCATCGAAGTACATCTCAACAACCCCTCCCATTAGAAACGGGCCGCTTCTGGGCGACCCGTCATCGTTACACCTCTATGATTCCCAGTCAATGGCCCCGGTGGGGCAGCTATCAATTCCGTCCTGGACGCAGTCTTCCAGATCCGGACTGGGCTCCCTGTCCTTCACATAAGCCAGCCCATCGTCACGCATCTCAAACACCTCCGGGCAAGCCGCCTCACAAGCACCGCAACCGATGCATTCGTCAGCATTAATGGCCGGTTTCCTCAATTGTCATACCCCCTTAAGGTCTGCAAACCTTTAATAACCACAATGGATTTTTTCTAGTGGCTCTCGTAGTATTCCTTCCATCAAAAAAGTTTATTTCCATCTCGCACAGGTATGGGCAATCCTCCATGGGAGGGAAGCTGCGCCTGGTGTCGAAGTACGGCAGTATGTAGGAGATTATGGAACACCGAACAGGAGATCCGGTGGCGCCACAAGCAGTTACGACTAACACAGGAGGTTGTCCATGAATTTCTTTGAGGATGTGCCCGGCAGCATTACAAGTTTCGAGTTCTATACAAGCAAGGTTAACCAGCGCTCCTGGGATACCTTCAAGTATTTGTTTCTACTCGTCCTTGTTGTCGGCATCGGGCTGGCAACTCAGTTCTATGTTGAGGCCAATAACGGTCTCGGCGTACTGATTACTGACCTGCGAGTCGGGGCCCCTGACTTTCTCCTGGACAACGGGAGGCTCCAGGTAGCCGGCTCCCAACCCTACCGGTGGGAGGAAGGCGGCAGCCTTTTCCTGATCGATACCAGGGGCGGCGTTGACGACAGCATCTTAGCTCGCTACCAGCAGGGAGTAATCCTTACCGACACCTATGTCACTATTAAGGATGGGGCCCGCCTGCAGAAGATGGCCTATTCGGATCTCGGGGACGTTACCTTCAACAAGGCTGACCTTATGGCCCTGCTTCCCCACCTCAAATGGTTTATTCTTCTCATTGCGATCATGATGGTTGTGTTCCTCTTTATCGCCAAGCTGATTGGCAGCCTGTTCCTGGCGCTAGTGGGGTTTCTGGCTTCAAGCCAGCACCGGGCCAACCTGGCCTTTCACCAACTTTGGAACCTTAGCGTCCACGCCCTCACGGCCCCAATCATCCTTCACGGCCTGATCAGGATGACCGGGGCCCAGATCCCGTATGTAACCATCGTCTACTGGTCCATCGCCTTTGTCTATCTCTACCAGGGAGTGGCCGTCAGCACAGAGCCCCCCGCCGCGCCACCCATCAATGGAGAGCTTCCTGCACGCCCTGATGACGACAGTGACAATGTTGATGACGGCCCATTGGTCTAAAGTCGATTTAGCATTGTGAGATGTATGAGATGTGACACCAAAACTTAATCGGATTAACGCCGCTTCAGGGTGAAATCTCCCACTCCTGCCGTAACCTCTATGTTAATCCTCCTGGTAGCGGAATCAAAGGATGGTGTCTGCCAGGTGCCCTTATCGGCGTCGACCTCATTGAGGCCTTCGGCCTTGAGATTGTGGTTCAGCAAGGCCCCCTTCAACTGCACCGAGAGTCCGTAACCTTCAGGAACCTCCAGGTTGAGGTCAGATGCTCCACCATTGATAATGATACTGACCTCTTCCTCCAACTGACCAACAATCAGGTCGACCCGGGCTGCCCCAGCATCAAGGTCAAGGCGGCGAAGGTGATTGTCCCTCAAATCTATGCGGGCATCGGCCGCCGCCACACTCAGCTCCAGGTCAAGGGGGACGCTGCCATTGAGGGACACATCGCCCTCGACAATGTTGCGGTCCCTAGAGAGCCAGTTCCACGACAATTCTCTTTCGCCCTCAACCTTGATCTCAACTTCCCCTCGTCGGCCGGCCCTGTCGTAGTTGAGCTGAGCGCGCCATCCAGAGGGCACAGTGAAGTCAGCCTCCACCAACTGAGCCGTCGCGCTACTGATCCTCAGCTTACCAGCGGCAAAGTCTATGGACACGGCCGCAGATTCCACACCCTCTTCCAGTTCCTGTGCCAGGTCGTACTCCTCAACACCAGTAATCCCCGGGGCGGAAGTAACGGCCAGAACCGCGGCAGCCACAAGGAGAACTAAGATGAGCACCCTCAGGTACCGCTGCATCCCCGTGAAGAAGAACAGGCCAATCACAATGAGGGCAACCGGCCAGTGCCTGCCCAGGATTGTGAGGAACCTCCCGATTAGGTCTAGCAAGGCGCTCACCAACCCTCCCGGGGTGAGACTCATATAGCCCAGGTTAGACGCCAGAAAGACGAGGCCTGTAATGACCAACACCAGTCCAAAAGCGAACCGACTGACCCTCATCAGGCATCACCACTTCTCATTCTTGTCATCACGTAGAGACCCAGTGCAATCAGGGCAATGGGCCAGAACTTGGTCCAGGCGATGCGGGGAAGCACGTTCTGCGCCAGGAAGAAGGCGCCCAGCACCACCAGGATTATGCCGAAGGCGCGACTGTTCCCTACAGGGTCAGCTTCATCTTCGTCGTCATATTCATAATCGCTGTCAAGCCCCGGCGCCTCAGGAATGATTATGGCCGCCACAATATAGGCTATCAGTCCCCCGCCGCCGAAAATCGCGGCGGCAACGAAGAGTAACCGGACCAGGACCGGGTCAACGTTGAAGTAGTTGGCGATACCTGCTGCAACCCCAAAAGCTACCTTATTCTCTGTTGAGCGATATAGTCTTTTTGGCATTGTAATTATCCTCCTCCGTACCTTGCTGTCACCGAATGCGCCGTGTTACTGCCTCTTAACCACAAGAGCCAATCCCCAGCCGATCAGGAGCAGAGGCAATATCAACGGCAGCAGAGCCAACGAAAGGCCGATTGTCGCCTTCAGGATAACCAGCAGTAAGGCGCCAACCCCCACGATGACCAAGCCAACACACCCACCCGCCAGGCCGATGGCCAAACCGATAACACCGGCGATCAATCCTATAATGAGCTTAACAAGAAACACATAAATTACCTCCCCGACTTACACCGAAACACCCTGCCGCCAAGGGCAAGAAGCTCACAGAGACCTCTAGCCGCCTCCTCTAACAGGGTTTCTGCAGTCCCCATTGCCTCTTCAAGGGACATCACCCGATTGACAATGCTAACGGCTGGAAACGACACCCTCGCAACGTCGACATCCCCGGAGACCTGGCCCACCACGGCCACAACCGGGACGCCAGCAGCAGATGCTGCCTCCGCGATGCCCTGGGGCCCCTTCCCAAAGGCAGTCTGCCGGTCAAGCCTGCCCTCGCCTGTAATAATTAGGTCATAGGTGTCGATCGTCTCTTTAAGACCCGATACACTGAGCACAACCTCGATTCCTGGCCGCAGGCTGGCGCTGGTAAAGGCCATTAGCCCCGCGCCAAGGCCCCCCGCCGCCCCGGCGCCTGGCGCCTGGGGATCAATTGAAAATGACTCTTGGAGCAGCTCTCCCCAGTGTTTGAGAGCGCTGTCCAGTAACTCAACCTGCCGGCGGTCGGCCCCCTTCTGCGGGCCATAGACCGGGGCGGCCCCATTCTCTCCATAGAGGGGATTGTCGACATCACAGGCCACTGTCACCGTTACGCCCCGCATCAGTTCCTCAACAGCGGAGGCGTCAATCAGCTTCACATCTGGCAGGGAGGCGCCTCCCCTGGGCTCAATATGGTTTCCGTCACCGCCCCTAAAAGTGGCGCCCAGGGCCAGGGCCATTCCGCTACCCCCGTCAACGGTGGCGCTGCCGCCGATGCCTACAACAATGCTACTGCAGCCCCGCTCAATGGCGTTCTTGATCAACTGCCCAGTTCCATAGGTAGTTGCCCGCATCGGGTCAAGGCCCCTCTCCTCTGGAACAAGGGTAAGCCCAGATGCCTGGGCCATCTCAATCACCGCTATCTCGCCGCCGGGCAGGATGGCGTATTGGGCAGTGACCAGGTCCCCAAAGGGCCCCGTGACCTCCAGTTCCACCGTCTCTCCACCCTGGGCCCGGAGAAAGCAGTCCACCGTGCCCTCGCCACCGTCAGCAAGGGGAACCTCATCAACGGTGGCGCTGGGCCACGCTGAGAGAACCCCGCGCCTGATCGCCGCCGAGACCTCCCCTGCCGTCAGTGACCCCTTAAAGGGGTTGGGGGCAACTAGAACACGCATCCTCTATTTCTCAACCCCGACAAGCAGGGACAGGATTGAGCTAACAATGGCCAGCACCAGTGAACCCACTAACGCTGCCCCAAAACCTGCCACATGGAAACCCACCACAACTGCGGAAACTAACCAGAGCATCAAGGCATTGATCACGAAGGTGAACAGGCCCAGGGTCAACACCTGGATTGGCAGGGACAGAAGCACTAACAGGGGCCTGATCACAGCATTGACAACACCCAGCACAAGGGCTGCTATCAGCGCTGCCATTACCCCTTTCAACTCAATGCCGTTTATGAAGTGGGCCGTAACCAGGAGAGCCACGGCGTTGACAATCAACCGGCCTAACATCCTACTCCTCCTCGGGGATGATAAGCCAGGACGCCAGGTACAGTATTACTCCGCCCCCAAGGGCAGATAGCAGGCTAATTACAACCCAGCCTAACCTGACCAGGGTTACGTCGATTGAGAGGTGCTCGGCAATTCCGCCGCAGACACCAGCGATCATCCTCTGCTCTCTTGACCTCACGAGTTTCTTCATGTTTATCCAACTCCCTTAACTGCTAATCTCAAGACGAGTGCAACTGGCTCCTAAGGTGGATAGACCACAGGGCTATGCAACACGGATCCTTGACAAAAGCGCGGATCCTTAGTGAACCGTAATCTCTATCCGCAGCCCCTCTTCCTCTTGCTCCACTTCGACAATCTTACCACGAGCCCCACTTTTGATGGCCCTCACTATTCCAGCGATGTCTATTGGCTGTTGGCCATTGCCGAGATTGGCCACAGCGTCCTTGGGAATAAACTTTATAGCCATATCCAGCAAGCCCAGGGGTACATTCAGATTCACCTTCGACTTACCCCTCTTCACGTCCTCGACGCGGATCCTGAGCCACTGCCCCTCGCCGCCGTCCGCTTGACCCCCATCCTCTGCATCCAGGGCTTCAAGCAGCTTGGAGCCTTCATCGGCGGAAACCGTCCCCGCCTCGATCATCTTCAAAATCTGCAGGCGCTCTTCTTGCATGGTAGACCTCCCTCTCCATGTTAACAAGGCCCTTAACTACTATACGGCCTCTTCTGGGCTGAGTTTCCGTCAGTCACCGTATTTCTGCAGGGCCTTGACGGCCTCATCTGCCGATATCTCTCCACGGCTGAGAGATGCCAGAATCTCCTGACGTTTCTGGCGCTGTTCCTCCAGGTCCTTGTCGGCCTCAACCTGGAATCCGAGATCACGGATGGCTGCCTCCAGCCGATTTCTGACCGTTGGGTAGCTGATGCCAAGCTCCCTCTCAACCTCCTTGATGTTGCCCCTGTTCTTAATAAAGGTCAGCACAAAGTCCCGCTGCTCGTTGCTGAGCTTGCAAAATCGGCATATATCAAAGTCTCCCTCTAAGGAGGTATTACAGTGATGGCAGTGAAGCCGCTCTACCTTCATCTCTTCACTACAAACCGGACACCGTCCAATCAGTCTGTTACCCACAATCAAACCCCTCCTGATATCAGTTTTCTTAATGGTATTGATGCGTAAGTTCAAGATTATTAATGTATCCATTAACAATTATACTTGCGAGGCCATCGGTCGTCAAGTCAACAAGACCGGAAGGGTGGACCCCTCCGGTTGCATTGTTCTCAGATATATCGGGCCATCAATTGACGTGAGTGTTAGCCAGACCTGGCATTCCCCTTTGAGTGGTCAATGGCAGCCACCCTCTCCTTGACCTCGGTGCCCTCAACAGAGATCAACCTATCCCAGCCCGGCCGCCGCGATAGGGCGCCGAAGACCTTAAGCGAATAATGGACGACCTGCCCTATCAACAGGGCGCTGACAACGGTCCCCACCCCCACCGGCCCCCCCATCAGGAAGCCAATGGCCAGAACCGTAACCTCTATCGCCGTTCTCATCTGACTTACCGGCCGTTGAAACCTCTGGACCAGGCCCACCATGAGGCTATCCCTCGGGCCCGCTCCCAGGTCAGCGCTGATATACATCCCGGTCCCGAAACCCAGAACGAGGACGGCGCCCATAAGCACCAACAGCGAACCCCCCAGGGTACTGGCTGTTGGCGCCAGGTTGGCCGCGGTGATGCCGTCAATGAAGAAACCCACCAGAAGCATGTTGAGGACCGTCGCCAGCGTGGGCCTGATCTTCAGGAGCATGCTAATGAGGATCACCGTCAGACCAACTATCTGAGTCGACCTCCCGAAACTTATCGGCAGGAAATTTGTAAGCCCCATGTGAAAGACACCCCAAGCGGAGAGCCCCAGGTTGGCGGTGATCATCAGGGAGATACCGTAGGAGAGCACCCCCATGCCAAGGATCAGATAGCCGTATCTCAGCGCCAGTCTTAAATGGAAGTTGTCTAATAGGGATGTTGCCGCACTCTCGTTGTCCAGTGGCATTGGCGCTGCGTCAGCGTCTGCTAGTAGTGGTTGTACTGGATCGTCGTTGTTCATCTCAGCCCCATCTGGCTCCTTCCAGGTCCAGCAGCCTCTTCTTCAATTCCAAGCCCCCAGCGAATCCCCCCAGTGAGTTTCCCGCCCCCACAACACGATGGCAGGGGATCACTATCGGCAGGGGGTTCCAACTCATTACCTGCCCCACAGCCCTAGCCGCCCTGGGGGAGCCGGCCTTCTCGGCTATCCATCCGTAGGTTCGCACCTGCCCGTGGGGAATACCGGCGGTAACATCAAGAACCCGCCGCTGAAAAGTGGTACAGGGACCAACCTCAAGGGGTATCCCCTCCCAACCTACGGCATGGCCGCGAAAATACTCGGTCATCCGCTCAGATACCCTGCTCACCAGGGTTGATGCTGCCATTGAAACCGTGCTTTGAACCGCGTCTGATGCCGTGCCTGGAGCTGACCCTGAAGCGCGGTGATGTTCCGTGTAAGCCTTCACCGCTGCTTCAACCCTGCCAGCGTCCTCCGATACCAGGAAGGTCCGGATCAGACCCTTGCCCCCAACAACAAACCCCACCCATCCCAGGGGGGTCTCCAAAACCTTACCTGTTACCATTGACCTTCATCTCCTGACGGCCTTCATCTTCAAATCCGCCTGCATTATCTAGTGAGCCTGTACCTTCCAATGTGCTTGCCTTTTCTACTTTACTCTTAATGGTCCCGGAGGTGCTTGTGAACGCTGGCAGCAGCTGCCCTGGTCATTCCGGGCACAGCCGCCAACTCCTCAACGGTTTTCTCTCTGATGCCGCCAACCGACTTAAAGTGCCTCAGTAGGGCCGTCCGGCGCTTAGGCCCGATGCCCGGTATGTCGTCGAGGGCCGACTGCAAGGTTGACCGCTTCCGGACCTTGCGGTGGTAGGTCACGGCAAACCTGTGGGCCTCGTCCCTGATCTGCTGCAACAGGTGCAGCCCAGGTGAGTCTGGCGGGAGAATAATCGGGTCAGACCGCCTGGGAGCAAAGACCTCTTCCTCCCGCTTGGCCAGGCCAAAGAGGGGTACATCACCAAACTCCAGGTGCTCAAGGACTTCCACAGCGGCGCTTAACTGTCCTTTGCCCCCATCAACAATAACCATCTGGGGGGTTGTGCCAAAACTGGACTCATCCTCCCCCTCGCTCTGGGCGCGCTTGAAGCGCCGGTAGAGCACCTCCTGCATCATGGCGAAATCATTGGGGCCATCAACGGTCCTAATCTGGAATTTCCGGTACTGATCGCTGGCAGGGCTCCCATCCTCGAAGACCACCATAGAACCAACGGCACCTGTCCCCTGGATGTTTGAAATGTCATAGCACTCGATTCGGTAGGGGAACTCCGGCAGATTCAACTGCTCCTGCAGTTGCTCAAGGCCCTCCTGGGCGCGCCGCTCCTGCCGCTCCCTGCGCAGATAGTTCTCCTCCACCGCCAGGGCGGCATTGCGGGCCACCATCTCCACCAGACGCCTCTTCTCGCCGCGCTGGGGATGATGAACAGTAACCTTGAACCCGCGCTTGTCTGACAGCCACTCTTCAATGACAGCATGATCCTCAACGGGGAACTGCACGAGTATTTCACGGGGAATGAAAATGGCGTCATCGTAGTGTTGTTTGATGAAGGCCGTCAGGACCTGGCCGTCGGTCTGGTCGCTGCTGCCCTCAAGGAAGAACTGGTCGCGCCCGAAGAGCTTTCCGCCCCGGAGGAAGAACACCTGGACGCAGGCCTCATCCTCATGGCGAGCAACGGCCAAGATGTCTGAATCGTCTCCCGCCCTTGAGATGATCTTCTGCCGGGCGGTGACCTCTTCCATGGCCTTGATCTGATCCCGCAGCTCAGCCGCCTCCTCGAACTGGAGGTTAGCAGCGGCATCACTCATTCGCCACTTCATCCGCTTGAGAAGGTCCTCCTGTTTGCCCTCAAGGAACATGATTAGCCCCTCGGTTATCTCCTGGTACTCCTGGGGCGAGCACCTGGCGTGGCAGGGGCCCAGGCAGCGCTTGATGTGATAGTCAAGGCAGGGCCTTGTGACCCGGCCGAATTTGGAGTTGGTGCAGGTTCTGAAGGGAAAGATACGGCGCAGCACCCTCAGGGTCTCGGAAACAGCCCCGCTCCTGGTATAAGGACCAAAGAACCGGTCATTCTTGTTCTCAACTGACCTGGCGATGGTCACCTGGGGGTACTCCTCACTTGTGGTGACCTTGATGTAGGGGTAGTGTTTATCATCCTTGAGGCGAACATTGTACTTGGGCCTGTGCTTCTTGACCATGTTACTCTCAAGGATCAGGGCCTCTACCTCTGAATCCGTTGTGATGTACTCAACATCGTCAATCTGGTCAACCATAGCCAAACCCTTACGGGTCAGGTTGCGGCCCTGGTGAAAATAGGAACGGACCCTGTTCCTCAGGGACAGGGCCTTGCCAACATAGATGATCTCGCCGGTATTGTCCTTGAACATGTAGACGCCGGGCTTGGCTGGAACATGCTCAAGTTTGCCCTCTACTACCCCACTTGTCTACACCTCACAGCGGCGCCTGGCGGCGCCACCTGACTGAGACTGGCTCCGTGCTTCAGCGCCGCCTGGCCGGCTCCGAGCGCGACTCACCGCGGCAGTACCCGCTTGAGAAACTGCCCAGTATACGACCGCTCAACAGTGGAGACCTCCTCCGGGGTTCCGGTAGTCACGACCTCGCCTCCCCGGTCACCGCCCTCTGGGCCCAGGTCAATGATCCAGTCCGCCACCTTGATTACGTCCAGGTTGTGCTCAATCACCAGCACCGTGGCGCCGTCTTCAACCAGGCGGTCCAGGACCAGCAGCAGCCGGTGGATGTCCTCGAAGTGAAGCCCTGTTGTGGGCTCGTCAAGGATATACAAGGTCTTGCCGTTGCTCCTTCTGCTCAGCTCCGTGGCCAGTTTGACCCGCTGGGCCTCGCCGCCGGAGAGCTGAGTCGCCGGTTGTCCCAGGTGAATGTAGCCAAGGCCGACATCGTGGATGGTCTGAAGCTTCCGCTTGATCCGCGGTATGTTCTCAAAGAACCCCAGGGCTTCGTCTACCGTCATCTCCAGGACGTCAGCTATATTCTTACCCTTATATCTTACCTGAAGGGTCTCCCTATTGTAACGGCGGCCATCACAGATCTCACAGGGCACATAGACATCAGGCAGGAAGTGCATCTCAATCTTGTTGATACCATGGCCCTTGCAGGCCTCACAGCGGCCCCCTCGCACGTTGAAGCTAAACCGTCCCGTCTTGTAGCCCCGCACCTTGGCCTCTGGGGTCTGGGCGAAGAGCTCCCGGATGTAGGTAAAGACACCGGTGTAGGTGGCAGGGTTGGACCGGGGCGTCCGGCCAATCGGTGACTGATCAATCTCAATGACCTTTTCCAGATGTTCCACGCCATCGATGCCGTCGTGTTCGCCAGGCCGGGCCTTCGCGGTGGTCAGCTTCTGGGCCACCGCCTTGTAGAGAATCTCATTTACCAGAGTACTCTTACCGGACCCACTGACACCAGTAACACACACAAACCTGCCCAGGGGTATCTCCACATCGGTATCCTTGAGGTTGTGCTGCCTGGCCCCGCGGATCACAATCTGCTGCCCGTTGCCCTCCCGACGCCTGGTCGGAACAGGGATCTGGCGCCTCCCTGACAGGTACTGGCCGGTGATGGAGTCCTCTACCGCTGCCACCTCGTCCATGGTGCCCTCAGCAACAACGAGGCCGCCGTGCTTACCCGCCCCTGGCCCGATATCAATGATATGGTCTGCCCGCCTCATGGTCTCCTCATCGTGCTCAACAATGACCAGGGTATTGCCGAGGTCCCGCAGGCGCTCCAGGGTCCGGATCAAACGCTCGTTGTCCCGCTGGTGCAGGCCAATACTGGGCTCGTCAAGGATGTAGAGGACCCCCACCAGGCTCGATCCTATCTGAGTCGCCAGCCGAATTCGCTGGGCCTCACCGCCAGCCAGGGTGCCAGCAGAGCGTGACAGGGTCAGGTAGTCCAGGCCAACATCGGCCAGGAACCCAAGGCGCTCTTTAATCTCCTTCAATACCTGTCTGCCAATGAGCAGCTCCCGCTCAGTGACGCTGAGGGCCTCAAAGAAATCCAGGGCCTCCACAACGGACATCGCCGTTATCTCCGATATGGACCTGCCACCGATCTTGACGGCCAGGCTCTCGGGCCGTAGCCGCGCCCCATTACAGGCAGGGCAGGGGTTTGAACTCATATACTCCTCTATGTTGGCCCTGACACTGTCACTGGAGGTTTCCCGGTAGTAACGCTCAAGGTAGTTGATGACCCCCCGGTAGTATACCTCCCGCTTCCGCTGGCGACCACGATAGCCGACATAACTGAAGCTGACCTTCTGATCGCGGTTGCCGTAGAGCAGGATATCCAGTTGGTCATCGTCAAGGTCTTCAATGGGATCTTCAGTGCTGAAGCCGAAGGTCTTTGCCACTGCCGTCAGCATCTGACTGTAGTATTCGCTCCCGGTGTTCCAGGGCTCAACCGCCCCATCATCAATAGACTTGCGTTTATCGGGGAGCACCAGGTTTGGATCGACCTTCATGTCTGTACCCAGCCCGTCACACTCGGGACAGGCGCCGTAGGGGCTATTGAAAGAAAACATCCTGGGGGTTAGCTCTTCAATGCTGACACTGCAGTCAACACAGGCGAAACTCTGACTGAAGATAAGCTCAGAGCGGTCTTCCTCCCCTTCCCCCGAGCCGCCCAGGACATCGATGATTACGATATCGCCGCTGAGCTCAAGGGCGGTTTCCAGTGAATCGGCTAGCCGCTTCTCCAGGCCTTCCTTGATGACAAGGCGGTCTACAACAACCTCAATTGTGTGCCGCCTGTTCTTGTCCAGATCAATCTCGTCATGGACCTGGTGTACCTCGCCGTCGATGCGAAGACGAACATACCCCTGGTTCTTGATGTCCTCGATTAGGTTCTTGTACTCGCCCTTCCGCCCCCTAACAATAGGGCCCAGCACCTGGATCCGTGTATCCACGGGTAGATCCATGATCTGATCCACCATCTGGTCTACCGTCTGCTGAGTAATGGGCTTTCCGCACTGGGGGCAGTGAGGTCGGCCAATGCGAGCGTAGAGCAGGCGAAGATAGTCGTAGATCTCCGTCACCGTGCCCACCGTTGAGCGGGGATTGCGGCTGGTGGTCTTCTGGTCGATGGATATGGCAGGGGATAGCCCCTCGATGTAATCGACATCAGGCTTGTCCATCTGACCCAGGAACTGCCTGGCATAGGCGGAAAGCGATTCCACATACCGTCGCTGACCCTCGGCAAAGATGGTGTCAAAGGCAAGCGACGATTTCCCTGAGCCACTGAGTCCCGTGACAACCACGAGCTTATCCCGGGGAATACTGACATCTATATCCTGAAGATTGTTCTCTCTGGCGCCCTTTACGAAGATTGCATCCCTGGCCAAGATGGTACCCACTCCCTGAAACGTCTGTTGTAGATTCAGTATAACACAGCGAACATATGTTTGGAAGCATCAAATCACTCACCGACGGCACAATACAATTGGAGGTGATTCAGAACTATGGCACAACATAGCCCAGTGGTGGAATGTGAAGTTGATACCTGCGTTCATTGGATCAGCGGCAATATCTGCACCGCCGGCAACATCGACATCCTTCACGAAGAGGAAGGCGTGATGGCCAAGAAGGTTGAGCAGACGGAATGCAAAACCTTCTCTGAGCGGCGAGGGGCCAATCTCCTCGGGGGCATGGACAATGTCAACTGGACCGCGACAATGGCCGAGGTGCTCCCGGGAAAACAGGCAACCCCGACGGTGACCTGTGTTGTTGATTCTTGCACCTTCTGGTCAGAAGGCAACCTGTGTGACGCAGACGATATAAAGGTCTCGGGGCCCAATGCCAACGAGTGCCAGGACACAAACTGTGAAACCTTTGAGAACAGCGATTAACGATATGCCCTTGTTGTGTTTGGTCCAACTTTCAACTCCACTGTCTCACCCGTTCCGTTCAGAAGGCCCCATCCATTACCTGGCGAGGCCTTCGCCGCCTCGCCTACGAACTGCGCCGCAGGCTCTCTTCCAAGTCGAAGAGAACATCCCGGATCTCCGCCGCCCGCTCAAACTCGAGCTCTTTGGCGGCCTCCTTCATATCCTTCTTCAGCTTCTCAAGAAGCTTCTTCTTCTGGCGGTAATTCAGTTTCGTCGGATCATCGGGAAGTTCAGCCAGGTAGCCCTCCTCATCTTCGGCCGCCCTCGTAGCCTCAATGACATCGCGAACCGCCTTCCTGATGCTCTCGGGCACGATGCCGTGTTCCTTGTTGAAGGCCACCTGGATCTCGCGCCTGCGGTCTGTCTCGCCGATGGCCCGCCCCATGGAACCGGTAATGCCATCGGCGTACATTATTACCTTGCCCTCAACGTGGCGCGCCGCCCGCCCTATGGTCTGGATCAGGGAGGTCTCAGAGCGAAGATAACCTTCCTTATCGGCATCAAGGATGGCCACCAGGGAGACCTCGGGCAAATCCAGCCCCTCCCGGAGCAGGTTGATGCCCACCAATATGTCAAAGGTGCCAATCCTCAGATCCCGCAGGATCACCATGCGCTCCAGGGTATGGACCTCTGAGTGGAGATATCGCACCTTGAACCCGCCCTCCCGCAGGTAATCAGTGAGATCCTCCGCCATCTTTTTGGTCAGGGTAGTTACAAGAACCCGTTCCTTCTTCTGAACCCGGGCGTCGATCTCATTGATCAGATCATCGATCTGTCCCTTTGTTGGCCTGACCTCAATCATCGGGTCTACCAGCCCGGTAGGACGAACAATCTGCTCCACAATCTTGCTGCTGTGCTCAAACTCGTAGGGCCCAGGCGTCGCCGAGGCGAATAGCGCCTGCTGCGTCCGCTCCTCCCATTCCTGGAAGGTAAGGGGCCTGTTATCAAGGGCGCTGGGCAACCGGAAGCCGTAGTTGATCAGGGACTCCTTCCGCGACCTGTCGCCAGCATACATCGCCCTGATCTGGGGTAAGGTCTGATGGGACTCGTCAATGACAACCAGGAAGTCATCGGGAAAGAAGTCTAGCAGGGTAAAGGGGGGCTGACCAGGGTTTCTCCCTGTCAGGTGGCGAGAGTAGTTCTCAATGCCATTGCAGTAGCCCACCTCCTGAAGCATCTCCAGGTCGTAGCGGGTCCGCTGCTCCAGCCGCTGGGCCTCAAGGAGTTTTTCGTGGCTCTTGAGATAAGCCAAGTGCTCCTCCAGTTCCGCCTCTATCGTGACGATGGCCCGCTTCAGTTTTTCTTCGGCGGTGATAAAGTGAGTCGCTGGATAGACCGCCACATGATTGCGCTGACCCAGCAACTCTCCGGTGAGGGTGTCAATCTCCGAGATCCGCTCAACCTCGTCACCAAAGAACTCCACCCTGATGGCCCTCTCGGCGTAGGAGGCGGGAAAGATCTCCACCATGTCCCCCCTGACCCGAAAGGTGCCCCGGACGAAGTTCATGTCATTGCGGTCGTACTGAATATCAACAAGCTTGCGCAGGACCTTGTCTCTGCCCTCGTTGGAACCAACGCGGATGGAGAGAACCTGCTCCTTGTAGTCCTCTGGAGAACCCAACCCGTAGATGCAGGAAACACTGGCAACGATAATGACGTCTCGACGCTCAAAGAGGGCGCTGGTGGCAGAGTGGCGGAGCTTGTCGATCTCATCGTTTATGCTTGAGTCTTTCTCAATGTAGAGGTCTGACTGAGGCAGATAGGCCTCAGGCTGGTAGTAATCATAGTAGCTGACAAAGTACTCCACGGCATTCTCAGGGAAGAACTCCTTGAACTCGCTGCAGAGCTGGGCCGCCAGGGTCTTATTGTGAGCGATCACCAGTGCCGGGCGCTGCAGCTTCTCAATGGCCGCGGCAATGGTGAAGGTCTTGCCGGAACCGGTTACGCCCAACAGGGTCTGATAACGAAGGCCTTCATTGACGCCAGCAACCAGTTCCTCAATGGCCTTGGGCTGGTCGCCCTGGGGCTGGAAATCTGAGTAGAGCTTGAACTCCATGGCTAATCCTCTTCCTCCTTGCCCTGGCCACTGCTGGGAGCCGCGAAACCCAGCTCCTCGAAGATCCTGACGGCGGTTTCCTGATGCCGGGCTGACTCCTCTTCCCGTCCATCCCTGGCCATAAGGGCCGCCAGTAGGCTGTGAACCTGGGCTACCTGGTACTTTATCTCGCCGCCCTCATAGCCCCTATAGAATTCCAGAGCATCAAAGAGTAGGTCTTCAGCGCCGGCCAGATTGCTGCCCATATCGATATAGACCTGAGCCAGGCCCATGGAGGCCAGCACCTGACCCTCTTCATCCAGTCCCTCCCAGGCAGAGATGGCCTGTCCATAGAGAGAGCCGGCCATCTTCAGGTGCTCCTCCCGGTGCTGGGGGTCTGGCTCGTGTTCAGCCAACAGCACCGTCAGGTCCGCCAGGTTACTATAGCCGGACGCGGTGGCCTTTGGCACCTTGTTCTCAACGGACATCTCAAGGTATTCGCTGGTGAACTCCAACCCCTCCATGATGTGCTTCAGGGCAACTGACTCGTCGACCATGGCCAGATCCCTGAGACACACAGAGACGTTTGAGCTGTAGAGGCAGGCCTCCTGCAGCCGGTTTTCGGATTCGAGCAGGTGGAGCTCCTCCCGGTAGTGTTCAAGGGCCCTAACGATGTTCTCCTTGGTGCCTGTCGCCCGGAGGCATACGCCCAAACCTGAGAGGGTTCCAATCAGGCCCTCGACATCGCCAAGGGAGCGAAACCGCTCCTCGGCAGCGGCCAGTTTATCGTAGGCCGCCGTCAGGTAGTCACCGCCCTGGATGTGCCCTGATCGGAGCAACTGCCAGCCCTCAGCCTTAAGCCTGAGGGCTTCTTCGCGAAGGGCCTCTTCCTCCTTGCCCTTGTAGTCAGCCATTTAAAGCACTTCCCTATCGGTCCATTCTCATAGTTCTGTTCCTTAAGGCTCCTCAATTTCTATTCCAGTCACCTGTTATTCGCTGCCAGCTCTCCTGAGCCAGGTGTAGAACCGCTTCAAGACACCAAAGTGATCACCGGTTCTCAACTCAACCTGGCCGCGGCTGCCCTCATCTGGCACAAGGGCTACACCCAGCTTGTAGACGGGCGCGGAGAAAGACTGGGCAAGGGTTCGGGTCCGGCCACCGCGCCTGACAGTGACCTCCAGTGAGGAGGGCCCTGCTGACAGCAGACTGCGCAAACCCTCTTCGTCTGGGACCACAGCATTGTTAATGGCAACCACAATATCGCCTCGCCTCAACCCCAGCAGTTCGCCGGCGGTTCCAGGGAGCACCTCCAGGACAGTGGCGCCAAAGGTCCCGCTGACCAGGGCCGGTTCCCCATTAAACTCGGATTTTACACCGCTGTGCGCCACGATCTCATGGCCCACCGCCGAGAAGAGGGCAGCCACCCACAGGATTGGCGCGGAATAGGAGGCGGCAATTGACAGGCCCAGCAAGATAACACTGTACAGGCCCAGTCTGGCCGCTGTCATGCGGCTCTTGGCCTTCGGCATGTGGTGAATTGCCATATCACCGTAACCCAAAATCGCCACCACCGGTATCATCGTCAGGAAGGTGTGAGGGTCCTCTAAGAGCCCCGCAGCAGGACGAACAAGAGGCCACCAGTCAGGCATCTGGATCATCCCCAACAGAGTGCTGGGGTCGGAGACACGCCCGACGATAATGGCCACAAAGGGAACTGGCCAGAACTTCTGGAGTAGGTACCCGCCTACCGCTCCGCCTTGTTCCCGCTGGAAGTGGACTGGAGAGACATTGTCTGGACCACTGATAAAGATCAGGGCGCTCTCGGTTACGTGCAGTATGGCAACAAGGGCCAACAACGACGGTATCGAAACATCAGGCCAACCAAAAATGAGGCTGGAAAGGGCCACAACGGCTCCCGAATAGGCAAAACACATGAACCTCGGGTTTACAAGGAAAAAAACCAACGCCAACACCCAGAGGTAGACAACATCACCCACTTCAAGGGGCACCCCCACCAGCAGCATGATGACACTGGCAAAGATTCCCGCCAGGAGCCCTTGAACCAGGGCGTAGAAGGACTGCTCCAGGGCATTGTTTTTGGCCCGGCCCCACAACTTCTCCTCCATGGCCACGGTTCTCCGGTACTGGATCAGCACAAAGGCGGCAACAAGCCAGAACCACCAGTAGTGTTCCAGATCAAATAACATCCGCGGGATCGTGCGGACAATATCTCTTAGTAAAATGTCAAAGGGGTTCATCGTATGCGGTCTCCTCCGGCATATCTCCACGCCTTGCGCGGCGGGCGTCCCTGTTGAAACAGAGGGAGACCTAAGGGCCTCCCTCCAACTCTTTGACCTAGCAGGAACCGTTAGCTACCGGACACAATCATCTCTTTCAGGATCTCGACTGCCCTGATCAACTGAGTGTTGCGAGCATCGGTCCAGTCCTCAAAGTCCAGGGGCTCTTCATCAAAGCCGATCTCTGGAAGCTCAACCACTACGTCAGGCTCAATGCCGACCTCGTTGATTGAACGGCCGCCCCGTGTCAGGTAGTGATGAGTGGTAACCTTTACACCGGTCCTATCCTCAAAAGGGATCAGACTCTGGACAGAACCCTTACCGTAGGTGGTGACACCAACAAGGGTACCGACACCGGCATCCTGGATTGCGCCCGCCACAATCTCTGAAGCGCTGGCGCTACTTCCATTGACCAGTACAACCATTGGCAGTTCCAGGCCAGGGGTGTTGGTGACTTCTGTCTCCTTGTTCCCGTAACGGTCCACCTTGTGATAGATCGGGCCCTGAGGCAATAGAATGTCAGAGACATCCTTGGCAGTTGATAGCAACCCACCGGGGTTGTGACGCAGGTCAAGGATAAATCCATCAATACCTTGATCGCGAAGCCCATTAAGGGCTGCCCTGAAGTCTGCGGTTGTGGTATCGCTAAAGGAGTTGAGCCTGATGTATCCCAGGTTTCCATCAATGACCTGCGACGAAACGGTAGGAATGACGATATGAGCCCTGGTCACCGTGACATCAAAGGGTTCCTCAACGCCCTTACGCAGAACCGTCAGAACAACATCAGTATTGACCGGCCCACGGATCTTCGACCCAACAATATCAAGGGGTTCGCCAACAATGCTTTCCCCGTCAACGCCTATAATCTTGTCGTCTGCCCTGATGCCTGCTGCTTCGGCAGGAGAACCCTCAAAGGGCGCGATGACCACAATGTAGCCGTCCTCGGCGAAAATTGTAATGCCAACACCACTGTAGTCACCCTGGGTATGGATCATTAGCTGTTCCCAGTCTTCCTGAGTGAAGTATGCGCTTGGCGGGTCGCCCAAGGCGTCAACAATGCCCTTAATGGCGCCGTCGACCAGTTCCTCGGTGGTCACCTTATCCATGTCGTAGTAGCTCAATTCAATGTAGTGTAGAACCCGCCACAGTTTCCCGAATTCATGAACCTCATTTTGCAGCGGTACCTCAACCTGAGGTGTGACCAGCTTGGCGAGGTATGGTATCTTACCCGTCAGGGTCCCAAAGGTTATCAAGTTTGTTACGATAACTAGCACAATCGCTATTACAAGCGCGCTGCGTTTGGTGATTAATCCTTTTCGCCGCTCCAAAGTAGAATCACCCACCTATCTAAGAATAAGTCCTGTATGACTAATCTGTATGACAGAAGCAGCCATTGTAAAACCGAGACCAATGGCCGCTCGCTAACAACAGTGTAACATATGCGGAACCTTTTTTCACGCTGGGCATAGCCAGGGCCACAGGCTAGCGCGCAGGAAGCCAGTTCAATGGGTTGGTTGGTGTGCCGCCGTCACGGATCTCGAAGTGCAGGTGGGGACCGGTGCTGAGGCCGGTACTTCCGCACTTGGAGACAACCTGGCCCCTCTTGACAATATCGTCAACAGCAACCAGCAGCGAGGAGTTATGGGCATAGAGGGTTGATAGCCCATGGCCGTGGTCAATAATGACTGTCTTTCCATACCCCCCTAGCCAACCCGAGTAGATAACAATACCTTGCTCCGCTGCCTTAATTGGGCTGCCCCAGGGAACAGCGATATCAAGGCCGGTGTGGCCGCGCCACTTCTTAAGGATAGGGTGGAACCTCCGCCCGAAGTAAGACGAGATCCATCCCCCGTCGGTAGGCCAGTAGAACTGGATCTCACTCCGGCTCTTAACAAAGGCGTATTTCTGACGGGCCTGCAGGTCCGCAATAATACTGACAAGATCCTCTGACAGCTGTTCCATCTCATCGAGGGCCTGCTCATACTGGGTCTGCTGATTTTGAATTTTCTGCAGCAGGTTCTCTCTCTCCCTTGTCTTCGACTGCAGGCTGGCAAGCTTCACCCGGGTCTGCTGCTTCAATTCCTCCTGCCGGGCTAGCTGTTCTTCCAGGTTACTCTTATGGTCGGCAACCTCCTGCCGGGTCTTCTTGACATCCTCGAAGACCTGGGAGTCTGAACTGATGATCCGCTGCAGAAGGTAGAATCGGTTCAGAAAGTCGGCAAAGCTGTTAGACGCCAGGAGAACCTCCAGGTAGCCTACATAGCCATACTTGTAGATGGACACCGCCCGATCCTGGAACAGGTCGGTCCTGTATTCCAATTCGGCTTCAGCCTCCGTCAGCGCCTCTCTGGCCTGCCGGACCCTGTCAGCCGTTATCTCCACCTCGTGCTCAATGGCAACCAGCTCGTCCTGGGTGAGCTCGACCTCTTGCTCCAGGATGGCAAGCTGACTTGTTATGCCCTGCTCCTGGCGCTTGGCATCCTCTATCCGCCGCTTGGTATCCTCAATGCGCTGATGCAGGCGCTCCAGTTCCTTTTCCTTCTCCGCCAGTTCATCGGCGGCAGCGGGACCTGGGGAATATCCTCCCAACAGCCCGAATACCAAGAAGCCGACAAGGACCAGGACGACAGCCCTGGTGGCGGCTTTTTTTAAGTGAGACGCGGGCCGGGCCCAATCCATCATAATCCCCCTCGTAGACTCTTTATTCCGCCCTTGATCCACAGACTGTCACCCCTAGACCCGGAGATAGCGCCGGAGTGAAAGGCTACTGCCCAGGGCGCCAATCAAGAAACCGGTGCCGATCAAGGCTCCTGCCAGATGAAGGATGTAGGGGCTGGCGGGGGCAAGCGGCATAAAGGGTAGGTACCTGGCGACGGCGCCTAGCAGCCACTGGTACCCGAAATAGATGCCACCGAAACTGATGGCGGAACCAATTACCCCCAGCAGTATCCCTTCCAGGACAAAGGGCCACCGAATAAAGGCGTTGGTAGCCCCAACGAGTTTCATTATCTCGACCTCGCGCCTTCTGGCGTGAACCGTGAGTCGGATGGTGTTGCCTATTATGAGCAGAGTAGCAACCCCCAGGATCGCAAGGGCGCCGAGGGCTCCCATCCGCAGGTACTGCGCCAAAACCACGAGCTTATCTATAACATCGGACTTGTAGACCACTTCGTCCACCCCGTAGAGACCCTCCAACCAGGAAGCGACCCCATCTGCCGTTTCAGGGTCTGTAACCCTGATGGCGAAACTATCGGGTAGGGGGTTCATATCTTCCAGGCCCGCCAACACGCCAGCCTTATCAGCAAACTGCTGGCGGAGCATCTCCATGGCTTCCTTGCGGCTGACGAACTGGGCGCTGGCAATGTCCCGATTGGCATTGAGGGTGGCTTCCAGGGCGTCAATGCCCTGTTGATCCAGGTCTCCCTTGAGATAGACCCTGATCTCCACCTGGTCCTCAATGCCCCCAATTACAAAGTCGAGATTATAGGCAAGAACCAGGAAAAGGGCGAAAATCAAGAGCGCCAGGGTGACGGTGATGACCGAGATCACGCTCATCAGGCCGTTCTTGCGAATATTCTGGAAGGCCTCGCCCGTAAGAAACCCAATGGTGCTAACCCGCATATTCGTACCTCCCGCTGGCGTCGTCCCTGGTGACCTGCCCGCTCCTCATCTCCACAACTCGCCTTGGAAGGGCATTGACCACCGCCTTATCATGGGTGGCCATGACAACGGTTGCCCCCATGCGATTGATGTCACCCAGGAGCCTCACGATCTCCATGGAGGTCTCGGGGTCAAGATTACCTGTGGGTTCGTCGGCTATGATAATCAGAGGGGTTGAGGCGATGGCCCGGGCCAGAGCGCAGCGTTGCTGTTCGCCCCCGGAGAGCTGATTGGGAAAGTGATTTGCCCGGTCCTGCAGGCCAACCAGCTGAAGCAGTTCTGGCACCCTATTTGCGATGGCCCGAGGCGTCGTGTCTATCACCCTCAGCGTAAAGGCGATGTTCTCATAGACAGTCCGGTCCGGGAGGAGCTTAAAATCTTGGAATACCACCCCAACATCCCGACGCAGGAGGGGAATGTCGGCAGGGTGGATATAGGTTATGTCTTCACCGTCAATGAATATCTGGCCCTGATCAGGCCTCTCTTCGCGATAGATCAGCTTCAGTAGCGTGGATTTACCGGCCCCACTGGGGCCTACCAAATAGACAAACTCACCTTTTCTGATATGCAGGTCAATATTATCAATAGCGACAACGTCGTGTTGAAAGGCCTTGGTAACTCCGTGGAATTTGATCATTTAGCGGTACCCCCTAAGTGATGCAGGTCCTGACCCTTCCGAGTTTCGACACATTAGCTGGTGAATCCTTCACCACGGGGGTGGGATTATGTAAAAACTTGCCCACATTTATCGCCTTTAGCTGGTGCTTTGCTGAATCTGTCGCATTATGTCAACCATGGCCCGATCTCCCGTCCTTTAGACCCGCAGATAAAGAACAGGCCCCGCCAGAATGGCGGGGCCCGCTGCTCATCTCTCGGGAACAAATCGCCTCTGCTATCAGGCCTTCACAACTTCCTTTACGGCCGCCACAATATCGTTGGCCTCCAATCCGTACTCCGTCAGCAACCGCTGGGGTGAACCAGAGGAGCCGAAACAGTCCCTGACCCCAACGCGCCGCAGGGAAACAGGGTGCTGCTCAACCAGGCTCTCGGCAACGGCACTGCCCAGCCCGCCGATAATGCTGTGTTCCTCGGCGGTCACAACGGCGCCGGTCTTCCTGGCGGACTCAACAACGGTGTCGGCATCAAAGGGCTTGATGGAGGAGGCGTTTATGACCTCTGCCATGATGCCCTCGCCGGCCAAAACTACTGCGGCTTCCAGGGCCTTGGACAGCATGATGCCGCAAGCGACAATGGTCACATCGGTGCCCTGCTTGACAATGTCTGCCTTGCCGAAGATGAACTCCCGGCCCTCCTCAAAGATAACGGGTACCTTGGGACGGCCAAGCCGGACGTATACTGGCCCGTCTACCTCCACAGCGGCCCGGACAATGGCCTTGGCCTCATTGGCATCGGCGGGAACCGCCACCCGCAGGTTCGGGATGGCCCGCATCAGGGCTATGTCTTCAAGGGCCTGGTGGGATGCTCCATCCTCACCCACAGTTAGTCCCGAATGGGTTGCGCATATCTTTACATTAAGCCCAGGATAACAAATGGTATTGCGCACCTGCTCAAAGGCGCGGCCTGTGGCGAAGATGGCGAAGGTGCTGGCGAAGGGGATCTTCCCCGTTGTTGCAAGCCCCGCTGCCATGCCGGTCATGTTCTGTTCAGCAATGCCCGCGTTAAAGAAACGCTCTGGGAACTCAGCCCTGAACTTGGCGGTCTTCGTCGAGCCCGAGAGGTCGGCGTCAAGGACAACAATGTTGGGGTTCTCCCTGCCTAACTCAACCAACACCTCTCCGTAGGCATCTCGGGTTGCCTTCATCGGCTGCTCTTTGCTCACTGGACCTCACCTCTCAGATCGCACAGGGCCTGATCCAGTTGGGCTTCGTCGGGGGCCTTGCCGTGCCAACCGGCCTCACCCTCCATGAAACTGACGCCCTTGCCCTTTACTGTCTTCGCAACGATTGCTGCCGGTTGACCCTTGTGGGCGCGCCCCTTCTCCAGAGCAGCGATGATTGCCTCGATGTCATGCCCGTCTATCTCCTGGACATGCCAGCCAAAGGCTCGCCACTTTTCAGCAATGGGTAATGGAGACATTACATCAGCTACAGGCCCGTCAATCTGGAGGCCGTTACTGTCTATGATGGCAACGAGATTATCCAAGTCGTAGTGAGCGGCCGCCATGGCCGCCTCCCAGACCTGGCCCTCTTGTAGTTCTCCGTCGCCCAGAAGGGCGTAAACTGTGTTGGACCGGCCGTCAAGCCTACAGCCAATGGCCATGCCAACTGCAATAGAGAGGCCCTGTCCCAGGGACCCCGTTGATGCATCCACCCCCGGGGTAACCTTCATATCTGGGTGCCCCTGGAGGATTGAACCAAATTTCCTCAACGACGCCAGTTCCACCACAGGGAAAAAGCCCCGCTCCGCCAGGGCCGCGTAGAGAACCGGTGCGGCGTGCCCCTTGCAGAGAACAAACCTGTCCCTGTCATTCCAGCTGGGGTCGTCAGGCCGGACCTTCATCTGGCTAAAATAAAGGGCGGCAACAATATCAGATGCTGACAGCGACCCACCGGGGTGTCCAGACCCGGCGGCGCAGGTCATCTCAACAATGTGTTGGCGCAAAAGCCGCGCCTTCTCCTTCAGGGCTTCCGTATCCGCTGCTAAGCTGTGCCCCAAACCCACTCACCTCCAAAAAACACTAGACGGTTTACATTACCTTCTCCATAGTCTGCTCCGCAACACAAGCAAGATAAACTTGGGCAACACCATCTGGCGGCGGAACCGCCGCGGTTCGCTAACAAGCCGGTACAGCCATTCCAGATGAAGGGCCTGCGCCCACCGGGGCGCCCGACGAGCGATACCGCTCCAAATATCAAAGGCCCCGCCAATCCCTACAGATACCGGCACCCGCAGTTGCTCAATGTGGGCGCGAATCCAGAACTCCTGCTTAGGGGCCCCCAGGCCCACCAGCAGCAGGTCTGGCTCCGCCTCATTAATGGCGGCAACGATGGCCTCGTCGTCCTCAGGGTTAAAATAACCGTGGTGATGGCCAACTACCCTTACTTCTGGATAGACCTGGCCAATCCTGTGGGCGGCCCCAGCCACGCTTGGTGGCCTCGCGCCGAGGAGGAACACCCGCAGCCCATTCTCCAGGTTTGCGGCGTCACCACCCTCAAACAAGCGCTCCACCAGATCAATTCCGGGCACCCTCCCTTTCACTGGCTCTCCCAGAGTGCCGGCGGCCCAGACAACGCCAATGCCGTCGGCGACAACCAGGTCAGCGTCGTTAATCGCTTCCCGCAACCGGGAATCCCTCTGACTGGCGTAAATCATCTCGGGGTTCAAGGTTACCACATGGTACCCTTTCCCTTGCTGCCGCCCCACCCGTCCCTCCCGCCGTCCCCCGGTGATCAGATCACTGAGGACAGCGACAGCATCGTCAAGGCTGACGGCGTCTACCTTAATACCCAATATGTTAGACTTACGCCCTGCCATAAACTACCACCTGCCTGATACAGAAACGACCGGCCCCACAGGAACCGGTCGATACCTGAGCCATAGAAACCTTGACTCCCCCGCAGAGAAGCCCTGACTCCCATGAGAGAAACCCTGACTCCCCTCCCCAGTGAGCATGCTACTGGATCTCGTAAGGGCCGCGGATCATGATAATGACGGTGGCGCTATCTACGAGAAAACCCCTGCCATCATCGCGAGGGATGATGAGGAGATGGTTGAGGGGTATGGTCTCGCCGCCCTTGATATCCCGGCCGGCAGTAACATCGGAGAGGCCGCCCTGCTCGCTGTCAACAGCGATCGCCCGTCCCATTCTAACAATGATCTCGGTTCCTGCTGCCGCCACAAGCTGTTGACCCTTACTTAGGGTAACTACTTCCTGCCTGACATATTTATCGATGTAGCTCTGACTGACCAGGGGATCTTCATAGGAACCCGGAGAGGGGGCTCCTGCCGCAAGCCCAATCTGTCCGGCAATGAAGCCCGCGATCACAAGGGAGATACCTGCAACCAAAATCCATCTCTTGTCCAAATACATGGCTACCTCCTCTCCGGAGAGAGTACTCTGGGTCAAACCTCAGCTAGTGTGTTCCCAGGCCTGTGATTGTAAGAAAACCATCCTCCATCTGCACGCCCTCAACGGTAAGTGGCAGCGGAAACTTAGCCATGTCTATAAATATATCGGGGCCACCCAGCATCTGCATAACCTTCTCGACGAAGGCCGGTGAAAGCTCAACACCATCAACCGCAATGCCCTCGATAATGTAAGAAACCGTGGTTTCATCAGTGGCCTCAAAGCGTCCAACAAGGCTCACGAAGAAATCACTCCCGCTAAAAGACAGGTTTCCGGCGAACTGGACCATGCCACCGTCGATATCAACCCTGGGGTCAGAAATCTCTGGAATGGTAGCAAGGACATACTGACGCAGGTTGGCCTCACTAATCTGAATCTCCACCGTCATTTCATCGCTGAGCTCCTCAAAGGCAATCTCCCGTTGGGCCAGGAGATCCCGGAGGTTTATGGCAACATTCTTGATGGTGGCGCTTACGGAATCGATGAGAAGTCCCGCGGCGTTGATGTTCTTGCTTCTTACAGTAATCTCGTCAAACCGGCCCACAAACATCTTCAACGCTGGATAGGCCTTGATGGTGGTGTCAATCGTCTGACCGCGGCCAAGCAGGTTCTCAAGCCCTGTTTCCAACCCCTTGGCTACTATCTGTGGCAAAAGCAGCTCACTGACAATTGCCACCGCCAGAATGAAAATCATCAAGAGAACGATTATCCTCTTTAACATTAAAGCGGCCTCCCTTCTACCCCTCTTTAACCCTACCTGCAGTTTCTATAAGGCTGCAGTGAAATCCTCCGGATCTCCCCCCTACTGCATTCGTTCCCCTCTTCCTTTTGTTGGTGGTCAGCATCAACGAAAGGCTGCGGCCTGCCGTCCTATTTTTTCAGAAAGGCCAGGATGAAGGGATCGATATTCCCGTCCATTACCCCCTGCACATTGCCAACCTCGGTGTTAGTGCGATGGTCTTTGACGAGGGTGTACGGTTGGAAGGTATAGGATCGAATCTGGTTGCCCCAGGCGATGTCCCCCTGCTCACCCCTGAGGGTCTCCAGTTCCTTCATTCGCGCTGCCTCTTCCCGCTCAATCAGGCGACCCATGAGAATCTTCATCGCGGCTGCCTTGTTCTTGTGCTGTGAGCGTTCGTTTTGACACTGCACGACAATACCCGTTGGCAAGTGGGTGATGCGAACAGCTGAGTCAGTCTTGTTAACGTGCTGCCCTCCAGCGCCACTGGCGCGATAGGTGTCAATCCTCAGATCCTCCTGGCTGATGTTGACCTCTGCCGCATCGTCCATCTCTGGGATAACATCAACGGAGGCAAATGAGGTGTGCCGTCTCCCCGAAGAGTCAAAGGGGGAGATTCTTACTAGGCGGTGCACGCCCTTCTCCGGCTTGAGAAACCCGTAGGCATTCTCGCCCTTGACCAGGATTGTGACGCTCTTGATGCCTGCCTCATCGCCGCTGAGGTAATCCAGGGTTTCAATATCGAAACCGCGAGACTCTGACCAACGGCTGTACATTCGTAGAAGCATGGCCACCCAGTCCTGAGCCTCAGTTCCACCAGCGCCGGCGTGCAACGACACAATGGCGTTGTGAGCATCGTACTTCCCCCGCAGCATGGTGTTGAGCTCAAGTTTCTCAACGCGAGCAACTAACCCCTCCACAGCCTCCTGGGCCTCCTGCCGCAGCTCAGCATCGTCTGCGCCCAGTTGGTGCATCACCTGCAGGTCTTCATAGTCAGCAAACAGACCTTCGTAACGAGCCACCCTATTCTTTAGGCGGCTCAACTCCTGCGTCACTTCCTGGGCCCTCTCCTGGTCGTCCCAGAAGCCTGGAGCTGCCATTTCCGCTTCAATCTCTCTTATCCGCTCCTTGTCCTTAGCGAGGTCAAAGATCATCCCTCAGATCTTCAAGTCTTGCGCCCAGATCAGCAATGGTCTTGCCAAGCTCCTCAATCAATTGTGGCGTCCTCCTCGCGCGGCCGGGCTAACCCACCTTGCCGCAGCACTTCTTATATTTCTTCCCGCTCCCACAGGGGCAGGGATCGTTGCGACCTATCTTTACGCTCTGAACCGGGGCCTGCTTCTTCGGTTCCGACCTCTCAGCGCCGGGGGCAGGCCCGCCAAAGACCAATCTGCGCTGCTCCTGTTGGGCGGGGCGATCAACAACCTCCAGCTTGAAGACGAGCTTGACAACATCCTCCTGCACATTCTCGATCATCTCGTTGAACATGGCAAAGGCCTCGCGCTGGTACTCAATGAGGGGGTTCTGCTGCCCGTAGGCCCGCAGCGATATTCCCTCTCTGAGGTCATCCATTGCGTCCAGATGGGCCATCCACTTCTGATCAACGACCCGCAGCATGACAATACGCTCCAGCTCCCGCATTGTCTCGGAGCCCAACTTCTCTTCCTTGGCCTCGTACAGTTCCGCGGCCTTATCCAGGAGGAGATCCCTAATCTCTTCAGGCGCCATCTTCCTGAGGCTGTCCTCTTTGAGGATGCCTGCCGGAAAGAGCATGCTCTCAAGATACTCTACAAGCCCTGCCAGGTTCCAATCCTCTTCAAACCCGCGGTCATCCACAAAGAGGGCAAGGGCGTTATCGATGGCCTCTCCGACCATCCGGAGAACCTGCTCCTTCATGTCGAGACCCTCAAGAACCTGCCTGCGCTGCTTGTAGATGATGTCGCGCTGCTGGTTGAGAACGTCGTCATATTGGAGTACACGCTCGCGGATGTTGAAGTTGCGCGCCTCGACCCGCTTTTGGGCCCGCTCTATTGCCCGTGACAGCATCGGATGGTCAATGGGTTGGCTGTCGTCCATTCCCAGCGAGTCCAGGAGGCCGGCGATGTTCTCAGCCCCGAAGAGCCGCATCAGGTCGTCCTCCATGGAGATGTAGAACTGGGAGGCCCCCAGATCCCCTTGACGGCCGCTCCTGCCGCGAAGCTGGTTGTCAATCCGCCTTGACTCATGCCGCTCGGTGCCCATCACCATCAGGCCGCCCAGTTCAGCAACGCCCTCTCCCAGGACGATATCTGTACCGCGGCCAGCCATGTTCGTGGAAATAGTGACGGCGCCCGGCTGACCAGCCTTGGAGACAATCTCCGCCTCGCGCTCGTGGTTCTTGGCGTTAAGCACCTCGTGGGAAATGCCTTCCTTGCGCAGCAGGGAACTGAGATACTCGGACCTCTCCACTGACACGGTGCCTACCAGAACCGGCTGGCCCCGCCTGTGGCACTCCTTAATCTGCTGCACCACAGCGCCGAACTTTCCATCGCCTGTCCTAAAGACCACATCCTGGAGGTCCTCGCGAACCATCGGTTCATTGGTGGGAATGACAACAACGTCCATCCCGTAGATCTTTCTGAACTCCTCTTCCTCGGTGACAGCGGTGCCGGTCATGCCAGCCAACCTGTCGTACATCCTGAAGAAGTTCTGAATTGTAATGGTGGCAACGGTCTGGTTCTCCCGTTCAACCTTGACGTTCTCCTTGGCCTCAATGGCCTGATGGAGGCCGTCACTGTAACGGCGACCAAACATGAGCCGTCCTGTGAAGTCGTCAACAATGACAACTTCGTTGTCTTTAACAATGTAATCGCCATCCCGCTTAAAGAGACACTTGGCCTTGAGGGCCTGGTTAAGGTAGTGGGACAGGTCTTTGTGCTGCTCATCATAGAGGTTGTCAACCCCCATGATCCGCTCCACCTTCTCGATGCCTGTCTCTGTAGGCACCACCGTTTTTGCCTTCTCATCGATGGTGTAGTCTTCCTCTTCCTTCAGCATCCTGACGACCTGAGCAAAGCGGTAATAGAGGTCTGTTGACTCGTCGCCTGGACCAGAGATGATCAAGGGGGTCCGGGCTTCGTCGATGAGAATACTGTCCACCTCATCGATGATGGCAAAGTCCAACTTGCCCTGGACCAGGTGCTCAGCACGGACCACCATGTTATCCCGAAGGTAATCGAAGCCGAACTCATTGTTGGTGCCGTAGACAACAGCTGCCGCGTAGGACTGGCGTCGCTGCTCCGTTGTAAGGCCGTGAACAATCAAGCCCACATCAAGGCCCAAGAAACGGTAGATCTGGCCCATCCACTCACTGTCACGGCTGGCCAGGTAGTCGTTGACGGTGATGATGTGAGTCTGTCCGCCCATGATGTGTTGTAGGTATGCGGGGAGCGTGGCGGCCAGGGTCTTACCCTCACCGGTCTTCATCTCAGCAATGTTCCCGTCAAAGAGGACCATACCGCCTATGAGCTGCACATCAAAGTGACGCATGCCAGTAACCCTGACTGAGGCCTCGCGGCACACTGCAAAGGCCTCCGGCAGAATTGACCAAGCATCTTCACCCTTCTGGGCCCGCTCCCGGAGCTCGTCGGTCTTTGCCCTGAGTCCTTCATCAGAGAGACTCTTGATCTCCGGTTCCAGGGCGTTTATCTTCTCTACATAGGGTTCCAAACGGGCCAGTTCTCTCTTGTTGAAATCTCCCAAGATCATATTACTGAGGAACTTGAGCATCTTTCACCCTTCTTCCCATAGAGCCATTGAAATGTCCCTGACCAGAATACTGAGAGCTAGAGAATTCTAATAGAAAAAGTGAACGGGAACCCGGGGGTTCCCTCTTTTATTGGCATCAAGCCCATTTTAACATTTTATTCAAGGGCAGACAACCGCTTAGGGCGCAGAGAACCTGTTAAGGCCAGGTTCCTCAAGCGCATTGGGAGCATATCCTTATTCGGTTGACTCACTTAGTTCGGAGTGTTGGCTCTTCGCCAGGAACTGGATCATGATAAAGACACCGATCATCATGAGGATGTCTCCGATTGAGCCCATGGCCGGCCTCGGCAAGGGCCTAGGAAAGGGGACAATGTCGGATAGGAAGACCAGCCTGGTGGCCTCATTGATGAGTCGATGAGTAGCCACAGTGCCCGACTCTAGTGCAGATACCAGGTGATCCAGCCCTAGCTTCGTCAAGCCAGAACCTGACACCGGCATCTTACCGCCGTTGGCCGCTATTACAATACCATTCAATAACGAACCGCTCATTGTAAGAACAGTGCCCTTAATATGAAGGTTACGCCAAAGCGCATAGAGAAGAATAACGTATGAGAAGACATGCAACGGGCCATTGAAGCGGCTGACTACATCCCAACTGCTTGCAGCAGAAACGTGAAGTAGAATCTGAAGTCCAAAGGCGGCAAACAGCCATTCCGTTGCTCTGAAATCGGCACTGGCCAGTTTCTTCAACGTGCCCCCAGTCAGGAGAGCAATCACCAGGCCGGCTACTGCCGCTAGCGTCAACATTATTCTGACCCCTTCTTCTCGATTGTAATTGTTTCCTCACCTGACTGACCGCCATCTGGCTCCATCGCCGCCGTAACAGCAATCTCCCTCAGGGTGGCCTGGAGCATGCTGTCTCTGTCCTCCTGGTCAACAGCCTTATTGGCCCTCAAAAAGACATCTACAACTTCTGGGTCAAACTGTGTACCAGCACACTTCTTTAGCTCAGCGGCCGCATCGGTGTAGGTCGCTGCCTCTCTGTACGGACGCATAGAGGTTATGGCATCAAAAGCATCAGCAACAGCGACTATCCTAGAAGCCATCGGAATTTCATCGCCGCTGAGGCTGTCGGGATAACCCGAACCGTCATACCTCTCGTGGTGATGGAGGATTGCATCAACATCGTGGGTCATTGTCTTGATCTGCCGTACAATATTCGCGCCGATACCAGGATGCCGTTCAACCACCTCAAACTCTTCATCCGAAAGGTAACCGCGCTTCAATAATACAGCGTCTGGTATCCCGATCTTACCAATGTCATGGAGGAGACAAACAAGCGTTAGCCGCTCACAGAACTCCTCCCCCATACCCATCTCCCTGGCGGTATTCACAGCGTACTTGGTTACGCGCGTGGAGTGACCACTAGTATAGGGGTCTCTAGCCTCAATCGCGCTGACCAGAGCACGCATGGTGCTAAAGTGCACGTCGCGCATGTCCATGTAAAGCTGGAAAGAATAGCGTGATATTAGTAACGGCACTGCAAACAGTATCGTGCCAGCTGTGCCAACACTTAGCTGGACGCTTGCAAAGATAATGCCCAGAGGGATTAAGGCCATAAACTGCGGAGTTGCCCACCGGAAGCTAGCAAACCATACGGTCCAGAACTTAACACCTTCCGACAACGCAATAACGAGAGCTACCGTGCCAATGTTAACCACCGACAGAGTTATCCCAGATACTACCATAGCCAGCCCTTGAGCGAGTATATCTATGGTACCTGGTGTTCCCCCAAGCGAAACATAGACTAGCCCCGCAATCCCGGCAGATATCCCCAACTGCATTCTATTGAACAACACCTTGTCTAAGCTCACTTGGCCCTTGAGTTCCCTCGTCCTGATAGAGCCAACTGCGCCCACCCATGCACCTGCGCCCGGCCCATAGATTAGTATCGCCGCAAAGACTGGTACAAACGCTACTGATACTGTTGCTCTGGTCTTTGGGAGCTCAATAGGATAGGCTTCAGCAAAAAATGTGAAGGCAATAAGAAGCAGGAGTGCGTGCCAGTTATCGGCAGACACTGTGGGTCTTATTAACAGCAGAAAAACGATCCCAGCAGTAATCAGCAAGAAAACATACGCCTTAACCCATAGTTGCCTGGACTCTGCTTTACCCACAATGACCACCTCATAAAAGATAGCCGGCAATCCATCTATCACCTATCTTAGCCCCACTGGAAGAGAGCGCCACCGGCCAGAACTAAAGCCAGCAGAGCGAGGAAGACCTTTGCAAGGCGAGCCATCTAATACCTACCTCCGTTACGGTGATCTCAACCCACCTCCGCTAGTCGTGGGAATGGATGCCGCTCCGCTCGGAAGTTCGTCAATAGCTCGGTTTGGATTGCCGGCACATCTACTACTCTTCTGTTATCCAAGATTATCCTGGATATAAACTAATCAGAAACCCCATTGCTCAGGGACAAAAACTGTCTGTTCATTGCATCCAAGGTCGCCTTTGCGACGCTTTCTTGGGTGTTCTCTCCGGCGAGGACCGCGCCAATCAAGACCTGTTCATTAACGGGGGTCACCAGGCAGACTGCCACCACAATCCCGGTTACCTGGCCCAGCGCCACCTCACGTACGTCCTCAAGGGTAAAGACGCAGTTGTGATGAAAATACTCCTCAACGGCATTCAGCGTGGCCTGGGCCACGAGCCGCAGGCGGTTCAACCGGGAGTTTGCTCCCTTGGCAGTGCCAAGGGCCTCCTGCCCCTGGAACTCCAGCTTGACCCTGGCCTCTCCCATGACCCGGGTAACGTCGTAGCCCACGGAATTCAGCATAACCCTGACGCCGCCAATCAGGCGCTCTTCAGACTCACCTAACTGGGCGATGCTGATCTTCTTGTGGTCAATCTTGACATCAAAGTGAGCAACAAAGGCGGATTCAATATCACGCACAATCTGTTTCGGGCTTCTGCCCGACCCAGCGAGCACGTGAATCTCATCAATGGCACCGCGCTCATTGATGATGACCCGTGAGGAGATCACATCTCGCATTTGATTGATAATCTTCTCGAAATTTTCTACTGTTGCCTCAGGGCTAGTAGCCGCCATGACCGTTGTTAACCTCCACCTGTTGTTTGATGATTGTATCTCCATTATGGACATTTAAGGTAATAAAGTTGTCCATTGGTATTTTATCTCATTCGATGCCCTAGCGGTTGATTCCTTCCCTGGCAGGCGGTAATTGTCGAAATCGTAATATAGGTGGTAGAACGCCACCTTTACACAGTTCGAGACGGTTAAGGGCTTTTTTGGGGTAGAAGGGTCTGAAGGAAGGCCCACAGTCCTCCATAGACCAGGGAATGGCCCCCAAGAATAACCAGGGCGTCACTCTCCTCAGCCGCCCTGGTCAGGTCCCGCACCTGGGGGTGCTGGATCTTCCGCCACTGACCAAGATCCGAGTGATATCTGTCGGCCACTGAGACGCGGCCCTGCCAATGCGCAAAGAGAACCCTTGTATCAAAGAACGCCAGGTCAAGGGTATCTGCCAGGTACTCAAAGAAGCGGTCAGGCCCAATGTCGTCTATCAGCCGCCCCACAAAGGAGGCTACCTTCCCAGGCTCATCCCTCTCCAGGGCCTTCATTCCCCTTTCCTCAGACATGACCCGGAGCCGGCATCGGAAATTACTGTTAATGAACTTGACTATCGGGGCCCCAACGCGACCAATGAGCCCGACCTCAGTCCGGTGCCCTAGCATGATGGCGGCGGCGCGATGAAACTTCGAAACATCTAGTTCCAGCGCCCTCAGGGCAGCGCTGGTTCTGGGGCCACACCTCTCCTGAAATGTCAGGATCATCAGGTCGGCTGGGGTATCAACGTCGTAGTTGATCCAGGGCGAGTTGGGGATTAGGAGTTTGGTCAGGCCGGCCTGCAATCGAAGCCTGTCACCAAGCTGGTTGTCGGCGGGCGGAGGAGAGATGAAGTTCACGGCGTTAGCTGGCGTAAAGGCAACCATATCTGGGGACTGTACATTGTTTACCTGAACGCTATTCTCCCTAACCCGCAACCGAAAGGCAATCTCCTCAAGCTCCCTGGAGCCGATCAGGGGCGCGCTGGCGCCTCCCATGTAGAGGACCTTCTCCAGGCTATGGCTGTTGATCACATCTTGCAGCTGCCGACCAAAATGAAAATCGCTGTCAGTCAGTTGAACTTTGGCGCCCAGCTCAATGGCAGCAGAGGCCAAGTCGGCATTATCGGTGCAGAGGATGACTTCATCGAAGTCAGGGCTCCCCAGAAGCTTGTCAAGATTGTCAAGGACAACGGCCCGGCGCACTGAGAGCATCTGGTCCTCAATGATGCTGCCTGAAGGACCTCCCTCAAAGATAACACAGGACACTCTGGAACTCATGGCCATCCCCCCCCCAACCCTCCGCACCAATCAGCCAACTGCAAGCAGGCCCGCGCCCATGAAAGCGCCCGCCAGGAATGTTGGGAGAGGACCAGAATCACCGGTCCTCTCCCGAGTATCACCTATAGAAACACATTAAAGCCCGGAAGCTCCAACCCTAAAGACTCAGGTATTGGGTTCAAGCAGGCCATAATCTCCATCCTTGCGTCTGTATACGACGTTTATCTCATCGGTGTCGGCGTTGGCGAAAACAAAGAAGTCGTGTCCCACCAGGTTCATCTGCATTATCGCCTCGTCTACAATCATCGGCTTTAATGGGAACCGCTTTGTCTTGACAACCCTCTGGTCCTCTGCTTCATTGTTGTTGTTGGATGCTGCCTCCAGAATCAGTTCACCCAAGCCCTTGCCACCGGTTTCTCTTAGCTTCCGGTTGATTCTGGTCTTATACTTGTGAACCTGCCGTTCAATCTTCTCGACCACAAGGTCGATAGAGCTGTACATATCACCCGTTGCTTCCTCTCCCCGGAGGACGATGTCGTTGACTGGGATTGTAATCTCAACAATGTGTCTGTCCCGTTCAACGCTGAGGGTTACTTGAGCGACTAAGGGTTGCTGAAAGTACTTGTCGAACTTGCCGAGTTTCTTCTCGACGTAGTCACGAAGCGCGTCAGTAAGATCGATGTTCTTACCCCTCAGGGTGATTTGCACCGAATACCAACTCCTTTCAACTTCAGCCCATTTACTTTATATTATTCCCGTTCTACCCTGGAAATCCTCCAGATACTGCTCGGATCACCGCGGTCCTAATGTACCGATGTGAAAACTCCGCCCAGGAAGGCCCCGGGCGGAGTTGTTTGAGTTCTCACAATTATGGCTTGGCGGCGCTTACTACTCAGCAACCTTGCTTACATTGGAGGCCTGCGGCCCCTTGGCTCCGTCCACCACATCGAACTCAACCAGCTCACCTTCGGCCAGGCTCTTGAAACCATCACCTGTTATCGACGAATAATGGACGAACACATCGCCTTCACCGTCAGAGCGCTCAATGAAACCGTAGCCTTTCTCAGCGTTGAACCACTTTACTTGACCTTGCATCTCGAAACATTCCTCCTAAAAATTGTGGCAACAGCATGTTGCTCAGTCTAGAAACGAACCAGTTGACGGTTGTTGTTATACCACTTGTTTCATCCTTAGATTAGCCCAAGAGATTAACAATTATTTCGATGTTTTCCGACAGGCTTCTTGGATAAATGCCTGTGGAAAGTGTGGATAACCTTGTTGATAACCCCCTAAATGAGGGGTTTCTCTGTGGATAAGTGTGTGGATTACCCCTGCACCCGCCTGTCTACCGAAAGGGTACTAGATAAAATCAGGGAGCCCATATGGACTCCCTGATTTGGCTAGTTAATCCACCCGAAACCAACCTTTGGGGCAGAGCAGAGTTTTCATATCTGCCCACTGATTTCCTCTTCTACAGTGGACCGCTGAAACCTTCCTCGAAGGGCAAAAAAACATTGATTGGCGCAAAGTTTTTTTAAGTTCAATTCAACCTGCAGACGGCGGCCACCACAAGCCTCTCGAAACCTGCCCGCGCAAGCACACTGGCGCACTCCTTTGCGGTAGTTCCTGTTGTGACAACATCATCTAGCAAGATGATGGTTCCTCCAGAGCCCTCGCCGACAAACGCAACCCGCCCCAATCGCTGAGCCAACCTTTCATGGACCGAGAAGGCCCCCACCACATTCTGGACTCGCTTCTCAAGGGGTAGGCCCACCTGGGGCCTGGTATGTCTATGCCGCGTCAACAGGTGACAGAGGGCGGCATCAATCCCTGAGGCCCGCCTTAACCGCATTGCCAGTTCTGTAGCCAGTAAGGCGGATTGGTTAAAACCACGCCGCCGCTCCCGCGCCCTTGATAGCGGCACTGGCACGACGACCACCGGTTCTGTGACGCCAGCCACCAGCAGGCGCCGCCACAGAAGGGCGCCCAAAGGACGGCTCAACCACGTCCTATTCCTGTACTTCAATTGGTGAACAAGGCCTTGAAGGGGGTCTTCATACTCTCCGCAGCAGATCAGGGGAACTGTCCTCTCACCTCGATCTGCGCCAGCAAACCGCAGGGAACCACTTTGTTGCCAGTGGTTGAGGAAACCTGGTGATGCCAGGAGGGCGAGCCTGCAGTCCAGGCAGAAGTCGGGAAACTTGAGGTAGGTCACAAAACCACCACAGAATGGACATTGGCCGTCGGCGGGATAGAGAAGATTGGTGAGTCCACTTAGCATCTGTCGAACGATCCTTGGCCCACTCTCCATTACCATCCTGCCTGGAGACGCTGAGCAAGCTTTGTGTAACGGTCCTGGACCTTGTTGTTATTGATCGCGATCCACAGGGCCTTCTTCGTTCCCACCAGGACCACCAGGTCCTTGGCCCTTGTGATGGCAGTGTAGAGGAGATTGCGCTGCAGAAGCATGTAGTGCTGGGTGGATACGGGCATCACCACCACCGGATACTCGCTTCCCTGGCTCTTATGGACGGAGACAGCGTAAGCCAGTACCAGCTCATCTAGTTGTGGCCGGTCATATATCACCCTTTTGCTGGCCTCAGTAGCGGGGAACTCCACGGCAATCTCGCCTTCCTCCAGGTCAATCCGGACAACCCGCCCGGTATCACCGTTGAAGACATCCTTGTCGTAGTTATTGACAACCTGCATCACTTTGTCGCCCAACCGGAAAAGCCTGCTTCCAAAGGTGAGCTCTGGCTTTCCCGGCGCCCCTGGATTGAGGTGCTGCTGCATCTCGTCGTTGAGGGCCTCTACCCCTATGACGGTCCGGCGCATTGGCGTTAGCACCTGAATGTCATCGACAGGATCCCACTGGCCGAACCTGGGTAACCGCTCAGCGCAGAGGCCTATTAAGATCCTTCTAATCCTCTCAGGGTCTTCCTCAGCAATGAAAAAGAAGTCCTTCTCTTGCTTGTTGAGGGCCGGGAACTCACCCTTGTTGATGCGGTGAGCGTTGACGACGATCATGCTTTCTGCCGCCTGCCGGAAGACCTCCCTGAGCCGCACTACCGGGACGGTATTGGCGGCAATCAAGTCCTTGAGAACATTGCCAGCGCCAACCGATGGCAGTTGGTCGGCGTCGCCCACAAACACAACTCGCATCCCGTCAGGCAGAGCCTTCAAGAGGTTATACATCAAGAGTAGGTCCACCATTGATACCTCGTCCACGACCAGGACATCCCCCCTCAGGGGATTATCGCGATTGCGTTTGAAGGCCATGCCCTCGCCAGGCACATAGCCGTACTCCAGAAGACGGTGAATGGTCTTGGCATCCCGGCCGCTGGTCTCTGTCATTCTCTTCGCAGCTCGTCCCGTTGGCGCCGTCAGCAACACCTTAGCCCCCCGGGCCTCAAAGAGTGAAATCATACTGTTGATGGTAGTCGTCTTGCCGGTGCCAGGACCGCCAGTGACAACAAGGACTCCCTTTTGCCAGGCCGTCAAGACCGCCTGCAGCTGGCCCTTGGCCAACTCAACGGCGTCTCCCCTGGGCCCGGGTCCCGGTCTGGCGCTCCCCCCTGACAGCAGGGCGCGGAGATCCTCTTCCTTCACCGGTTTTGGCGCGGAGAAACCCCGCTGCAACCGCCGCAGCTCCTTGGCGACGCCGCGTTCAGCATGAAAGTAGGGCGCGAAATAGGCTGCCCGTTGAGCCGCTGCCCTGTCGTCGCCATCGTCGGCATCGCCGGCATCGTCGCCCCCAGCAGCCTCACCGCCGCTGTCAGCTTTCTCCTCTTCCAGAATTACTTCCTCAGCCGCCACTAACCGGCGCAACCCCTCCCTGAGCCACTGTCCGTCACCAGACAGCACCTCGCTGGCCCTCTGTAACAGAAGATCCTCGGGAAGATAGACATGCCCCTGACCCCCGGCCTCCTCAAGGGCAAAGCGAATGGCGGCGCTACCACGGGCCGGACTCTCAAGGTCCACCCCCATGTCGCGAGCAATCTTGTCAGCGATCCTGAACCCAATCCCATGAACATCCTCGGCAAGCCGGTAGGGGTTGTCCTGAAGGACTGCAACGGTCTCATCGCCGTAGACCTGGAAAATACGGGTGCTGTAGGCGGGACTCACGTTGTGGCTGGCCAGAAACAGCATAACCCCCTGAATTCCGCGCTGCTCCCGGAAGGCCTCAGCGATGGTCCGGGCCTTGACCTCACCAATGCCGCTCACCTCCGTCAACCGCTCTGGCTCTTCCTCAATGATGCGGAGGGTGTCTTTACCAAAGGCCTTTACCATCTGCTTGGCGGTTACGGGGCCAATCCCCTTAATCAGGCTGGAGGCCAGGTACTTCTCAATGCCCTCCAGGGTAGCGGGTCTCAAGGTCTTGACGGTTTCAGCCTTGAACTGCTTCCCGTGTTTGGGATGCACGCTCCACTCGCCAGAGAGCTCAACCTGTTCGCCGACGAAAATGGCGGGGAATGTCCCGACAACGGTAACGCGGTCCCGCTCCCCGGTGACGGAGAGTTGAGCCACGGTGTAGAGCGACTCCTCGTCCCGGTAGGTGATTCTGTCGACCAATCCCTGCAGCTCGTCCATTGATTGAGTACCCCCAATCCCATCTCCGTTTGACCAATCCTTGGTCTACTCCCTTAACGCCCGACTCGATATCGCCGCGCCCCATCGCCCCCCTGGTGGGCTGGGGCCTTCTTAACCAGGTAAAGGATTTCCTCAACTGTCTCGCGGCCATCGGCGTAACCCTGAAGGTCTACCACTAAGACCATGGCGCTCCGACAGAGAAACAGGCCTACCTCTACCGGACTCCGTTCCTGGCTGGCATCAGCCGGAAACCGGATGAACCTGAGGTTGTTGTAGCGCCGCCCCAAACGCTCCAGGATCTCGGCGGTATCGTCCTGAGATTGGTTGTCAACAGCTACCAACTCAAAGGGAACAACACCGTCGCTGAGGGATATGTGAGGGCCCGCCAGCAGATCCCTGATAATCCCTTCGATAATCTCCTGCTTATTCCGGACAACCAGCAGCACGCTGAGAAAGAGGTCCCTGGGCTGGCGGGGCTGCCCAATACCGCTGGTATACTTGAGAATTAGCAGCACAAGGCCATAAAGAGCCAGGACCAGTACAACGATGTCTGCCCATGACTGTACACTGACGAAGGACTGCAATCTGTCCACCTCACAGGATAATCAGGATGGATAGCTTCCCGAAACGCTGACATATCATATGCGCCCTGGAGGTGGACCGTTACCTGTACCTGCTATCCTGGTACTCATGACTGCCCTGGGCAGCCATCCTATGCTGCTACCCTATGCCTGCCAGCCTTCTCAGGTCCTCTGCCTTGTCCGTTTGCTCCCAGGGGAGATCCAGGTCCGCCCGGCCGAAATGGCCGTAAGCCGCGATCTGGCGGTAGATGGGCCTCCTCAAGTCAAGCTGGTTTATGATCCCTGATGGAGTCAGGTCAAAAGTATCCAGAACCAACTGAGCGATCCTGTCTTCCTCCACCACCGCGGTGCCAAAGGTCTCGATTGAGACCGATACCGGCTGCGCCACCCCAATCGCATATGCCAGCTGAATCTCACAGTGACTGGCCAGGCCGGCGGCAACGATGTTCTTCGCCACATACCGGGCGGCATATGAGGCTGATCGGTCTACCTTGGTGGCGTCCTTGCCGGAGAAGCAACCGCCGCCATGGCGACCATAGCCACCGTAGGTGTCGACAATGATCTTCCTCCCGGTTAAGCCAGTGTCAGCCTGGGGACCCCCCATAACAAAGCGCCCCGTTGGGTTAACATAGTACTTCGTACTGGTGTCAAGGAGCTCGGCGGGGACAATCGGTTCAATCACCTTAGCCAGGATGTCGGCCTTGATCTGGGCAAGGTCTACCTTTGAGCTGTGCTGGGCTGATACAACGATGGCATCTGCCCGGGCTGGCCTTCCGTTCCGATACTCGATGGTCACCTGGGTCTTGCCATCGGGCCGCAGGTAGGGCACCTCCCCGCTCTTCCTCACCGCTGCCAGCCGCTGAGCTAACCTGTGGGCCAGGGAAATGGGCAAGGGCATTAGATCCTCAGTCTCGGTGCAGGCAAATCCAAACATCATGCCCTGATCACCGGCGCCCAGCGACTCATCGGCAGAGGCGGCCACTACTTCCTTGGCTTCGCTGGACCTGTCAACTCCCAGGGCAATATCTGGCGACTGTTCATCCAGGGAGACAATTACCCCACAGGTTTCACCGTCAAAGCCATACTTGGCCCTGGTGTAGCCGATATTGCAGATGGTATCCCTGATAATGCGCTGCATGTCGACATAGCAGTCCGTTGTTATCTCACCTGCCACAAGCACCAATCCCGTAGTGACCATAGTCTCGCAGGCCACCCGGGCCAGTGGATCCTTGGCCAGGATCTCGTCGAGAATGGCATCGGATATCTGGTCGGCAACTTTGTCAGGATGCCCTTCAGTCACCGACTCCGATGTAAATAGCACCCTATCTTGCTGAAGCAGTCTCTTCACCGCTATTGACCCCCTTGTCTTCCTTACAAGCGTATGTCCCATCGCACGCGGAACTTTCTGCTGAAGCTAAAACCCTCCAAACAAAAATCCCCTGCCGCTTCCCGGCAGAGGCCTTAGATAGTCCTTATCTGCCAGGAATGGTGGAGTTGCATCCCTCCCTTTCCTGCTGGAATTGGCACCGCCGTCTCATACGTGATGAAGACCGGTTGCCGAGGAGTCATCAGGCCAGTCCCTCGTCCTACTCTTGATAAGCATCCAGAATATTCTTTTGCGGAATCTGTTACGAGTTTATCACTACCGCCGCAGGTGGTCAAGGACCTAAGTGCCTTCGCCTTCTTCAACAACCAGGACAAACTTAATCTCCGCCTCGCAGGCCACGTCATCCCCGACATAGACCACGCCAGTGCCCCGTCCGAAGGAACCCCTGCTCCTGCCAATGGATACCTCAATCCGAAGTTGATCCCCTGGCATAACCTGGCGCCGGAACTTGACCTTGTCAGCGCCGGCAAAGAGGCCAATCTTGCCCTTGTTCTCCTCTAGCTTTAGCAACGATACAGCGCCGACCTGGGCCATGGCCTCAAGCATCAGGACCCCTGGCATCACAGGATATCCGGGAAAATGCCCCTGAAAGAAGGGCTCATTGATGGTAACGTTCTTGATGCCCGTGGCGCTCTTGCCTTCCTCTAATGCAATAATCCGATCCACCAGCAAAAAGGGATACCTGTGGGGTAGTATCCTCTGAATCTCAACGGCGTCTAAAACTGTCTCCAACTACATCACCCTTTTCATCACAACTACCTGGTCTTCCAGGGTCTCGAAATCTTCGAAGGCCTTCCCCGTACCCAGGGCGACACAGGCCAGTGGATCCTCTGGTAGCAGCACCGGAACGCCGGTCCCTTTCATCACATACCGGTCAAGCCCGTGCATCAGGGCTGACCCCCCGGTAAGGACTATGCCCCTTTCAATGATGTCGGCTACAAGCTCAGGCGGGGTCCTTTCCATTACGGCCCGGATCGTATCAACGATAGCATCGACTGGCTCAGCCAGGGCCTCAGCGCACTGTGAAGAAGTAATGAAGGCGGTCTTGGGGAGACCCGCGATCATGTCGCGACCCCTGACCTCCATCTGCAGTTCGTCGCCATTCTCCTTTCGGCCAGAGGGATGAACGGTACCAATGCTCTTCTTGACGTCCTCAGCGGTGCGCTCGCCAATGAGAAGGTTATGGTGGCGCTTTACATACTTGATAATAGCGTCATCAAACTTGTCTCCGCCAATCCTGATGCTGTCGCTGGTGACAACGCCCCCAAGGGACAGGATCGCGACATCGGTGGTTCCGCCCCCGATATCCACCACCATATTGCCCCGGGGCTCGTTGATGCTCAGGCCTACGCCCAGGGCTGCTGCCATCGGCTCCTCGATCAAATAGGCCTTTCTGGCCCCGGCATCTACCACGGCGTCAATGACAGCGCGGCGCTCAACGCTTGTGCAGCCCGATGGAATACACACCATTACCCTTGGCCGGAAGAGCATCCTGTTGCCAATGGCCTTGGTAAGAAAGGCGCCAAGCATCTTTTGAGTCACATCATAGTCGGCAATGACGCCATCTCGCAGTGGCCGGACAGTGCGGATGTTGCCGGGGGTGCGGCCCAACATCCGCTGGGCCTCAAGCCCAACAGCCCGAACCTTGCCGGTGTCGGTATCTAAAGCCACAACTGAGGGTTCGTTGAGTACAATCCCTTTACCGCTCACATAGACCAATACATTGGCAGTTCCGAGGTCAACCCCGATATCCCTGGCCAGTTTAATCATGCGAGGTCTCCTCCCTGGTGGTACTGCTTGTCCAACCTTTGGGGAAACAAGGGCCTGAAAAAGTGGATTGTGCCCCCGAAAAAAACGGGGGCGCCACCTGTTATATTAATAGTGTTGTTTCGTCGAAACCGAGTTATTATCCTGTATATCAGGAAATGTTTTCTTGCAGGTATTTGGCCTTTGTAGCCTCTCCACCCCGCAAGTGCCTCTCCGCCTTGTTCTTCTCCAGGATCTGCCGCACCTGCTTTGCCAGCTGTCTATCAATCCGGGGCAACCGGTCGGCCACATCCTTGTGTACTGTGCTCTTGCTTACCCCGAAGACCTTGGCTGTCTGCCTGACCGTATCGCCCGTCCGGTTGATATGGTCAGCTACATCCAGGACCCGGCGCCAGATATAATCTTTCACCCTTCGGCCCCCTTTGCCCGCATTTTAGTAATCTATATGCGGGGGGGGCTGAAAGAATGACCCCTTCCCTTCCAGGGTTCTTCTGGGTTCTTCTGGGTTCTTCTGAGTTAGTGCTTCATTGGCTGGTTCCTTTACTGGGTACCCCTCAGTAGCGGTTCGGGATCGATGGCCAGTCCTTGTTCTCGGATTTCAAAGTGGAGATGGGGCCCAGTACCTGTCTCCACCAAGGTACTACTTCCCACGGTGGCAATCTCCTGGCCCTGCTCAACGCGGTTTCCCTCGGCGACTGAAAGAGAGGCGCATCCCGAGTAGACTGTGGTCAACCCGCCCCCGTGATCGAGGACAACGGTCCAGCCCCACAGGTGGTCCTCTTCAGCCCTTGTGACGGTTCCGGGGAGGGCGGCCACCACCGGTTGCCCCTCCTCAGCCTTGATATCCACGCCGGCATGCATGCGGTAATCACCCATGGTCTCGGAGTATATCAGGGCGAACTGGGTTGTTATCTCACCAGCGGTTGGCCAAACCAGATCTCCCTTGTCAGCCACAGCGGCTGCCGGCTGGGCCAGGGCTGGAACAGAATCATCGCCAGGCTGCAGTCCTGGATCTATCCCTGGATCTGTCCCTGGATCTATCCCTGGCTCGGTCTCGGTCTCGACTAGCTCCAGCCCATCGTCTTCGATATCAGCTGTTCCGCCGGGCATATCACTTCCAGCGCTTCCGTTACCGGCAACACCAATGCCATCCTCTGGATCCACAGGGTCTTCGTCATTGTCATCGATGACGCCAACGTTATCATCAGTGGTCCCCTCTTGCCCCAGGGGATCCTCCGCTCCCTGGCCCACCTCACCTAGCTCTGGTTGGTTCCAGGGCCGTTCAGAGCTGTAAGACCAGACAACGAGGTAGGTGGCTCCCAGGGCTAGTAGCCCCACCAGAACTAAGGGAAGGACAACCTGCAGCCTCCGGGGGAGTTTCCTGAAAGCTCTTTGGATGCTGCCCTGAGCGCTGTGAAGGGCTTCCCCCCCTCTAGACCTGGCTCTCCGCGCCGCTTCCTTTACTCTTGCCACCCTGCCGGCGCCAAGGGACCGACACCAACGCCATAGTCCAGAGGTCTGGCCTCGACGCTTCCTTATCCTGCTCTCAACCCTGCTGAGCCGAGAACTGTTTCTGGTATCCTTCTCAATCATTCTTGTCTCATCAAGTCTCGTTTCATCAAGTCTTGTTTCATCAAGTCTTGTTTCATCAAGGTTCTCACGTTTCTCTTTTTCTGACACCCTTCATCACCCCAAATGGTATTGTCGCCCTCTGGGGTGGCCCTTATGCGTGTCTGGAGTATTGTGGCGACGCAGAGCAAAACTGCCAACAGATGGGGTGCTACAGGATCAGATCCTCCACCTTACGGAGCCGGATTGATCTATAGAAGTAATCGAGAATCTCGTGGTATTGATATCCTCTACGGGCAAGCCCGTCAGCCCCGTATTGGGACATGCCGACGCCATGACCGTAACCCTTCGTGGTGATCACCACTTGACCGCCCTTAAAGCGCCAGGTGAACATGGTAGATCTAAGGTCAAGTCTACTCCGGAATTCAGACGCTGGGAAGGAACGGCCAGCAACAACCACCGTCTTGGCCCGCCCCGTGGGGCTGTCCTCGCTTACCTGGATGATCTCGTCTGCCGTTGACGCCGCCACCGACTCAAGGCTGGCCATGGGGATACTCAAGTGCGCTGCAAGCTCTGAAAGGGTGAAATGCCTGGTCTCAGAGGAATAGGGGGAATGATCATCGTAGGGGCATTCAACCCCTCTCAGGTAGGGGACGGTGGCCGACCACACGTCCTCGGAGTTCTCTGTAACCCCCGCTGAGGTGGAGTGGTACACGGGGTCAATCAGTTGGCCCTCATAGGTAGCTACCATCCCCCTGGTTGCCTCCACTGCTCTGGATATCTTCGTCCAGTAGGAGGAGTAGTTGAGAAGGCCCCACTTGGCCTTGAGTTGAGCCTCAGAGAGCCAAGCCTGCCCCTTGAGGTGGGAGTTGCTGATGTCAGCCCTGTGATCTCCTTCAACACCGGTGCCCCCGAAGCGTCTCATTTTCCGAATGGCCAGGGTTCTTGCCAGCACGGCCTGGGCCTTTAGCGCCTCTACCTCGAAGGATGCCGGCATTTCAGCCGCGACAACACCTTTGACATACTCCTCGAGGTCCAATTCAACCAGGCGCTGCTCCTCCTCTATCAGCACCTTTATGGTGATGCCAGAGGACAGACTGCTGCCCAGGGGCTCTCTCGGTGGGATGATCAGTCCGATGGCTGAGGGCAAGATAACTAAACATAGAAGCAATGAAATAAGGGCCGGGACAATCAGGCTCTTCATGGAATCCCCCTCTTAGGCAGAATACAAAGACGATGCTAACAAAAGGTATGCTGCCAGGAGAGGGGGTATGAGTTTCAGTTACTAGTGCTGGTGCGCAAGACGGCAGCGCTTCATCCGACCGCTGCCATTGCCCGCACCGTTACTGCTGTTGGGCTGACCGCTGCTGGCAGGTATCTGCCTCGGCCACCGGGGTCAGATCCCCGTAACGCTCAATGTTGGCGCCCAGTTCCCTCAGTTTCGGGACCAGATTGACATAACCCCGATCCAAGTGATGAAGCTCCGTCAGTTCCGACTCACCCGCCGCCGCAAGGGCAGCCACCAACAGGGCTGCTCCCGCCCTGATGTCTGTGGCCTTTACGGGAGCGCCATCAAGGCGCTCGACTCCGGTGACAACGGCGGTTCTTCCATCAGTCTTAATTGACGCTCCCATGCGTTTCAGTTCATCCACATGCATGAACCTGTTCTCGAAGACCGTCTCCGTTATGACGCTGGTACCGGTGGCAGTGGCAAGCAACGCTAAAGCTGGGGCCTGGAGGTCAGTTGGAAAGCCTGGATAGGGCTGTGTCTTGATGTCCACAGCCCGGGGACGATCCGACGCCGTCACGCGAATACTATTGACCCCTTCAATAACGAGAATACCCATCTCCCTGAGCTTGGCTGTAACGGATTTGAGGTGCTCGGGGAGGATGGGATGAATGTAGATGTCACCGGCGGTGATGGCTCCGGCCATCATGTAGGTTCCGGCCTCAATTCGATCAGGGATCGGTTCATAGGTGACAGGGCGCAGTTGAGATACTCCCGTAATCCGGATGACACTGGTTCCGGCGCCACGGATATCGGCTCCCATCGTATTTAGAAAGTTAGCGAGGTCCACGACCTCTGGTTCCTCGGCGGCGTTCTCAACGATCGTTGTCCCATTGGCAACAGCTGCCGCCATCATTATATTCTCAGTTGCCCCGACGCTGGGCATGTCGAGGTAGATACGGTTCCCCGTCAGCCTTGGGCCATGGGCGGCCTTTTGAACCTTGATGCAGCCCTGTCCAATGCTGGTCTCAGCGCCAAGTTGGTTAAAGCCCTTCATGTGCAGGTCAATGGGCCTGGTGCCGATGGCGCATCCTCCAGGAAGCGCTACCTTTACCTCTCCAACCCTTGATAGTAGTGGGCCCGCTACAAGTACCGAGGCTCGCATTCTTCTGACCAGGTCATAGGGGGCTTCTACAGAATCAATGTTTGTGGCATCAATGGCCAGATCTCCACTGTCCTCATCCAATTCAGTCTCGGCACCCAGGTGCTCCAACAGCCTGCAGATTGTCAGCACATCCTCCAGGGGAGGAACATTCTTAATTACGGTAACACCTTCAGCCACCAATAACGCTGCGGCTATTATAGGTAGCACCGCGTTCTTGGCGCTCTCTACCTTGACACTTCCCTCCAGCCGGGCTCCACCGCCGATAAGCAATCTCTCCAAACCATCGCCTCCTAAAAATTAACTATGATAATTGGGGAGCCTACGACAACCCTGGTCTTGGCAGTGTCGCCACCAATAAAGGCGATGTGAAGATTGACCTCTTTAGCTCCAACCCTGAGCCCTGGGGGGCCACTGGAGACAAAGCACTCAAATACGGTTATGTCTCCGAGGCGATAGACGCTGACGACATGGCCGTGCTCAACCCTTAAGATCCGCTGCACAAGGCGGCTCATGTCTTCACGATTGAGATCCCCCTCAATAATCCCCCAGCGGTTTACATATGTCTGGCCATTGGCAGTCCCTTGACCCTTAAGATTAAGGGCAGCGCTAACAAGGGTGGCGTACACCCAGTCCATCCCCTGCCATGTTGCTGATACATAGGTGCCAGACTTGGATATGAGGGTCTCTGCGGTGAGATCTAGGGTCTTAAGAAGGTCACCTTCAAGCCAGACTGTATCTCCTTTTCTGACGACTGATATTGTCGCCTGTTCGGGGGTTGCTCCCATCTTCGCAAGCGACCTGTGCACGAGGCGGGCAGAAGAACCGAAGTGTTCCGCTCGCAGGAGATAGTCAGCCTGGGCTGACTGCAGCAGGAAGACTGATGCAGCGCTTAGGATTGAAAGTAACACCAATAATGAGTTCTTAAAAGACAAACCTGCGACACCGCGTTTTGGCCTCTCGGGCATAGCTGCCGTCGCTCCTCTCCATTGTTTGAGGTGGATGATTACCACCGCGCCCTGCAACTATGCGTTTTCTGTATCATAGTCTTAAGGCGCCAATCTGTGAGAATACGCGGCATCTCTTCTGTCTTTCTTTCTCATTGCCCGATAGAGAGGTTGCCATTGCTAACCCGTGGGTTTAGTATCCCACCGGACAGAGAAGACTAATTCCTTAGCAGGCCTGTTTTTCTGCCTATTTTTCGTAGCCCGCCATTCCAGTGGGCATGGTAGAGAAATCCGGTAACTCTGGCCGCGCCAAGGAGGAATGACCTGTGAGGGAATGGCTTTTGGCAGTAGTAGTTGTTGCTGCCATAGGGGGGTGTCTCGCACTTTATGTGGAGGTCGCTCCGCTTGGAGGATCATTGGATGGAACAACCCCAATCAGAAAACAGAAATCGTTTTTAGCGGAAAAAGCGGAACAGGTTGTAGATGGTCTTGATTGGAACCAACGCGGCGAGATCGGGGTGTGGATCCATAGCCACCACAACCAGATCAATGGGCTTCTGGGTCACGGTAGGATTGCTTCTTTTGGAGGTAAAAACTATCACGGTTGGGAGTCAATCTACAGGATGTATACAGACGGTGATAACTTCGATCAGGTTCTCGCCATTGAGGAGGACGCCAGCACAGAATCAGTGCGCCAGGATTTGCAGGCATTCATGCTCGCGCTTAAGCTGGCCTTTGAGGAGAGAAATGTCCGCTACCTGAAGCTTGCCCACAGAATCATCCACGACCTTGACTACTGGGTGTTTCGAAATTGTGGGGAAGCCTACTCCGATGAAAAGACCAAGATTAGCCAGGACTATTGGGGTGTAACGATAACCCTTGAGGGCCTAGAGGCTCCAGCAGCCATCCTGCTGGAGACGCATGGCCAACCGGAGTGAATTCCCCCAAAGAAGGAGTCACCCTGTGTTTTTGTCTTTGTTGATTAATTAAGGCCCGCTACCCTAGCGTTACTTTCTTTCTGTCGCTACCAGCGCGCTGGGTCCAAAGCACAATCTCGACCTCAGCAGCATCCGCACCCCTCTTTAAAACCCACTGAACCCGGGCTGAAGACTTGGCTGGCACCTTACTCCAGCGGCCCTGCTGGCCCTGGTGGTAACCGTCCAGGTTTCCAACCTCGACCTCTCGCTCACCGCTGACCAATTCCACGCCATCCTCCGGCAGCACCAGCCGCACCCTGTCGGGCTTGACGGCCTTGACCTCAAGGGCCTTGTTGGTGGTTGCCGTCGCCAGGTAGCCCAAGTTCTCCACCAGGGCGCTAACCCTGTACACATCGCCCCCCACCGCTTCTGCCTCAACCTCGCCGATGACCGCCAGTGGCAGGGCGGAGGCGTGCTTCATCAGCCAATGGGCGTTCTTGTGGCACTCCTGCTCAAGGAAGCTTGGGGGCGGGTTCTGGAAGAAGTATTTCGGGTTCCAGCCACCCAGTTCAACCTCACCCAACTGGGGGTGGTCAAAGCTAGTCCAGCTGAAAAAGCCGCTCCCTGCCAGTTCCTTGTCGTTCCAATCCAGGAGCTTGATTAGCATATCCTCTTTCTCTTCAGGGTCCTCGGCGTCCCAGAACTTCTCCATCTCGATCCCCGCCCGGCCCAGGACGCTCCACAGCTCAGTGGTGAAACCGATGATACCATAGTGCTCGTAGGCCCACTCCGGCAGGGTCGAGCGATTGGATGACTTGACGTCCTTATATCCTGTAACCCTCTGCCCTTCCCTGGCGATGGCCTTTGTGGCCGCCAGGTCCACCTGGTCCATCTCGTCGTCAGAGTACTGGTAGGGGTTGCGGAAGAAGAAACCGCCCGAGGTATGCAGGGACTGGATGGCGCCAATGTTGGGATGATTGACTATGAACTCAACAACATTTCGCACTTCCGGCTCTGAAGTAGGATAGGGGCCACCGCCAGCCAGCTCAGGGTCCCAGTTAGAGGGGAAGTTCCGGTTCATGTCAAGCCCCCACCTTGAGGGCTGCACATCAAAGGGCTCTCCCTGATAATCTTTAATGAGGCCTTCGCTGTAGATGCGGTAGAAGGGTCCGCCCACCTCTCCTGGCAGGCGTGGTATCATTGCCCGCTCATCCTTCAGGGACGGCTTCCACTCACCGCGCCGGTCGTCACGAACCCGCATCTGCAGGATCCAGCCATCACCGTTGATGTCCTCGGCATGAAGGCCCGGAAGCTCTGCTACATCCTCGTCTGGGTAGGGCCTGACACTGCTGCGCAGGCTGAAGGGTGTCGTCAGGTACTTCTCAGCCCCGTCAGGGTTGACGCGGGGCGCAACATAGAAGGCCCTGGTGTCTACCAGCCTGGTGACGGCGTCGTCCTTTCCATAGCAGCTTGTCAGGTGGTCAATGAGGTAAAGGGCGGTCATTGAGGCGGTTACTTCGCCGGCATGGATGTTGCCCTCTACATAGATGGCCGGCTTCTCACTGTCTGGCCCTGTTTCTTTGTTGGTGATGGTCAGCATCCAGACATCCCTGCCCTGGTAGCTCTGGCCCATCGGGGTGATGTCCACTAGGGTGGGGTAGTCCTTGGCAATGCCCTGCAGGATGTCGGTGAGCTCCTGATAGGTGTAGTAACGGTTAAAAGCAACCTCTGGCGTCCTGGTATTTGCTCTTGTCTCGGCCACTGTTGGCATCTCCTTCCCCGGGGATGAAATGGGAGTCGGTATTATTTCTGCCCTAGAAATATTTCGGAGTCGTTGGCCGCTTTTCCTCCCCTAGTCTTCTACAGCTTTCAGCCGGAGACGAGGCTTGTTAACTCCTGCAAGAAGTCCCCTGGAGTGCCGACGGAGAAATCCTAGACGCAAGACCGGCAATAATGACACTGTTGATAAACACCCTAATCTTTTTTATACTCATGGCTTCCTTCTCTTAACCCGTCCAAAAGAGCTTCCAAGTCGATGTCACTCTTTCCTCTCGAACTGAAGAGGCAAGCTCTCTTACAAGCACTCGTTCTGGGGTGACTACAACTGCCCTCCCCACCTGGAATACCTCCAGAATAGTATCTTCTCTGATTCCCAAGCTCTCCCTTATATCAGCCGGTATGGTAAACTGCCCTTTACTCCAAACGCGCACTTTCTTAACCAGGCGGGGGTCCCTTTGCCATCCTACGGGTCCTGACTCCGACATTCTGACACTTCCTCCTTTCCGGGGTTCTGACTTTTTGACTTTCCGATATTGTGAGCTTAACAAGTAGCTCCCGCAGTGCGCAAGCACTTTCCCCAGCCTACTTCGATATGTCCCACTTCTCCAACTTCTCGTCTCCCCATGGATGGTTAGCAAGCAATAGACGCAGAAACTGACGGACGGTAAAAAATACGTCATTGATGCGCCGGTCCCTGGCCTCCCCATCGAAGTCTCCCATTGCATCAGCCACGTAGACCGGACCGAATGCTTTTCTACTCCTAAATGCTTGCATTATCTCAACTATAGCTTCTCTAACGAGATTGTTCTGCAGCAGTGGCTTCATTTCATTGGCCACGCTACGTGGACCTTCTTTGTAACCTCTGACCAGCATGTACAGGTCGTAGTAATCCTTAGGCTTGGTGCGTCCGCGAATGGCAAAGGCCTTCATTACAACACTCGCCACAACATCTGCCACCCTGATCCTGGTTTCAGCCGCCGCCCCGTTAGGCAGCAGACCTCTTAAGGTACATGTCCAGTAGTGACTAGATACAAGGTCCCCTCCCCGTACCTTGCGGGTCAACACTCCTCGCTGAGGTCTCTGGTGCCGGCGTCGTCGACCGGTGCCTCCATACTCCGGACCAAGGAGGTCAACTTCTACTGTGTATGTCCGACCCGTAACGCCATCCGCATACGCTTTTTCAAAAGCAAACGGAATCGGTTCCCCTCGCTTATCCACCCGGGCGGCAAAGCCAAGAGTCTCAAGGATATCGACGACGGTATCATACATCTCATCTTCGACATCCTCAATTACAAGATCAATGTCTATTGTGCCTACATGTTGTTCGGGCAGGCCTGGGCTGCCGTGGTTCTTCAATAGGAGGAAGGGCACCCACCCCCCGACCAAGCAGACTGATTCCTGATAGTCCCTCAAAGCTAGAGCCACTTCCAGCAGTACTCTCTCCGAAAACTGCACTGCGTCTTGAGTGAAGCCAATTGCGTTACTATTCATAGATGTCCCTCCTCTGTTCCCCTAACCCAGTAACCCGCGCTAAGTGCTCAGCCTGATCACGTCCGCGAGCCGTGTAGTTAAAGAGATCTAGATACAGTTGGGTGTTTGACACGACCCATAGCCCTTCACGTTTCTGCCTCCGATAGTAAACGCCCCTGTCGTAGGGGACAGCCAAAACAAGGTTCGGCCCGCTATCGACTCGTTCAGCGGCAAGATACTGCTGCCACTTGCCGACATCACTTCGGTCGACAAATAGTACAGTCTCATTGAAGCGTGTTATTGGGGCAACCAAATCCGCTCCTGCAAATAGGGTTAGGGCATAACGCAGATCGACTTGGGAGGAGATGCGCTCGAGAATTCCCTGCTTTGAGGAGAGCGTTGAAAAGAGCCGTGTCACGTCATTCTGTTCGCTGAACCGGTAGGAATCGGCCCAAGCTTCCAGTAACCCCTCTGGATCGATGAGGATCAGGCGTCGTTCTATGCCTCGTGCGGCATATCCCGCATCGGCAAGGCGTTCACTGACCTTGTGTACCATCCCAATACTTATGTCAGTGGTGTCGGCCATTTCGGCCAGACGCCACGCTCTTTGCGGCTCTTCCAGTAAAGCCCGGTAAACCCTGGTTGCTTTGGGGGTAAACAGTTTCTTCTGTCTAGCTTGTTGGCTCTCTGGTTTCTGATTGGTTTCCTTGTCTATGTAAACTCCAGTGGTGTTAATGTACATGTTTCCAGCCGCATCAAGGTAGCCTATACCAGCTTGGCGACAGAGTCTCCTTCCTTCCGGAGAGATATACGAAGACGCAACCACTGGGTAGAAGTCTGCTGGACTCTCAAGTTGCGCTTCTCTGAGTTGCATAACCGCTTCTCTGATGCGGTACGGGTAGCCGGATGACTTAACTTCGATGAGTAGGTTTTTCTTGGTCTCGTTGATCGTCAGTTCCGCCAAAGCATCCACTTTTGAGTTAGGCAGCACCTCAAGCACACGGATGCCGACTTCGCTACCCTCACGCCATCTCAGTTCAACCTCTGTGAGCACCTCTTCTTCCCTAGGGCCTAGCATTTTCACCACCTGCCTCGTTTCACTATTTAGTGAAACTATACTCCATAGTGAAAGCACTTGTCAAGGGTGAGCTTTTTAACCCATGTTGGACTACTGATAAGCGATTAGTGTGGGATGGTCACATCTACTCTTCGATAAAGTCGGGCGGGCGTCCACTGACAAGGCCGAAGTAGTACTTGAGGGCCGCCACAATGCGCTCAGATGCCTTCCCGTCTCCATATGGGTTCTTGGCCCCCGCCATGGCCCCATGAGCGGCGGCGTCGGTAATCAGGGCACTGGCCTCGGTGACGATGTTGTCTTCCGAAACCCCCACCATCTTCACGGTTCCGGCCCTGATGGCTTCAGGCCGTTCCGTTGTGGTCCGGGCCAAAAGCACCGGCGTCCCCAGGGCGGGAGCCTCTTCCTGCAGCCCCCCTGAGTCGGTAACAATCAGGTGGGCCCGGGCCAGCAGGTTGGCCCATTCAGGGTAGGTGAAGGGGTCCCGCAGGTAGGTCCGGGGCGCGCCTTCAAGGTGCTTGAAGACCACTTCTCGGACCGCGGGGTTCAGGTGAACTGAGCAGACCATGTCCACATCATCGTGTTGTTCAACAAGGCGGCGGAGGGCCCGGAAGATATTGTGCATCGGCTCGCCCAGGTTCTCGCGGCGGTGACACTCCACTACCAGCAGTTTGCGGTCCCCGGGGCGGCGGCCAGGGTTCGCTGCGCTACGGTCACTGCCTGCCCCGGCCCCAGCAGCTACAATCTCCCGCAACCGTGGGTCCTCAAAGCTGTAGGCATCAGCCACCGTCAACAGGAGAGCATCAATGGCGGTGTTGCCGGTGATGAACATGGACTCCTCCTTGAGCCCATCACGAACAAGGTTTGCCTTTGAATCGCTGGTAGGCGGGAAGAGAAGCTCCGCCACAACGTCTGTGAGCCGCCGGTAGACCTCCTCTGGAAAGGGAGAGTAGTTGTCATAGGTCCGGAGGCCCGCCTCAACATGCCCCACAGGGATCTGCCTGTGAAAGGCCGCCAGGGCTCCCGCCAGGGTTGTGGCGGTGTCACCGTGGACCAACACCAGGTCGGGTTGGAGCTTCTCCAGGGCTTCATCCAGGCCGCCCAGGGCCCGTGTCGCCACTCCTGTCAGGGTCTGCCGGTGCTCCATGATGTCAAGGTCAAGGGCCGGCTCGATGTCAAAGTGTTGGAGAACCTGGTCCAGCATCTCCCGGTGCTGGGCCGTGACAATCACCTGAGAATCAAAGTCCCGATGCCCTTCAAGCGCCTTGACCACTGGCGCCATCTTGATGGCTTCGGGACGAGTTCCAAAAACACTTGCAACCTTAAATTTCAAAATGGCTCACCCTTTACTCAGAAGAAGTCGATGAAATCTTCGCGGCCTCAGTCCCGCTGGCATCTTCAGCCGTGGCGCTTACCTCGGGATGATCAAGGACCCCCACCCGCTTGCCGCCGACATACATGCCCACCATCAGGGCTGCGATCAGGCCAAGGGCGTACAGGGCCTGCACCTCCGAGAGGGCGATGGCGCTCATGCCAAGAAAGCCGCTGATACAGTACATGATGACAACGGTCTGCCGGTGGTTCAGCCCCAGGGCCAAGAGGCGGTGGTGCAGATGGCCCTTGTCGGCCCTGTAGACGGGCCGGCCGTTGCGAGAGCGCCGCATGATTGCAAAAAAGGTGTCGGCGATGGGAAGCCCCAGAGCCAGGACAGGCACGGCGAGGCCCACGGCGGCGGCGCTCTTGATGGCCCCTTCAATGGAAACGGCGGCAAGAACATAACCCAGGAACAGGGCGCCGCTGTCACCCATGAAGATTCTGGCAGGGTTAAAGTTGAAGGGCAGAAAGCCCAGGGTAGCGCCGGCCAGGGCCGCCGCCAGGAAGACTACGGTGGTCTGGCCCTCCTGCAGGGCCACAAAGAGCAGGGTCAGGGCGGCAATGGAGGAGACGCCTGCCGCCAATCCGTCGAGCCCGTCAATCAGGTTGACCACATTGACCATGGCCACCACCCAGAAGATGGTGAGGGGAAGGCCCCAGTTACCCAGGTAGATGTAGCCCCCCAGGGGATTGGTGAGCCACTCGATCTTGACCCCATAGAGGACCAGGACCAGGGCGGCTGCCAGCTGGAACAGGAACTTCACCTTTGCTGACATGGGGCGGAGGTCGTCAATGAGCCCCAGGAGCATGATGAGAAAGCCTCCCACAAGGGTACCCCTAACGACCGGGGATTCCAGCCCCAGCCAGATCGCAACGGCAATGGCGAAGCCGGCAAAGATGGCAATGCCCCCGAGGCGCGGTACCGGACTCAAGTGAACGGTCCTGTCGCTTCTGACCCCTGGCCGGTCCAGGAGTCCCTGTCTCTCTCCCAACCAACTCAGGAAGGGGGTAAGACAGAAGGCAACAGCCGCCGCCACGGCGGCTATGAAGATGTATGGCAGATACTGAATCACTATTTTAGTCCCCCATGGGCTCATTGTTTTTCTTCATTCATATTTTAGTTTAAAATGCCTGGCAGGTGCGGTCAATGCCAACCATTGCTATTATGTGGCAAACTTGGTGGACCTCATTCCAGCCTGTTCCCGGAGCTGGCGGGCAAAGGTGTCCGGGTACTCATCCCGGTAGACCACCTCCACAATGCCGGCATTGATCAGCATTTTGGAGCAGATGACACAGGGCTCAGTTGTGGTGTAGATGGTAGCCCCCTCAACAGAAACTCCGTGAAGGGCCGCCTGGAGCAGGGCGTTCTGCTCAGCGTGAAGCCCGCGGCAGATCTCATGGCGCTGTCCTGCGGGGACCGCCTCCCGTTCCCTGAGGCAACCGGTGTCAGCGCAGTGGGCAAGGCCGCTGGGGGCGCCATTGTAGCCAGTGGTGAGGATCCGCCTCTCCCGGACTATCACCGCCCCCACCTGCCGACGAAGGCAGGTTGACCGCTTTGCCACCGCTTCCGTTATCTCGATAAAGTACTCGGCCCAGGCGGGCCTTGCTGGTCCAGCTGCCATAGCCGCCAACCCCCACTTCCCCCTTGCACTATACCTCTACTTCTGCCGGTGGGTCTTGTAGTGCACGCGCTTGCTGAGGCGGGTCTCACGATAGACGGCCCGCTCCCCACCAATTAGCTTTGGCCTGCTCCCCGCCAGGGTCAGATGGGCATGTCCAATGCTGGTAATGCCCACCCGGAGCGGGATGGGAACCGGCTTCAGGTGCATTCCGATAAAGGTGTCGCCGATGTCAATACCGGCATCAGCCTCAATCTCTTCGACAACGACCGGTTCTTCGAAGGCCTCCATGGCATAGGCCGCCAGCGAACCGCCGGCTTCCGCCACGGGATAGACATGGACGGCCCTGGCGCCGTAGGTCAGGGCGCAGTCGGCCTCCACCACCAGGGCCCGGTTGATGTGCTCGCAGCCCTGGATGGCCAGGAAGACATCGGCGGGTTTGAACACATCAAAGAGGGCCTTCATCACCGCCTCGGCGATGGCAGAGCTGCCGCCGCAGCCAATGCGAACCCCCTCAATCTCGCTGGTGCTGCACCCCACAACAACGATTGAACCCTCAGGCAGTTGGGTCAGCTCCAGGAGAGCCTGCCCGGCCCGCTTGAGATCGCTGTAGACCTGGTCAAGGTCCACCGGCTTCGCTTCGCCGCTGTACCCCTGCTTATGTCCTGCCTTAAGCCCCTGTTCTTGCTTTCCATCGGATGGCCTGTTCATTAGCCCTCATTCTCCAGATGCTCAATCTCCATAATCTTGTCGACACGGCGCTGGTGGCGGCCACCCTCAAAGCTCGCTCCAATCCAGGCCTTGACGATCTCAAACAGTATGTCACTGCCAATCACCCTGGCGCCAACACAGAGAACATTGGCGTCATTGTGAGCCCGGCTCATGCGGGCGGAGTAGACATCATGACACAGGGCAGCCCTGATCCCCCGCGCCTTGTTGGCGGCCATGGACATCCCGATGCCTGTGCCGCAGATGAGGATCCCCCTGTCGGCGTCACCGCCAGCGACCACCTCAGCCACCTTCCTGGCGAAGTCCGGGTAATCAACAGACTCCATCGAGTAGGTTCCCATGTCCTCGACCTGGTAACCCATTTCAGCCAGGAGGTGGGCTACCTCCGTCTTGTATGCAGCCCCCGCGTGGTCACTACCAAGGGCGACCCTCATCGCTGGTCCCGCTCCTTTCAACAGCTCCTCTAATTCTGATGCATTACTGATAATGGCCTCCACCGCCTCGTCAATCTCATGGGCTACGGTCTCATATATCTCAAATGACCCACCAAAGGGATCCACAATATCGTCGCCGTCATCGTCTCCACCCATCGCAGCCGGGCCCGCCCTTAGCGTCCGCACAAGTTGCTTCAGGGTGACGACCCGATGCCTGCTGAGCCAGGGCCACCGGGCCAGAAGGGCCTCCCTGTGCCTGATCGTCATGGTGACGATCAGGTCAGCGCGGCTGATCAGCTCATCATCAACCTGGCTCGAGCTGTGATCCGCCAGGGAAAGCCCCCAAGACTGCATCGCCTCATGGGCGTGGTGCGAGGCCTCGCCCCCGGTGAGGGCGGCGATACCGGCGCTGGACACGACATAGGTATCGGCCAGGCCAGCCTCCTCAAGGCGACGGCGGGTTAGCGCCTCCGCCATCGGGCTCCTGCAGGTATTCCCGGTACAGACAAACAGAAGGAGTTTCTGCCGCATCTCTAGCAACCCTCCCCGACCTTGCCCTCGCTCCTAGTCCACTTCAATCCTGGCTGAAGCTGCCTGGCGTAGGCAGCTAGCAACGGCTGGAGACGCCTCAATAGAGTCATTACAGAGCGTCGCCACAATCTCACCGACCCCTGAGGCCTCCAGGTCTCTCATGCAGGCACGAAGATTAGTTTCTCCGGCGGGATCGTAGATCTCAATCACAGTTTCTCTGCCTGTCCCAGCTGCCCCCAGAGCATTGTGCATTGAGACGGCAAGGGCATCAGCAACCAATAGCCCCACGGGGCGAGGGTCTTCTCTACCCTCAATAAATTCGTTCATCCGGGCGAGAATGCCTTCCTTGCTGCCCTCCAGAAGCACCATGGGGACCGTCGGGCCGTCCTCCGACTGACCCTCAATGTCAGGGTCTTCCGCGCTCACTAGCTGGTCTTCAGTGTATCCTGGGTAACGCAGTGCCGGGTGAACCTCGACAGGGCCGATAACCTCCTCAATAAGCTCGGGGCTGACGCTGCCGAGGCGCAGTATTACTGGGGGATCTGCCGTCATGTCGATCACGGTAGAATCGATGCCAAGAGAGGTAGCCCCGCCGTCTACCACCCCATCGATGCGGCCAGCCAGGTCTGCCAGAACCTGTTGGTAGGTGGTGGGACTCGGCCGCCCCGACAGGTTGGCGCTGGGGGCGGCGATGGGCGCATCGGCCAATTCCGCCAGCTTCCTGGCGACGGCATTATCCGGCAGTCTCAGGCCCACTGTATCGCCGCCGGCGCTGACCTCAGGCGGGACGATGGTGGATTTATAGAGCACGACGGTGATTGGGCCTGGCCAGAAGGCATCAATCAGGTCAAAGGTCCGGTCGTCGATGTCTGCCACAAGGTCGTAGACCTGGTCAGGATGCCACAGGTGCAGGGAGACCGGGTTGGTCTGGGGCCTGTCCTTGGCCTTGAAGATGCGCTGAACAGCCCTGCCATCGAGTCCGTTCGCGCCCAGGCCGTAGACGGTTTCAGTGGGAAAGGCCACGGTGCCGCCCTCCCTGATGACCTGGGCGGCCTGCTGAAGCTTGTCCAGGTCCTCGCCGGAAAACCCCCCGGGGCTTACATGCCAGAGCCGGGTACCCTTATTGTTTCCTGCCATCAGCCGAATCCCTCCTGGAGCCTTCAAAGTCTGCTGCTAAGGGCGTCTTTCTCCCTACCACGACCCGGTTCCTGCCGCCGTAGTCCCTTATGACCCCCTCAAGGTGTAGATGCCTCCTCAATAATGTAACCACTGCATCGGCCTGGGTATACCCTATTTCCAGTATCAACCAACCCCCAGGCCGCAGCCAGCGCTCCGCCTGGGCGATGAGGTCAGGATAGATGCCAAGACCATCGGCGCCCCCCGCCAGGGCCAGCCGCGGCTCGAAGTCCCGCACCTCCGGCTGAAGGCCTGCCAGTTCCCCGTCGGCAATATAGGGGGGGTTGCTGATGACAATGTCCAGGGCGCCTGGTGTCAGGCCGGCCTGCTGCTGAAGGGGTGTCAACAGACTCCCCTCAAGGAACTCGATACGCCGGCGGCGCTCCGCCCCCAGGATGCTGTCAGCGTTTTCCCGGGCGAGATCAAGGGCTGCAGGAGAGATATCAGTAGCCCAGACCTGACACCCTGGTGGCGGGGGCCAGTGGCTCAGGGCGATGGCAATGGCGCCGGAGCCGGTGCCGATGTCGGCCACCAGCGGCCGGCCCGCCCCTGCCGTCTGGGACTGCAACTCCTTAAGCCGCTCAAGGGCGTACTCCACCGCGTGCTCCGTCTCGGGCCGCGGGATCAGGGCCCTGGGATCTACCTTAAAGGTCAGAGACATGAACTCCTGTTGCCCGGTTATGTACTGAAGGGGTTCCCGCCCAATTCGGCGCTTGACCATTGCCTCATACTGCCCGACTTCCTCAGGACCAACGGCCTCACGGAATCTCAGGGGCAGCAGCGCCCGCTCTTGTCCCAGGACATAAGCAAGGAGGACCTGGGCCTCAAAGAGGCTGTTCTCGATCCCCGCGTGGGCCAGGTCCTCGGCGGCCTGGTCTAATGTGGCCTTGACTGTATTGCCTCTGGTGGTCTCCACTGGTTCCCCACCTCGCACAAAGACTGAAAGGAGGCAGCCCCCGGTGGCTGCCTCTGCTGCATGAAATATATCCCCCGGGGCTCCTCTTCTGATGGGCGCCAATCACTGTGTCGCCCTGCAACAAGCAGGAGGTTTGGCCACTCAGGCCTAGACGGAAAGGTTCTTTAGCTTCTCTGCCTGGGCTGTTGTTGTCAGACTGTCAACAAATTCTTCGATATCGCCATCAAGGATTGCCTCCAGGTGATGGGCCGTAAGGCCAATGCGATGATCTGTGACCCGGTTCTGAGGGAAGTTATAGGTGCGGATCCGCTCGCTACGGTCACCAGAACCCACCTGTGAACGGCGCTCCGCCGCCACCTCGGCGTGCTGCTCTCTCTGCTTGATGTCGAGGAGCCTGGCCAGGAGCACTTTCATGGCCTTGTCCTTGTTCTTGTGCTGGGACTTTTCATCCTGGCATGAAACAACCAGGCCCGAGGGCAAGTGCGTAATGCGGATTGCGGACTGAGTGGTGTTCACCGACTGGCCACCAGGCCCCGTTGCGCAGAACCTGTCGACGCGAAGGTCGTTGGGGTCTATGTCCACCTCAACCTCCTCGGCCTCGGGCAACACAGCCACGGTGGCCGTTGAGGTGTGGATGCGGCCGCTAGACTCTGTGGAGGGAACCCGCTGCACCCTGTGAACCCCGCTCTCATACTTGAGGCGAGAGTAGGCGCCCTTGCCTTCTACCAGGAAGACAATCTCCTTGTAGCCGCCAATGCCGGTCCCGCTCTCAGACAGCACCTCGGTCTTCCAACCGTGGCGCTCAGCGTAGCGGCTGTAGAGGCGGAAAAGGTCGGCAGCAAACAGGGCCGCCTCATCACCACCGGCGCCAGCCCTGATCTCGACAAGGACGTTCTTGTCGTCATAGGGATCTTCCGGGATCAGCATGAACCTGATCCTGTCTTCCAGCTCCTCTTTCTGCGCCTGGAGTTGCTCAAGCTCCTCCCGGGCCATATCCTTCAGGTCAGAGTCAGCCTCTTCTTCTAGCATCTGTTGGGCCCCGTCAATCTCCGCCAGGACCTCCTTGTAGACTCTATACTCGCTGACGACACCCTGCAGCTTGGAGTGCTCCTTGGCAACATCCTGAAGCCGGGAGCTGTTCCGAATAACCTCCGGGTCACCCAACATCCGCTCAAGCTCTTCAAAGCGTTCCTCAACCTGACTCAATTGTTCTATCAATGTATTAACCCCCCTTACTCGCTGGGACTTGTATCGCGGGCCGCCTCAAGGGCGGCTATGGCTACTTCCAACTGCGCCCGGTCGGGCTCTCCCGTTGTTAGCCGCTGCAGGGTCATGCCAGGCCACGTCACCCAGGACAGCACTGTGCCCTGGAACCGAGATGATGCCTTGATCATCTCGTAGGACACCCCAATCACCACTGGCAGGAGGGCGACACGGATCAGAATCCGCTGCCACAGACCCGGCCAACCAAAGAGGGCGAAGACAAAGACACTGACAACAACGGCAAACAGCAAGAAGCTTGTTCCGCAGCGCGGGTGCAGTGATGAGAAGGCCTCAGCATTCTCCGGGGTCAGATCCACGCCGGCCTCGGATGCGTGAACAACCTTATGCTCTGCCCCGTGATACTCCAGGACCCTCTTGATGTCTTCCATCCGGGAGATGGCGAAGATGTATCCCACAAGGACCAGGACGCGAATCAGCCCCTCGGCGATGTTAGCCATCACCGACCCGCCCACAAGTTCCTTAATCCAGTGGATGGCGAAGGTGGGTAGCACCATGAAGAGAAGGATGGCCAAACCAAAGGCAACAACCAAAGAGAGGGTCATCTCGCCCCGGGTAAGCTCTTCCTCTTCCTCCTCCAGCGTCGCGTTGGCCGAGAACATGAGGGCCCTGGTTCCCAGGGACACCATCTCCACCATGGCCACAAGCCCACGTAGGAGCGGTAGCCCCAACACAGGCCAGCGCCGGGAGTATGAATTTACGTTCTCTGTCATGATGGCGATCTCGCCGTCGGGGCGGCGAACAGCCACAGCCATGCTGTCCTGTCCGCGCATCATCACGCCCTCAATGACGGCCTGGCCGCCGTACTGGTAGTCAGCCATACCTGGTGACCTCCCAACTGTGTGTAAACTAAGAAAAACAGAGCTGTTCAGCCCTGTTTTTCATGACAAAATCCTGAGCGGCCCTATCCCTCCTGGGCCTCCTCCTCTACCTCAGCCTCTCCTTCGCTGCCGCGGTAGTCCTCACCGTACTTCTTCCTGAAGCGCTCAACTCGTCCACCCCGCTGGGCGGTACGCTGCTGACCGGTGTAGAAGGGATGGCAATTAGAGCAAACCTCAACCCTGATGCCGTCCTTGGTTGAACCAACCTCAAACTCAGCGCCGCAGACACAGCGGATCACTGTCTTTTCGTAATCAGGGTGAATTTCATTCTTCATTCTCTGCACCTCCTCTACGCATAAAAAACAAGCTCCATTGGGGCTGGAACTCCCGCAAGATGGAGCTACGGATATTCCTCGCCAATTATAACACAGCACCTGTAAGGGGCGCAACAACAGGCAATAGGCAACACCTACGCAACACGCACCACTATGCAGTAAGCTACCCGCCCAGGAGCCCCTTAAAGATCTCGTCTACGGTAAGGATCTCAGATATCTCCCCGATGCGGCCGCCAGAAAAGACCAGCCCGTGCTGGACATCGCCGGCCTGGCTATTGACAAGGGCCTGCCTGATGCAGTGACTCTCTTGGAAGCCGCTCTCCCGGTGGAGGCAGCGCTTGAGACAGTTGTCACACCGCACACCGTTGGCATTAACCCTGGGTAGACCCTCATCGCCGTGGGGGACGATGGCCCGTGACGCGTAACCGGTGGGGCTCCACCATTCCACCTGGCTTCCCGTGGCAGCGACCCAAGTCTGCTTCATCTCATCTGGGGCGCTTGACTCCCTGGAGACGGCAAACCTGGTTCCAATCTGGACCCCATTAGCCCCCATTCCCAGGGCCCTGACAATGTCCTGATGGTTGAGGATACCGCCGGCGGCAATGGCCGGCCCGTCGTAGCCCGCCCCACGCAGGGAGGATAGAACCTCGGGAAACAGGTTCCAGACTGAGACCTCAGGGTCCTCCGGCCCCAGGTGGCCTCCCGCCTGTCCCGCCTCAACGACCACGGCAGCGATGTCCGACAGCCGCGCAACAAGGCGGGCCGCCTTGGGAGAGGAGATGATGGGAACCGCCGGTATTCCTGCCTTCGCCAAAGTTCGGAAGGGACCACGGGCAAAGCCTGCCCCGATGGCGATAAAGTCTACCCCTTCCCGGATGCACACGTCCAGCATCTCATCAAAGGCTGCGCCAGCATACATCAGGTTAACCCCAACAATTCCATCGGTGAGGACCCGGGCCTGCCTGATCTCTTCCGTCAGTTCGTCAGGTTCCAGTATCATCCCGCCAATGGTGCCAACGCCACCGGCATTGGCCACCGCCGCCGCCAGTGGGGCCAGGGATATCCGAACCGACATCCCTCCCTGGACTATGGCATACTTAGCCGTCTTCTCACCTATTGTAAGGGCTGGGATAGGTGCTTCCATCGTATGCCTCACCTTCTCTATACCATCATAATCTGTTCCCTACCCACCCATTGTATATTAAGTCGACAAATTTTTGCAAACAACGATCCCCGCCAGGGGCGGGGTTGCGGAGGCACTGCATCCCTTAGTTTTGACTTGCTCTAACGGAACTTAAGGTAGAGCAGGGGATCTCTAGCCTTCCCCTGGTAACGAACCTCAAAGTGGAGGTGGGGCCCGGTTGTGTTCCCTGTTACTCCAATCCTGGCGATGGCCTGTCCTTCCGCCACCTTCTGACCCTGGACCGCTGTGATGGCCGAGTTATGAGCATACAGGGTTGTCCATCCTCCCCCGTGGTCAACAATGATGGTACGGCCGTATGTGCCCCGCCAGCCGACAAAGGCCACGGTGCCGTCGGCCGCCGCCTTTACTGTCTTACCTATGGGAGCGCCGATATCCAGCCCGTAGTGAAAGCTGCCCCAGCGTGGGCCAAAGCCCGATGTTATCCGACCTTCTACTGGCCAAGCGAATATCCCGCTACCGGCTGTGTTGCCGCCGCTGCCGGGACCACTGCTCACACCCCCGGTACTGTCGCCATAGCTGGCAATGGTTACTGACGCCGTTGTTGAGGAGGAAACCTCTGCTTGTCCCAGGATGTCCTCACCCTCTCCTATCTTCAGGACCTGGCCTGGGTGGATGCGGGAGGGGTCAGATAAGTTATTGAGCTGGGCGATGCTGGCTACAGCAACGTCATACTTCTTAGCGATGCCCCACAGGGTCTCGCCCCTACGAACCAGGTGCCGGAGCTGATACTTCTCGGAGACCACCAACCTCTGGCCAGGGTAGATCTTGTTTGGGTTGGTCAGACCGTTATAGGCAATCAACTGTCTCACATTGACCCCGTAGCGATCGGCGATATGCCAGAGGTTATCTCCCGTCCGGACCGTATAGACCAACTGCTGACGGCTTATCATCGCCTGCTCGCCACTGTTGCCTCCCATTGGAGGCAGCGCTCCCGAGAAAAGCATCTCCGAGGCAAGCTCCTCGGGGTGGAGCCCCTCGCGCGAAAGCGGCGCTTCGTCAATACCGCCTGCAACCCTCAGTTGTTGAAGATACCATGGCAGAGTTCCATTGCTGGTCAGGACCATTGTGGTCACAACCAGAAGAAAGAACAGCGAAACCCCCGGTCGGCGCAGATGCTCCATTAAGGGAACACTCCTTTCAGGATGTGCCGCCTCCCTATCCAGGAGTTCATTAATGCCAGAATTTGGACTGTGAGGCAGGCTTTGCTTGCTTCCGGGAAATCCGCTAATATTCTGCCGGATGGCAGGGCTTTTTATGCGAGTTTTCAGGGCTGAAGGATAACGGGGAACTGTAGGAGAACCGCGATTACTGCCAGTAGATTGTTCGTTACATGCATCAGCACTGGCACCAGCAGCCTGCGGGTCTTGATGTAGGCAACAGCGTAGACCGCAGCTGCCAGGAGCACCCGGGCGGCAATGATCTGGTCGCTGTGAGCGGGGACGAACAGCAGGGCAGACAGGAAGACAATCATGCCAAGTGGCATCTCCCTTGTCTCAAGGATCGGGATAATAGAGCGCCTGAAGAAGAGCTCCTCAACAATTGGGGCCGCGAAGACCATAACCAGCGTCAGGGCGGTGACAGCGCCCAAAGCCCCCGCTTCCAGCGCCCCTCCATAGACCTGGGCCAGGCGCTGGGTTTGGGTCCAGTCCTCAACAACGCCCACCTGGGCGAGCCCATACAATAGGCCGCGGTTGACAAAGCTTGTCCCAAGCCAGGTGATGGCTCCAATGGCCACTGACCACAGGACTAACCTTGAGCCCTCCAGGGATTCGAGGCCACGACCTCGTGACCTCCCAGGGGCGCCTCCCGATGCGTCGCCGCCCTCGCCTGCGCTGAGTTGCTCTCTCAGCTCGCGCAGGCCTTCTTCCTCGATGACCAGCGGTGGCTCCAGCCAGCCCACGGTGGTGCCGGAGACCCGCTTCAAGTAGACTACAACAACCAGGGCCATAACCGTGTTCACCACCAAGATTTGAAGCCAGAGGGAGTTGGCATCGCCCCCGGGGGTTCCGGGAGTGAAGGCGGGAAGGACCTGGCCCACATAGGCCGTCAGGCCCTTCGCCAGGAGCTGCAGGCCGATGAAAATTCCGTATAGAATCAGGAGGTGATTGGCGTGGTAAGATGCCTCTGCCGGCCTGGTGGCCTTCAAACGCCTCTCGATCAGCTTCCTGCGGTTGGTCACGGTACTGCTGCGGTTACCTGGCTTGCGCCTGGCCATTGCCCTTCCTCCCACCTAGGAGCGCAGTTCCTTGAGGACCTGCTGCATGTAGCTGAAGTTGCTCTTGGTCTTCTTCAGGGCATCAATCAGCTTGCTGGTGGCCTCAATTGTGTCGAGATTGGCGAAGATGCGCCTGATGGCGTGCATCATTTCAAGTTCGTTGCTGCTCAGGAGCAGCTCTTCCCTGCGAGTGCCTGAACGGTTTGTGTCAATCGCCGGGTAAATGCGGCGGTCAGCCAGGTTGCGGTCAAGGTGCAGCTCCAGGTTGCCCGTACCCTTGAACTCCTCGTAGATGACATCATCCATGCGGCTGCCGGTGTCAACCAGGGCCGTGGCGAGAATGGTCAAGCTACCGCCATCCTCAATGTTACGGGCGGCGCCAAAGAACCGCTTGGGCTTGTGAAGGGCGGCGGGATCAATACCGCCGGAAAGGGTTCTTCCACTGGGCGGGATGACAAGGTTGTAGGCGCGGGCAAGGCGGGTGATACTGTCCATCAGGATCACGACATTCTTCCCATGCTCCACAAGTCGCTTACAGCGTTCCAGAACCATCTCCGAGACCTTGATGTGGTTCTCAGGTAGTTCGTCAAAGGTAGAGGCGATGACCTCTCCATTGACGGAACGCTCCATATCGGTAACTTCCTCCGGGCGCTCGTCGATGAGAAGGACCTTCAGGATAACATCCTCATAGTTCTCAGTAATGCTGTTGGCCACATTCTTGAGAAGGACGGTCTTACCTGCCTTGGGCGGCGCCACAATCATCCCGCGCTGCCCCTTCCCCAAGGGCGAGATGAGATCTATCATCCTCGAGGCAATGGACCCATTGGGCTCCGTTTCAAGAGTGAAACGCTCTTCAGGGAAGATAGGGGTCAGGTTGTCAAAGTGGATCCGCTTTGTGGCCTGATCTGGGTCTTCACTGTTGACCGCCTCCACCCGCAGGAGCCCGTAGTAGCGCTCATTGTCCTTGGGTGGGCGGGCCTGGCCGGTGATCTCGTCACCTGTGCGCAGGTCAAAGCGCTTGATCTGTGACGGCGAGACATAGACATCCTCGCGGCTGGGCAGATAGCCCACGGCCCGGAGGAAACCAAAGCCCTCCGCCATAATCTCCAGGTTGCCCTGGGTGAAGATGTGGCCATCCTGCTCCACCTGGGCCTTCATGATCTGGAACACCATCTCCCGCTTGCGCAGGCTGCTGTAGCCCGGGATATCCAGTTCACGAGCGATGGCGCTCAAATCCTGCATGGTCTTGCTTTCGAGTTCTGCTAACCGGTGGTTCATGTTAGTTCACCTCAAACATGTATTTGGATAATCTTGGGTAAGGGGTTGTAAAGAGTCTCAGTGAAAAAGCTGTGCAGCCCGTGGGGTAAGGCAAGTAGGAAACCGTAGGATGGAGCTTGTGTAAGCCTAACCCGTAACCTTCTTCCAGTCGTCAAGAAACCTCTCTATACCTGCGTCGGTCAGGGGGTGTCTCATCATCTTCTTCAGTACTCCGTAGGGCACGGTGGCGATGTCCGCCCCGGCCTTGGCTGAGTCCAGCACATGCTGCGGGTGGCGAATGCTGGCGGAGATGATCTCCGTCTCCAGGCCGTGAATCGCGTAGATATCGACACAGTCCTCTATGACCTGCATCCCGTTGTGGCCAATATCGTCAAGGCGGCCAACAAAGGGGCTGACAAAGGTCGCTCCCGCCAGGGCGGCCAGCAGCGCCTGGTTGGCAGAGAAGACAAGGGTGACATTGGTCTTGATGCCTATGGCAGCCAGCTTATTCGTTGCCTTGAGACCCTCAGCCATCATTGGAATCTTGATGACGATGTTCTCATTGATCTCTGCCAGCGGCTTGGCCTCTTCCACCATCTCGTCGGCTTTGAGGCTCACTACCTCAGCGCTAATGGGTCCGTCGACAATGGAGGTGATCTCCCTTACTACCTCGACAAAGTCTCTACCCTCTTTAGCGATAAGGCTGGGGTTGGTGGTTACTCCGGAGATAACGCCCCAGGAATGGGCGTCCCTGATCTCGTCTACATTAGCGGTATCAATGAACAGCTTCAATCTCAATCCTCCCACTTGGTCGTTGCTACTGATGTCTTGGGTATCTTTCTCCCTTCTGGCCCGAATCCCTTCTAGAACCCCACAACTTCAATGTATGCCACTGTCCTTGTACCCGGACTGAAGGCGATCACCACATAATCACCCTCACGGAGGTCGGTAGCTCCTGCCATCGCTCCCATTTTCAGGACCCGCAGGCCTTCATCCAGAATCAGCGTCTCCCTGATGGGGGCTGTGCTTGAAGTACCGGCGCTGCCCTCTGCCGCGCAGTGTCTCACCACTACGGCCCCGGGGGTCCCTTCGTCCGGCACAAGAACCGCCTCGATAAAGCCGTAGATGTCGTAGTGATATGAGTATATGGCCTTAACTCGTCCCCGATGACCAAGGACAGCAAGGGCAGAGTCTCCCACCATCAGGCGCTCTGGGCCGACCACAACCGTCCCGTTGACGATGATTGGCGGGGCCGTATCTACCGGCCATGATAGCGTCACCCCAGCGGAATCAGTGGTCCATGGGTCCAGAGCCAACCCTGTGGGCAACACCTCAGTTACTATCCCCTCGATAACCTCGTAGTAGGCGGAGACCACCAGGACATTGCCGCTGGCATCAAGCAGAACCCTGGCGTCCTGTCTATCGGTGTCCGTTACGGGCCTAACCGCCTGGAGTGAAGCCACAGGTCTGCCGTTCTGGAAGATCTCAGCGCTATCCGGGACGGGCATAACCTTCTGATCAAGACTGAGCCAACCGAGGCCCACACCATCTATCTCGCCTGTGACCAGTGTCACCAGCCCCTGACGCTCAGCGTGCTTCAGGAGGGCCTCCACGAACCAGAGGGGTACCTCCTCGAGCCTGCTAAGTCTTGTGGTGGCATCGTCCTTTGTCAAGATCCCGCTGGCGGCCACCATGGCGGCATCTGCTGCGGTCACCTCTGGGGCCAAAGTTATTCTGGTGCTGATGTCGATGCTGGCCGCGGCGCTAGAGCCGGCGCTGGCCGCACCAATACCGAACCAACCAAGGGCAAGTATCAGAAGTGCACCTAGTACCAGCATAAGGACAGAGTAGGAAGAACCGCGTGAAGAAAATGTCAGCATAGTGTCTCCTCTCCCACCAGTTATTTCTAGTTAGGAGTATTGTCACTTAGTCCCTGACTTATTCAGGGAGAGGAAACCCATTTTTGGCGCAGATGCGACACTAGCTGAGATTGTAGTCCCCACTGCGTCTCAACGGTGCGCAGAAGCCCGGCTGTACCCCCAGGTAGGTTCCCAGCCCAACCAATTCTGCCTTCATGGTCCTGCAGAATTGAGCTGACGAAACTACCGGGGATGGATTCAGGCTGACTCATGATAACGAACTCATTGGAGTACCTTGGGTAGTCACCGGTTCTAACCTCTATAGACAGGCTGGAGGATTCGAAGCCTTCAGGGAGCGCAGTCTCTACCTCACCATGTGGTGAACTGTGGCGTAGCCCATTGATGAACACCGGAGTTGCTACAGGGGCGAAGGTTCCCCTGTCTCGTACCGTCACCCGCACATGAAGCTCAGGTGTATAATCTGGGTCCAGAATCCTTCCTTCGATGGGTGATCCCTGTGACACAGTTACAATGAGGCCCTCAGGTGCGTACTCGAGAATGACTGGTAGGCTACGGACCGTCTTTTGAGTGATCTGGTCCCTTATTAGAACGTATCCGTAGTACTTCCCCTCTAACTCCGGTCCCTCCGCGCTGACCTCGAGTGCGGCTGACTGTCCCCTATACCATGTTGGTTCCGCCACCTCGTCGGGACCAGACTGTGCTTCGGCGGTCTCAGTGGGGCCTTCGCCTTCAATCTCGCCCTGAGGCAGAACCAGCTCCACTGCCATCTGACCGCCCTGTCGGTATGTGGCGGTACTAAACCTGAAGGCTGTCTGGGTGCCTGTATAGCTGTTCACGACCAATGAGTAGTGCCCCGGCGCAGGGTTGATGACCTCCATGGACTCCTCCGAGGAGCCCTCGGTAGCCGCGGCGGCGACCTCCTCCCACTTGGCGTCGACTGGGTTAAGCCACATAAGCTGCATGTCAAGGTCTGCCCGTGGGTCCGCAGCATCGCCCATCCTTACTATTAAGAGCCCAGCATCCTCATCTACATAGCCGAGGTCGCCAGTGTAGCCGCCAGCCCTGTCTGTTTGCGCGGTTTTTGTGTGGAGGTAGGCAGGCCTTGGGGAGAGCCCGAAGGCTATCACCTCCGGCGCAATGTCCCCGTAGGCGTTTCTCAGGATGAAGCGGTTACTAACAGTGCTTCTTTCACTACCGTGTTGGCTAGGTTCTGGGGACAGGCGGACCTCCCAGATGTCAGGACTGCTAAAGACGCCGTCAACGGTTGCATCCAACTGGAAAAGCGAGTCAAGCTGGTGGTAGAAGGATAGTGATGGGGCACTGTAGACGATGATCTCCCACACCCCAGGGATGGGGTTCTTGTATTCTCTCACAAATTCAGTGAGACCGTTCACACTGCCAAGTCCGATAAACTCTGATTGTTCTGCCACGCTACCGTCTGGACTAACCACATGGAGGCGTACTCGCCCGTTGGGTTGGCCGTCCATGCCCAAACCTGTTCCTAGACGCAGGTTCAGCCCGGCAGACCCTTCCGGAACCTCCAGGAAGTAGCGCCGGTATTTGGCGGCTGGCAGCTTGTCGGTGAAAAACAGTGACCAATGATTGTACTCACTGAACCTGTGCGGTTCAATGAGCGTCATCAATACACCTACATCGGGCCCGTAGGTTCTTGCGTCATCACCTGTAAGTAGTTGACTGTATAGCCCTGGCTCAACGTGCCCTTGCCGCGAGACTACGACTTGGCGTCCAATGCCCCTGGGTAGGGTTAGGCCGCTATGGTCTATCTCGGCCCACGGCTCTTCACTTTCTAGCAGAAGGTGGGCGGTACCCTCCGAGCGGTTGATGAACTCAATAATTACAGCCTCTGTATGCTGGCTATCACCGCGGATCCCGCGAGCCACCGCTACCCCTGCCTCGCGCACGCTAACGTCAACATCAAAAAGCCCGGTATCCGCCAGCTGTTGGAGGTGGCCCCAGGACGCCATCGCATTGACAAGGCCATGGCCTTGGACAAGGTGACTGTGATCCGTGAGGGGCCGAGCTCCGAGCTCGATCGATCTTGTTACCAGTTCGGCGCTGACATCAATGTTGTTATCTGCAGCAGCTTGCATTAGAAGAGCCGCAACTCCTGCTACCTGAGGAGCAGCCATGCTTGTGCCTTCCTGGAGGGCATACCCAGAGGCAGCGTACCACTGCGGGACTGTTGATACTGTAGCTGCTGGCGCCAGTACTGTTGCGCCTAAAGAACCATCGTTTCGTGGGCCCACGGCGCTAAAGTAACCTACCCCCTCGTGGTGAACCTGGAGGCCGTAGTAGGTGTCCCACATTGCCGGACTCATGTAGCCGCCTACAGTAAGCACGCTCCCGCTGCTACCTGGTGATAGGACACTACCCAGAGCGGGCCCTGTGTTTCCTGCAGCCATGACTACTAAGACCCCGTACCGCTTGCTGATGTTGGATATCGCCTGGGACTGGGCCGACTCCCGGCCGCTGAAGTTGTCCTCGGTAGCGATACTCAATACTATGATGTCGGCTCCCTGCTGAGCGCTGTGGGTGAGAGCGCGCTCGATGTTTTGCCATGATCCATCTCCGGCAGAGTTAAGAGCCTTGGCCACTATGAGCCGCGCCCCTGGCGCTACTCCCACAGCGCCTTCCCGGTAGCTTCCTGAAGCCGCGGCATTGCCCGCAACATGAGTTCCGTGGCCATTGCCGTCAAAACCAAGGTTAATCCCAACGCCAGAGGGATCAACCCTTGTGACTACAAACCCAGCGCCATTATACGAGCCTTCGTAATTGGGACTAGATCCCGAGAACCAGTTTACTGAAGCATTTAGTTGGAAGGGTTTCATAGCCATCTCATCACTAAAGTCAAGGTCACTGTCGGTATCTACATATACCGTATCGTAGTAACCGGGAATGGTTGAGTCCGTCACCAGAACGGGAAAGATGTCACTAGGTGTCCCATTCCCATTGAGGTCGCCGCCAACCCCACCCCTGGAAAGGTCACTCTCCCAGATGAAGCCATAGTGGAACGAGTTGCTGGCGCTCTTAATCTGACCTACCCTAATGTCCCCATAGGGGGTCGCAAGCCTACCGTACTTCTCTGTCGCTGTCTGGCTGGTATCAACGTCTCCCTCGCCAGAGAAATCAACCCAGTCAATGATCTTGGAATGCCAACCTGGCGTCATCGTCAGGTCTGGGTGGGCCGGGTCAACGCCGGTGTCAATAATGGCTATTGTGATACCGTCGCCACTGGCATCTGTCAGATCTCTGAGGCCTGTTACGCCCATTGCATTCGAGTTTACTGCCATGCTAGCCGCGGCATCTTCTGACTGATAGACGCTCTCCCAGGCCTCCACCAGGTTCCATGCTGAAACCAATGATGCTGCTAGGGGTCTACCGGGCCCCGCGACCTGAGAACTAGAATCTGGCTTCAAGGGGTCTGTACGCGTCTCCAGAGGGGTCGGCAGAATAGCGCGCGGGGTATCAAGCTGTACAACCAGACCCTCTTCGTCAAGGGCAAGCAGGACCTGTATACCAGTGGGAACATCCTCCACTGTGGTCTCAGCGCCGCCGCGCCGAACCACTGCCGACTCATGTAGAACCAGCTCATGGACACTTCCATCGGCCATCCTGATTTCAATCATACCGGTTTCTGTGTTTATGCCAACAAACCGTCCGTAGACGCTGTAGTCCTGCGCGTCAATGGCAATGGCAACCTTGCTGTAAGGATTGAAGGCGGCATAGACCCGATCTCCATAACTCAGTTCTTCCGCCGAGATTAACTGGCCCTCTCGAAACACCACCGTGTCCTCAGCATACCTAAGTACCACTGGCACAGGCACAGCAGAAGCGGGATCCCCTTCTGGCTCGGAAACGGACGGCTGAGTCCAATCCGCTCCTGAGAGTTGTTTCAGGGAAGACTCGCCGTCGAGCTCAACGGCTAAGAGTTTCTCCTCCGTATCGATGGCAACAAGCTCCCCAAGCAGGGTGGCGGGCTGTGATTTAAATCCAATGGCTTCGCCCGCGTCGTCTAGCATCAGGCTGACCCAGTCCAACTGGCTAACTACAGATCGAGGGTCTGAAGAGATCTCAATGGGCAATCTTGTGTCATCTGCCACCACAAAAAACGATGCACTGTCTGCCACCGGTATAATGACATGCTCACCCCTAACGCGGAGCTCGACAGCAACTGGGTAGCTAGAGATTTCGCCCGGCCGGTCTTCAAAGGTGTCGCTGTGAAGCTGAGAGCCTTCAGAAGGATAGAGGAACCTGATGAAGCTACCCTCTACATCCCAAAGTCGACCGGTCATCTTCATGAGACGGTGGATAAGAACCGCCGCCTGGGAGCGAGTCGTCAGATCCTCTGGATGGAAGCGGTTGTCTGGATAGCCCCGGAAAAGACCCCTTCGCAGGGCCACAAACACGTAGGACTGAGCCCAGTCAGGCAGGTCATAGAAGTCGAGTATTGCCGGGGTAGTGGCGAACTCGTCTTCTGTGAGAGACCTGTTCTCAAACTCTGCGGACGTCCTGTCTACTGCGTCCTGCCATTCCAGCGCCCGCACAAGCATGGTTACCATCTCAGATCGGGACACTGGCAAGTCTGGCTTGAACTCCCTGCCCGGGTAGCCCTCTATGAGACCCAGTTCCCACGCCACCTCGATGTAGTTCCATCTTGGAGTCAGCCCGTTTACGTCCTTAAAGTAGGGCTCAGCCCTTGCGGATAGGAGCTGCTGAGCGCTGTCATCATGGCCTAGCGCCCTGACGAACAGCTCAGCGTATTCTGCCCTTGTGATTGGACTATCAGGAAAGAAGGTGTCACCGAAATCATCGATAATCCCCCGGGCCCTGAGCAAAAGGATTGCATTCTCAGCCCAGTGTCCATCTATATCAGACGTCCGCACCTGATTGGTGTCTACCCCTGGCTCTACGCTTTGATCACCGGTCTGCGCGTAGACAGGGAGCAATGAACCGCTTGACAGGGTGAACAAAGTCAGCAGCAGCACAAGGACCCGACGAAGGTCTGTGGAGGGCCTGTCTCTATTTGGTTGGATGAGAGACCGAATTCCTACCAACATTACCTCCTTCTCATGACGGTCCTTTTGGAACTTCTATACAGGCCCGTACCATTCCTATGGCGAGGCAAATTTTCGGTCGACAACAGAAGACATCCTTCGCTGGTGGCCAGTGTTATTGTTGGCCGATGGGAAGAGCGGTCTAGTCTGGCGTATCGGTGCTTAATATGTCGTCAAGGAGATAGGTCGAGAGTTGGTTATTCACGTATCCTATTCGATCAATGGCGTTGTTTGTCACCGTCGCCAGGATAGCCAGGTCCGCGGAGACCGACAGATCAACGTTCTGACCCAGGTACATCTGGCTCAGGGGCTCGCCTTCTGCGCTGAAGACAAGGAGCCAGCTATCTTCCATGTACTCCCCGTCCTCGCTAAATGATTCAGTATAGTGAGCCAGGATGCGGTTGTCCTCCAGTGCCAGCCATACCGCCTTCGTCTCCTGCACTCGTCCCGGTGCTGTAGGTATGACATTCCTCCGCCACAATAGCCCCGGCTCCTCGGCAAGCGCATAGAGAGCGAGGCCCGCAGAGCTTCCAACGTCATAGACCATGAGGAACTCATTGCCATCTGCAAACCTTACGCTGTTACCGCCTCCTGGTAGCAACATATGTGAAGAAGCAAGATCCCCCGAGGAGAGATCGAAAAGGTACAGTCTGCTGTCGGACGATCCTGTGGTGGCTGCTGCCAGGCGGCCGTCGGGTGATAATCTCAGGGATAGCCACTCAGCCTCTGGCAACGGTGCGGTGAGGAGCTTCTCGCCTGACCTGTCAAAAACGATGGCCTGTTTCTCCCCCATTACCAGTAAGCGCTCTCCGTTGTCCGACCACTGAGCCGATGAGCCCTTCTCAACATAGTGAAGGGCCAGGCGTTGCCCATCGCTATCAAGGATGTGTAGGCGCCCCCTGGTGTCGTTTAAGAGGGCGGTGCGGGAACCCTCCGCCGTCATGTGAGCGCTGGCGCTGCCATCCACAAAGTAGCTCCATTGAAGTTTCCCATTAGCGGTGTAAACATAGAGACGGCCGTCAGTCTGGTAGTTGTTCATGTACAGCATTAGGGCGTCATCTTCGCTTCCCCACTTGACCCATCCATTTCTGTATGTGCTCTTGTACCAGCGGATCCTATCTGTGACGATACCACCGGCCTTGTCGTAGACATTTACCCCAATTCTCTCCCAGTCCCCCCAGCCGAAATAGCTGAAGGCAGCTATGTAGCTGCCACTCGGTGACACCGAAACCGAAACACCATCAGTGAATTCTTTCTGCCACGCCGGCTGCAGTTCAGTCGTATTAAAGTCTGCCAGGGAGACCTGGTAGATAGAGGCGCTAGTGGGGGCATCCGCTGGAACAGTCAACTCCCCCGGGCCTACGGTATGGGCTTCAGGACCCGAAGCCGGAAGGCCACCATATAGGCCGCAACCAGCCAGTAGCGCCAGTGCGACCATGAGAGTGAAGCTTAAACTCAGGATCTGAAGCGGTGATCTGTTGCGGAATGATCTCATTGCCTCTCTCCTTGGGCATTCAGGGAGTGCCGTGTAGACTGGGGCCTAGCTGGGATATAATTCGCTATAGTCCTCGGCTATTCCTGCTATGGTACACATTGGGGCAGGCCACAAGGCCCGCCCCAATTAACTGCACACACTAGCATCCTCTATGGAATCGAGATCGAAGACGGGGTTACTGTCCCCGGAGCGCTCATCTCAACCCACACACTGACACCCGAACTACCCAGCGGTACGACAATCTGACTGACCTTCAGACCACTGGCCTGAAGACGGTAGTCGAAATTCCCGCCGAAGAGGTTATCGAGATCCGTACCGGTGAGTGTGAACTCCTTTGGAGACGACGTGACGTTGCCACCGGAGTCTGTAACCCTGATGTAGTAGGCGCCATAGACGCCGGAACTATCATAGGTGATTGCCTTTGTTTCGTTGTTTGGGTTGAACAGCGTGACTTGAGACGCCATACCGGCGTATACCCGCACGCCCTGGGTCTTCACGATTGGCGTATTGAGATTGATCACCTTGGCCGTTATGTGGGTCATCCCCGCCTTCCCAGGCAGGAACTGAACGGTAGCGACCCCGTACCCGACTGTGGCGGTGACGGCCTGAGATACGGAGGCGTTCTCATCGCTGGTCTCAAAGTAGACCGGGATATAGGGTACAGCAATCCCGTTGGCGTCAACTACCTTCACCTCAACCCACAAGTAATCCCCGACAGTTACAGCGCTGACCTGGCGCCAACTGATGTCCTTAAAGGTCATCACCGCATTGGTCGGTAGGGAATCTGTCACTTCAAAGTCGGCGCTCGTCGCATAGCCGTCATCGAAGAAGCCGTCACCGTCGGCGTCATAGGCCGCTTCAACGTGATACCTGTCACCATCGTAGAGGGTTGCAGTGAAGGTAACGGTGGCCTCACCTGAACTACTCAGATACTTGACACGCTCACTGGTAGAACCGTCAAGGTAGGCCTTGCCCTGGCCCGATTCCTTTATGGCTCGAAACTCAACTCGGCCACCGCTTCCGGCCACACTGTTGCCAAAGGCATCGGTAACAGCCGCCTTCACATAGACAGGGCTGCCGGCCAGCAGGATGTAGTCGTTGTGGTCAGCCAATCCGTCGTTGTTGACATCTGAAGGAAGGACCGTCAGCTGAGCTGCGGGCCCCGCCTTAACCTGGAGACCGATGGTAGTACTGGCAAATGTGCCGCTCTCGTCAGACAGGGAGAGCAACCAGGTGCCAGCCCTTTCAATAGCCACATCAAAGGTTGTGCTGGTTTGACCCCTGGAGATGTAGAGCATGTCGGAGTCAGGCATTGTTTGAATCCTGTCCTTGAGGTCATCTGGGTAGTCCAGCACAAGCCAGATGTCATTCTCTGCTTCCACCGGGGTGCCCTGTTTATCAACCACAGCCACAGTAACAGAGAAGGTGTCGTCGTATCCAGCGACAGGTACGTCACCAGCCTCCGCCGTTGTCTTGTTGGCGGAAACCTTGAGCCTGGCTGGGGAACCTGCAACCACCGCTTTGACGGTGGCGGTCCCAGGGGGTAGCCCCTCTGCCGTGGCGGTGATCGTCATGAAGCCGTACATCCCCTTAAGGGAGGTTACAACTGCGGTGGCCTCGGGATCCATGGAGTTGCCCATGTAATATGACACCCATTCACCATCTTGGTTGGTTACCAGTTCACCATGGCCTGAAACCTTAAAGGTAATCGGGATGATCCCGTGGGTGAGCTCAGCCCCTGATTGATCAACAACATAGGCCCGAACGGTTGTCTGGTTGGCCTCGTTGACAGCCAGTTGCTCAGCGTCGGAAACAACCTTTATGCCTGCGGCCTGCTGCTCAACGGCGGTAACTTCATAGGTCACATCAACTAGCCCGGAGGCGGAGGCGATCATCTTGTCGGTCTCGAAGTTCCCGGGGTTGGCCACGAAGATGAATTCAGCAACCCCATCTTCGGCCTGGACCGCAGACGGGCTGAGGAGGGTGGTGGCGCCGTTATCCCCACCCGGCGCGTAGGACAGCTGGACACTGCCCTCGAAATCCGGGGTGAAGATACCGTTCTCATCAGCGGCCTTAACCCGCAGGGTGTATTCTGAGACCCCGTTGGCTACAATTTCACTTGGCCCGTCAGCCTCAAGGATAGCTGGAATGCCCACAATGCCAATTTCATAGGTGGATGTCTTCCCACCAAAGCTCGCCGACACCGTGACCTGGCCTGAGTCGGTGGCATAGAACACACCGGTAGCGGAGATTAGCCCATCTGTTGCTGCCCACTCAACCTCGGCGTCAGGGAGTAAGGCACCCTCTTCGCTGTACACCTTGGCTGAAAAGTAGGCCTTCTCCCCGCGCTTCAAAGTATCGCTGCTGGCAGTAATCTCTATGTCACTAATGCTCGGCGCCGCCCCCAGTACCGCGTAGGCAAGGGTCTTACCGTCCGAAGTCTTGGCATCAAAGGCTGTGGCCTTCAAGATCAGGGCAACATCCCCGCGGATCGCAGGATTGTTGGGGTTGAAGGACCCTAATTGTTGGGTCAACTTTTGTTCAAAGGCAACCTGCAGGTAACCAATGGGCCAGCCGCCCGCATCCTGCGCTTCCTGCTCATATCCCAGGGCTCGGACTACTATGGCTAACATCTGCGCATATGATACGGATTCGTTGGGGTGGAATGTACCATCGGGGTAGCCCTTGAGAATCCCCTTGTTGGCAGCAATGGTGGTATATCCAGAATACCACTCTCCCCCCGGGCAATCGCTGAAAGACTGCCAATTGTTAAATAGACCGGCCATTTCCTCGAGACCGAGGATCCTTACTGCGAAGGCGGCAGCTTGGGCCCGGGAAATCGCTTCGTAAGGCCTGAAGGTTCCATCGCCGAATCCCTTTACAACACCAACCTCACCCAGCATCTCCGCGGCGCGGGATACCTCAGGGTTGCTCACATCTGAAAACGACGCTGCGGCCGTTGTGACGCTGCCCGTTAGCAACATCGCGACCAGCAGCAAGTAGACTCCTATGCGGCGTAGTGTTTCTCTCATGTCGTGCCTCCTCCTTGATGGCTGGGCTCCTGAGGCCCGTATATCCTGACTGTGTCTGATGGTAGAATTAGACAGAGCTCCCCATTATCCTTCTTATTGCGCCGTTACCAATGTTCTAACACTGCCGGACGTATTTAGCTTCATATACAGCTTATGGCTTTTAGACGACAACAGCCCCAGGGGAGTTCCGCATGCCGCACAGATTAGTCTATCTGTTCAATAGGGTACTGTTACTTGCGCTGCATGATCTCTATTGCCTCTTCGAGCATCGGGTCGCCGATAGTCTCACCGTCGAGGCGTGCCAGGATTCGCCTGATATCGCCTTCGGTCATGGCGCCGTTCACCGGAAGACCCTCCTGTGCCTCGAAGGTCTCCACAGCGCCTCGGGTCTCTTTCGCGAAGACACCGTTGTGCTCTCCTGATTCGTAGTTCAATAGTGTCAGTGCCTTCTGGAGGGCCAAAACATCGAGTCCGACAGCGCCCTCAGTCATTGGACGGAAGTCGGCTGAATCTGGGTCGAGGTACTCGGTATAGGGACCGAGCTCGTAAAGCCGTCCTTCAATAAACGGATGGTCCGGCGTGAGGCCGGTCTCGTCAACCCTGCGCCCAGCAGCCGTCAAAAAGTGGGCGGTTGTAAGTTTTACCCCTGAACCATCGCTGAAAGTGTAGATGGCCTGGGCGGTGCCCTTCCCGAAGGTGGTCTCCCCAACGAGCTTTGCCACGCCGTAATCCTTGAGAGCGCCTGCCAGGAACTCAGCTGCTGAAGCCGTATTCTCATTCATCAGGACAAGCACCGGCCAGTCAATGGCCTTTGGGTTTTCCGCTCGCAGCCGGATTTCGCTGGTCCGTTGGAGCATACGCACCACAAGAGCATCAGGCGGAAGGAAGTAATCGGCTACGCTGACGGCCTCCGACACTGAGCCCCCTGGATTGTCCCGAAGGTCCATAATGAGCTGCCCAACACCAGCATCGTGGAGCTCTGACAAGGCGGCGCCAACGTCTCTGGCGGACCCCCCTGTAAAGCTGCTTATGGATATGTATCCAATATCCCCACCTTCTAATACTCGCCACTCCACCGTGGAGTAGCTTATTATTTCCCTCTTCATAGTGAATACCAGCTGCTGGCTACCCCTTTGCACCTGGAGAGTCACCTCTGTCCCCTCTTGCCCCTTTATTCTTGATGAGGCCTCTTCCAGGCTCATCCCCTCGAGTTCCATGGAATCGACGCCTGTGATGACATCCTCAACCTCTAACCCCGCCCGCTCGGCAGGCGAATCGGCAAATACTTCGAGAATCCTAAGGCCCATTTCATCTTCAACAATCATGATCCCTACTCCGACGTACTCTCCTCCGAGACCTTCCATGAAAACTGAGAGCTCTTGCTGGTCGAAGTAGCGTGAGTGGGGATCGCCGGTGGCATTGAGAATCCCGTTCAGGGCTCCCTCCACCAGCACATCCCATTCAATGTCGTCTACATAATGGCCGTACACAAGGGACATGAACTCCATAATCTTGGTGCTGCCCGGGTATCCGATGGCTTGAGTTCTGGCCTCTGTGGTGGAAAGTAGCATTGTGGTAGACGCAGCTACCAGTAAAACAACTAGTATGAGGGTCAGTGTACGTCTCTTCAACTCGATGTCACCCCTATTAGCTACCTCATCGTCGACCGGCGGAACATCCCGACCTTCACCACGCTGGCAAGATATAAAAAGGGGAGAGCCGAAGCTCTCCCCTTTCTTTCATCCATTTACTATAGCTTAAGGGGCAGGAATCCAGTCTGTGTGGACAATCTCGCCCGTTGGGCCATAGGTGTCACCATCTGTGCCAACTACCCAAATGCTAACGTTCCTCGTACCCTTGCCGAAGACGAGGGTGCTCTGGTTCAGACCGTTCTCAGTCGTACGTACTTCGACTGAAGTCAGACCAGTGAGGGTCAGCAGTTGGCCGTTAGTGAGTTCGTATGCTGCCTGAGAGACAACAGCGTTGCCGCCGAAGTCTGTCATTGCGATGGTATACGGACCATAGACGCCGGCGCCATCATAGGCAGTCTCTTCAGTAGTCTTGCCAGCTTGGTTGTAGGCGACGATCTTGTGTGGGACGCCTATCTTGGTGAGCAGGGTGGTTGAAGAAGCAACCTCGTTTACCTGACCCTTGAAGGTCACGGTAATGACGCTAACACCCTGAGTACCAGGCTCAAAGACAGCGTAGTATAGACCATCATCAGCAGTCTCGACTACGTTATCGGCTACGCCATTGGCGTCGGCATCTACATCCCAGCCGCCCCCACCAGAGGCAACGCTGAAGCTGAGGTCAGCAGCGGTTTTGCCTGTGACAGGCAGACCGTTGACATCTGTCAGCATCGCGTATACACGAACAGCTACACCATCGTTAGCAAGGATACTGCTAACAGCGGCACCAGTGGAATTGTCCTTGGTGGTGAGCTTGATGCTCTTAGCCAAGAACGGAACTACCTCAAAGGTACCGGTGAAGTCTATTCCAGCATCAGCAGTAGCGACGACCTGATAGGTGTCACCTGTGTACTGCTGTGCAACCAGGGTCGCCGTAGCGATACCGGAAGCATCTGTCTTTACTGTAATGCTGTCATCAGTTTTGCCATTAATGGTGTGGCTTCCTGTGTTAAGGGCATCAGGTAGGACACCAAAGACAACCTCTACGCCAGCGGTCGGTACAGCGTTACCGCAGACATCCGTCATGGAAGCCTCTAGGACAACGGGAGTACCACTGGTGATGTCAAGGTTGCCGGCCGGAGTAACTGACAGAGCTGTAGCCGTGCCAGGAACGAACTCCGCTACGAAGGAGCCACCGCCACCAAGAGCGCCAGTAGTTGCGGCGTCCTTAACGCTAATAGCCCACTCGCCAGCCTGTTCGCCAACAAGGTAGAACTCTGTGCTGTTAGTGCCGGCTGCGATGGTAACAGTACCGTCATCAGCAATACCGTCATCCCAGTGCAGGATCAGGTTATCATCATCGTAACCAATATCCAGGGTTACGCCGCTTGTATTAACCGGAGTACCCTTGCGGTCGACAACGGTGACAACGACCTTGACCATGTCATCACTGTCAAAATCAGCAGCCTGAGCAGCGGTGATGTCTTCCAGGTTGCTGGCCGCGACGGTCAGCTTGTAGGGATCGCCAGCGATCTCGGCCTTGATGCTAGCAACGCCAGCCTGGAGGCCTTCGCCAGTAACGGTCACTACAATATCGCCAGTCTCGCCCTTGATGCCTTCGATAGAGGCAACAGGAGCTGCTCCACCAACGACCCACTGGGTGTCGTCACTTGTAAGCTCGGCTACGCCGGAGACGGAGTAGCTTAGCTCATAGACACCGGTGGAGACAAGGACGCCAGCCTGGTCAACAATGCTGACCGGAATGTCCATGGTAGCACCAGTATCGTTGACAGCCAGAACGGTCTGAGTAACAGTCAGCTTAATCGCTGTGGCGACAGGCTCAACTGTAGTAAGGTCAATCGTACCAGCCTCAAGGTTGTCGGCATCGTCGGTGACTGCCAGGGTGTCGGTGCGATCAAACATAACACCCATAACCTCGAAGGTTACCTGGCCATTCTCGTCAGTAGTGCCGATAGGGGTTTCAAGACTAACGGCGCTATTGTTGGCGGAGTGGCTCAGAGTAAGGTCGATGTCCTCTTCAGGTACTGCGTTACCGTTCTCATCGACGACCTGCGCGACTACCTCGTACACAGTGGAGTTGTTGGCAACAATCTCATCAGCAGGCCCGACAAGGGCGATGCCGTAGGCTGCGCCGTAAACAACAAGCTCTGTAGTAGCGGTCATGTCGCCATAGGTAGCGGTAACTGTTGCTGTGCCTGCTTCGCTAGCAGCGTACTTACCAGCTGCATTGATGATGCCCAGGTCGGCACTCCAGGTGACGTCAGCGTCAACAGCGTTACCATCCTCATCAAGGATAGTAGCGGTGAACTCAACTGTGTCATAGAGGGCTACCTTAGCAGCATCGGCTGTGATCGCGATGCTAGCAGCAACTGGTGCCTGGCCGAATACAGATACAGCCAGGGTGTCCTCTGCGCCGTTGGGGGTTACGTCAAATACGCCTGTGTAGGCCATAAGAGCAACCTCACCACGAGGGGCAGGGGCGGCACCGTTGTAGTCAGTACCAGTTGTCAGACCAAGCTCGAAGGCGACCATTTCGTAACCAGTGGGCCAGCCACCATTCTCAATGGCCTGAGCTTCGAAACCAAGGGCGCGAACCAGCATGGTTACCCATTGCTGATAGGTTACGAGGTCGTCGGGAGCGAACCTTCCGCCACCAACACCGTTAACCCAACCCTTGCTAGCTGCGAGGTTGATATAACCGGATGCCCAGTGACCTGCACCGACATCGCTGAAGTCTGTCTCGCCCTTAAGCAGGTTGGCCATGCCTTCCAGACCAAAGGCGCGAGCAAGGATCGCTGTTACCTCTGACCTCTTGATGGCATCGTTGGGCCTGAAAGCACCGCTTGGGTCGCCAGTAATGACGGCTTTGCCGTCTTTGCTGAGACCAGCTAGAGCATTGACAGCCTCTTCATAGGGGGTTCCCGCTACATCGTCAAAAGTGCCAGCAGCGAAGGCTGGTACTGTACCGAGAACCATTGCCACGACTAGGATCGCGACAAATAGTGATTTGAGACGTCTCATCTACCTCTTGACCTCCTTTTCATGGTGTTCTTCTTCTTAGTTCCAGGTAGATTAACTGCTTGACCAACAAATCTTGCCTGACTTTGACTCGTGCGCATCACCCCTTTCGAGTGAAGAAGTCTGCAAGGCTGATCTCATGTGGAAGGGATTCAGACCTCGCAGTGAAATATAGATAGTGCTAAGCTATATAGATTCTTCGCTAAATTCCCTTACTTTCCTGCGTATCCTGCGCGTTAGGGTTTCGGTAACATCTGGGTTAGCTATGCTCTGGTTGGTAGACCGACCCTATGACTAGCAACGGTGAATAGTCGTAGAGATGCTGATTCTTAGTTACTATTCTTGCCAGTCAACAGAATTCCTGCTAGTGGGCGGGTTTTTTTCAATTTATTTCGGTTAACCCTTTGTTTTGTACAATATGGTTTTGACGACCATGGCACTGAATATGTTCCGATTCCGGCATTAGTTGTACGAAATGAGACTAAGTCTTATATAGTATATCGGATGCCTCTTCGAAAACTTTAGGGTCGATGGCAAAAAGGAGCGAAAATAGTCAAATATTGCTGTAATCTCACGAGAGCCCTCGTGTCTATGGTTCTGCGACGATCTCGAAGGGCTGGCTTGCCGCTGAAGCCTCCAGGCCGTCAGAATCTACCGTGACCAACCAGATCCGATATACACCCCCACTACCCAAGGGGGTCCCCCCACTATCGTTTGTAAGAGAGCCCATACCTTGCCATCGGCTTATGGCCTGTTGCAGAAGGGTCACGATTGGAGCATGACTGTCCGTTAAATCTACCCCGGCGGGCAGCAGGTAGACATCATACTGAGCAAAGTCTGAGCTTGGGCTTTCAGAAATGTATATGCTGATATCGGTTCCCGTCGCCCCCGGATCAGTTTGATCCTCATCCGCAACCCCAGTAACTACCGCTGGGATGGGAGGTCCGACCTTGGATAGGTCCCGGCTTCCGCAAAATATCGTTTGCCCCTCATGAGCCACCACATAGATATCGGCCTTCCTGGAGCCGGCGGGAAGGATGGCGGTGTCTACGTCAAGGCCGGTAGGGCTGAGGCGATACGTAAAGCTGGCGCCAAATAGCCGAGCCAGGTCAACTGGTGCCACCACTATCTCTCTTGTGGCCGCCGTTGGGTTGCCCTTGGCATCGGTTACCTCAAGGGAATAGGGCCCATATATACCTGCCGTCTCAATAGCTACCGCCTCGGTGCCGCCTTTAGCGTTACGAACCTGCAGTAGAGCTGGATCGCCCGTTCTGGTCAAAACAGCCTGTGAGGCTCCAACTTCGGGGTAGGCATTGACAACCCTGGCGGTGAGTTGCGAGGTCCCAGACCTGTCCGGAATAAATGTAGTGCTGGCATAGCCAGCAAAATCTGTCAGGGCCGAGTCAGCGGAGAAAACCCCTCCTCCCGAAACCACCGAGAAGAGAACCCGGTACCCCTGCTGACCCGGGTGCCCGTTCTGGTCTGTCACCCGGGCGGTAACCGTCAGGTAGTTACCCGCGTTGGCCGCCACAGAACCCGCTATGTTCCCCTGAGTATCGCGGGTTACAAGCCTGACCTCATTCGGCACCCCGTCCACAACCTTGAGGAATGCGCTCTGGGAGAGGGCTTCGAAGGTGCCATTACTATCGGCATCAAACATGGATGTGACCTGATAGATGTCTCCATGATAGGGAACGGCCTCAAAGCTCACCTTGGCAGTACCTTGCGGTCCCGTCACCGCTATAACATCGGACGTATAATCGTTGAGGATGGCTTCACCCCTTGGCTCGGAATAAGAAGAAACCCTGAACCTTACCGGCAGATTCTCCCGGGCCAGCTCGTTGCCATACCGATCAACCACCGATGCCATAAGGATTACAGGACTGCCACCAACGGCCACCCAATCACTGCCGGGAGTGATCAGGTTATCGCCATCAAGATCAGCGGGGACCAGGGCGACCATTGCTGCGGGCCCAGCGATGACCTCGAATTCCAAGGGGTTTGCCGGGAATTCCCGGGTCCGGTCAGACAACTCTACCGCCCACCGGCCCGCCCTGCTGATGGTCACACCCAGTTCTGCCCGAAAGGACCCTTCGGCTATGAGTACACCCACCTCCGAAGGGAGAAAACTGATTGATCCCGTGAGCGCCTCATCATAGGACACATCTATGGATATGTCGCTCTCAGCGGGTACCGGGGTTCCATAGCGATCTACCAGCTCAATGACAATATGGGCTTCAGCGTTATGCTGAATACCTGTGGTACCCCAGTCGGCAGCAGTGAGAGTAGTTCTGTCCACGTTTACGACCAGGTGATGAGGACTGCCTGCGACAACACCTTCCAGGGTCGTAGTGGTAGAAGGCAGCCCCTCAGCAGAGGCCGTGACCCGAAGTGGTCCTGTCTCTCCTTTAATTGTTGAGACCGAGAATGCAGCCCACCGATTCCTGTCTGAACCTAGATAGTAGGACCGGAATGTACCGTCAGGCGCCAGGGCCACACTGTCAGCAATGGTGCCCTGACCCTCAACCCCGAGAGCTATCTCGAATGCGCCGCTAACCATTGGAGCTCCGCTCTGGTCGAGAACCGCGGCACGGACCACAGATTTAGTGGCCTCATTGACCGGCAGAAGCCTGACCTCGGGGTAGAGGCCGATGGAAGTAGGGGTCTGGGGAACCGCCGCAATGGTCTCCACGCGGGTGGCTATCCCTTCTGTGCCCAATTCAATGGAGTCACGAGCGGGAGAGTTGGTGCCGCTGACCAGAGTAAATGAAGCCTCTCCTTGCTCAGCCCGGGCGCTGGGGTTACCCACCAGTCGCACTGTCCCATTGCTTCCGCCCTGAGCGTAGCCAAGGGTAATAATCCCATCGAAATCTTTAACCGGGTTTCCCTGTTCATCGACAACCCGAACAGCGACCTCATGCCTGTCCACTCCGTTGGCAACCACGCTTTGAGGCGCGCTGACCTCAAGCCGGGCCGGATCGCCGTTAATATAGATAATTCTGGAGGCCTGCAGCTTCCCAGAGCGCACCGCAATGGTCGCATAACCGGATTCTGTGGCCAGGTACCGTCCATTCCGGATCTCGCCCTTATCACAAGACCAGAGGAGGGGGCCAGTGTTCAGCGCCCTGTCATTGGGTCCCAGGGCCTCTGCGCTGAAGAAGACCACATCCCCCTGATGAATCTCTGCGGCACTCTCATGCACTACCAGCCTGGTACCGGCTAAACCGATGCCTCTCTCGATGGCCATGGTGACCCCTGTGGCTGAAGGTACTTGGTAGAAGGCGCGGTGGAGCAACAGTATGAACTCTCCTCGTAGTATGGGGGACGACGTCGACAATGTGCCCACAGACTCCACCTGCTCACTATCCTCACCTGTTGTGTGGAACTGAGTGAGTGTTAGCCCCAACTCATTGGCGACCGCAGTATATCCCACAGGGTAGCCGCCCGAGTCCTCTGCCTGGGTGGTGCGACCTACGGCCCTTACTAGCATTGCCTGCATCTCAGGCACTGTCAGTAGGTCCAGCGGACGCACACTGTCACCTGGGGAACCTGATACAATACCTGCAACAGCCGCAATGGTGAAGTAACCACTATACCATGCTTCAGGGTCACAATCGCTGAAGATACTGGCGCCAGCAAACCGGCGGGCATCTGCGTCCAGACCCAAGGCCCTGACAACCATGGTAACGGCCTCCGCCCTGGTAATCGAGTCCAGAGGACGGAGATCCTCAAGGGAGGTGATGATATCAGCTATCAGAAGATCACTGACAGCCGACGCAAGACCCCTCTCCACAGAAACACCGTCTATTGGCTCTTGGTTAAAGGCGTGGGCCCATGAAGCTGCAGGTGTCATTGACCCTAAAGACACAACGACACCAAGAGCAAGAATGGACGCGATGCGAAATGCCCTCCGCACTCGATCCTCCAGACCACCGATTTTCTGAAGCATCAGTTCCCTCCCCTACTGTAGGCTCTATAGGCATTCTAACCAATTATCTATCAATTTACCATTATAGACTACTGAGTAGTTGAAAATCCAGCCGAATGGGGCGATTCATTTGGAAAGCCCCTTCATCGGAAGGGGCTTTCGAAAGAAACGATGTTCTCCGCAACGACTCTTTCAACTACTATTCGTCTTCTAGAAGCCAGTAACCCGGAATGAGGACCTGTTCACTGTGGTCCTTTACTTCTAACCAGAAGGTTACCGCGCTCTCTCCTTCAGCGAAGGTAAGTGTCTGAGAAGAGATCCCCTCGGGTGATAGCCTCACTTCGGGTCGGGTGAAACCGATGAGACTGCGTAGGGCTGTAGTAGAAAGAGTGATGTCCTCCCCAAGGCTATTTGGCACGGGGTTGCCACCCCAGTCTTGCAGTTCAATCACATAGGGGCCGAAGACGCCTTCCCTTGTGTAGTGGACCGGGTCCTGGTTCCTCAGTTGATTGTAGCAGCTGAACTTGGCCGGTAGACCTGATCTAACCCTTAGAGATATCGTTGAAGAGACAGGACTAACCTGCCCATCAAAGATGGCGCGAATGACACTAGTGCCCTGCTTACCAGGGAGGAAGGTTGCGTGGTATCGGCCGGGTTCAATCTCCGTTACAACAGCAGTGCCGTCTGCTTCCTCTACCATCTCCCCGCCCCCGGCTATAACCTGGAAATCAAGGCCCGCGCTAAACCCACGTCCTGTTAAGTCCTCGCTCATCAGGAGACCATTGCTATCTCTCAACTCAGCCACTATGCTGACAGCTTCATCGTAGTTACTGGATACGGTGCCTACCAGGTGGCCCGTTGATAGATCTCGTGTCTCCAGTTCCAAACTGGCCGCTGGAAATGATATGACAGTGAGCGGACCTGTGTCTGCCCGCAGGTTGCCGCAGGCAACCTCAACAGTGTAGCTGTCGCCCGGATACTGTTGAGCAGAGAAGACTGCCGATACCCTTCCACTGTTGTCGGTGGTCAGCGTTATCTGTTCCTCCCCGTTGATGCGTCCCTTCCCTACACAACTATCATTGATAACCTGGAGTTCGACCTCCTCACCAGCCCTGGGAACCCTGTTGCCAAAGGCGTCTGAAAAGAATGCCTCAATGGTAACAGGCGTTGAACTGGTAATGAATGTCTCCTTGCTGGGGGTGACAACTAGCGCCACTGCTTCCGCCGGGAGAATGCTCACCCCAAAAGAACCCCCGCCTCGTAACCTCTCGCTGGCGTCACTGACGTGGAAGAGCCATATCCCCACATCCTCACCGGTCATGAAGAACGTGGTCTCCTTCATCCCCGCAGCTATTGAGATCGAGCCTACCTGTCCTGGGCTAGTGTCTTCTGTAGTGTGCAGGCTCAGGCGGTCTCGATCGTACTCAAGCTTGAGGGGGATATCTTCGACTGCTGGGACTGGAACCCCGTTTCTATCCATTACCGTTACATTGACCCGCACCTCTTCCTCAACGTTGCCCGAAGCGTGCCCAGCGGCTGAGATCTCGGTATTGATTGCTCTCACATCAAGTTGACGCGGTTCTCCCGCAATCAGCCCTTCCATCTTAACCACTGCTGGTGAAAACCCTGGCGCTGTGACAGTAACGATAACAGGGCCTGGTTCGCCTACCACGGTACGAACTGTCTCCGCGACTGCGTCCCCGCCGATTATGAATGCGCTTCTGTCCGTCACCGAAAGGTTCGACCAAGTCGCCTTGCCAGAAAGGTGGAAGGTAAGCTCGTAGACCCCGTGGAGCATGGGTTCGCCAGCTTGATCGATAATGCGGGCCGACACCGTAGTGGTTGCCGCGGAGTTGACAGGCAGTAGGACCTGTCCTGCCTCCAGACTAATTGCTGTGGCCACCTGATCCACGCTCTCTACCAGGTGAACCCCTTCCTCCAGATCACCGCCGGTAGCCATCAACAGATCCTGACGGTCAGGAGACATCGTGGACCGGATTGTAAAGGAAACTGATCCGGTTTCATCTGTTAACGCGGCCCCATCTACAATCACTGCGGCGTTGTTGCTGTCCTTGTGCTCAAGGTAGAGGGCAATGCCCTCACGGGCCACACGGTTCCCCCCCTTGTCAACGAGATACCCCTTAATCTCATACTCACTAGCGGCGTTGGCAACAACTGTTTCGGGTCCGCTCAACTCTACTCCGTGGGGTTCTCCATATACCGTGATACCGACTGATGCCTCCAGGCGGCCATAGCGGGCAGTAATGGTGGCTTGGCCCGGCGTGGTGCTAATGAAGGCCCCCTGCCTGTCAATGAGTCCGAGGTTGGTGTCCCAGATGACCTGAGAGTCATTGACTGGACGCCCGTCGCCGTCACGAAGGATGGCTTGGAGATGGACCATGGTGTTTACAGGTACGCTGGTGGCATCGGCTTCTATCCACATGGCGTCGGTCTGGTTCTGTGCCCCGAAGACGGACCTGGCCAGCGGTACGGAACTCCCTCTCGGAGGCACGCTGAACACTGCGCGATAGGCCATTAGGGCCACTTCGCCTCGGGTTGCAGGTAACCCGCCAGTAGCGTCTCCAGGCCTTATAATACCGAGCCGGGTTGCTGCGTCCCGATAGCCGCTGGGCCACGCGCCTTTGGCCATGGCTTCGCCTTCATATCCAAGGGCGCGAACAAGCATCGCCACCCACTGGTCGCTGGTAACGTGAGCGTCTGCCGAGAACATCCCCCCGCCAACTCCATTCACCCACCGCTTACTCGCGGCAAGGGCAATATAGCCCGACGCCCAGTGCGCCCCTGAGACATCGGTAAACTGCGAGTGACCCCTGAGAAGCCGCGCAAACTGCTCGAACCCGAAAGCCCGTGTGAGAATGGCCGTCACCTCGGCGCGGGTAATGTAGTCGTTGGGGCGAAAGTTACCTGACGGGTCTCCTGTGATGACCCCCCGTCCATCTTTCACCAGTGAAGCCAAGGAATCCACCGCGTGCTCATAGGGCGTTCCCTCCACATCCCCAAAGGTAGCTTGAGCCACCTGTGTTGAGAATGTTGCTGTCAATCCCACAACAAAAACCGTCAGGCAGACAAGCGCTATACACCGCATCTATCCCTAACCCTCCTTGCCAAACTAACTCCACATCGGTTGACGCCCCTCATGGCACACCCCTTCCACGATCGTTCTGTGACAGTTCAATGTATGCTATGTACTGGGAAAACATCACCAAAAGCAAACCCCCTACGCTGACTAGGCCGTAGGGGGTAGCTTATCTCAATTAGGGTTAGCCAAGCAGTTTTCTGTCCCGCTACTACTGCACCGGGTAGTAGTCCACACCGCTGGCATCCTCGCCAGACTCGGCGATGTTGTGGTCAACCCGGGTCTTCTCCGCCATCCTCTCCTTCAGGAAGGGCTCGGCGGTGTTGGGGAAGAGGGCATAAGAGAGAACATCCTCTTCCTTTTGCATGTAGCGGGCGATGGCCTTTTTGGCCTCATCGTAGCCTGGCTCCAGGAGGTCGGCGGGGCGGCCGTCAATAGGCTCTTCGTCGCCAATAATCTTGCGCCGCAACACCTCGTTAACAGGAGCCGGCGGGCGGCCGTAGAGGCCGCGCAGGTAGTTCTTGACCTCGTTGGTCACCATCTTGTAGCGCTCACCCATAAGAACGTTGAGGGCCGCCTGGCTACCCACAATCTGGCTTGAGGGGGTTACCAGGGGCGGGAAACCAAGGTCCTCCCTGACCCGGGGGACCTCATCCAGGGCGTCGGTGAGCTTGTCTAAGGCGTTCTGCTGGGCCAGCTGGGACCGGAAGTTAGAGATCATCCCGCCGGGGATCTGGTACCTCAACACCTTGGCGTCAACGGTTGTGGAGACATCATAGTCCCCGTACTTGCTCCGGACATCGCGGAAGTAATCGGCAATCTCCGAGAGGAGATCAAGGTCAATGCCGGTGGCGTAGGGGGTACCCTCCAGGGAGGCCACCATGGTCTCTGTGGCAGGCTGGGAGGTGCCCAGGGCCATCGTGGAGATGGCGCAGTCTATAATATCAACCCCGGCCTCAATGGCCTTGAGGTAGGTCATGGCCGCCATGCCGCTGGTATAGTGGGCGTGAAGCTGGATGGGGATCTTCAGTTCCTCTTTGAGGCGGCCGATGAGCTCATAGGCCACAGGAGGGCTCAGGATCCCGGCCATGTCCTTGATGCAGATGCTGTCGGCGCCCAGGTCTTCAAGGCGCTTGGCATCCTTCAGGTAGAGGGCGATGTTGTGAACAGGGCTGGTGGTGTAGACGACGGTGCCCTGAACGTGGCCGCCCTCTTTCTTCGTCACCTCAATCGCCTTCTCCATGTTGCGGATGTCATTGAGGGCGTCAAAGATGCGCATGACATCGATGCCGTTGGCCAGGGCCTTCTTCACAAACTCTGTGACAATGTCGTCGGGATAGTGCTTGTAGCCGACAAGGTTCTGGCCCCTGAGAAGCATCATGAGCTTAGTGTTCTTGACCTTCTCCCTGATTTTGCGCAGGCGGGTCCAGGGGTCTTCGTTGAGGAACCGGATGCAGCTATCAAAGGTCGCCCCTCCCCATACCTCCATGGAGAAGAACCCTACCCTGTCCATCTGTTCCGCGATGGGCAGCATGTCCTCGGTCCGCATCCTTGTAGCCAGAAGGGACTGGTGGGCGTCACGGAGGGTGGTGTCGCTGATCATCGCCGGCCTGGTCTCGTACACCGGCTGTGTCTTCTCTGTCACTTGCTCTTCGCCTCCTTGAATAGGGCTAAGCGCCGCCAAAGGGTGTGAAAATGCCGGGATCAAGCTGAGTCATGACCCCTGCAAAGAATACTACCGTTGCCAGTACCAGGACTACGATCAGCGCCAGCGGCAGCAGAAGCACCGCCAGGGCTCGCCCTGTTGATAGATTGAAGGCCCTCTTTATTGAAATCCCGTAGAGCCCCGCCACCCATATTGATACGCCCAGAGACAGGATGGGTTCCAGTCCTGACAGGGGGGTTCGGCCCAGGAGGGCCACAGGGGCCAAAAAGATTGAGGGGGCCTGGCTGTACCCCATCAGAGCAAAGAGGCGCCGTGGCTGCCCCTCGCCCCCCAGGAGGCTGGCGAAGAGGGAGAAAAAGCCCGCTCCCAGGAACCAGCCCACCGCCCCAAAGACCAGGGTCAGCAGGACGAGGCTCGCGGGGGATACCTGAAAGGGGGCCCCGCCGGTGGTTGCCAGGGCCGAACTGATGCCTGAAACCCCGGTAGCAACCGCGAAGATCAGAACCGCCTGGGCGTGGGATGGCCCATGGGCCAGGCGGGTCAGGGTCTCCCTGGGGTTAAAGAGGATGCTGTAAACAACATCCTGGAGTTCCATTCCACTATTGGTCACGTCGTCGCCGCTGTCGTTTCCTCTGCTGTTGGTATCGGTCAGTTCGCCGTTGCGCTGCACATCGTCTGCCACAGTAGCAATCCTCCCCAACTATCTCGTGGTCAGGCCACCCTCAAGGCCGCTCTCGAAGAGCAGTTCACTGAGGGCGGTCCTCAGGGCCTGGCCCAGGGCTTGGCTGAGGGACTTGGTCAGTCCCAGGCCCAGGAGCCTCTCAATGGGTGTCAGGCGCCTCAGTTCACGAACCTGGTAGTTCTCACCCAGGCCTGCCAGTTCCGCGGCGCGGTCCAGGGCGAAGGTGAAGTTGCCCAGTTCATCCACGAGGCCTGCTTCTTTCGCCTGCCGGCCGGTAAAGACACGGCCGTCGGCAAGCTCAATCACCTGATCCCTGTCAAGGTCCCGGCCGGTGGCAACCTGGTCGATGAACTGCTGGAAGATATCGTTCACCATGGCCTGGAAGACCTCCTCCTCCGCCTCGGTCATCGCGCGGTTGGCGGAGCCGATGTCCTTCAAGGGGCCGCTCTTGAAGACCCGAAAGTCCACACCCAGCTTCTCGTAGAGCTGGCGCAGGTCGGTAATCTGAATAATGACGCCGATGCTGCCGGTGGTGGTCCCGGGGTTGGCCACAATCAGGTCGCTGGCGGCGGCAATCCAGTAGCCGCCGGAGGCCGCCACATCGCTCATTGAGGTGATGACCTTCTTACCGGTGGCCCTGAAGTTCTCCAGCTCCTCGGCGATCTCCTGGGAGGCGGCGGCGCTGCCTCCAGGGCTGTTAATCCTGAGGACCAGGGCGGCTATCTCTTGGTCCTGCGCTGCCTCGGCGATGAGGGCCACAACAGCGTCGGAGCCGGCCACGGCCCCCAGGAGGCTCTCTCCGGAGCCTCCGCCGGCAATGACCCCCTCAATCCGGAGGATGGCCACGGTGTTGGTGGCTCCCCCCACGATCTGCCTTCCGCTATCCTGGAAATAGAGGCCCCCGATAATTGACAGAACAACTACCGCCCCGATGACAGCCATGATAATGGTGGACCTGGACCTCATCTCTACTCCCCTCCAGCCTCTCTGGGCTGTTGGTGTCTGCAGGCGGCCCCAATGAACTCCCGGAACAGGGGGTGAGGCCTGTTGGGCCGCGACTTGAACTCCAGGTGGAACTGGGTGCCGATGAACCAGGGGTGGTCTGCCAGTTCGATGATCTCGACCAGGTTCCCCTGGGGCCAGAGGCCCGACAGGACCATTCCTGCCTCGGTGAGTCGGTTGGCGTAGGCGTTGTTAAACTCAAAGCGATGGCGGTGGCGCTCGTCAATAAAGTCTTCCTGGTAGGCTTCGTGGGTCTTTGTCCCCGGTTTTATCCTGCAGGGGTAGGAGCCCAACCGCATTGTGCCGCCCAGGTTCTCTATCCCTTTCTGTTCCTCCATTAAGGAGATGACGGGATCCGGGGTATTCTGGTCAAACTCCGTGGAGTTGGCCTCAGCAAGGCCGCAGACGCTGCGGGCGTACTCGATGACAGCCACCTGCAGTCCCAGGCAGATCCCCAGGTAGGGGATGCGCCTCTCCCGGGCGTAACGGGCGGCGTTGATCTTCCCCTCAATCCCCCGGAGGCCAAAACCCCCCGGGATCAGGATGCCGTCCACATCTCCCAGATGGGAGTCGAGGGTATCTGGATCGTAGACCAGGTTTCCGGCCCCGTCAGTCTCTTCAAGGTCCTCGGAGTGGACCCACTTGATGTCAACGGCGGCGTCATTGGCGATACCTCCGTGGGTGAGGCCCTCGACAACGCTCAGGTAGGCGTCGTGGAGGGCAACGTACTTGCCCACAATGGCGATCTTCACCATTGTTGACGGGTTTTTGATCCGCTCAACAATGGCCCTCCAGGCGCTGAGGTCTGGGTCTGGCGTCTCCAACTTCAGGCGCTGGACAACGATGTCGTCAAGCCCCTCTTTCTCTAGCAAGAGGGGTACCTCATAGAGGGAATCGGCGTCAAGGTTCTGAATCACATTCTCCGGCGCGATGTTGCAAAAGAGGGCGATCTTGTCCTTTACATCCTGGGTCAGGGGGCTCTCGGTCCGGCAGATGACCACATCGGGCTGGATCCCGATGCCCCGGAGCTCCTTGACGCTGTGCTGGGTGGGCTTGGTCTTCTGCTCGCCAGCGGCGCCGATGTAGGGGACAAGGGTCACGTGCATGTACATCACCTGGTCGATGCCAAGGTCAGTGCGGAGCTGGCGGATGGCCTCCATGAAGGGCTGGGACTCGATGTCGCCCACAGTGCCGCCAATCTCCACCAGGACCACATCGGCTCCCGTAACCTTGGGTACCAGCTGGATCCGCTCCTTGATCTCGTTGGTGATGTGGGGGATGACCTGGACGGTGCCGCCCAGGTAGTCGCCGCGGCGCTCCTTACTGATGACCTCCCCGTAGACGCGGCCAGTGGTGACGTTGTTGACCTGGGCCAGGTTCTCGTCGATAAAGCGCTCGTAGTGGCCCAGGTCCAGATCGGTCTCGGCGCCGTCCTCGGTGACAAAGACCTCCCCGTGTTGGAGGGGGCTCATTGTCCCGGGGTCGACATTGATATAGGGGTCTAGTTTGAGAATGGTAACATTAAGGCCCCTTTCCTTCAGGAGCCGCCCCAGGCTGGCAGCGGTTATGCCCTTGCCCAGGGATGATACAACTCCTCCCGTAATAAAGATGTACTTTGCCAACAACAACAACTCCTTCGGTTTCTTTACATCCTGGTGGGTTGCGATATCCCCAATAGTTCCAGGACATTGGCCAGAACAATCCTGGTGGCGTCGGCAAGGATTAACCGCGCCACCCGCAGGTCCCCGTCGGGTACCAGGACCCTGCAGCTATCATAAAAGGCGTGAAAGGCGGTGGCCACTTCACGGGCGTAATTGGTCAGGTAGTGAGGGGAGCGGGAGGCAGCGGCAGCGGCCACAACCTCCGGCAGTTCCGCCAAGACCTCTATTAACCCCACCTCGGCCTTATTGGTCAGGGCATCGAGCCTGGCCCTGCTGGCCTGGGGTAGGGTGGTCATCATCTTCTCAATGTCGGCAGCGGTATCGCCGGAGAGGGCGGAAGCGGTATCAGCATCCAGGGCGCCTGCGGCCACAGCCTCTTCCCGCCCATGCTCTTCCCACCACTGTCTGATGATGCTGCAGATGCGGGCGTGGGCGTACTGAACGTAGTAGACGGGGTTCTCGTTGGTCTGGAGCTGCGCCAAATCAAGGTCAAAGTCCAGATGGCTGTCGGTGCCCCGCATCAAGACAAAGAAGCGGGTGGCGTCAACCCCAACCTCATCTACCAATTCCTCCAGGGCGACAAACTCGCCGCCGCGCTTGCTCATGCGCACCGGTTGCCCACCGCGGAGGAGCTTCACAAGCTGCACGATGATGACCTCAAAGGCATCAGGGGAAAGGCCCAGGCACTCCATTGACGCCTTGAGGCGGCCGATGTAGCCGTGATGGTCAGGCCCCAGGATGTCGATGATCAGGTCAAAGCCGCGGTTATGCTTGTCCCGGTGGTAGGCGATGTCTGGGGTAATATAGGTGAAGGAGCCCCGCTCATCGCTCTTCACCAGGACCCGGTCCTGGTCATCCCCGTACTCGCTGCTCTTGAGCCAGAGGGCGCCCTCCTTCTCATAGGTCTCTCCCCGTTCTGTGAGGAAGTCTACCACCTCCGCCACGGCGCCGCTCTTGTGGAGCTCTGACTCATGGAAGAAGCGGTCGAAGTGGACACCATAGCGGTCCAGCTGTTCCTTCTGGCCGGCGAGGTTGTAATCCACGGCAACCTGGCCCAGGTAGTTGAGGCGCTTCTCCTCTGGCCACTCCAGGACCGCTTCCCCAGGGCCGTCTCCCTCCAGGATACTCCGGGCGATGTCCTGAACGTAGTCTCCCGGGTAGCCATCCTCAGGGAAAGGCGCGTCCTCACCCAGCAACTGGCGCAGCCGGGCCTCAACGGAGCGGGCCAACCGCAGGACCTGGTTGCCGCCGTCGTTTACGTAGTACTCAGTATGGACATCAAAGCCGGCGGCCCTCATGGTCCGGGCGAGGCAGTCGCCAACAGCTCCAGCCCGGGCCTGAACCAATACCATGGGCCCGGTGGGGTTGGCGCTGACAAACTCCAGGTGAACTCTTGTGCCCCCGCCGTAGCCGCTCTGGCCGTATTCATCCCTGGCCTCGGCGACATTGGTCAGGACCCGGTAGACCCAGTGGGGACGGAGGCGGAAGTTGATAAAACCTGGACCCGCAATCTCAATCCCCTCTACCCAACTGCCCTCGGCGACGATGTTCTTAATAATCGCGGCGGCGATCTCCCTGGGGTTGGCGCCCACCTGCCCCGCCAGCCGCAGGGCGGTGTTGGTGGAGAAGTGGCCGTGGGAGGGGTCCTGGGGGACCTCGATGGCAACGGGAAACTCCGCTTGGACATCCAGCTGTCCTGAGCTGCGGAGGCGGTCAAGGGCCTGGGTTACCAGGTCCCGCACCTCTTCCCTGATCTCCGCCTTGAGGCTGTAGTTTCTGAGCCGTCCGTAATCCAGTTCACCAACTGCCATGGGCGCATACCTCCCGAGTCTAATAGGGCTTGCCGCTATCCATTACTGTCTCCGCTTTTGCTATGAGGAATTTGCCTTTTGTTTGCCGGAGTTCGAGTACGGTAAGATTATACCAAAAAGCAGCGGGCTTTACAGGATTAATTCGATGACTGATGGGCTAGATGACATCTTTCCCTGGAGATATTCTACTGGCGGTTGGTTCGATTTTCCTGAAGGCATTGAGGAGGTTACCAGCGAAAACATCTCTTAGCAAACTTTGGAGGGGTCGCGTAGTGAGTGCTTTTAGAGTGGGCATGGAACGACTGACTGTTCTGTTAGTGATCACACTATTAACTATGCCGTTCCTGGGCAGCGTGGCCCATGCCTATAGACAGGGAATTCGTGTCATTGTTGACGGTCACGAGTTGCTCTCCGATGTGCCGCCGCAAGTTGTTGAGGGTAGAACCCTGTTGCCCCTTCGCTTGGTCTTTGAGGCCCTGGGCGCAGAGGTATTCTGGAACCCCACCAACCAGATGATCATTGTTCTCAAGGATGATACGGAGCTCCTGATGCGGGTAGGCAAACCCATAATGGGGGTAAACGGTGACTTCATGCAGCTTGACGTTGCCCCGTCTATCTACTCCAACCGGACCTTTGTCCCGGTGCGAGTGGTCGCCGAAGCCCTGGGGGCTACCGTTGAATGGAACGGTGATATTCGCGCCGTAGTCATCACAACAGCGAGCGATGGTGACGGCAGCGCTTCCGCTTCCTCTAAGCCCCCTGTTTCCAGCGCCTTAGTTACCGCCGAAGACATGGAGATCATGGTCAGGGCAATTGCCTCAGAGGCCACAGGTGAGCCATTCTTGGGAAAGGTTGCCGTGGGAGCCGTGATAGTGAACAGGGTTATGGACAGCTACTTCCCCAACAGCATCAGGGAGGTAGTGTTCCAGCCCCGGCAGTTCTCAGTCATAGGGGATGGTCGCTTCTTCAGCATCCATCCCACTAAACAAGACTATGAAGCGGCCCGGGAGGCCCTACGGGGAACTGACCCCTCCTATGGGGCATTGTACTTCTATAACCCCCGCAAGACCCGTGATTGGTTTGTTCACAGCCGCCATACCCTGGTTGTGATTGGCGGTCACCGCTTCGCCAGGTAGTCATGGCCCAGTTACCAGAGTAGATCCGGAGTAGATCCGAATGCAGGTAGAGTCCTGGGCACCTTCAGTCCAGGATGTATACCCGTTTCTGTTTCACTCCAAACCTCAAGAGTTCATCGCGAGGGGCATCAAAGAAGAGGTCAATCTTGGCGCCCTTGACGGCCCCTCCTATGTCGGCGGCCACAGCATAGCCGTATCCCTCCACATATAGATGGGTCCCCAGAGGGATTACCTCAGGGTCAACAGCAACAATTCCTTCCCTCAGGCCTAGCCCCAGGTAAGATGGATACCCGTACCACTCGTTGTCAGGAAACTCCCCATAGGCGGTGGCCGTCATCACCATCTCCTGTCGATAGCGGATCTCCAGCCCATCAACAAAGGCGGTCTTGTCACCGGGCAGGGCCTGCCCTTGGAAACGCACCATGAGGGCGGCGGCCTGGGCCCGGGTGAGGGTACCCTTGGGATCGAGGCGTCCATCGCCGTAGCCTTCAATCAGGTGATGATTGACGGCCATGGCCAGGTGCTTTCGAGCCCAGGAACTGATACTGCCAGTGTCGCTAAAGGCCAGGGCAGTCTGGATCTCCTGGTAAGAGGTGTTTCGCGCCTCCAGTTCCATTGCCAGGGCCCTGACGAGAATTGTAGCGGCCTGCTCCCTTGTGACCGGGGCTGACGGCAGGAATAGGCCCTGGCCGGTGGCTGTTGTCTTGGTGGCCCCTTCCACAAAGCCAATTCGATAAGCAAGCTCGACATAAAGATGGGCCCAGTGTTCTGGGCCTGTATCAGAGAAACTGGCCAGGTCCGCATCGGGCACCTGCAAACCGTAGGCCCCTACCAGCATCTTCACGAACTCCGCTCGGGTGATGGCAGCGCTGGGGTCGAAGATGCCCGGGGCCTTGCCGTCGATGATCCCCCTTTGAGCGCGCTCCTCGATGTAGTGGTAGGCCCAGTGGCTGGCGGGGACATCTGAGAAGGTCCCGGGTTGCTGGGCTGTCGCTAGTAAGGGCGATAGTAGCATTGTGACAACCAATGCGATCAACACTGACGGCAATGAGTGAGAAGCTATGGGTATTCCCTCCTGAGGTAATCACGGTTAGACTCTTTGTCAGCCTTTAGTCACTGGAGGGAGGTTTCCCTACACCATAACCCCAGGTAAATAGTGGTGAATCGGGTAGGAGCGGGCGTTGCGCCCGCGGCCCCCCACACCACCCGGCGCGCGGACATGGAGGTCCAAGTGTCCGAGCGCAACAGGACGTTGCGTTTGCGAAGGACCGGTGGACACCCTTACCTTTAGCTAGCGGTAGGTTTGCTGTCAACCCCCGTTCCGGACTTTCACCGTATAGTCATCTGCCCATGCCGGGCGTACCAACATCAATAGAGCGGGAGCCATAGTGGCTCCCGCTCTCTTCCTGCTTGATCCGACGACTCTGAGATGTGAGGACGCTGATTACTAGTCTACTAGCAGTTCATAGTGATCCTTTACATCCTCCAGGAGTTCGAACACGAACTTGAGCTGGTTCCTGGTACCAGGGTCAATATCAGCAGCATCGCTTATGTTGCCCTGCCCTTCGGAAGATCGGAGTTGATGTAATTGGATACACCCCAGCCATAGTTTCGCCTGGGCAGCGGCCTCTGGATGCCCTTTAGCTGCCGCCTGACTGAGGAATAACTCTGCTGCTTCCCAGTCCCCAATCAAAGCCTTGGCCTTACCACGGGTAAGATTGAACATCGGTGTCGTTTCAGGCATCCTTACGCTTGCGCGGATGATCTCGGGCTCCGAGTCTCTTACCCTTAGCATTGCGCTGTAGATGGTTTCCACATGCTTGAGGAAGACCTCCGCATTCTCCCAGTCATCATCTAATAATAGAGATTGGCCCAATATGTAATAGCCCTCGGCAAGGCGTTCGTGATTAGTGACGTCGTGTGGACCCAAGCCTACGGCATCCTTGAGTAGCTGCATGGTGAGTTGCCCATCTCCCTGATTTAGCGCGAACCGCGCAAACCGTGTCCTCACCACTGGATCGTGTGGTGAGACAGTGACAGCTGCAACAAACTGCTGGGCGGCCCGTCTAACAAAAGTGCTTGCTTCTTCACGGTCCTCAGTATTGACTGCCATCTGACTGTAGATGTCGGCCAATCTGGAATGATACTCTGAGGACCATGGGTTAAATGACTCAGCCACCTGTAACTGCTTGAGGGCTGTATCAAGATCCCCGCTGTTCATAGCTTCCACACCCTTAGTAGCGAAAGCTAACCCGCCCAAATACATCGATGATAAGACGACCATGGCAGTAAGCGCGAGAGGAACGAAATACCTCTCGAGTGTGGGTAGAGTGACAAATGCCCTCAACTGCGCAGCTTGAGGCCTACGCGACGTAACCCCATCCACCCAATCAGCAATCCTGTCCAGGAGGGACCTTTCTCTACGCTTGATACCCCCTCCCTTATCACTCATCTGCAGTGACCCGGCTCCGCGCACAACACCAATCAGTGCCCATACGGCAACAGTGACAGCACCAAGTGATAAGCTAAACTCTATGACACTGTGCAGAACCACGGACAGGGCGGCAACCATTGCAGCCACAGGTATCATTGACAATCTGGATTGATCGTCAGCAATCATGCGCCGTCTCACCATCAGGCCTGACGCAAGTAGTGCGACCCAAATGCCCAGGAATACAAGGAACCCCACTGTACCTACCTCAACCCATGTCTGCATGAAGTGGTTGTGGGCCTCGCTAGTCCAGTACCCGTAGCTCTGATAGGTACGGTAGAGATATGTCCACCCGCCCCCGCCAGCGCCAAATACCGGGTAGTCTAATACAATCCGGAAAGCATCCCTGGCCCAGATGAGCCTTGAGTAGGCGTTGTAGTCGGCAAGAGTAATATCCCCTAGCCTCGCCAATACACCTAAAACCTGTACAGTTCGTGTCGTCGCTAGATAAGAAACACCCGCTGCACTGATGAGCGCCACTATAGCCCCAGTGCTTCTCTGAACCAGGAGGCTGGTATTTAGATAGATACCGCGCGCCATTCCCAATCCTACTACAAAGAGAGCGCCAGCCCCTAGCACTGCCAGAAGTTTCGTGGGGCCATCGCCGAGCGAGGAGCTAAAAGCCGGTGCAGCCACCGCTGCACCGACGAGGATCACTATAGTACCCGTCAGCAGCTTCGATCGATATCCCTTAGGTGTAAGGGCGACTAGAGCTAACATACCAATTGGAAGGACGAGGGTCGCCCCCCGTGATGCCGTCAACAGAAACGCTACTGTCATAAAATACACGGCCAGTAGATGCGAGTACTCCCGCCAGTCCTTCAGAGCAAGCAGGTATCCGTCATTATCTCTAGCCCTATAGACTAGTAGCCCTAGACCCAATAGAATACCAATCATCATGAAAGCGGCCATAGCATTGGCGTACTGTAAAGACCCTGCTAATCGCTGTCCCTGCAAGTTGCCGCTTGATAAGAAGATCCCGGCTGCTGAAGTAAGACTGTAGAGCGCTGTAAATACCGTCGAAAGGAATACGCCATACAGAACTAAGCCCATTCTCCTAGTACTGCTCACGAATCGGCTGACGATCCAATAAAGGAAGAACAGTGAAAGATAGAAGACAGCTGTAATGATTGCGGTCTCAAGATCCGCGTATCTGGTCGATGATACCACATAAGCTAAGGCCAGCCCCAAAACAAGCACATCGAGGAGATTCCTGGTTAGAAAGAGCCCCTCCCCTCGAACGCTCGACCTGGTCTGAGGGGCAGTGCTGATGTGCAACCATGTTATCGCCGTTAGAACAACCATCAAAACAGCGAACACCATTTTGTCACGCGGGAAAAACAGTCCGCGGAAGAATGGCGGCAAGAGAAGAGCAAGCAGAAGTAGCCCAGTCAGGATCAATACCTTGTTCTTTTTAACCCAGTCCATACTCAGTCCTCCTTCAACTTAGCCAATTCTATAGGCGCTTTTGATATCCTGCCAGCGGCCGGGTTTAGAGGACTACCAGTTTATACGCGTGTTACCATCGCCAATCCTGACTACCAGGCCCACTGAAAGTCATCTAGCCCGCCAATGCCGACCATGGCGGCCTTCATCTCACGGCAGATGCGCTCCAGGGCGGCCTCGGTCTTTCCCTCACAGCGGGCCACCAGCTTGGGGCTTGTGTTGGAGGCCCTCACCAGCCCCCAGCCGTCGGGGAAGAGAACGCGGGCGCCATCAATGGTTATCACCTTGTGGTGCTGAATGAAGTGCTCTCTCAACCTGTCTACGGTCTGCTTCTTCTGGTGATCGGCGCAGGGAATCCTGGTCTCGGCGGTGGAGTAATACTTGGGGACGGTGGCCATCATCTCGGATAGGGCTTCATCTGAGTTTGAGAGGATCCGGGCCAACCGGGCGGTGGCATAGAGGGCATCGTCGAACCCGTAGTACTCATCAGCAAAGAACATGTGACCGGACATCTCTCCCGTAAAGACAGCGCCGATCTCTCGCATCTTGGCCTTGATGAGGGAGTGGCCGGTCTTGTAGAACTGGGGCTTACCCCCCAACTTGACCAATTCATCAACAAGGGCCTGTGAGCACTTGACCTCAACGATGCAGTCAGCCCCTGGATAACTCTCTAGTATCTCGCGCCAGTAGAGGACCATCAATCCATCACCCCAAATGATGTTGCCCCTGTCATCGACAACCCCAATCCTGTCGGCGTCACCGTCGTAGGCTACTCCGAAGTCTGCCTGGCGCTCAAGAACCAATTTCTTCAGGTCTTTCAGGTTCTCTGATTTGACGGGGTCTGGGTGATGGTTGGGGAAGTCGGGGTCAGAATCACAGTAGAGTTCAATGACTTCTACTCCGAGCCTCCGGAGAAGGTCGGGGGCGGCCACTGCAGCGGTACCGTTGCCGCAGTCAACAACAACCTTGAGCTTCCTGGGTCCCAACTTAATCTTCTTCTCAACCATTTCAAGGTAGGCCTGAATTGGACTTGCCTGCCTCACTTGTCCCTCACCTGAGGCAAAAACCTCCTCTTCGATGCGCCGCCGAAGTTCCTGGATCTCATCTCCATAGATTGTGCCTGAACCAAGGGCAATCTTGAAGCCGTTGTATTCCTTGGGGTTGTGGCTTCCGGTGATCATGATCCCTGGGTCGATGTCATAGAGCTCCCGGGCGTAGTAGAAGACGGGGGTGACCACAAGGCCAATGTCACAGACATTGCAGCCGGCGCTAAGGATCCCGTCGGTGAGATATCCCTTGAGCTCCGGTGAATGGCTGCGGTTGTCATGACCAATAATGACCTGATCGTGTCCAGCCTCAAGGGCCTTTGTAGCAAAGGCCCTGCCCAACGCTTTGACAAAGCTGGGCGACAGGTCTTCCTCCACTATCCCTCTGATGTCGTACTCTCTGAAGATGTGCTGGTTAACTATCATCACTGTTCCCCTCCTCGATTGCCGCGGCCACTTCTTCCCAGATTGAACGATGCTCACTAAAGAGTTCTGCCAGGATAGTGAGACAACCCTGGCGCCACTGATCATCTCTGAGGCCAAGGGCGAGGGAGGCCTTCAGATGCCCCAGGGGGTTACCCGCATCGTGCCTCTCACCCTGGATTGTCTTACCCCAGACTTGACCTTCCTTGGCAAGAACAGCAATTGCATCAGTCAACTGGATCTCGCCGCCGTGACCAGGGGGGAGGCCCTCCAGGATACCGAATATCTCGGGTTGGAGGATATACCTGCCCACAACCGCCATGTTAGAAGGCGCCTCGTCCGGTACCGGCTTCTCGACGAAGAACGGTGTCCTCCAGAGCCCGTCCGCTTGACTCTCCCCCAGTTCGGCAACGCCGTACCTCTGGATCTCATCACGGGGAACAGGCCTCAGGGCGATGATGTTGCCAGCTTCCTGCGGGGGCAGCGAGGCCAATTGGCCTATGGCTGGTTCTTGACCGAAGAATATCTCATCGGGAAGCAGTACTGCGAAGGGACGAGCCTGCACGTGGCTCTTGGCCATCAAGACGGCGTGCCCAAGCCCCAGCGGCTGGCCCTGGCGGATGAAGTGGACAGATGCCCTTTGCGCCAACCCATACCCAATGTCGGCGTCAGGGCCCCACCCGTTTCCCTCCAAGACTCGTAGTAGGTCGGGGTCATAGTCGAAATAATCCCCCATTGAGCTCTTCCCTCGACTGGTGACAATCAAGATATCATCAATGCCGGCAGCAATGGCCTCTTCCACCGCAAAGGATATCAGCGGTCTGGCTAGCACTGGCACCATTTCCTTGGGAATGGACTTGGAGACGGGGAGGAACCTTGTCCCAAGACCAGCTGCCGGGATGATTGCCGTTCTAACATGCATTCCTATACCAACTCCTCAAGCGGTGCGGTGTCCATTCTGCGTTGGCTTTGTGCGAGTTCTCCGTGCCACCAGCCCAGCAAAGCCTTTGAAGGAGCCGCCAAGACTGCTGCAGTTCTGGTTCCCTGATGAAGGTATGCTGGAAGAAGCAACACCAGCAGAAGCCAAGTTTGCCTGGGGATCTGGCTCAACTCCTTGGACCGCAGCTGAAGCGACAGGTTCGGCTCTGTAGTTCCGTGTGTAGATTTACGCCGGCGCCAATATGTAGACTCCCCTTTGTAGTTGCTTTACCCGATTGCAGCCCACCCTCAGACTAAGTGGATGTGATGAAGCTCTATTTCCCCCTAGTTGCATCTACCTCTGTAACTCCAATTCGAGCCTTTTTGAACCATTCCGTGGTTAGCTCAAGCCCCTCGTGCAGGCTGATTTTTGGCTGCCACTTGAGGTTGTCAGATGCCTTGTCGATACACAGGAGGCTCTTTCTGAGGTCCCCCGGTCTCGGAGGACCGTAATACGGGTCAATAGAAGAGTCAAGGGATTGCGCAATCACTCGGTATAGCTCGTTCACATCGGTACCCATTGAGGTTCCGATATTGAAGGCCCCGCAATCAACCTTGCTCGCGGCCGCTATGATATTGGCCTCCACGACATCTGACACGTACACATAATCTCGAATATACCTACCGTCTCCATTGATTGTCGGGCGTTGATTGGCTAGGAAGAGGCTGATGAAGATGGCCACAACCCCGGCCTCTCCGTGAGGGTCCTGCTTGGGACCGTAGACATTCCCATAGCGCAGTGAAACGTAGGGCAGACCGAACTCGTGGTGAAAGAAGTCTAGGTATCGTTCGCCGGTGAGCTTGGCAATGCCGTAAGGGGACTTGGGTTTCAGTGGCGCATCTTCACCGGCAGGATGGGCAACTTCTCCGTACAGCGTCCCGCCGCTGGAAGCAAAGATGACTTTCTTCACCCCGGTCTCCATTGAGAGCTCTAACACGCTCAGTAGGCCCATGATATTGCTTTCCGCATCGAAGAGAGGTTCCCTCACGGAGCAAGAAACTGAGATCTGGGCAGCTTGGTGGAAAACCAACTGGGGCCTGAAGGCCCGAAAGACCTCAGATACCCTCTTCTTGTCCTGAATATCTGTCTGGCAAAAACCATCTATCCCGGGAGGGATATTTTCTAGCCTGCCAGTGGATAGGTTATCCACAACCATAACCTTTGCGCCCCTGGCCAGCAGTCCCTCCACAAGATGGCTGCCTATAAATCCGGCTCCCCCTGTAACCAACGCTCTTGCGCCCTGAATTCTCATTAACCGCCAACTCCCTATCGGTGGCCTGTTTCATCGCCCGTCGCTTGACTCCGAAGAAGCTGCCGCCGCCTCATCCTGGGCCTTAAGGTGCGCGCAGACCCAGCTCTCTAACGGTCGAAGCCAGTCCGGAGTCTCCTCGGTAATCAACTGGGGGAATACTACCGTTCTCACTGTCAGAATAGCTATCTTCAGGTCTTCAAGGAACGAGTGCCCCGCGATATACATCAGGTCATAGCGAAGTTTGTCCCTGGGGTCAGTAGAATAACGACCCATAACCTGGGCAAGGCCTGTTATGCCGGGCTTGGCAGAAAGCCGGAGCCTGTAATAGGGGATCTCGGTGACAAACTCCTTCACGAACTCTGGTCTCTCTGGCCTTGGGCCAATGAGGCTCATCTCCCCTCGAAGCACGTTAATGAGCTGCGGAAGTTCGTCAAGGCGAGTAGCTCGCAGTACTCTCCCCACCGGTGTCACCCTGGGATCTGCCGTCTGGGCCAAAACCGGGCCCGTCTCACTCTCGGCGTTTGGGATCATTGTCCTGAATTTAACAAGGGTGAACTCCTCGCCGCCCTTTCCAACCCGTGTCTGGTAGAAGAACACAGAGCCCTGGGGAGATAATACCTTGATGGCTATTGCTATAAGACATATGAAGGGAAAGAGCAGAAGCAATAGAGTCAAAGATACAACCAGGTCCACTGCTCGCTTTACCACCCTCTGCTCCAATGGGATCGTTAGAGAATCAAAGGTGTAGACAGCGTAGTCATCAATTCTGGTTTTGGCTGTGTTCCTGAGAATAACCTCATACAAGTTAGGTACGAGGTAGAAGGAGACTCCCTCTGCAATGCACTGTTCAGCTATGGCTGCGCGTTCAGCATGGCCCAAGTCAGGACACAGAAAAACTACGTCACTTCGCGAACTCTTGCAATCCGATTGATGTCGCTCCAAAAACATCTTAACTGTGCTGGCCTGCGTGTTATTGGACAATTGAGGAAGAAACTCTGCAACCTCCTGGGCAAAGCCCATGCTTTCAGCTACCACTATCACCCGCCGGTCACGGTAGAGGTTCTTCTCCAAGCGAATAAATACCAACCGCCAAAGGGGGATCGTGACACTGAGCGTCATTGCAGCAACAACAATAACAGACCGTGGAACGGAAGAAGCGCGGAACATAAACAACAGGGCGGTGCTGACCACTGAGGCCAGGAGAAGGCTTACGATGCACGAGATGATAGTATCTACAACAGGCCTGTGTAAATCGCGGTAAGCACGATTGGCGGCTAGAAGACCTATGGTTATTACAACTATGTAAGGAGCAACCAGAAGAAAGTCCCCCAGGTTGCGTGTTGGTATAGGATAACCCAGTCTGAGAGCAAGGAGCAGTAGATGAATACCTAAGACAAGTGCCACATCGCCAAGTATCATCACCACTTCTCTCAGTCTACGGCTTTTGAGCAGCATGGCGCTAATCCTCTCCCCACCACTGTTGATAGCTTTACCTTTTAGTTGCAGCGACTTCTTCCTCCGCCCTTAGTCGACCGTAATCATCTTCAAGGCGAACCACATCGTCAACCTCTGGCGTGGAAACCTCAAAAATCACCAGGTCTGTCTGGGCTTTGATGCGGTGGATTGTGCCGGGCTTGATGTGGATGGCCTTGCCGGGGACTATGGGGACCAGGGTGTCGTTAAGTTGCACAACGCCCGTTCCCTGCTGGAAGAACATTGTCTCGGTTTTTTCTTCATGGTACTGTAGGCTCAAGCTACTGCCCGCGCTAACCTCAAGGATCTTTCCTACATACCGGTCATCTACGGCCCACCATACTTCCCGGCCCCAAGGCTTGTCCACCACACGGGGGGCCCCCGGTACGGCATCACCGAATCGCCACTCCCCGGTATCCGATGGGTCATCCCAGGACACAGCCACCTCACTCGCCAGGATCTTCACCTCCTGCGCCCGGGCCTTCGGAGCAACGAGGATATTGCCTTGCGATTCCACTATTAGCATATCCCTTATACCCAGGGCCGCTACCCTTCTGGTCTCGGCCTTGATAGTTGTGTTCTGAGTGTCCAGTGCCACCACGTCTTCACCTAGCAAGATATTCTGGCTGGGGTCGGACTGCACATGTCTTTCAAGGGCTGCCCAACTCCCGACATCATCCCACCCGAAAACCGCCGGAATGACAGCAATGCTATTAGCCCGTTCCATAATGGCATAATCTATAGAGATGCTCTCAAGGGTGGGATAGATCCTCTCTAATTCTTGGACAAACTGGGGGTCTGTATGCTGGCTCTCGATCCCCGCAATCGGTGCAAGTATCGCTGGCCGACAAGCCTTGAAGGCTTCTCTGATAGCTTCTGTGTTCCATACAAACATACCGCTGTTCCAATAGTAGTCGCCACTGACCAGGTATTCCTGAGCCCGCTCTAGAGAGGGCTTCTCAACAAACCTGTCTACCCTGTACCCTCCCGATTCCAGAGCGGTTGCTCTTTTGATATAGCCATATCCTGTAGCTGGCCTGTCGGGCTTAATACCTAAAGTTGTCAAGGCCCCTTCTTCCCGAGCAACCTTGAGGGCGAGTTGCAGTGTAGTATGAAATGCATCAACATCTGCTATGTGGTGGTCTGCGGGAACCACGATCATTGTAGACTCAGGATCCAACTGATGGGCGATCTGCGACGCTAAAGCTACACACGGGGCGGTGTTGCGTCCCACGGGTTCACCCACCAGGTTCTCTGGTGGTACCTCAGAAACGTGCTCACGGGTCTGTGAGAGATATGACCTGTTTGTTATGACAAATACCTGATCTGGTGATAGCCAGTCTGTAAACCTACGGGCTGTATCTGTGAGAAGACTGTTGTCCCCAAAGAGCTTTAGAAACTGCTTTGGCCTCTTGCTAGTACTAGCAGGCCAGAAGCGAGTTCCCTGGCCTCCGGCCATAATGAAAACAAATAGGTTATCGGTCCTGTATAACATACGCATCCCCCAAGCACAGTTGTCATTTTTATCCCAACCCTCAAAACATTGGCAGCCTCCTCAGTTCTTACTCTTTGACAGGACCCAGCAAAATCCTTCTCGTTTCAGAATAAAGAACCCCTGCTCATCCGCACCGCAAGGCCTGAGCATCCTCATCTCTTCTGTTTGCGCGGAGCAGCGTCGTCCAGTGTATCTTGGTAGACCTTGTCAACCTTTTGCGTTATTTCACCTTTGAATAGCTCGCGTGACAAGGCCCAGGATTCTCTTTGGTGCTTTAACACCAAATGGGGGCTGCCAATGTAATCCGTAATCGCGCTTGCCAAAGCGCTGGGATCGTCAGGGGTAATGAGAGTGCCGCCCCGCGTACCGTCAAAAACCTCTGGTATTCCGCCAACGTCTGCGGCTACAATCGCTCTACCGGCTGCCAGAGCTTCAAGGAGGGCGTAAGGTAGGCCTTCTGTCCTGGACGGCATCAAGAGTACGTCGAAGGTTCGGTAGAAACTACTCATTTTTGCCGGGTATATCAGACCGTGAAATTGAAGCCCGTCGAGGGAGAGACTGTCGGCTCGCGCCATTGACTGCCTCAGCAGGGGACCATCACCAAAGAGATGGACTTGCGGGCACTCTCCCCAGGCCTGCCGGATTTGGGTAAGCGCGTCTATAAGAACATCAATGCCTTTTTCAAGAACAAACCGACCGACAAAGGCGAATACCGGCACCTTCCCATTTACCAACTGTACGGGGGGCGCTGGGGTTTCACTACCGGATACAGTTTCGTTCTGTATTACAGTCACAGTGTTTTCAGAGACGCCTGCCAGAATTAACTCCCTCCTGGTGGCGCGGGATACCGCGATTACTTTCGCATCCCTCGCAGCCTGAGAGTAATAGAAGCACTGATACAGGCGTCGCAACCGGAGGTTAAGTGGAAGCTCACCGTGGGTAGTGGATACAACAGGCGGTGTCAGACTGCCGCAGTGCTTCGCAACAAGAACCGCGATGCGGCCTAGTATAATCGCTCTGGGACCATGCAGGTGCAACAGGCTAAATCTGCCTGACCTGAGAAGTCTCCAGAGCAGCCTGAAGAAACCAATGGTGCTGCTGAACTCAACAAACCTGTGCGCAAAAGTCACACCGCCAAACATGGTTTGAGTCAGTTCCTTCAGGCCTGCTTTCCGTGGGCTAAGAACCGTAAATGAGTACTGAGAACTCAGACTAGTTGTCAGGTCAACTATATGCCTCTCCGCGCCACCAAACCCTCTATTTGCAGCAGCTACCAGTACCTTTGGCTTGGATGTCATTGGGGTTCACGACCTGTCGGCAATACTGTAAGACAGGCCCGAGCCCGGTCGACGGCATCCTCCAGTCTTATTGCCGCCCTGAACTGATCTGGTGTCTCACGAAGTGCTGTCAAAGCCTCTTTCAGCTTGGAGCCGTCAAGTGTATGAAGGTCCATCCAGGCGCCTTCAGGATAGCTTACCTCTACTTGAAAGGCGCGGTTCTTGACATGGTAAGCGAGGCCTATCAGGGGTCGGTTGGCCAGGAAGGCGAAGACCTGGGCATGCAGCCTGGAGCCTATAACGGCGTTGCAGGTCTTAACGGCACGGAGAAGCTTCCGCGGGTCCTGGTCATAGGCCACCCTCTCGACTGTATGGGGTGGCAGTAAGCTCTCAACTTGCTCAAGTATTTCTCTATCACTGATCTGAACATTGCCATTAAGCGTTAATAGCCGGATCCTTACCTCAGGATTCACCCCAGCCAACCGTACAAGGGCCTCTCCAATAGCCTGGGCAACAGCTTGATCCTTTTCCGGTGCCCCTTCATAGATGGTGTAGTAGGGGACCAGAGATACGCCGATTACAAATGCCGCGTCCTCTTCGGCCTCGCCGCTCCCAGCATCAAGTACAGTAGTTGTCGGGTGGTCTCCCGGTAACCCCTGGCTCTCTTCCTCTACCAGAAGCGCCGCCAGATCAAAACCACGCACCACATCATCGGCCGGTAGTCCGCCAAGCTTGATGGCGCGCCCCTGTGATGCTGTATCCCTAACACTAACAGCATCCGCCAGCTTCAGAATGGCTTTGATTAGCAGTCTCCCGGTGTGGGAAGCCACTTCACCGATCCCGATGCCGACCAGGAAAATACGCACACCCAAGAGTCTTAAAGCGCTAAACAAGAGCAACCACTTCACAAGGAAACCAAGGTAGGGGGCTGTTCCAGCAGAGTCCTGCAGACTGGTTCCGCCTACCCACACCAGATTCCTCAGCTTAACTGCCCATCTGAGTACAGAGAGGGGTGACGCTTGGATGACCCGAGGCACACTACCTTCCGGCAGCCTAAGGTCTGAAGAGTGAGCCGCTACGGTGAAGTCTCCGCAAGAGCCGGTTTCCTTGAGAAACCCCCACAACATGGCGTCGTCGCCGCTATTCTGCTTCCCAAAGTAACCAACCAGGAGAGCTTGCAACTGCCAACCTCCCACAATAACGCTAACTCCGCAGGAATATTAACCTAAACCACCCAGTGGTTAACGCGGGGTTCTTGTGCCAAGAAACCCATCCCGCAGGTTCTTTAACAGCGGCAGAATACCCCGTGAAGAACCACCCCTTGAAGCCGCTATTGTCATTAGCCACGAGAGCGGCAGCAGGGGGGACCGCAGACGTCTGGCCGCCTCCAGAGCTATTTTCGCCGTTATCCGCCTGCCCTCTTTGAGGCTCTGGGAAGTGTGGAAATGGCGCCGGTCATGAACCCGGTACTCCACCAGCAGCTTTGGCAAAATGGCTATCTCGGCTTCTAGAGCACACAGGGTAATCGCCCTGAAATCCTCACACTGTGGCAGCCCCTCATCAAACCCTCCTACCGACAGCAAAGAAGACTTGCGATACATCACTGAGCTGTGAACAAACGGGTTGCCCAGCGGCAGCAGAAACTTGGGGTTCAGGCGCGGGCAGACCCGACCGGTGCGCTTCCCTTCAGGGTCTATTAAGTGCACCCAGGAGCCAAGCACGGCTACCGCTGGACGGGATCTCATCAGTGCTTCCTGTTTCCTGAGACGCTGAGGCAACGACACATCGTCGGCATCGTTAATGGCTATCAAATGCCCGGAGCAGTGCTCAAGTCCAAGGTTGAGGGCTCTGACCCTACCTACGTGCTTCACTCTTATCAGTTTGATGCGAGGGTCCCTGGCGCTGAAGGACTCAACGAGGGAAGCGCTTTTATCCTGCGACCCATCATCCACCACAACCAGTTCCCATTCGTCCATAGTCTGTTGACGAATCGACTCGATGGCATCCTCCATATGGGTCTCGCCGTTATATACTGTCATGAGAACGCTAACTTTGGGCATGAGTCACTCCACTACTGGCTCTCGGCTGAGCCACAAGGAACCATATAAAATCCCCAGAGCCACCCAGAAAAACCGGAAGTTGTAGACGTCCAAGAAAAGCCCCTGCACTGCAACGCCGAGGAGTATGGTTCCCAGAAGGATGGCATTCCGCTTCCGCCTGTGATCTGTTGAGGTAACTGCCTTGTAGACAAGCCGGGCGGCGTCACCAAGAATCGACAGGAACAGAATTGGGGCCGCGATTCCCAGTTCCGCTGCCAAACCAAGGTATGTCTGGTGAGGATAGGTTGCAATCGACAAAGAGTAGCGTTCTAACTGCGCCGCGGAATACAGCCTGAAGTTATCCCGTCCAATGCCTAGCAGTGGATACTCTCTACACACCTGGTAGGCCGCCTTCCATAGCGGCAGCCTACCTGTAAAAAAGTCGCCACCCGGGACCACGCTTGCTTTGAGCCGTCCCAACAGGGAGTGGGGGCTACCAGACAGTGTTTTTACGGTATAGTCCAGAGCAGCAACGAGAGCGATGAAGGCAGCCGTTAATTTGGCCGTGAGCCCTGGCGAAAGCCGCGCGTTTGCCAGCACCAGGCCTACTGCAGCCATAAGAAGAAAAAGCAGGCCCCCTCTCGAGCTTGTGGCAACAAAGGCCGCTAGCAATATCGCCCATTGCCACCACGGGTAACGGCGCGCACTGGACTGTGATATGGTCATAAAGATCATGCTAGCCACCAGGTAGACTGCCAGCATGTTGGGATCTCCCAATGTACTGGAGGCTCGAACACCCTTCATCAGGAAGGTCCGCTGACCCAGCAGCGACAGCGCCACTCCCACCAACCCAATTCCCGCGATAACCGTTGCCACGTAGCCCCAGAGCCTGAGCAGCTTTTCATGGTTGGCTAACAAACAGCCGTGCAGAAAGACAATGAAATAGGCGGCAACAACACCCCACTTGCCAATACCCGTAACTATGCTTGCGGCTGGTTGGTCCAGAGCATGGGTTGCGTAAAGTCCGGAAATAAGCGTTAAAAGCATTAGCAGTAGGAGGGCCCAAACTGGCCAAGGAACGCTATCCCACTGTTTCCAGCCTTGGAAGCGGAATAACCTCAGTAAAACCAGGAGAAGAGCGATAATTATTACAAGATCAGCAAGTGAGATGCGAATTCTAATCAACCAGATGACAGCAACACGGACTGGAATCAGGATAATCGCAAGTTTTATTAAGAACTTGATGGCGCTGTCAACGATTAGCTCCACGTAATTGCTCCTTGAACCAACGATAGGTCTGTTCGATCCCCGTCCGAAGAGAAGTTGAGGGTCGCCATCCGAGGTCGGAAAACTTACTGACGTCCAGCAGCTTGCGGGGTGTACCGTCTGGCTTGGAAGGATCGGTGACAATCTCACCGTCAAAACCAATCACATCGCATACAAGCCCGGCCAGGTCGCGGATGCTGATGTCCTGACCCACACCGATGTTGACAATTTCAGTGCCGCTGTAGTTGTCCATCAGGTACACGCAGGCATCTGCCAGGTCATCGACGTAGAGAAACTCCCGCTTAGGCTTGCCTGAGCCCCAGAGTACCATCTGGGCTGCCCCCTGCTGCTTTGCTTCATGTGCCTTGCGAATAAGGGCGGGCAAGACGTGGCTCGTTTCCGGGTCGAAGTTATCACCCGGCCCATACAGATTGGTAGGCATAGCACTGATAAAGTGTGTCCCGTACTGCTTGTTATAAGCCTGGCACATCTTGATCCCGGCGATCTTGGCAATGGCGTAGGCCTCATTTGTGGGCTCCAGCTCCCCTGACAGGAGATACTCCTCTTTAATGGGTTGTGGCGCGAGCTTTGGGTAAATGCAGCTGGATCCCAAGAACAACAGCTTCTTCACACCATGGCTGTGGGCGGCGTTGATAACATTTAGCTGAATGGCCAAATTGTCCCGGATGAAATCAGCGGGATAGGTACTGTTGGCCAGGATCCCCCCCACTTTGGCAGCGGCGAGGTAAACGTAATCCGGTCTTGCTTGCTCATAAAAGGCTTCTACCGCGGTTTGATCTGTCAAATCCAGTTCCTGGCGCGAACGGGTTATCAGATTTTTGTATCCTCCTGCTTCAAGCCGCCTCAAGATGGCGGACCCCACCAGGCCCCTGTGCCCGGCGACAAAAATCGCCGCCTCGCGGTTAACCCCCGTCTGTGGGTTAGACATCGTTGGACCCCCTTGATTTGACAGCATGCCCGGCCTCCGCCAGGGTTCTCTCTTGCCTGGCTAACTCGTAGTCGTGTTCTACCATGCGCCGAACCAACTCGTCCAAATTGACCTCTGGTGACCATCCCAGCTGCTCACGGGCCTTACTGGCGTCGCCTAAGAGGATCTCTACTTCCGTCGGTCTAAAGTAGCGAGGGTCAATCTCTACATACTCTTCCCAGTCAAGGTCAAGGAGAGAAAACACTTTCTCCAGAAACTCTCTAACTGTATGGGTTTCACCGGTGGCCAACACGAAATCTTCTGGCTTATCCTGCTGCATCATCAGCCACATACCCCTGACAAAGTCCTTCGCATGACCCCAGTCCCGCTTGGCATCGAGGTTGCCCAGGTACAGCTTAGACTGGAGCCCAAGCTTAATCCTGGTGGCCGCGCGGGTAATCTTGCGCGTGACAAATGTCTCTCCGCGTCGTTCCGACTCGTGGTTAAACAGGATACCATTGACGGCATAGAGACCATAAGCCTCGCGGTAGTTAACTGTTAACCAGTGGGCATAGACTTTAGCAGCGGCATAGGGACTCCGGGGATAGAAGGGCGTTGCTTCAGACTGGGGCGGGGGAGCAGCACCAAACATCTCTGAGGTGCCTGCCTGGTAATAGCGCATCTCCTTGCCTTCGGCCTCTTGGATGTCTCGCACAGCTTCCAAGAGCCTGAGAGCGCCCAGTCCGTCCACGTTACCGGTGTATTCCGGTTGATCGAATGATACCTTGACATGTGACTGGGCCCCCAGGTTGTATACCTCGTCGGGGAGAACCTTTTGCAGGATCCTCCTTAACCCGGGCCCATCAGTCAAGTCCCCGTAGTGTAAAAACAACTGAGCTTCAGGGTCGTGCGGGTCCTTGTAAAGGTGGTCGATGCGGTCTGTGTTGAATGTGCTGGCGCGTCGGATAATGCCGTGTACCTCGTAATCCTTGCTCAATAATAACTCCGTTAAATATGAACCGTCTTGTCCCGTAATACCAACGATTAATGCTTTCTTCACGATACACCGCCTCTCACTGTTTCTACCTTGTCTGTCATTATTCGGCGAGATATCTCAGAAATCCTTTTGATGATTACCGGTCTGCTTCAAAAGCCCCTTTAGCAGGAGTATCCATTCTCAACTCGAATTCAGTATACGAGGTAGAGTGCGTCTAAGAACTTCTTTTCGTCGATAAGACCAGGAAGGACGATTAGCCTTGCGCAAAGTTACAATAGTGACGGAGTATTTCGGGTTGGACGATTCTGCGACCGGAAAGCTAATGTCACAACTGGCGAGTCGTTTGGTCCATCAGTTTAAGGTGCAGGTCATCACTGGAAAATCCGTCCGCCAGGAGACTCCCTCGGCCGGCAATATCAGTTCGAGTGATGATCACGTGGCGGTGGTGCGGTTGCCGTCGACACGGTTGCAGAAGCAGCACTTTGCCTTGCGATTGTTAGACTGGTTCACGTTTATTGTTTTAGCTTCAATACGGCTTCTGTTTACAGACCGTAAGGCCGTGTTGTTGGTCTTAACTAATCCGCCCACCCTCCCTGTGGTTGGATTGATCTTGAAGGCCCTACGCAAACAACCCTTCATCTTGGTTATCCATGATGTTTACCCAGACATTGCCATAGAACTGGGAGTTGTAAGAGACGGCCTGATCACTCGGATGTGGAAAGCAATAAATGGGTGGGTTTATGCTGCCGCTGACAAAATAGTGGTGTTGAGCTCCACCATGAAAGAGGCCGTGGAAAGACAAACCCAATTCGGTGCTAACGTAAACAGCAAGATATTAGTCATACCAAACTGGGAGGACCCGAATTTCATTGTTCCAATTGAGAAAGCCGCAAACCCCTTCTCACAACAACACGGCTACACCAGCAAACTAACTATCGTATATTCAGGAAATCTTGGCCTTCAACATGACCTAATGACCCTACTGCACGCCGCCAAAGGGCTAACTGACTATCCGCTCAAGTTTGTTATTATTGGTGATGGCGCGCAAAGAGGACGCCTTATGAAATATGTTCGGGACCATAAACTCCCCAACGTCGACTTTCATCCTTACCAGCCTTCAGAGAAGGTGCCAACTACACTCACTTGCGGGGATGTGTTGGTAGTCACGACAGACGCCAGGGTAAAAGGTTTGTGTGTCTCTTCGAAGCTTTACAGCAGTATGGCTGCTGGGAGAGCAATTCTAGCAATTTCCCCACGGGATACAGAGGTAGCAACTACCGTTAATCGTGCTCGCTGTGGATTTGTTACAGCTCCTGGCGATGACGATGCCGTGATTAAGCACGTAATATCCTGGCTTGCACACCCCAAAAGTGTAGCGGCTATGGGCTCAAGAGCCAGGAGCCATTTTGAGAGCTTCTACACCATCGATCGGGCTGTAAAGGCCTACGCAGAGGTACTAAACCATTGCCTCCCGAACTGATGCTTCTGTCGGCTAGTTGCCCCAGTATAATCGCTGAGCTTCCTCGTATGCCTTAGGGAATTAACGTAAGCCGCCGACATCGCCGCTAAAACCCAGTAGTTTAAGTCAACAATTCCAGACCGGTAAAAACTCATGATAAACGAACTCAAAAGAGCGTAAAAGAATGCCTTGACTATCGGGGATTCTCGCTTTTCTTTGAACAACTTTCGAAGGATTGTGAAGAAGATACCGAGGTACGCCACAAATCCAACCACACCGGCTTCAGCCAAAAACTGTAGGGCGATGCTGTGAACCCTGTTTAGACTATATGAATATGAAAACGGTAACTGCAGGACCTCACTAACATTGACATGAGGAATCTGACCCAGTCCTATGCCCACAATAGGATTACGTACCCAGATGCTAAAAGCAGTAAACATTCTCAGCAGTCTGACCCCGGTGGACCTGTATGCGATAGACTCAAATCCAAGCTCTGTGGCTCGCCAGAGATCCCCCAGTCTTTCAAAGCCTGTCAGAAACGCCGGTTGGATAAAGACTACGATCAGGCCAACCCCTAAGAACAGGGCAGCCAACCTGCCGTGTTTCCCTAATCCATGCTCAAGTAACATATAAAGGGTGAAAGTCAATGTCACTGCGATATATCCGACCAAAGAGAACGCTAAGACCAGGCCAATCGAGATTACTAAGAGTTGGATTGTTCCCTTTCGACGGATCTTCTTTTCGGCGTAAAGAACTATGAGAAAAATGGCCACTGGCAACAAATAACTTGCCAGGAACGCCGGCTCACGAAACACTGAGGATGGTCTTATATACTGACCAAAAGTTCCGCCTCTCATACCACCCGCCGATATAGTAGGGTTTGTTAGCGGCAAATATGAAAGCGGCCACCCCAGGTTCCTGGCTAAGGTTTGGTAAATGCCGTAGAGCGCAACTACAGAACTTGTAGTTAGCCAAACTTTTACCATCCCATCTAACTCTTCAAGAGATCGAACCTGTAGAACCATGACAAATATGATCAAGGCAAAAAGAAGCTGCAAGAATAACGTAACAAAGAACCCCACATTGTCAACCTTGAACAAACCAACCAGTGACCACAGGATTAGACCAATGAACCAGAGCAATGAGGCATCTACTACGAGTTTCGCTCTATTGACCAGCAACAAGATTGAAAATGCCACGAGTAATGACCCAATTAACCAATCCGGTCTTCCTATAGGGTAACCGACAAGCAAGAAGAAGCTAAATCCATAAAACGGTAATGATATGATAAACAGCTTCATCAACAACTTCTTCATGATAGCCCTCTCCGATACTGGAAACGTCCAACCCACGACTCTGGCCCATAGTATACATCTGATATCTCGCTAGACAATTCGCGAACAAGCTGCACCTCGTCGTGGGTCAGGCTTTGAACCCAATGGCGTATGCTTTGTCGACTATTCCTTTTGAGTTTGTGGATGGCTGAGCCCGCTGCAACAGGATTGGTTTCGTTTGTGAACTCTTCGACTTTTTTGAGAACTGAGGCGTTCGGCTCTAGATCTAACCCCTGGAACATAAGCTCGACTTCCTTCTGAGGATGCAGGGACAAGTCCTCCAAACGGAAAACCTGAATTCCCTCGTTTTGTTCGGAATAAATCGTCAGGACTTTGTAAACGCATTTCCAGAGAAGAGCTGCCCGTTCCACTAACGTTTCTGCATTCCTTAGTTTTTCCTCCTCGTTCGCCAGGTACTTCTTTACCAGTACTCGTTGCTGCAAAATGTCGGAAACAGGAAAATCCCAAGATAGTCGTTTCAGACTACTGACAAAGGCAGCTGGGTGTCGGACCATTACCACCACATCAATACCAAAGGTCTGATGCAACCATTCTGAGGCGAGGGCTGCAAGAGGATCCTTTAATACGAACCTCTTAACAAACGGATTGAACTTATGCAAACGATACTGCCAATCCAGCTTGCTCTTGACGAGATAATGACGGACAATTGTCTTTGACCATTGATCCTGTGAATTAGGCATCTTGAAAGAGGCTCTGTAATTCAATAGGTCATCTATAAGTTGCGCAAAGCCCGCTTGCCCAGCAAGCTCTCGGTTTACATACTTGTACCAAACGTCTACCTGTTCTAGACCAAATTCCTTGTTAAAGGGTTCGTGCAGGTAGCCGTAGCCAGGGGCTTCGGATAGAATCTTGCCAACCAATGTGGTACCACTCCGATGAGACCCCGTAACTAGAATGTGATCACGTGGCAAAATAATCAGCCTTTCTCCTACGTTAATCCTTTAAGCCTGAATCCTTCTATAGCTGAGCTCTTGTAACTGGTTAATCATCACTCCATATATCCCAGATCCTTTAACCTTTGTTTAAGTGCGTCGTTGAGACCCTGGTCAGACTCAGCAACGCGCTCCCTCTCTTTGTCAGAGGTCATGGAAAGGTAAAGCTCCTTGAGGTAGCCTACTCTTTTGGGCTCTGCACGGCTCAGATCTGTACGCTCTCCCGGATCGTCCAATAAATTGTATAGTTCATCTGACCCGTCAGTTCCATGAATCAACTTAAGTGGGTAGTCAATGACGCTAAAGGCTCTACAAGGGTGTACATCGCTCTCTGCGACTATAGCCCGTCGTCTTTCAGGGGTTCTTGAGAGCAGAGACTTTCCGCGCAGTTGAGATAAGACGTCTGTAAAACCATTATCTTCACCCGAACCTACAGCCTGCACGACCGTGGGAAAAACATCGAGGAGGGATACTGGAGAGTCAACACGTGTTATCTTATCTGCACTTTGCCGCGATACAGATACGGCCGGTAGCTTTACCATTAAAGGGACTTGAAGTAATTCGTTGTAAAGCTTATGTTTATGGCCGTATTGGCCATGTTCACCAAACTCGTCGCCGTGATCTGCAGTAATGATAATAAGGCAGTCTTCCCAAATCCCTTGTTCCACCAACCCCTTAAAGAGGTCTCCCAGTTTCTGATCCAGCCGAACAACTTCCTGATCGTAGTGCTTTCTGAGAGCCCGGGCGTCCGCCGACGAAATATTATCACGTATTGCCTTTTGCCACAAAAACTCCGAGCGAAGCTTATTTATCCAACTGAACTCACGGCCCGCTGCGTAGTAAGGCCCGTGGATATCCATATAATGCGTCCATAAAAACAGGTTTGTCGGCACATGTTCTCTCAGCAACTCCAGGGCCTTCTGATTGACGACATCTGCAGTTTCGTAAGGGGTTTTCCTTAATAGCCGGGCAATCTTCTCAACGAAGACTTCAAGAGATCCTTTTAACCCCAAAATGGACGGCTCTTTATAAACATCAAAACCCTGTTGAAACCCAACATCACTACTCAGCAGCGGGTTAGTATTGATACCTATGGCGGTATATCCATTCTCGCTAAGGTACTGAGGCAGAGTGGTGGTGTTCTTGATATAAACTCCCTGAAGGTTCTCGTGGATATGATAAAACTCAAGGTCGCTTGCTAGTTTTGATGTGAAAAGTGAAGCTACCGAAAAAGTTGTAAATGGGGCTACAGCGTAGGCCCGGGTGAAGACCATGCTCCTCTCCCGAAACCACGTGAGGTTGGGTAAGTCATCGCCTCGCTCCAAGGCATCTGCCCTAAGCGAATCAATGGTGATTAAAAGTATATATTTAGGGCGCTGTACTCTTTCCCTAGAAGCATTTGTCATTAGCAGTGCTCCTCCCCCTGGATCTGCTCTAGTGTTCCTTTCAAGATTCCGCCCCAAGAATACCTGGCCTTAGCAAAACCCTTGGCCGACGCTATCATCGCTTCTACATTAACGTCATTATTCAAAATCTTTGTAACCGCGTCTGAAAAAGGTCCTGTACCCTCCCGTACAAGTAGATGCTGTCTATCGTCCACAGGAATGCCATGTACGCCTACAGGTGTGGCAACCAGGGGTCGTTCCATCGCCATCGCCTCAAGGATTTTGAGTTTAGTGCCTCCCCCTTTATTGAAAGGCGCAACAACCACCTTCGCTTTCTCGTAAAAAGGCCGGACATCTGGTACTGTTCCAGTTACTGAAATACCTTCGTGGTTTCGCTCAAGATTTCTAATGAACTCAGGAGGTCTGCGACCTACGATGAACAACTTGGCCTTGGTTTTCCTGTGAAGCGCCGGAAAAACGTGCTCTACAAACCATACAACGGCTTCCTGGTTCATGGAGACCTCCATCGAACCAACGAAGACTATGTTGTTTGGCATATCGGGGCTCCACCTACTGCTTGGTGTAAAATAGTCGAGATCTACCCCGTTCGGGCTGACAATTGTCTTAGTGTACTTACTCTTTTCCAACTGCCTCCGAGTCCAAAGAGCGTCTTCGCTGGAAACACTTAAGATCACGTCGAACATCGACATCTTCCTGACGGCTGACATTTTGAGATTAACAATGTTTTTCCATGCCAATGTTCGCGACATAGCCGAGCCGCTGTTTAAGAAGCTTTTCCAGTACAAAACGTCGGCATTGTGTTGGTCCAACAACATTGTGCCAAGATGCTCACGGGGAAGACCCTCGACAAACTGGGTCATGTTCAAAAAGTGAACCCATGTAAGGTCAAACGATGTCTCCTTCACAATTCGCGCAGCTTCTTGTCTAAACTCCGGGGCGTGAAAGCGATTAAACCTATATGGCAAGAAGCCTACAAGCGTCCGGAGGGACGCCTGAAATTTCGTGCGTTGGTTAGGTACAATGACCCATTCTATGGACTGGGCAAACTGCTCATTAATGGGGGGGGCGTCAAATCCCTCCCCAGTCTCTTTAAAAGCGATCACTGTAACATCATTTTCCCTGCTTAGCCACTTGAGGGTTTCAGCAATCCTTATCCGGGACCCGTTGTTAGGAGGGTATGGAATTGTTGGAGACAACATTAAGACCTTCACTTGTCCTCCAATCTCCTCTACACCAGGTTGCGGCTTTTCTCAATCAGTTGGTTGTATATTGTCTTAGTCTTAGGAACAGATGGCAATCTTACGAGAAGTGCTCTTGAGAAGTCAAAGGTCATTAGCTGAACCAAACCCCGTAATCTCTGGGGCACGCCCGACAGCAATCTACAATACATCCGCGATCTGGGTGGAGTACCATAGGACCTCGCTACACACTGCGCTTCTTTCATCATCTTCTCGCGACCACTTAAGATTTTTCTGGTAGCATGGTTTCGGTCGGCGGCGAGCACTTTGGGGATGTGCAAGAACCTCAGGCCTTGTGAAGCCAGACGCAACCAATACTCGTAATCCATTGCATAATCAAGACTTTCGTTCAGCTTATACTGTTTGACCACACGGGCCCGCAGGAATAAAGCCGGTTGTTCGATAAAACACCCATCTAATAATTGGTCAAACCTAAAACTCGGCACCGACACTATTCTGAGAAGCTCGTTCTGGCTGTTGACCAAAGCCACATCGCCATAAACAACATCGACATGGGGATGTGCTTCGAAAACCCTTTTAACTGTGGCCAAAGTACTGTCGAACAAATAAAAATCATCGGAGTTTAGCCAGCCGATGAGGTCACCTGAAGACATTGCGAAACCCTTGTTTACCGCGTGAGCCTGCCCCCGGTCTGGTTCGGAAACCCACTTAAGCGGGTAATCTTCCAACTTGGAAAAGGAGCGGAGAATCTCAAGTGTTCCATCTGTAGAGCCACCATCAATGACGAGATGCTCGTACAGGTCCTCCCCTTGGTTCTGCACGCTTGTTAAAGTGTCGGTAAGGAACTCACTTTGATTATATGATGGGGTTATTACTGAGAACGTCAGCTGTTTCTTCCCGGACACGGTAACAGCTCTATCTTCTAAGTTATTTGCTTGAGGCATCGTTGAACCGTTTTTATTCACTGAAGGAAGCGCTCCCCTCAACAGCCCTACTAAGGGAATGGTCAGGTCCGTGCATATCAATCTTTGAATCCAAGTTGGAATCCTGCAAAGATCGATGAGAAACTGATTAAATGCGCGATAGTCATCGACTCCATTTGATAATATTCTCGTCGTCATCTGGCGATTCCTCTTACATGGAGAGCATACTCCTTGTACTATGAAGTTAGTTGATGTTCCATCAATCGTCATCAAGTGAAAAGGAACCTCGGGTGTAAGTGGTTAATAGCATCCGCGGGGGTGGGGAGTCTCGTCTACCCTCCTTGGAAAGCCAAAGAGCTGTTCCGTGATGTAGACTGCTACCCCGCGCTTGCGAGGGTTACGTCAAAATCGTCCTGTAAAAATCGGGTGGTCCGAGTTACGATTGAGTTAGTCCACATTCAATCGTGAAAGGAGCTCAGACCACCTATGAAGAGGATACCACCAAGTGAACGCATTAGGGAAGAGGTTGAGCAGTTTTTTCGGGAAGGAATAACCGGAAATAGCGAGGAGAGCATCACGGGCATGCTGCTGCGTCTGGGAGCTCAGCGTCTGGTTCAGGAGGCCCTGGAGCAGGAAGTCACAGACTTTCTGGGTCGGGGGTATTACGAACACCATGGGCAAGAAACCGCCTTTCGAGGTCATCGCAACGGCTATGAGCCGGGTAAGATGCCCACCGCGGAAGGGGCCATTCCTGTGTACATACCGCAGACACGGCGTACCCCGGAGCCTTTTCACTCGACGTTATTGCCGTTTCTGCGCCAGAACACCGAGGCCCTGAACCGGCTGGTGTTGGAAATGTACGCGCGGGGGCTGTCTACCCGCGACATTGAGGACACCTTCCGGGACCCAAAGACCCAGGAGTGTCTTCTAAGCCGCACGGCCGTCAGCCAGCTTACCGATGACCTGTGGGAGGAGTATGAGACCTTCATTGAGCGCGATCTTTCCGGGTTCAATGCCCTGTACCTGTTCGTGGACGCCATCTATGAACCGTTACGGCGTGCTGGTTTGCGGGAGGGTATTCTGTGCGTCTGGGCCATCCTCCAGGACGGTCGCAAGGTGCTCATTCACGTGGTGCTAGGAGCCACGGAGAGCTACGCGGTGTGTCTTGACTTATTCCGGGATCTGATACGGCGCGGGCTACCAATGCCGCTCAGCGTGACGTCAGACGGGGCACCTGGCCTCCTACGCGCCATTGAGGAGGCCTTTCCCCAAAGCCTGCGCATTCGGTGCTGGGCGCACAAGATGCGCAATGTGCTGGAGAAGGTACCACAGAGTGCACGAGAGGAGGTCAAGGCCCATCTGCAGACGGTCCGGGATGCACCCACCCCAGAAGCGGGAGTACAGGCCGCCGCAGACGTGCTGGAGCGCTTTGGGGAGGAGTATCCGTCCGCGATGCGCTCGTTCAGTCTGGACCTGGGGGCAAGCCTTGCTCATCTGCGGTTACCTATCGCTCATCGCAAGTACGTGCGCACGACTAACCTGATTGAACGTAGCTTTGTAGAGGAACGCCGCCGGACCAAGATCATCCCCTACTTCACGACAGAGAAGAGCTGCCTGAAACTGGTGTTTGCGACACTGTGGCGAGCCAGCGAGCGGTGGCAGAGGGTACGGATTACTGAACTTGAGCAAAAACAACTGGACGTACTGGCTAGTGACCTGGGGCTTCGCCCTGGCCCTGAGGGGGGTCCGGGCAAGAAAACGGAGCAATATCGCGAGAAATCGAGCCCGGCTGCGTAAGAGGGGGACTACCCGATTTTACAGGAGATCTGGGACATTACCCTTGCGAGATTTCTCGAATGAGCACGTTGAGAACACGGCCAGACTGTGTGTCTCGAGTTGACAAGGTTGAGACTTGCAAGGGAATGCGGGCCACCCCACATTAACCACAGGTTGGTGAAGTCCATGTACTATGTCGGGTTGACATCGCCAAACGAAACTACCAGGCTAGCCTGCTGGATAAGCAGGGCAGGCAGCTGCTGATGATGTCTTTTGCCGACACGGCAGCAGGCGACAAGAAACTCCTTAAGGCTGTGTCTGCTGTGCCAGAGTCTTCGGTGACTGAAACTGAGTTCTGCATGGAAGCCACCGGTCACTGCTGACTACTTCTCTACTGCTTCTTGAGGGACTAGGCTTTGAGGTCCATGTGATTAACCCGATCCAGTCAGACTCAGCCCGAAACCTCTACATCCGTAAGAGCAAGACAGACAAGAAAGATGCTTTCATTCTAGCAGACCTCTTGCGTATGAACCGGGTGACCAGCACCAAGTTGGCTGAAGAACCGGTTCTCAAGCCTTCAGTATAATGACCCCACAGGGAGCTTGACAGGAGTCTAACGGAGGGTTCTCATTCGCTCATCACGAAACTGAGAGCATCAGTATGGAAGGGTGAGCGGGATGAATGAACAGTCAAAGGATGATCAGAAGAGACGGCGGTGGACTACCCGGGCGAAGATAGACCTTGTTCTGGAGGGGCTGAAAGGCGAGCTGACGGCGGCAGAGATCTGCCGGCGAGAAGGCATCACCCCTTCGATGTTCTACGAATGGAAGGAACGCTTTCTGCAAGGCGCTGAAGAGAACCTGAAGCACGGCGGGGGAACCCGGCGGGAGAAAGAGTTGGAGACGCAACTGCGCCAGGCTCAGCAAGCGTTGGGGCGCACCACAATGGAGCTTGAGCTGTACAAAAAAAAGAGAGTTGGTTCACAGCCAGCGGCCGAAGAAGTAGTCAAGTTAAGTGCCGAGCTGGCGGGCAAGTACCCGGTCACGATGATCTGCAGGGTGATGGGCATTTCCCGCAGCGCATTTTACCAGGCCAAGGACCGTCTGGAGAACTCCGGGGGTGGGTGTACCCGGCAGTGCAAAGACGAGGAAGAGGTACTCAGGCGCATCCGGACGATACTCCAGGACGAGCCCTACTTTGGCTACCGCCGTGTCTGGGTAAAGTTACGATACGGGAAGGACCCGGTGTTAATCAATCGCAAGCGGGTGCAAAGGATCATGCAAAAGTACGGCCTACAGGCCAGGGTAGTGCGATATCAGGCAGTGCGCAGACAGCACAAGGGACGGGTTACGACCAGTTATCCGAATACGCTCTGGGGTATGGATATTACCAAGATCTGGTGTGGAAAAGACGGCTGGGCAGCTCTCTTCGCTGTGGTTGATCACTGCACGCGAGAAGCAATGGGATTGCGCTTTGCCCTCGACGCGAGGGCTGAGCGCGCCAGAGAAGCCTTGGCTGAAGCAGTCAACTACAGGTTTGAGGATCCAAGACAGGTTCCCAGTGATCTGGGGGTTAGGGTTGACAATGGGTCGCAGTTCGGGGCACGGGCGTTTCTGGATGAGATCAACCGTTTGGAAATAAAACTGAGCTACACCCCCTACCGGTCTCCCCAGGGGAACGCCATCGTAGAGCGCTTCTTCAGAACCCTGAAGGAGGAGTGTGTCTGGCAACACAGGTTTAAGTCTTTCAGTGACGCTGAGAGGATAATCGGGGAATGGATCCATCACTACAACAACGGGCGAATGCACTCTCAGTTGGGTTACCGTACACCAAGCGACTACCATGGACAGCTGGCACTACGTAAAAATGTCGCTTAGGGTGTTGACAAATGGGGGGTCACTACAAGATCGAGCGGTCGATCGGGTGTCTCAAAGATAACTTTTGCCCGGGACGCCGCTTTACGGACCTGACTGACCTCCTCCAGCAACTGCAAGCGTGGCTTGATAATGTGGCCAACACCAAGATCCATGGAACAACCTTTGAGCGCCCGGTAGACAGACTACCGCATGAGACTCTAAAGCCTCTGCCACAGAGGCCCTTCGTGACCCATCTGCGCTTCGCAAGACGCGTGAGCATCGATTGCTTTGTTTCCTACAACGGGGTACTTTACTCTGTTCCCTGGCACCTGGCCGGTGGAGAGGTCTGGGTGGAAGAGGTGACGGGTGGGCAACTACGGTTCTGGTGGCACGGCCAGGAGGCCGCCTGCCTTGTTCAACCGAGATATGATGGATTAAAGAAAGCGATGTTTGCGCGCATTAAACGAGTAAGTGCTTATGAGTACCTGCAAAGACGTACCGGAGGAACGGGAAAGTCAAGCAGCGAATGCTAGCATCGTTGGGCCGTTATGAGGGGGACAGATACGAGGCGGTTCGCCAGGCAATCGGCGACTGGCAACCGCTAGAACGAGGCAAAGCAGTACTCAGCGACCTTGAGGAGCCGGGTATTCGCAGGCAGGGCGCGGGATACTTCCGGAAGTTCAAGCGCTGGAGCTAGAAGCGATGTGAAAAACCTAAGCGTGTAGTCGATAGATAAAAGGTCGAAAGTTTTCCGAGACAGTAGGCATGTTCTTTGATAACCGAAAAGATCTGGTTTACCGACTGTGCCGCAGGCCCTACCT